>Ga0209458_1000176_pt1 | contig 31740 bp, 25 predicted proteins | sample WorMetLIZAISLAND_FD_187411 | JGI IMG/M metagenome (GOLD analysis project Ga0209458, IMG submission 187411) | Marine gutless worms symbiont microbial communities from Max Planck institute for Marine Microbiology, Germany - Inanidrilus manae... ...
TGCTCGATACAGGCTTCTTGATCGGGGAAGCGTTGGAAGACGGTTTGCAGGTTCATGGCATTTCCTCTCGACTTGAGAGCATTGTGCACCCGTCAAGCGGAAATGTTAAGCCTATAACTTATCATTCTGAAAAATAATTCCCGTCACAAGGGAATGGGGTAATGAGTGTTACTTTTCTGCATACGGCGGACTGGCAGATCGGTAAGCAGTTCGCGCAGATTCCGGGAGATCCGGGGGCCGTGCTGCGACTGCGGCGGCTGGATACCATCAAGGCTATCGCCGAACTCGCGCGGGAACGTCAAGTGGATGCGGTGCTCGTCGCCGGTGACGTTTTCGAGCACAACGCTGTCTCAGACGAGACCCTCAGGCGAACCATGCATGTGCTGGCCCCGTTCGAGGGCCCCTGGGTACTGCTGCCCGGTAATCACGATGCGGGCTTGACCCAGAGCGCCTGGAGCCGCCTGCGCCGGCTCGCAGTCGTGCCTGCAAATGTCATGCTCGCCGATCGGCCTGAGCCCGTCATGCTTTGTGGGGGACGGCTGGTCGTACTGCCGGCCCCGTTGCGGCGTCGACACGAGGTGGGGGACCTTACGGAGTGGTATGACACCCTGCGCTCGGATGCGGGCGTATTACGGGTCGGGCTCGCACACGGTACGGTTACGGACCGGTTGCCCGCGGTGGTCGAGGCCCACAATCCCATCGCCGACACCAGGGTGGAAACGGCGGACCTCGACTATCTGGCCTTGGGCGATTGGCATGGGACCCTTGAGGTGGCGAACCGGACCTGGTATGCAGGCACCCCCGAGCCGGATCGCTTCAAGGCGAATGAGCCCGGCAATGTGTTGCTCGTGACCTTGCAGGAAAGCGGCGCCCCGCCCCAGGTCGAAAAGATTCCGGTCGGCTACTACCGCTGGGTCCGGCTGACCTTCGACGTCATGGATGACCAGGCCCTGGTTGTCCTGGATGGCCGACTGGCTGCCTTGGGTGAAAGTGAGCGGACACTGGTGCGGTTGGAGCTGACCGGCACGGTGGATCTCGCTACCAGGCAAGCGCTCGATGGGCTGCTCGACGGCTGGCGTGCCCGTCTGCATTTCCTGGATGTCGACGATGCGGCGCTGCTGGCCCGGGCCGGTCCCGACGCTATTTCCGCGTTGATTGCCGAACTGGGGGCCACTGGCTTTGTGCGTGATGCGATCGAGACCCTGGTAGGCATCGAGGGCAACGCAGGGCATCCAGACCAGGCCGATGCGGGACGGGCCCTGCAGATCCTCTACCGCGAACACAGGGCCCTGCGGCAATGAGCGCCATGCACTTCAAATCCATCGAGGTGGCGCAGTTTCGGCAGTTCCGAAGCGCGGTGGCCGTCCGTAGTCTGACCGCTCGGCTCAATGTCATCGCCGGCCACAATGAGGCCGGTAAGTCCACCTTGGTGCGGGCCGTTCGCGCGGCCCTGTTCGACCGCTATACGGGCAGTGTGGGAGAGCATTTTCGACCCTATGGCACCGCGGTGAGCCCCAAGGTTCACCTGGTGTTCGATCTGGACGGGACCCAATACCGACTCACCAAGGTCTTTTCGCGGCGACGCGATGGCGAAGCGACCCTGGAGGCATCCGATGGCCGTCGCTGGGAAGGCCCCGAAGCGGAAGATCATCTGGCGGAGCTCCTGGGGTTCTCCTATGCGGGCAGAGGCGGCAGCCGCTCGGAGCTGCAGGGCCTGGCCGGGCTGTTGTGGGTCGAACAGGCCAGGGCCTACGAGCCCGTGACCCTGACGGACCAGTCCCGGCGGCAGGTCCATGCGGTATTCGAGAACGAAATGCGGGAGCTCTTGGGTGGCGATCAGGGCGAGGCACTGCATCGCCGCATCACGGTGTTACGGGGGGAGTACTTCGACGCGCGGGGCAAGCCGCGCGGCGACTACCGGCGTTTGCAGGAACGCGAGGCCGAGCTGCGACAGCAACTACAGGCGATACGCGGCGAGCTGGAGGCATACGAGGACAAGGTGGACCGCCTGGAGCAACGGCAAACGGAACTGCTTGCCTATCGGGAAGATCGGGCCTTGGAGAAGGCCGAGGAGCGCGCCCGATCAGCGCAGGCAGTGGCCAAGCGGGTGACCGAGCTGCGGGCCCAAGTCCAGGCGGGTAAGGAGCAATGCGGTCGGACCAGTGCCGAATGGGAATCGGCAAAACAGGCCTGGACGACCCGTACCAGGTTGATCGACGAACACAGGGAGGCGCGGGGGGTGGAGCGGGCTGCCGAGCAGGCGGTACGGGAAAAGGAAGCCGAGTTGGTGCACCTGAAGAGGCAGCTTGCGCAGCACCAGGACCGGCTTGCCGAGCTGAAATCCCGTAAGCAGGACCGGGATGTCGAGCTCAGCTTGGCCCGTGACGCCGAGGCTCTCAGTCGTCTCGTAGCTGAGTACGAACGTTTGAACGCCAGGCTCGAGGACGCCCGAGGCGCGGATGCCGAGTGGCGGCGGTACGTATCGGAACGGGCCGCGCTCCGGGTGGCGGAGGAGACGGTATCGGCGCTAAAGCGGATCGAGCGGGCCCGCGATCTCGCCGAAGGGCGCCTACATGCCGCCGCGACCCAGGTTGCGTATCGGTTGGAACCGGGCGCAATTGTCAAACTTGGGGAAGAACCGCTCGCCGGTGACGGATCGGTACGACTGACCCGGCGCACCGAACTCCGAATCGAAGGCATCGGACGGTTTACGGTCCTCCCCGGTGGGAAGGACCTGGACGCGCTGCGGCGCGAGGTGGAGCAGGCAGACCGCCGGCTCGGGCAGGGACTTTCCGATGTGGGCACCGACAGTGTGGCCGGCGCCGAGGTGATGCTGCGTCGCTCGGGGGAGCTTGCCGGCCGGGCGTCGCAACAGGCCGCAATCCTCAAGGGATTGGCCCCCGCAGGTCTCCAGGCCTTGGAAGACCAGCTGAGCACTGTCGGTGCGCGGAGGGATGATCTGCGCCGCAAGCTGGGTGACGACGCTGGTCGGGAATTCGCAATAGACGGCTTGGAGCAAACGGTCCGAACACTCCAGGACCAAATCGCCGCGGTGGAAGGTGATGTCTACGCCGAAGAAAAGCTGGTCCAGGGGCTGCGGGAGGCAGTTGCAGGACTCCGTGCGGAGAAGCTGTCTGCCGAGCGACTCGCCGGGCGTTGTGCTTCCGAGCTGGAACAGGCCCGAATCGAGGCACCGGACGATCGATTGGCGGAGGCCCTCAAGGAGACGGAGCAACGGTTTGGTGCGAGCCGCCACCGTCTGGAAGCGGCGACCCGGGCGCTCGAGGCCGAGCAGCCGGAGACCGTCGAGCCGGAGGTCGAACGGTCGAGACATGCCCTCGAAGACATCAAGCAGGAGATCGAGCAGCTCGAGCGCGAGGTCCGTGATCTGAGGGTGGAGCTCGGCGCCCTCGGGCAGAAGGGGCTGGCCGAAGCGGTGGCATCCGTTACGGCGGACCACGCATTTGTGGCCTTGCAGCTGGAACAGGCCGACCGGCATACGCGTGCGCTCGATTTGCTGCAACGTACCCTCGATGCTGCTCTCCAGCGAGCGAAGGTGGCCGTCGCCGAACCAATCGTGGCCAAGCTCGTTCCCTACCTGCGCCGGTTGATCCCGGACGCCGTTCCCACGATCGATGCAGACCTGATCCTCACCGGAATCGAACGAGGCAGGGCGATGGAGCCTTTCGACGACCTGAGTATCGGCACCCGGGAGCAGCTGGCCGTCCTGATCCGGCTGGCATACGCCGACTTACTCAGCGAGGCAGGCGAGCCGGTAACCGTGATCCTGGATGACGCCCTGGTCAATTCCGATGACGAACGCCGCGAGCGGATGAAAGCGATCCTGTACCAGGCGGCGCAACGTTACCAGATAGTGCTCCTGACATGCCATGGCAGGGAGTACCGGGACACGGGCGGGACCTTCATCCGGCTTGAGAACGCCCTCGAGCAAGGCGAATCAGGTTAGGGTGCGGGTTACTAAGAAAATCGGGTAACGGTCCGACGCGTGAGAGCGAGCCGAAAAGCCCTGGACTGAAGGGTGAGGTCGGGGCCGCTCGTGCCGGGTTTCGTGCCCCAATCCAGCCGACCACGACAAGTTCGCAGGATGGGCAAGGCCCTGTTTTGCCATCCGCGGCACCTGGGTTCCGGTTCAACCGTCCCCCTTCCGATACGACTTGGTGCCAACGTAGTTCATGGGATTGATGGCCTTGCCGTGTCTGCGGACCTCGAAGTGAACGTGGGGACCAGTGGAGCGCCCGCTGGAGCCGAGCTTGGCGATCATTTGCCCCTTCTTGACCAGATCGCCTTTCTTAACCAGGTTCTTCTGGTTGTGGGCGTAGCAGGTTACCAGACCATCCATATGACGGATTTTCACGATACGGCCATACCCGGATTCCCAACCGCTGGAGATGACGACTCCGTCGGCAGTGGCAAATATGGGCGTTCCCCGTTTTCCGGCGAAATCGACGCCGCTGTGGAGGTGGTACTTTTTGAGGATCGGATGCATGCGATATCCGAACCCGGAGGTGATGTAGCCGGAGCGAACCGGCCACCCAGAGGGGATAGCGTGTTTCCCGAGACCCCTCTCCATGATCATTCGCTCAAGTTGTTTCAGCTTAGGCTTACGGTCGTTGATAAGATCAGACAGGTCGGTCATCCCCCTCAACAGTTCCGACAAGTCGATTGTATTGGTCGCTCGGGTATCGGCGGGGCCGCCCAGTGGAGGCGAGTTCTCGAAATCGAACTCCTCGGCATCCAACCCGGCCATCTCCACCAGACGCCCACCCAACGCATTCAGGCGGAGGATCTCGGCCTGCAGCTCGCCGACCCGACCGGCAAAGATATCAAGCTGGACCTGGGACTCCCGGCGGGCTGCTTCCAGTCTCTTGCGCTCCTCCTTGAACACCGCCTCCAACACAGGAACCATCTGGGGAGACATCAGACTCGATGGCACACTCACCCGACCGTACCAGAAACCGCCCCCGGCCGCCGCGGTAACCGAAACACCCAGAACGATCCCCCAGACGATAACGCCTTTCCACCCACCTCTGTTTTGTAAGTAGATTCGGCTCATAACAATACCTTCCATCAAGCTGAATAATTAAGTTATTTTAGCAGATTCTGGATATGCCGTCAGTAACACCCTTTTTGAGACGCACTTCCGTTCGTGCCTAAACATTTCCAACATGCCAGCCGCTTCCTGCGACATAATGAGAAAATCGCTGATTGTCTCACTGCGATCGAACGCCACACTCAGCTGTTGCATGAGATCCGAGCCGTGCTACCCCCACCCCTGGATGAGCACTGCCTGCATGCCGCCCTTGATACCGGCGTACTGACGTTGATCACGGATTCCCCGGTCTGGTCGTCACGCCTACGCTTCTTTACCCCGGAGCTCGAGCATCATCTTACCCCACGTCACGGCCCCATCGTTACCTGCCGTATCCGCGTCCAGCCCCGTGCCTCCGTATCCTCCTCGAAGGCCTCAGGCAACATGCTGTCTACAACAACGATACAACATTTGATGGACGCGGCCGCAGGCATCGAAGATGCCCGACTTGCGGCTGCACTGCGTCGGCTGGCGAAGGGCGGCACACGGAAGCGCTAGGGAGTGTTCTCAATTAGGGGTAACACGATGATCTTACTCGATAGACGTAAGATTGCCCCGGTCATCCGGCGGATGTCGTGGCTAATTTCTAATCGCAGCAAAACCATCGCGTTAAGTCTAACCCTGGAGTTTAGGGCACTTTGAAAAATACGGTTTTCGTCTACAGCACCTCTCACCAATCAATGGCTTAGAGTCGCTTGATTGGTGAAAATACCTATTTTTCAAGGTGCTCCCTCACGGATTCAGGTTGTCGATTGAGAACACCCCCTAGGCCGACACAGCCAAGGGTTGCAGGTAGGAAATCGGCGCGGACCTGGAATCCTCGAACACGACCTGTTCCCACACCGTTGCGTCGACCATCAATGCCCGTAGCAGACGGTTGTTGAGGGCATGACCGGATTTATGCCCGCGAAAGGCGCCGATCAACGAATGGCCAAGCAGATAGAGGTCACCGATGGCGTCGAGGATCTTGTGCTTGACGAACTCGTCCTCGTAGCGCAGGCCCTCTTCGTTGAGCACCCGGTAATCGTCCACCACGACGGCATTGTCCATACTGCCGCCGAGGGCGAGATTGTTCTGACGCAATGCCTCGATATCGCGTAGGAAACCGAATGTCCGCGCGCGACTGACCTCCTTGACGAAGGAGGTCGTGGAGAGATCCACGCTGGCCTCCTGCACCCGCGACACGAAGGCCGGATGATCGAAATCGATGGAGAAGTCCACCTTGAACCCCTTGTAAGGTTCGAGGACGGCACGTTTGTCCCCATCTTCCACGGCCACCTTCCGCTTGATACGGATGAAACGCTTGGGCCGATTTTGCTCCTCGATACCGGCCGACTGGATCAAGAACACAAAGGGCCCCGCGCTGCCGTCCATGATGGGCATTTCGGGGGCACTTACATCGACGTAGGCATTGTCTATCCCCAAACCGGCGAAGGCGGAGAGCAGATGCTCCACCGTGGAGATACCCACATCTCCCTTGACCAAGGTGGTCGACAACCTGGTGTCGCCCACATTCTCAGGACAGGCGCGGATTTCCACCGATTGCGGTAGATCGACGCGGCGAAATACGATCCCGGTATCCGGCGCGGCCGGACGCAATGTCAGGTAAACCTTGTTACCTGTATGTAACCCCACGCCGGTAGCCCGGATCACGTTTTTCAGGGTTCGCTGCCTGATCATTACCATACCTCCCATCGCATTCCCCGTGCTCTCTATCCTGCGGAAACACTAGGGTTTTCCCTCTATTTAATCAGGTACGAAACGTCTTTACAAGAAAATTTATTGATTTTATTCGTGATCCTCTTTTCTGGATTACCCTGACTCAGTGATTCAGAGCCTGTCTAGCTTACGCGTTCGTAGCGAGGGATCGAGGGAGCGAGGCAGATTTTCCGCTCGATTGAGGCTATAGCTAAGCCTATTTAACGAAAGCGAGCGGGAAAGCTGACCGGTCTCCTCGATTCCGCAGTAGAACAGCCGTATGCTAGACAGGCTCTCAGTCCGCCTGATGGCGCAGAAATGCGGGAATATCCAGGTAATCCAGATCCGTTTCCCCCACCGCATCCGGCTGGAGTTGGACGGCCGCGGCCGCAGCGGCACCCTGGTGGCCCTTACGATAGACCGCCGGCCGCTCCATATCCCGATAATCGGGAGTAACCGACTCCGTACCCCCGCGCGCCACCAAGTGGAGCGGCGACTCGCCCCTAGCTGGTCTCGATAGCTGCGCTTTGCGCCCCTCTCCAAGGCCGGTAGCGACCACGGTCACGCGCAGCTCATCCTCCAGGTCGGGATCGATGACGGTGCCGACGACCACGATGGCATCGTCGTCCGCAAAATCCCGTACCGTATTACCCACCTCGTCGAACTCACCGATGGACAGGCTCATGCCCGCGGTGATGTTGACCAATATCCCCTTGGCACCGGCCAGATTGATGTCCTCCAGCAACGGACTCTTGATGGCCGCCTCGGCCGCTTCCCGGGCCCGCTGCTCGCCACTGGCGATGCCCGTCCCCATCATCGCCTGACCCATTTTGGCCATAACGGTCTTGACATCCGCAAAGTCCAGATTGATGAGGCCGGGACGGGTGATGAGCTCGGCGATCCCTTGGGTGGCGTTCAGGAGCACATCGTTAGCCGCCTTGAAGGCGTCCACAAGACTCATCTCCTTACCGAGCACGGTCAGCAGCTTCTCGTTGGGGATGGTGATGAGTGAATCGACCTGGTTCGCTAGCTCGGAGATCCCCTCCGTCGCCACCTTCATTCGCTTAGTGCCCTCGAACGGAAAGGGCTTGGTCACCACGGCCACGGTCAGGATGCCCATCTCCTGGGCCACCTGGGCGACGACCGGAGCGGCACCCGTCCCGGTTCCGCCGCCCATGCCGGCCGTGATGAAGACCATATCGGCACCATCCAGGGCATCATGAATGCGTTCCTTGTCCTCCAACGCGGCCTCCTTGCCCACCTTGGGGTCGGCCCCGGCGCCGAGTCCCTTTGTAATATCCGCCCCCAGCTGGAGGATGGTCTTGACGTTGGAGTGCTTCAGGGCCTGGGAGTCCGTGTTGGCGCAGATGAAATCCACCCCCTCGATGGAAGCATCCACCATCCGGTTGACGGCATTGCTGCCGCCGCCGCCGACACCAATCACCTTGATGACCGCATCTTGGCCGTTGGTATCCATTAGCTCAAACATGGGTTTTCTCCTGATTTTGCTCGCTAGTTGCCCGAATTGGATCGACTCGTCTTGCAGGATCTCATGGAGGCCCTGCCCGCGTTACTACCCGGTCACGCCCGCCGGTCCCCGGTTGGGGCAAGCGGACGTTCAGAAATTGCCATGGAACCAGCTCTTCATCCGTTCCCAGATCGCCTTCAGACCGGAGGACTCCGCCAGCTCCGAGCGTTGCATGAGCCGGTGCTGCCGGGCATACATCAGTAACCCGACGCCGGTCGCGTAAACCGGATCACTGATGACATCCTTGAGGCCGGTCACGTGCTGGGAGACTCCAAGCCGCACCGGCATATGGAAGACCTCCTCGGCCAGCTCGATGAGCCCTTCCATCTTGGCGCTGCCGCCGGTCATGACGACGCCTCCCGCCACCAGGTCCTCGAAGCCGCTGCGGCGCAGCTCCGCTTGGAGCAGGCCCAGGAGCTCCTCGTAGCGCGGCTCTACGACCTCCGCCAGGGTCTGACGCTCAAGGCGCCGCGCCGGGCGTTCACCGATGCTCGGGACCTCGATGGTCTCGCCGCCGCCGGCGAGCTGGGTCAAGGCGCAGGCGTATTGGATCTTGATCTGTTCCGCGAACTGAGTAGGGGTGCGCAGGGCGACGGCGATGTCGTTGGTCACCTGGTCGCCGGCGATGGGAATCACGGCCGTATGGCGGATGGCGCCGTCGGTGAATACCGCCAGATCCGTGGTGCCGCCGCCGATGTCCACCAGGGCGACGCCCAGCTCCTTCTCGTCCTCGCCCAGGACGGCATAGCTGGCGCTGAGCTGCTCCAGGACCAGGTCGTCGACCTCCAGCCCGCAGCGGCGGATGCACTTGACGATGTTCTGAGCCGCGCTGACCGCGCCCGTGACCATGTGGACCCGGGCCTCCAAGCGCACCCCGCACATACCGACGGGCTCGCGGATGCCCTCCTGCTCATCGATGATGAACTCCTGGGGGAGGATGTGGAGGATCTTCTGATCGGCCGGAATCGCCACCGCCCTAGCCGCGTCGATGACCCGGTCCACGTCCGCCTGGGACACCTCCCGCTCCTTGATGGCGGTAATGCCGTGGGAGTTGAGGCTGCGGATATGACTGCCCGCGATGCCGGCATGGACAGAGTGGATCTCACACCCCGCCATGAGCTCCGCCTCTTCCACCGCCCGTTGGATGGACTGCACGGTGGACTCGATATCCACCACTACCCCCTTCTTGAGCCCCCAGGACGGATGGGTACCGATTCCGATGATCTCGATCCCCTCGTCGTCCTTCACTTCGCCCACCAGGGCGGCGATCTTGGAGGTACCGATATCCAGTCCGATCAGGAGATTCTTCTCGCCTCGTCTCAACATTGGGTTCAACTCCTGGAGGATCCCGAGGTCCGGGACTTCAGTTTTGCCGCTCGCACGGCTTCCACCACACTAGACCCTGGGGCATTACCCTCGGCCCCCGCCCACCGGATCGCCAAGCCATTGCTGTAGCGCATATCGATCAGCGACGGCATTCCGGTGGCGGCCAACCGGGGGTAGACCCGAATGAACCTGGACATCCGCTCCTGCACCCGTTCCTTGCCCAAGGCCAGGCTGAATCCCGCACTCAGGTGCAAGGTCCAGGCCCCGCGGGCGTCCTGAGCGAGGGTCTCGATCTCGAGGCCGAGGGCACGCAGCCGTGGCTCCCAGTCCACAAGATGCCGCACCAATTCCAAGGCATCCTGGTCCCTTCCCGAAAGCCTTGGGAGCCCCCGCGGAAGGTCACCCTCTGCGGGCCTGAAGATCACGCCGTCGGCGTCGATCAGGGCGCCTTCGCCCCAACGCGCCAGGGCCACCCGCTCCACCACCCTGAGCTCCAAGCGATCCGGCCAGCGCCGCCGCAGGCTCGCCGACCGCACCCAAGGAATGGCCTCTACCGCCGTTTGGAGCCCTGCCAGATCTTGAGTCAGGATGCCGCCATCCAGATGGGTGATGACCCTTTCCTGGAGACAACGCGACGTCAGATACTTGAGCGCCCCGTCCACCGTCACCAGCCGCACCGGCAGCCGCTGGGGCTCCCAAAGCATCAGTAGGTGACCGCCACCGCCCAACAGGGACAGCAATCCCAACGCCCACACCCAGCGCACCAACCGCCCACCTATATCCGGTGCTTCGGCCACAGGATCCTTGGCCATCGTGCGTGCGGGACTATTCAAGGCCGGTCTCCCCAAGATTGGTCTCCCTAAGACTGGTCTCTAGGACGTGCCAAACCAGGGCATCGAAATCCAACCCCTGGGCCTGGGCGGCCATAGGCACCAGACTGTGGTCGGTCATGCCGGGCACGGTGTTCACCTCCAGCAGGTACGGCCGTCCGTCACCATCGAGCATGAAATCCACCCGCCCCCAGCCCTCGGCGCCGACCGTCTCGAAGGCCTCCAGGCACATGGTCCGGAGGCGTGACTCCGATCCGGCATCCAGGCCGCAGGGGCAAAGGTAACGGGTAGTATCGGCAAGGTACTTGGCCTCGTAGTCGTAAAAGGCGCGTGGTGTCTCCAGGCGGATCATGGGCAGGGCCTCGCCGTTAAGGACGGCGCAGGTGTATTCAGGGCCGCCGATCCAACGTTCGGCAAGGACTAGGGCATCGTACTGCGCCGCCGCACGCCAGGCCTCGACCAGCCCCGCGGGATCGTCCGCCCGCGCCATCCCGATGCTGGAGCCCTCGCGGGCCGGCTTGATCATGAGGGGAAACCCCAGGGCCTCGGCCTGCTCCAGATCCGCATCCTGCCGCAACAATGCGAAGTCCGCGGTCGGTAGACCACAGCCCTGCCACAAGCGCTTGCAGCGGTATTTGTCCATCCCCAGGGCCGAGCCCAGCACCCCTGAGCCCGTGTAAGGCAACCCGATGGTCTCGAGCGCGCCCTGGATCTGCCCATCCTCGCCGCCGCGACCGTGGAGAATGATAAACGCCCGCGCAAACCCGCCGCTACGCAGCCGCTCCAGGGTGCCGATCTGGGCCGGGTCCAGCCCATAGGCGTCCACCCCCTGACGTACCAAGGCCGCCAACACGGCACCGCCACTCTTGAGGGAGATCTCACGTTCGGCCGACTGCCCGCCTAGGAGCACGGCCACCTTGCCGAACCTGTCCGCCTGCGCTGTCATGATTCCCAACCCCCGACCCGACATACCTCGGGCATCAGGCGCACACCGCTGGTACGCGCCACCTCCGACTGCACCCATTCGATAAGGCGGGCGATGTCCCAGGCGCTGGCGGCCCCGATGTTGACGATGAAGTTCGCATGTTTCTCCGATACTTGGGCATCACCCACGCGCAATCCCTTCAGACCCGCCGCCCCGATGAGCCGCGCAGCATGGTCGCCGGGGGGATTGCGGAACACCGAGCCGCAGCTGGGAAGCCCGATCGGCTGCGCACGTCCCCGTCGCTCGAGTAGATCACGGATGCGCTCCAAGCTGGCCGCGGTATCCCCCGGCTCCAGCGCCAACTCCGCCTCCAAAAACCATTCGCCCGGCGGACCCTGAACCCGGCGGTAGCCGATACGGAAATTCGCCGGCAGGCGCTCGCGTACCTCGCCCCGGCGGTCGATGGTGAACACGCGCCTGACCCAACCCCAGGTCTCCCCCCCATAGGCACCGGCGTTCATGGCCAGGGCCCCGCCGAGGGTGCCGGGGATCCCGGCCAGGAACTCCACCCCGGTCAAACCGAGCCGGGCAGCCAAACGCGCCAGCTTGGCGCAGGAGACCCCGGATTCGGCCCGCATACCCCGCTCCCCGACGCGCTCCAGAGTATTCAGGCAACCCTGGGTCTGGATCACGGTACCGGCAAAGCCCGCGTCGCTTACCAGCAGGTTGCTGCCCAACCCGAGCCAGAGCACCGGCTCGGTCGGGTCCAGGCCGCGCAGAAAGGCCGCCAGATCGGCGGCATCCGCCGGCCGAAAAAACCGGCGCGCCGGTCCCCCCACCCGCCAGCTGGTGTGACGGGCCAAGGGCTCGTCTACGCGCAGCTCGCCGCGGAGGTCCAGTGTGTCTTCAGTAGCCGATTTCATCCTAATTTCACACAGTATTCCAATAGGACAGGATTAACAGGATGTTCAGGATTAACAGGATTTTTCTTGGTTTTATGAACTTTTGCCGCACGGTCATACGCTTTGCGATGTGGTTTCCGAATTAATATGCCGATTTTGTCAATTATCATTTCGAGCAAAGCGAGAAATCCTGTATCGGTACTTCTTATTTGCCTTATCTCACCGGGGCGAAAATCGGTCTGAATCGGTCACCAGTCCTCGGGGACGAGCGCCAACAACAGGTCCGGCTTATCGTCCGGAACGCACTGACAAGGCAGGTCGCCGCGTTTGTCACTTATGTCGATACGCGCGCCATATTTCAGGAGCAGACGAACGCCTTGCTCGTTCCCGTCACTCGCCATCTCATGCAACCCAGTCCAACCATGACCGTTGGAAGAATTCGGGTCCGCGCCACGGACCAACAGGAACTCCGCAACCTCCATGCAATCGTCCATCAGGGCGTACCACAAAGGCGTCGCGCCGTTGTCAGCTTTCGTGTCGATATGCGGATTCAGCGGAAGGAGTAAGCGAGCAATTTCCAGAGAACATCCAAGAGAACACCCAAAGGGGAGCCAGTGCCACACGGTGCAACCCTTGCTGCCGACACGGAGTGGATCGGCGCCCCGTTCCAACAGGAGCTTCACCATATCCACATCCCCTTCAGCAGCAGCCAGAAGTAACAGGCTATCGCCCTTGAAGTCGGTCGTATTGACATCCGCTCCCCCGGCCAGAAAATCTTCGAACTCCTTGACACGCCAATTACTTACCGCATCGATCAGTCGTTCGTTATCTTCCATCGGGAATTGGCCTCGTTTCGTCAAGGCAAACACTAATCAACGCGCGGTAGCCTGCCCGTCCTTGGGAGTGAGCACCCGCAACAACTCCGGCTTGTCGTCCGGGACGTATTGATAGGGCAGGGCACCGTGTTCGTTAGGTATATCAATACGCGCGCCATATTTCAGGAGCAGACGAGCGCCCTTCTCGTTCCCAAGACTTGCCGCATAATGCAACAAGCTCCAACCACGAGGACTGGAATGGTTCGGGTCCGCGCTATGGAGCAGCAGGAACTCCACAATCTCCGTGCAATTCCGCCCCCCGGCGTACCACAAAGGCGGTGCGCCATTGTCAGCTCCCATGTCGATATGTCGATTCAGAGGGAGCAGTAAGCGGGTGATTTCCAGAGAACACCCAAAGGGGACCCAGTGCCAAACGATGAAACCATCGCTACCGACATGGAGCGGATCGGCGCCCCGTTCCAACAGGGGCTTCACCATCTCCGGATCGCCTTCCTTAACGGCTATGAGTAACAGGCTATCGCCCTGGGCATTGGTGGTATCGACGCTCGCCCCGCGATCCAAAAAGCCTTTTACTTCCTCGATACGGCCATTCTTCACTGCGTCGATCAGTCGCACGGTATCTTCCGTCCAGCCCTCGGGGACGAGTGCCCGCAACAACTCCGGCTTATCGTCCGGAACATATTGACGAGGCAGGGCGCCGTGCTCGTCCTCTATATCGATACGGGCGCCGTATTGCAGGAGCAGGCGAACCCCTTCTTCATTGCTTCAATAACTTTAGTGCGCGAAGCGCATCATAGTTGAAACTATGGACTTTAAGTCCCTTCACTTTCAGTCCGTGGCTTGTCCGCGGATGAGGACTTTAGTCCTCCAGACTATGGACTTTCAGTCCATAGTGGTTGATGCGGATAAATAAATCATCCTTTCCCTCCTGCCGCCCGTAACAGATCCGGCAACCGAGCCGCCAGGGCCCCAATATCGCCGGCCCCCATGGTCAGGACCAGATCACCGTCTGCGAGCAGGGTCCCCAGCATCCGGGGCACATCCTGTAAATCTCGGGCAAATACCGGGTCCACTTCGCCGCGGGCCCGGATCGCACGGCTCAGGGTGCGGCCGTCGGCGCCCGGCAGCGGCGCTTCCCCTGCCGCATAGACCTCGCACAAGACCAGTACGTCCGCATCCGACAACACCTGTACGAAATCCTCGAACTGCTCCTGGGTGCGGGTGAAGCGGTGCGGCTGGAACACCAGCACCAGTCGCCGTCCCGGCCAGCCGTGGCGTGCCGCTTCGAGCGTGACCGCCACCTCCCGCGGGTGATGCCCGTAATCGTCCACTAAAACCAGCTCGCGACCGTCCCCTGCCCTGATCGGTCTGATGGCAAAGCGACGGCTGATACCCTGGAAGCCACTGAGCGCGCGCTGGATGGCCGTCTCTTCCACGCCTAGCTCCAAGGCCACCGTGATCGCGGCCAGGGCGTTGAGCACGTTGTGACGTCCGGGCAGATTGAGCTCTACCTGGAGGGGCCCCTCCTGCCCCTCCCAACGCACGGAGAAGACCATGCGCAGGCCGTCCTGGCGGATGCCCTCGCCCCGTACGTCCGCCTCCGCACGGGTCCCGTAGGTACGCACCGGGCGCGGGACCAGGGGCGCCAGGGTGCGGACCTCGTCATCGTCGATACACAAGACCGCCAGCCCGTAGAAGGGCAGATGGTGCAGGAATTCCATGAAGGTGCTGCGGAGGCGATCGAAATCATTGTCGTAGGTGCGCATGTGGTCGGCGTCGACGTTCGTGAGTACCGCCAGCATGGGTTGCAGATAGAGGAAGGAGGCATCGCTCTCGTCGGCCTCGGCGATCAAGTACTGGCTGGTGCCCAATCGGGCGTTGGCGCGGGCACTGTTGAGGAGCCCACCGATGACAAAGGTCGGATCCAGCCCGCCTTCGGCCAGCACGCTCGCAATCAGGCTGGTGGTCGTGGTCTTGCCGTGGGTCCCGGCCACCGCCACCCCATAGTAGAAACGCATGAGCTCGGCCAACATCTCGGTGCGGCGCACCACGGGGATCCGCTGCGCGCGGGCGGCGCACAGCTCCGGGTTATCCGCATCGATGGCGGTAGAGACCACCACCGCATCGGCCCCCTGTGTTTGCTCGGCCCGATGTCCGATCCAGACCATTACGCCCAGGGTCTCCAACCGCCGGGTTGCCTCACTCGCCCGTTGATCGGAGCCGGAGACCCGATAGCCGAGATTGGCCATGAGCTCGGCGACTCCGCTCATGCCCGAACCCCCGATACCGACGAAGTGCAGGCGGCGGATCCGCCCCATGTTGCCGGCCCCGAAACGCATCGTCCCGCTCATGCCCCAGCGACCTCCCAACAGGCCCGGGCGATCCGCGCCGCCGCATCCGGCTCCGCCCGACCGCGGGCGGCCTGTGCCATCGCGATCAGGCGCGACCGGTCGCTGAATAACCCGACCAACACCGCACCCAGGGACGCCGGGGAGAGCTCGGTCTGGGGTAAGAGCTGCGCAGCACCGACGTCCGCCAGGTAACGGGCGTTGCTGGTCTGGTGATCGTCCACTGCGTAGGGATAGGGCACCAGGATCGAGCCCACCCCCGCCGCCGCCAGCTCGGAGACGGTCAGCGCGCCGGCCCGGCACACCACTAGATCCGCCCAGGCATAGGCCTCCGCCATCTTTTCAATGAAGGGGGTAACCTGGGCCGCGACACCGGCATCGGCGTAGGCCCTGCGGGCCGTCTCCAACGTGCGCTCCCCGGCTTGGTGGCGGATCTGTGGTCTCTGTTCGGGAGGCAAGGTGGCAACCGCCCCGGCGATGGTCTCATTGAGTATCTTGGCCCCCAAGGAGCCCCCGATCACGAGCAGGTGGCCGGGACCGGACCGTGCCGCTAACCGCTCCTGCGGTGCCGGTAGGGCCAGGATCTCCGGTCGGACCGGGTTACCGCTGGTGATCGCGCCGCGCCCTGCCGGGAAGCTACCGGGAAAGGCCTCGAACACGCGTGCGGCGACGCGGGACAACCAGCGATTGGTGAGTCCTGGTACCCGGTTCTGCTCCTGGATCACCAAGGGGACACTTAAGAGCCTGGCCATGAGTCCACCGGGCCCGGAGGCAGAACCGCCCATCCCCAAGACCAGATCGGGACGCCGCCGGCGCAGGATACCTGCCGCCTGACGCAGGGCCGCCGCGAGCTTGAAGGGAGCCGCCAGGACCTGCCGCGGCCCCTTACCCCGCAGCCCCTCGATGCCGATCCACTCCAGCGGGAATCCATGTGCGGGGACCAGCCGTGCCTCCAGGCCGCGCCTGGTGCCGATCCAGAACACCTCCATGCCCTGCTCACGCAGCAACCCGGCCACCGCCAGGGCGGGGAAGACGTGACCGCCGGTGCCTCCGGCCATGACACAGAGGAGCCTGTCCGACTTACGGCTGTTCTGCTGCGGAACCGCGGATGCCGGCCAGATTTTCCGCTCGATTTCGTTAAATAGGCCCACTATTCGCCTCAATCGATCAAAAAATCTGCCTCGGCCCCGCGATCCCTCGCGACGAACGCGTAAGCCAGACAGGCTCCTAAGCGCGGGCCCATTTCATCCCCGCCACGGGTTTCTGCTCCGCGGCCTCGAGCCGCAGCAGATCCCGGTCGATACGCAACAGGAGCCCCACCGCCATACAGGTGACGATGATGCTGTTGCTCCCGTAGCTCATGAAGGGCAGGGTGAGCCCCTTGGTCGGCAACAGACCGAGATTCACGCCGATATTGACCATGGCCTGGAGGCCGATGCCCAACCCGAACCCGTGGGCCGCGTAGGCGGCAAACCAGCAATCGGCGCGCTCGGCGCGGGCACCGATGGCCAGCACCCGCCACAGAAAAAAGCCGAAGGCCGCGACCACCGCCAGCGTGCCGACTAGCCCGAGCTCCTCACCGACGACCGCCATCAGGAAATCCGTATGGGCCTCCGGGAGAAAAAACTGTTTCTGGATGCCGTTCCCGAGTCCGACCCCGAGCCACTCGCCGCGACCGAAGGCGATGAGTGCCTGGGAGAGCTGGAAGCCGGTATCGAAGGGGTCGGCGAAGGGATCCAGGAACGAGGTAACTCGTTCCAGTCGGTAGGGCTCCAACGCCACCAGGATCACGGCGGCCACGATCAGCATTCCGAACAGCACGGCGAAATGGGTCACCCGGATGCCGCCCAGGAACAACAGACCCAGCACCGTAGCGAGCAGGATGACGGTGGTGCCGAAGTCCGGCTGGCGCAAGATCAAGGCACTGGCGATCACCATCAGGATCATGGGCTTGAGAAATCCCCACAGGCTGGTGACCACCTCCTCGCGGCGACGCACCAGATAACCGGACACGAAGATGACGGCAAAGAACTTCATGAACTCGGAGCTCTGGAGGTTGAATGGCCCCAGCGGAATCCAACGGCTGGCGCCGTTGACCGTACGCCCGATGCCCGGAATCAGGACCAGGACCAATAAGACCAGACCTAGCAGGAACAAGGCGGGTCCTGAGCGCTCCCACCAGGGCAAGGGGGTAGCAAACACCAGGATTCCCGCCACCGCGGCCAGCCCTAGGGCCAAGGCATGCCGGATCACGAAATGGAAGGGGGCATCGAAGGTACGATCGGCAATGGGCATAGACGCGGATGACATCATCACCAACCCGAATCCCAACAGCACCAGCACACAGGCCAGGAGCGGCCAATCCAGATCCGGCGGGCTGGTCCGCCGGCGGTTGCGTCCCCGCCCCCGCGATCCGCGCTCCGCCCGTTTTTCGGTGCTGTCGGGATGCGTGCCGGGACTTGCCTGTCGGATCTGATCCTCGGTGTCGTTGGGATGCACACTAGGGTTCACCTGCCGAATCTGATCCTCGCCGCTGGCGGGATGCACGTCGCGGTCCGTCTGTGGGGTCTGATGCTCGGTGCTCATACCTCGAGTGCCTCCACCGCCGCGGCGAAGGCCCGGCCGCGATGGGCGTAGTCCTCGAACATATCGAAGCTGGCGCAGGCCGGGGAGAGTAGAACACAGTCGCCAGGCCAAGCAGCAGCGAACGCGCGGTGCACCGCATCCGGCATGTCCTTGGCGGGCAGTATCTCCGCCCGCCCGGCGAGTGCGCGCTCGATCAGGGGGGCGTCGCGCCCGATCAGGACCACCGCACGCGCCGCACGCTCCACCGCCGCTGTCAAGGAGGTGAAATCGGCGCCCTTACCCTCGCCGCCGGCGATGAGGACCGCCCGCCTTGGACCCGTAGAATCGATCAGGCCGTCCAAGGCAGCGACGGTCGCACCCGGGTTGGTTCCCTTGGAGTCGTCGTACCAGTCGACCTCCCCTTTGTCGGCCACCAGGGCAGTCCGGTGGGGCAGTCCAGGGAAGGTACGCAGGGCCTCCAGCATGGCTGCCTCCGACAGACCACAGACCTGACCCATAGCCAGCGCAGCCAAGGCATTGGCCAGATTGTGGCGTCCCTTTATTACGACTTCATTGGTTGGCAGCAGGCGCTCACCTCCGCGGGCAATCCAGGGGACACTGTCGGATTCGATCACTCCGAAATCCGACGCCGACTCGGGTATGCTGCGCGTAAACCCGACGTCCCGTGCCGCCGTGCCCGCCATGGCCCGTATCTGGGAATCGTCCAGGTTCAGGACCCCCGTCCGGGCGCCGGATAGGATCCGTTGCTTGGCGGCGGCATAATCGGCAAGGCTGTCATACCGGTCCATATGATCCGCCGAGACATTGAGCACGGTTGCCACCTCGGGTTTGAGGGACCAGGTGGATTCGAGCTGAAAGCTGGAAAGCTCCAACACATAGAGCGCCACCTCGTCATCGAGCAGCTCCAGGGCCGGTTGTCCCAGATTCCCGCCGACCGCTACCCGGGTGCCGGCCAGATGCGCTATCCGTCCCAACAATGTGGTGACCGTACTTTTGCCATTGGAGCCGGTAATGGCAGCCACTGGTGCACGCGCGGCCTGGGCGAAGAGCTCGATGTCCCCCATCACCGGCACCCCGCGCGCCATTGCTTCGGCAATGGGAGGTTCCCGCAAGGACACGCCGGGGCTGACGATCAGCCATTCGGCGGCCTTGATAACGTTCGGATCGAAGCCACCGAGAAACAAGGGCAGATCCGGCAGCTTCTGGCGCGCCGTCGCCAGCTCGGGAGGAGATCGGCGCGAATCCATGACCGCCACGGTGACCCCTTGCTTTCCCAAATAACGGGCACAGGACAGACCCGTCTTGCCCAAGCCCAGAATCAGGGCCTTGTCGGGGAGGGATCGGAGCTGGGTTGTTCGAGTCATTCCAGGCATTGCTGTAAAGGCTTCTAATAAGCTGTAGCATTAAGCCAAAGTATCTAATAGTACAGGATTAACAGAATTTTCGGGATTAACAAGATTTTTTAAATTGCTTCAATGAGGCCACCGTATTATCCCAATCCTCGAACCAGATTTTCTGCTCGCTTGGGTGTCAATCTTTGAACGAGATCAGGTCGCGGATCTACGGATTCAAATGCTTTAAGGATCAATTCGGAAAATTCCTGTGGAGCATCTATATATAATGCAGTGCTGTCATGTAAACCAAATCGTACCCGTAATCCCTCTGAAAGTATTTCCGCATCCAAGTCATAAAACCACTCTTCCTCACCCGAGCTGATTTCCTGAAGCAGCTTGACATCAATGGGTATCCGTTCGTGCTGATCAAGGAGTCGATTCCATTCATTGATCCTGAGACCATACCCCTGAGAACGGAGTATCCATAACTGACATATGGTTGAACCGAGTTGTTGCATTATCAACTCGATTAGTACCTGCAGTGGAAATCCTTGCGGTGTATTTTCTTTATCTCGGATCCAGTATCTCATAATGGTTTACCTCCACCCTTTTCCCTCGTGTAACCCCCTTTAGGTGCTAACTCAGGATTGTTAGGTGTTAATTTATGTTGATGTGGCACATATGGATGAGCATCAGGATATCCATGATCGGTGAAATCGATATCTCGTTGAGGTTGCAGGTTGCTGTTCGAACCATAAGTCCATTCTCTAGCCTGTGGCTCTGGACCGTACTTAGGCTTTGAACGTCCAAGCTGCGTATGAGGAAAGTTAGCATCGGGTATAGGTACACCGTATTTATCAGTAGGCAATTCTCTATCCGGAAAGTATGATCCCCCTTTCGGCACACCCTTTGGCCGTAGACCCGGCGACCAGGCCTTTTTTATTCGAGTCACCCCGAACCCTGCCGTAATAATACCTGTGCCTCGTTCATTGCTTCAATAACTTTAGTGCGCGAAGCTCATTATAGTTGAAACTATGGACTTTAAGTCCCTTCACTTTCAGTCCGTGGCTTGTCCACGGATGAGGACTTTAGTCCTCCAGACTATGGACTTTCAGTCCATAGTGGTTGATTTATATCAGGAGACCGCAATCGACCATTGAGATCCAACCAGCGTTCGAGCAATGGTACGCACTGTCGGGCGGATTCCTGGGCAATCTTGAAATTTCTGATTCCCTCTTTCGAGCTTATGGCGTCCTGGGTATCTTCGATGCCGTCGATTGCCTCGCTGACCTGAGCGATATAGCCATCTATCTCGGGCGAGTTCTTTGAACCCCTCCAGGACTATCTCGCCTGTTATGATCCTTGCCTGCTTAGTCAGCTTGTTCATGATATATGCTCTAAAGTCGGATGTTGGGATTCGTTCCTCACCCCAACCTACGGGCTACGGGCTACGGGCTCGTAGGCGCGGGCTTGCCCGCGCTTTCCCGAGTATTCGACCTGTCGGCCCGGTTGCGTTCCAACCCAGCGCCGGCAAGCCGGCGCCTACCGCTCATGGCTTGTTGATTTATACGCGCTCGCCCTGCTGCCCCGCACGGGCGCCTTGAATTTTTCAAGGTGCCTCATCTGGCTCCCACGCTCCAGAGAACCTTTCCGTTAAGGTTCCGATCCTCAGCATCGAGCTTCGGAATCTCTCCGTCGATGTTCCGATCCTCTCCTTCCAGTCTCCGAACCTCGACCGCCACACCATTCCTCGTTCCTCCGGGTGATCGGATTGCTGCTTTTTGTGCGCTCGCTTGAAGCGTTCACCCAGCTGCTCGGCTACGGGCTTCACACCCGGCGTAGTCTTGGCGGCGGTTTTGACAGATTCATACCCCGAACGGAATCACGTCTTAAGATCGTTCGGGTACGCCTTAAGGTCTCAATTCCGTGCAGGTAGCTGGTAGGCGGGGTCGAGGGACGAGACCTGGCAAACCAGACTACCTGTAAAAGCTGGGTTTCGTTCCTCAACCCGGCCTACACCTACGGTTCCTTTTTAGACAGCCTCTCAATTTCGCGCAGGCAGTGGGTAGTAAGTCCTGAGTAGATCTATCAACTTACCCATCTTATGTTCTTCAATACGATTCCTAACTGCTGCTCCTATTGTTTCATCGACATGCTGTGTCTGAAGTTGTTCAGGTAGATCCGTTACCTGAGTTATATCTAGGCCGAGCGCTTCAGCCAGCTTGGCTTCAGACTCGAATATTTCAATGATTTCTTGCTTGTTCATGGTATGAGATAGGTTTGGATGCCTATAAACCCTTGAGTATGTGAAAGATTAGCCCACGTAGGATACGGTGAGCGACACGAACCGCATCGACATGAACCGGTAGGCCCGATGTCTACCACCGGTGTTTCAGACTCCCCCAAGCTGGTCATCCCTGACTCCTGGATTCCGGCAATCCCTGCAGAATCTCGTAGGGTACTCATAGAAGATTTAACCGCAAATAGATCAAGAATAGTCAATGATGGCGAACCGATTACAACCTATTTGCGTTGATTCGCGTTCATTGCTTCAATAACTTTAGTGCGCGAAGCGCATCATAGTTGAAACTATGGACTTTAAGTCCCTTCACTTTCAGTCCGTGGCTTGTCCACGGATGAGGACTTTAGTCCTCCAGACTATGGACTTTCAGTCCATAGTGGTTGATTGCGGCAAAAAATAAAGCTCTTTGATGAAGCAACAAATCCGATTCGTGTCTATTCGTGTTCATTCGTGGTTCCCGATTCGTGTGATTCGCGGTTCCAACCCTCACCGGATCTTCAAACTCGCCAGCCCGATCAGCACCAGAATCACGGTCAGGATCCAGAACCGCACAATCACCCTCGACTCTGGCCAGCCTTTGAGCTCGAAATGATGATGCAGGGGCGCCATGCGAAAGATCCGTCTGCCCGCCAGCTTGAAGGAGGCCACCTGGATCATCACCGACAGGGTCTCCATGACGAAGACCCCGCCCATAATCAGCAACACCACCTCCTGGCGGGCGATCACCGCGACCGTGCCGAGGGCCGCGCCCAGGGCTAGGGCGCCGACATCGCCCATGAAGACCTGCGCTGGATAGGTGTTGAACCAGAGGAAGCCGAGCCCGGCGCCCACCAAGGCGCCGCAGAAGACCACCACCTCGCCGATGCCCGGCACATACGGGATCTTGAGATAGGCTGCAAAATCCACCCGGCCGGAGGCATAGATGAACACGCCCAAGGCGCCGCAGACCAACACCGTAGGCAACACCGCGAGGCCGTCCAGCCCGTCTGTAAGATTCACGGCGTTGCTGGAGCCGACAATGACCAGATAGGCCAGGATCACGAACCAGGGCCCGAGTTGGAAGGAGACCTCCTTCAGATAGGGCACCAACAGGGCCGTCTCGGCGGGAGTCGCGGCGACGGCATAGAGGTATCCGGCAGCGGCCAGGCCCACCAGGGATTGCCCGAGAAACTTATAGCGGGAGGTCAGGCCCTTAGAGTCCTTGAGCACCAGCTTGCGATAGTCATCCACCAACCCGATGGCCCCGCAGGCGAGGGTGACCAGCAGTACCAACCAGACATAGCCATTGGCCAGGTCTACCCATAGCAGGGTGGCAATCCCGACGGCCACCAGGATCAGGGCCCCGCCCATGGTAGGGGTACCGGCCTTGGACAGGTGGCTCTGAGGTCCGTCGTCCCTCACGGTCTGACCGATCTTGTACCGGGTCAGACGCCGGATCATGGCCGGTCCGACCAGGAACGAGATGATCAACGCAGTGAGCACCGCCATGATCCCGCGCAGGGTCAGGTAACGAAAGACGGAGAAGGCGCTCTCGAATTGCCCGAGCCAAGTGGTCAGATAGAGGAGCATCTCAAACCCTCCCCGCCTCGCAGATGGCGTCCGCCACGTGCTCCATGGCAGCGGCCCGAGATCCCTTCACCAGCACTAGATCCTGGGGGCCTAAGCGTCCCCGCAGCGCGGAGATCAGGGACGCCTGATCGTGGAAGTGCTGTCCGTCCGGACCGAAGGTCTCCGCTGCCAGGGCACCGAGTATTCCCACCGTGTAGAGGACCTCGACGCCGGCCGCCCGTGCGGCCGCTCCCAGATCTCGGTGCAACGCCTCGGTGTCCGGTCCCAGCTCCACCAGGTCACCCAATACCAGCCAGTGGCGGCCGGGCAATCCCACCAGCACATCGATGGCCGCCCGGACCGAGTCCGGATTGGCGTTGTAGCTGTCGTCGATCAGACGCAGCCCATCGGGGCACTGTCTGGGACACAAACGCCCCGGTACCGGTTTCAGGCCCGCAAGCCCGGCCCGGATCGCCTCGGGTCCTACTCCCAAGACCCTGGCAACGGCCACCGCGACCAGGGCATTGCGAATGTTGTGCATGCCCGCCAGACCCAGCTCCAGCTCCAGCTCCCTGCCGCCGACTTGGACCTTGAAGCGAGTGCGGAAGCCGTCCTGGTCCCAGACGCCTCGGATCCCATCGGTCTCGACGCGCACATCGGCATCGGCATCGGGACCGCAGGTCAGCACCCGGCGACCGGTGGCCAGCTCGCGCCAGAGACTAGTCCAAGGCGCATCCGAGGGCACGATGAAGGTACCGTCCGCCGGCAGGCCCTGGGCAATCTCCCCCTTGGCACGGGCGACGCCCTCGAGGCTGCCGAAACCCTCGAGGTGGGCGCTTCCTGCGTTGGTGATGACGGCGATGTCGGGACGTCCGATGGCGGTCAGGTAGGCGATCTCGCCGGGGTGGTTGGCACCCATCTCCAGGACCAGGAAGTCCTGATCGCGGGCAGCGAGCAGGGTCAGGGGCAGGCCGATGTGGTTGTTGAGATTGCCGCCGGTGGCGTGCACCGAGCCGACCTGCCCCAGGACGGCGGCGATCATTTCCTTGCAAGTCGTCTTGCCGTTACTCCCGGTAACCGCGACCCCCCGACCTCTGACGCGCTCCCGCCAAGCCGCGGCCAATCTTCCCAGGCCCAAGCAGGTGTCGTCCACGATCAGCTGCGGAATATCCACATCCACCCGGTGGTCCACCAGGGCCGCCGCGGCCCCTTGTCGCCCGGCCTGGGCGACGAACTCATGGGCATCGAAACGCGCTCCGCGCAGGGCCACGAAGAGCTGCCGGGTACAATCCCCGCGGCTGCCGGTGCCGACGGCGTCGAAGCGGACGTCGGAGCCCGCGACCCGGCCCCCGATGCGGGCGGCGGCTTCGGAAAGCGTCCACATCAGCGTCGGCCCCCCACGCCCGCCAACAGCAGAGTCGCGCCCGGATTGTCAGGCGGCACATTGAATAGACGCAGGGCCCCTTCCATAACCTTGGCGAACACGGGAGCGGCGACCTTGCCGCCGTAGTAGTCTTTACCACGCGGCTCGTCGACCATGACCACCATGACGAAACGGGGCCGGGAGGCGGGGGCTATACCGGCGAAGACCGCTTGATAGCGCCTGGCGGAGTAACCGCCCCGGACCGCCTTCTTGGCCGTACCCGTCTTGCCGCCGACCCGGTAACCCGCGATGGCGGCCAGCCTGGCGGTACCCTTGGCGGAAACGACCGTCTCCAGCGTGGCCCGCACCCGGCGCGCCGTGGTGGCAGAGAGAATCCGTTCCGCGGCAGGGTGCTCAGGGCGCTTGAGGAGACTGACCGGCCGCTTGATACCGTCCGCCGCCAACACCCCGTAGGCCTGGGCAAGCTGCAAGGTGGTCACCGACAGGCCATAGCCGAAGGCCAGGGTGGCGTGCTCGAACGCTCGCCAATCCCGGAAGTGACGCAGCTGCCCCGGGGTCTCGCCCGGGAACTTGATGCCGGTCGAGCGACCGAAGCCGAGCCGATGGTAAAGCCGCCATAGCACGGACTTACGCATCCGCAAGGCCAGCTTGACCGCACCCACATTGCTCGATTTGGTGATGACGCCCATGGTATTCAGCCGGCCGTAGTTGCGGATATCCTTGACCACATCGGGCCCGACGCGCAGGGTGCCCGGATTGGTGTCGATGGGTGCGCGCGGACCCACCAGACCCGCCTCCAAGGCCGCGGCTACCACCAGCGGTTTGACCGTAGAACCGGGCTCCATGACATCGGTGAGGGCCCGATTGCGGCGGGCGCTTTCCTTACCCCTCAGCTTGGCGTTGGGGTTGTAGGTCGGCTGGTTCACCATCGCCAACACCTCGCCGGTCTCCACGTCCAGCACCACCGCGGAGGCGGCTACCGCCTGATGCTTGTTTACCGCCCGCACCAACTCGCGGTGGGCGAGGAACTGTAGGCGCCGATCAATGCTTAGGGTCAGATGCCTGCCGTGACGCGCCGGCTTGATGCGCTCGACCTCGGCCACGACGCGACGGCGACCGTCCTGGATGACCCGCCGCTTGCCGGGCTCCGCCCGCAGCCAGGAATCATAGGCGAGCTCCATACCCTCGATACCCCGGTCGTCCACATCGGTGAAGCCGATGACATGGCCGAAGATCTCGCCGCTGGGATAGAAGCGCCGGTATTCGGATTCCAGACCCACCCCCCGCAGCCGGTGTTGAGCGGTAACCCGATTCACGGCAGCGGTTTCCTTGGGTCCGATCCTGCGTTTGAGATAGAGGAAGGCGCGTTCGCGTTTGGCTTTCAGCCGCGCCATCAACTCAGTCCCATTTATCCCCAAGGCCCCGGCCAGGGCACGCACCGCCTGGGGCTGATCCACCAATTGGCGGGGGTCGCCCCAGACAGTGGCCACCGGAGTACTGACGGCGAGTGGCTCTCCGTTGCGGTCCAGGATCATGCCCCGGCGGGCAGGGATTTCGGATACCCGAAGATGGCGGCGCTCACCCTCGGTGCGGAGAAAATTCTTCTCCATGACCTGGCGCTCGAAGGCGCTCGCGATCACGGCCAGAAACAGCATCCCCAAGCCACTCACTAGAACCCGTCGCCGTAGCATGAAGCTCGGTTTTTTGCGCCGGCGTTCGGCCCGCTCGACGCGCTTGCGCCGCCGTACCTTAGCGGTCATTGTCACCTCCGATCACGCGCATGTCCTGATTGCGGGGCAGATACATGCCGAGCAGCTTGCGGGCCTTGGTCTCGATGCGTGACTGGGTGGTCAGCGCGGCCTCCTCGAGCCGCAGCTCCCCCCAGCGCACCTCCAGCTTCTGGCGCTCGGCGCGTAGGGCCTGGAGCTCCACGAATTCCACCCGGCTCAAATACTTGGTGTACACGATCCCGATTCCGGTACCGACGGTGCCCGCGATAAGCAACAACAGAAACCCAAGCTCGTAACGGGTCATGTCAGCCGCTCCGCCACCCGCATCAGGGCACTGCGCGCGCGGGGATTCGCAGCCACCTCCGCGCTGGAGGGCCGCACCGGCTTGCCGACCGACCGCAAACGGGCATTGGTCTCCCGGGCCGTCACGGGAATCCCGCGGGGAAATCGGTCCCCGTGCGCCTCATTGCGGATGAAACGCTTGACGATACGGCCCTCCAGAGAGTGAAAACTGATGACCACCAAGCGGCCACCGGCGGTCAGCAGACCGCAGACACTGTCCAGGCAGGCGCGGAGCTCCTCGATCTCGCGATTGATATGGATCCGGATGGCCTGAAAGGTCCGGGTAGCCGGATGCTTGCCCGGCTCCCGATCCGGATTGGCGGCAGCGACGATTTGTCCCAGGGCGCCGGTGGTGACGAGCGGTCGCTCGCTTCGGGCCCGGACGATGGCACGGGCGATACGCCTAGCCCGGCGTTCCTCACCGTAATCCCGCAGGATGCGCGCGATCTCCTCTTCCTTGGCCCGAGCCAGCCATTGGGCCGCGGTCTGTCCACCGCTGGTGTCCATGCGCATATCCAGGGGCCCGTCCGCGGAAAAGCTGAAACCCCGGTCTGGCTCGCCGAGCTGAGGCGAGGAGACCCCCAGATCCAGCAGCAGTCCGCTGACCCGGCCCCACAGACCGCGCCGTCGCGCCACTTCTTCCATCCGTGAGATGGGCATGTGCTCGATGGCGAACCTCGGGTCGCGCCGCGCCAGGGAGACACCGGCGGCGACCGCCTGCGGATCCCGATCTAGGCCCAACAGGCTACCTGCGGCACTCAACCTGGCCAACAGGGCGCGTGCGTGCCCCCCACGGCCGAAGGTGCCGTCCAGATAGATCCCAGCGGGGTCGATCACCAAGGCCTCCAAGCTCTCCTCCAGTAATGCCGGTGTGTGGATACCTGTCGTACCTGGGTCTTTCACTTCCGGTTGCCAGCTATCGCTTAGGCTCAGGGACACGGCGCATTAGCGCCGACATCCCCTGGAGCCCATTGTTAGGGCTTTACACTTGACTTCACGTCAAAGCATTCAATGAACTAATGATTTCCTCTAGTTTCTCCCGGACAGCGGCTTCTTGTTCATCTTCACCCGATGGGGCTTCGTAATATTTTTCCGGAATGATAAGTTATGGGCTTAACACTTCCGCTTGACGGGTGCACAATGCTCTCAAGTCGAGAGGAAATGCCATGAACCTGCAAACCGTCTTCCAACGCTTCCCCGATCAAGAAGCCTGTATCGAGCATCTTGAACACATTCGCTTCGGCGCTGAGCCATTCTGCCCGTTATGCGGGAGCCTGCATGTAGCTCGCAAGACGGATGGCGACCGCATTGGCCACTGGACCTGCCATGCCTGCAAGGGCAGCTTCAATGTCCTTTCCGGGCCAATCTTCCAAAAGACTCGGATTCCCCTTCAAAAGAGGTTCCTGGGCATCGGCCTGATGGTCAATGCGTATTTTTCTGACACAAATTCTTCAACAGGCTCCAAATCTTCAAGTATTTTCTCTGCTCTAGCTTTTTCGTCATCCTTCATCCTTCGCGCCTCTGCGAGCAACTCTATGTTTTTCTCGTTTGCTATTGACGCACACCTTGACAAAACCGCCGCGGTGTCCGGCATAGCATGAGCGATGGCTTCTAGAACCGCCGTAAAATCACCTTTGCCTATTTGCAGAAGAACGGATGTTGTTCCACCACCTTTAGAGGCGAGGCTAAATCTCAGGTCTAAAGTTTCATCTCGGGTGTTGGTATTGAATGAGCAATTCCTAGTTTCTAAGTTCAAATACGGAGCCGTCACACCGCCTCGGTAGATTTTTGTCTTCTTTAGATCTGGCACTGTTATCCTCCTTTAGCCCTAACGCTTGGGCTCAGGGGCGGCAAAAAGCGTAGCGAGGAACGAGCGCAGCTTTTTGGCGTCTCTGGCTCCCACGCTCCAGCGTGGGAGTAAATCCTTGACGCCCCAGCGTCATGAAACCTTGTCCTGACGGAGAAGAGATCTTGGTCGCTGGAGCGGCCGCAACTGCGTTCCCACGCTGGAGCGTGGAAACGAGTCAAAATTTGTCCGAAAATAAACGCAACTGGCCGCAAATCAATGTCAATGGAGCAAGAACCGCCGCTGACGGCGAACCAACTTGTGACCGATTTGCGTTGATTTGCGTTCATTTGCGGCAAAAAAATTCCTAATGGAAGAACCAAGCCGAAATTAGACGAATATAAGAGGTTTGGGAGGAATCCGCCGGCTATCCAATCAAGCTAGTAATCGTTCAGCCCCCTCACTGTTTTTGCCACCCCTGGCGTCTGGATTCCGGCGTCCCAGCCGGAATAACGAAGTGGGAGCTGAACGGTTACTCAGGCTATAATGATTCTATTTATTAAAAGGACCAACCCAATCAGTCCAAAGTATATTTGCACTACCTCGATAAAAAATGCGGTAAATATTTCCCTGCCGGATCGCTTTTCGTATCTGCCTCGTTTATAATATTTTCTTTCAGGTCGAATAGCCCAAATTTTTCTTTTTGGCGTACACGATGATGCGATGCAGTCGACCAAACAAACACCGCCACAACCATTAGCGGAGAATACAAATAAATCATTATAAAGTCATTAGCCCCCTTGATTTCGAGTCCTACAATACCAATAAAGAACACCGCCGTGTAAGTAAGGGTTTTCCACGTTTAATCTCTCATGTTGAAATGATCATTCCATTGTATTTCGAGGTCTTTCAGATAGACTTCTTTCATTGCTTCAATAACTTTAGTGCGCGAAGCGCATCATAGTTAAAACTATGGACTTTAAGTCCCTTCACTTTCAGTCCGTGGCTTGTCCACGGATGAGGACTTTAGTCCTCCAGACTATGGACTTTCAGTCCATAGTGGTTGATTTGCGGCAGAAAAACAATGGGTCCGAAGTATCACCTCCGCGTTCTCCGTGTCTTGAGCGGTTCAATCATCCTTCATATCTCTTTGCACCTTTGCGGTCCAAATCATCCCGCCGGTAGCCGGCGACTAGCGACTGATAGCTGGCAACCGGTAGCTAGTGCTGCATAGCGGAAGATCCGATACTATCTTATTCTCGTCGAAATCAAATGATCGCGCAGAGACGCAGAGACGCAGAGACGCAGAGAAACTCATTCTTCGAGCCCGTTGACACATCGAGTAATACTGGTTTTCATCACCGCCTCACCGAAATTGAGAAGGTATCCGAGCTTGAATCCGGTCAGCCGCAGGTACGTCTGCACGTGCTTTTTGTGCGCTGCCGTCACCCTCTCCACCGACTTCAACTCTACGATTACCTTTCCAGCGACGATGAGATCCGCTCGAAAGCCTTCGACGAACCTGATCCCCTTGTACGTGATTGGTACCGAGGCCTGGTGGTCTACCGTCAATCCACGCTCCTCGAGCTCGCGGGCAAGCGTCACCTCATAGACTGTTTCCAGCAGTCCCGGTCCCAGCTCCCGGTGAACCGCTATCGCTGCGCCCACCACAATCGTCCCGATAGCGTTCTCCGTCATCCTCTGCGCCTCTGCGCGAGGCCTGTTCCACTCCGGTCCCGAGAAGGAGGTATCAGGACTTGCGCTCAGTTGCACTAGATATTCAGAGACGCGATATCGGAACTGGACTCCACCTGCGATAGATCGGCCTGGTTCAACCAGTCGTCACACTTACCGTTCCAGGTCTCCTCGTCCCACAGCTCGAACTTCTTACCCTGACCCACCAGGGCGACCCGCTTGTCCAAAGCAGCAAAGCCGCGCAACGCCGGCGGCAACAACAGACGCCCCTGGCCGTCCATCTCGGCTTCCTGGGCGTGACCGATGTAGAGCCGTTGCAGCATCCGTGCCTGCTCGTTGAACGAAGGGAGTTGATCGAGCTTACGTTCGATCTCGATCCAGGTCGGCTCCAGGTAGATCAGCAGACAGTGGTCACGGTCGACCGTTATGACCAAACGGGAGTCACAACAGGACTGCAAACGCTCGCGATACCGCGCCGGTATCGCGAGCCTGCCTTTGACGTCCAGATTGAGGAAGGAAACCCCTCGGAACACTGCCGGCCCCCTGCAAGCAGATATTCCCCTTTACCCCACTTTCTCCCACATTTCACTGATGGTAGGCAAGCAGACTCCCTCCGTCAAGGTATAAATTGCTTTTTTTCTCGTCTTTCAAAAACTTAAAGGATAAGGTTCAGATACAAGATATTGTTCACTGGTATCTAAAAACAACAAAATACTGTGTTTTTATCACGTAGAGGAGAATATCGGCGCGGTAATGCGATGAGGTGGGGAATTGTGGAAATGGGGTGGACGTTCAAGCAACGCCGAATAACGCCAGGACCGAACACGAAGGTCAGCGGGGAAAGGTTAATCCCTAACGGCTCCACCCACTTCAAGGAGAAACCACGAAAGTCACGAACGAACACGAAATTGTCATCCCGATGCTAGGTAAGGATCTTTTCGTGCCCTTTTGTGTCTTTTGTGGTAGACGCCTCAGACCAATCCTGAATTTTTTCGGTGTTGTCCGGTAGAGATAAGATTCCTCCTGCGTCGGGACAAGTTTGACATGTCGCGTTCGACGCCCAATGGCTCGTTGAGCTCCCATGGTACCGGTGCCTTAACGCAACCTATCCTTGGATCGCCGACTACCGGCGGATTACTGCGAGTTCGTCACGGTATTCCCCGACACAGGTGTCTGCGTTCGGTGTTGACAAGGATCAAGGCATAATGTAGGGAGTCAGGATTACCCACATATAAATAAAACAAATACTTACAATTCAATGAGGGTAATGATAGCCGGAAAAGACGGCATTTTCGTGCGTTTCCATACGATGAAAACGCAACATTTTGTGGTTTTGCGCTACCAGTGCATAATATTTTGTACCTGAATAGTTACGGCATAATTTTACGGAATGATAAGTTATAGGCTTAACATTTCCGCTTGACGGGTGCACAATGCTCTCAAGTCGAGAGGAAATGCCATGAACCTGCAAACCGTCTTCCAACGCTTCCCCGATCAAGAAGCCTGTATCGAGCATCTTGAACACATTCG
>Ga0209458_1000177_pt1 | contig 31733 bp, 34 predicted proteins | sample WorMetLIZAISLAND_FD_187411 | JGI IMG/M metagenome (GOLD analysis project Ga0209458, IMG submission 187411) | Marine gutless worms symbiont microbial communities from Max Planck institute for Marine Microbiology, Germany - Inanidrilus manae... ...
GTCGTTCGCCACCCCGCCGGCCAACTGGCCGACAGCCTCCATCTTCTGTGACTGCGTGAACTGAACCTCCAGGTTCTTCTGTTCGGTGGCGTCGATCAGGTGAATGACCAAGCCAGCCGCATCGCCTTCGGGGCTGGCGATGCGGCTGGCATAAAGCGCGCAGACGATCTCCCGGCCGCCGGGTCCGGGCAGGCGGATCTCCATTTGCGTGCCGCGCGCAATGCCCATGACGATCTTCGAAAGCGCCGCCGACAGGTCGCCGCGGTCCTCGCGGGCCAGGCATTCGGCGAAGGGGCGGCCGACGATCATCTCCTTGGCGGCACCGGTCAGCGCCAGAAAGGCCTGGTTGCAATCGGTGACACCGCCGTCGAGGTCGAGCAGAACGATGCCGACAGGCGCATCGGCAAATAGCCAGTGCAGGGGCTCTTCCGATCGAGGATCGGCCGACGGCGCTGGAGCCGCCGTCTCGGGTGGCGCCGCACCGGCATGATCTTCAGCCATCTTGGCCGGCAGCTCCGACCACACGATGTCGCGCAGGACCACGGAACGGGTATAGGCGATGTCGCCGTCTTCATCGTCGCGCTGGGACTGCTCAAGGGCCACGGCAAAAGTGCGACCTTCGGTATCCTTCAGAATCAGATCCTCGCCGTCGCCGACATCGGCGACGAAATCAGCGAAGGGCCGACCGACCAGGCGATCGGGCGCAACGCCGAGCCAGCGGGCCAATGCCTGGTTGGCGTATTGAATGACACCCTCCCCGTCGGCCGAAAAAAAGCCGACCGGCAACAGGTCGAGCATGTCGGAAAGCCTTGCCTCTTCATCGTGGCGGACGCTTTCCAGTTCCCTCTGAACGGTGACGTCTTCGACCCGCCAAAGGGCGCCGGAAAACGCGCGTTTTCCAGAGGCGAGGGGCACGGCAGTCAGGCGCCGCCATTCGATGCTGCCGTCGGGGCGGCTGACGGAAAACTCGACATGCCCGCCGACGCCGTTTCGGGTGCCGGCGACGAGGCGTTCGAAATTATCCTTATCGGTATCAGTCAACTCCCCGGCAACGGCGGCGAGCGCCGTGACGCGTCGGTCCGCACGACCGCCCGCGGCGAAGGAAAGGAGGCGATGAAAGGACGGGTTCGAATAAGCGAAAGCGCCTTCGCTGCCGGTGACGGCAATGCCGTCGGAGCTGCCGTCGATGCCGGTGCGCAGGGTGCCCGGCGATTTGGCGCCGCCGCTTTGACGGCCGGCCAGCCATGCAGCGAGCAGCAGGCTGGTAACGGAGAGCACGGCAAACCCGGCGGCGATCACCCCCGCCATCGGGTGTTCCCATCGGACCGTGAAGATCGACCCGGCGAAGACGATGGCAATGATCATCCAGAATCCGGCCCGCGCTGGGAGGATCGGTTTTTCGGACTCGCTCGCTTCGCTCATCGGTCGCCAAATTCCGCCAATCTTCATATCATCCGCAAAGGAGCGTCAAAAACGCGCCTAGTGGGGCAAATCGCCCCTCAAACGCATAACATAACCGATAACTTCGGCAACCGCTTTGAAATGCTCAGGCGGAATCTCTTCGTCGATCTCGACCAGGGCATAGAGGGCGCGGGCCAACGGCGGGTTCTCGACCAACGGCACGTCGTTGGCCTCGGCGATCTCTCGGATGCGGAAGGCCAGATGGTCGACGCCCTTGGCGACCACCTTCGGCGCCGGCATCTCCTCCATTTTGTAGGCGAGCGCCACCGAATAATGGGTCGGGTTGGTGACGACGACATCGGCCTCAGCGACCGAGGCCATCATGCGCTGACGTGCCCGCTCCGTCCGGATCTTGCTGATCCGCGCTTTGACCTGCGGATCGCCCTCGGACTGCTTCTGTTCGTCGCGGACTTCCTGACGGGTCATCCGCATGTCCTTGGTGAACTTGTACTTCTGGAAGACGAAGTCGATCGCCGCGATGATGGTCATGACCCCGACCGTACCGGCAGCGATCAGAATGGCCATTTCGTGGATACGGTCGAGGGAATGGATGAACTCGATACGGGGAATGATCGCGAGATCATCGAGCATCGGCAGCGCCAGCGCCAGTGAGACCGCGGCAACGGCAATGAGCTTGACGACCCCCTTCACGAACTCCATGACCGAACGCACGGAAAACATGCGCCCGAGACCTTTAATCACAGAGATCTTATTGAGATCGGGTTTGACCTTTTCACCGCTCAGGATCAACCCGAACTGACCGACATTGGCGACAAACGCCAATATGACCAACAAGACAAAGATCGGCGCCATGATCCAGCCGACATCGATCAGCATGTCAGCAAATACGCGGTGAAGATTGGCGAAATCAAAATCGATCGCGTGCGGTTGCTCCATGAAAGGGAACAGCAACTGACGCAGGCTCCCGGCCATGAAAGGTGCTAGAAAGATCAAGGCCCCCGTGCCGCCCAATAACACGACCCAGCTCTTTACCTCCTGGGATTGGGCGACTTGGCCCTTGCGCCGGGCGTCCGACAGTTTTTTTGCAGAAGGTTCTTCTGTTTTTGACGCATCATCTTCTTCGGCCATGCGCTTTTCCTATCGCTGCAAACCGATCACGGAAGAAAACTCGAATAGGTGCCCTCGAAATACCTCAGGAACACCATCAAAATGCCCGATACCGCCACCGTCATCACCCAGATTTGGATCGACAGCTGAAGCGGCAGCCCGAAGAAAAAGACGGGCAGGGCCGGCATCAGGCGCCCGAGAAGCCCGAGGCCGATGTAAAAACTGATGCCGATGATGACAAAGGGCGAGGCCAGTTGCAGCCCCATGGCGAAACTGCGCATGACCAGCTGACCGGCGTGATTCGAAAAATCGCCGACCGGTAGCGGTGCTCCGGGAACGAAGACTTCGTAACTCGATGCGAAGGACATCAGCATAAGGTGATGAAGGTCGGTGACGAAGATCAAGACAAGACCGAGGGTCAGCAGAAATCCGGAGACCGTCGAACTCTGTTGTTCGGCGACCGGATCCTGGATCAGCGCATTGGCCATCGACGACGAATAGGCGATAAGCGTTCCTGCAGTCTGCAACGTTCCGATCAGGGTGCGCCCAATCATGCCGATGAATCCACCGACAATGATCTCGCCGACGATGAGTAGCGCCATCAAAATGGTGCTCGAAGGCAAAACCGGAAGATTTGCCGCCAACGGCGGCATCATCACGAAACTGATCGCCAGGGCGAGTGCGAGACGCATGCGCGGCGGCATGTAAGACACGCTGAAACCCGGCACCAGGGACAGCGCCGTGCCGACGCGCGCGAAAATAAGGAAAAACGCGAACAGGTTGAGATTAATGAGGTCGTTGAGCATGCCCTAACCGAGTGCGATCATCCGGTCGAACAACTGGTTCGCAAACTCGGTGATGGTCGACAGCATAAACGGCAAGAAGACGATGACCGCCGTAAAGATCACCAGGATCTTAGGTACGAACGTCAGGGTCATTTCCTGAATCGTGGTCAGGGCTTGAAAAAGCGCGATGACGAGACCGATCAAGAGTCCCGACATCATGATCGGCCCGGCCATCTTGAGGATGACCCACATGGCCTCGCGGCCGACCTCGATGACAGCGACTTCGTTCATGGGTGGGACCGGATGATCTCCATTGGGGTCTCGTACGAATCACCGGATTATACCCCATAGGCACCCTACATGGGCATACGGAGAATTTCCTTGTAGGCGTCGATAACCTTGTCGCGGACCGTGACCACCGACTGCAGGGTCATTTCGGCCTCGGCGACGGCCGTTACCACTTGATTGATGTCGGCGCGGTCGTTGATGCCGGCGATCGAAATCTGCTCGCTTTTTTCGCCGATGCGAACCGCCTCCTTGACGGCGCTCTTGACCAGGCTCGCGAAATCATCCTGTTGCAGCGGGTCGGCGGGTTTGGTGTCGCCCATGGGTTTGCCGCGGGCCGCATCGTTGTATGCGCCGATGGCTTGGGCGTAGTTTGGAACCGCGGTCGGCATTTCTGTCTCCTGTTTCCCGTTCTAGGTCCGCGGGTCGGACCTTGGGCGTTCGCCCGTTTCTGTATTTCAGGCTGACGCCTGCAATTGCATCAACGCAGAAGTTCAATGGTATTGTTAAGCATGGCCTTCGAGGTCTTGATGACCTCCAGGTTGGCATCGTAAGACCGTTGCGCTTCGCGCATGTCCGCCATTTCCACTAGCGAATTGACGTTCGGCGTCAGCACATATCCGTCGTCGTCCGCCGCCGGATGATTGGGGTCGAACCGCTTGCCGAAATCGGACCGGTCCGGGCGGATTTTGTCGACGCGTACGGTTTCGAGACCGAGCGCTTCGTCGAGCTCGTTCTTGAAGGTGATGATCTTTCGCTGATACGGCGTGCCGTTAGCGTCCTGTGGCAAGGAATTGGCGTTGGCGATGTTTTCCGATATGACGCGCAGGCGAGCACCCTGGGTTTGCATGCCGGAGGCAGAAAGCCGCATCGTCTTGATGATGTCGTCCATGTCTTTGCTTCCTTTTCCGATCCCGGGTTCTAGCGCGGCCGACCAAGGGCCATCCGCATCATGCTCAGATGCTTCTTGTAGAGATTGGTCGTCAGCTTGTGGTTAATCTGCGATTCGTTGAGTTTCGAGAGCTGTTCCTCGAGGATTACCGAGTTGCCGTCCGGCGCCGTCTCGAAGGGATGGCGCTCCGTTTGCTCGGAAAAGTCTCGGATTCGCTTGCGTTTTCCCGGCAGATGCCCGGCCTCGCTGGAGACCATGTTGAGCTGCATGTTCTCGCGACGTATCAGTTCTTTAAATTCGTAAGGCTTGAGATCTTTTGCCCGGTACTTCGGTGTATCCGAATTGGCGATGTTTTGCGCCAAGACCTCTTGGCGCTGCGACAACCGGTTAAGCCGTTTCTTGACGGCGGCGAACAGCGTGAGGTTCTCAAGATCCATGGTTGCGACGCCTCTCGCCCCTGTTGGCCGTTAACCGGACACCCTACGTAAACCCGGTTGCTTGGCGATTTCCTCTAGGCATTATCTGCCGGGTTCGTTAACGGCGCGTTAAGGCCGGACCGGATTTCGCCGGGTATGGTGCGGACGGGGTGGCGTCGGGCCTACGTCTGCATTCTGTCGATCAGGATTTCACCGGCCGTTTCGATATGCCGTGCCAGCACCTCGACCGCCGCTTCGATATCTCCCCGTCGGCAAAAACCGACCATGCGCTCATGGTCGTCGAGCCATTGCGACGTTTCCGCCGGCAAGGTCCCATAGATCGCAATGTGCGTCCGGCACCGGTTGCGCAGGTTTCGGATCAATTCAACCTGTTGAACGCGCCGGGCCGACGCGTAGAGCGCCTCGTGAAAGAACCAGTCACCTTCCGCCCAAGCTTCGGTCCGCGCATCGACGTTGGATCTCAGCAAGGCGTGTTCGATCCGCTCGAGGTCTTCGTCCGTCATCCCGGTCATGGCTCGACGCAGGCAATCGCATTCGAGAAGAGACCGCAGATCATAGACTTCCCGTACGTCATCGGAACTCAACTGAATAACCCGGGCGCCGCGGTTGGGGATGATGATCACAAGGCCCGTTGCGGCGAGCCGCCGCAAAGCATCGCGGACCGGAATCCGACTAACGGCGAAACGGCGCGCGAGGTCGGCTTGGATTAATTCCGTCCCCGGCCGGATATCGCCGCTCATGATCTCGCGTTGAAGGGCGGCGGCGATCGATTCTTCGGTCATGTCGCGAAGGCTCCCAGATTTCTCTATAAGGATTGCCTGTTTTCATTAATTGTATACATGTATACTATTGTTGAGAACAGGGAAGATGGACATGCCGCGACAACATGAATACACGGCACAAATCGTCTGGACCGGCGACCGCGGCGCCGGCGCCGAGCGCTATGACGCTTATGACCGCACCTGGACCATCGAGACCCCGGGGAAGCCCGCCATCCACTGCTCGAACGATCCATTACTCGGCGGCGACCCAACCCTTCCCAATCCCGAAGACCTGCTCCTGTCATCGCTAGCCGCGTGCCATATGCTTTGGTACCTGCATCTGGCGAGCCGCGACGGTATCGTTGTCAGGGCCTATACGGACGTTCCCGAAGGCGTTGGTGAGACGGCACCGAACGGCGCCGGGCGTTTTCTCCGTGCCACCCTGCGCCCTCGAATCGAGGTCGCCGCCGGGGCCGATCTCGAACGCGCCGATGCCATTCATCATGACGTGCACACCTACTGTTTCATCGCGCGTTCGGTGAACTTCCCTGTTTCCTATGAAGCGACCTACATCGAGGTCTGAACCCTTCGGGCGAATGAGCGGCCGAACGTGGTTCCAGCCTGGTGGCGGGCGGTTTATGAATTTGTTAATCTGGACGGGGTCAGAATCCTGGCCCTTTTGACCGTCTTGGATGGAAAACCGGCAGTGGCCGCTTCGAGCACTGATTCCAGTGAAAACGGCAACATCAAGCCGATCCCGAAGACGCGCGATGCCATCGCGGTGGCGATCAAGCAGGACGACGGACCCGAATCGGTCCCTAAAGTCGTTGCCGGCGGCAAGGGCCGGGTCGCCGAACAGATCCTTGAAATCGCCTTTTCGCAGGGTATTAAAGTCCGCGAAGACGCGGATTTGGCTGAACTTCTGGCTTCGATCGACATCGACAGCGACATTCCCGTTGACGCCTTCGCCACGGTCGCCGAGATTCTCAACTATGTCTATCGGGTAAACAACGAAATGCGAGCCGATGGTTGGGCCGCCGAAGGAAAGCAAACCGGAGGCGAGCCCGGGGACGAGGCCGACGATTTGCCGAGCGCCGCGGAATTGGTCCGGATGTGGGCTCAGAAGGGCAGTGATGAGTAATACGATCAACCAGCTGGCGGACATTGCCTCAATGATCGAGGAAGCCCGCGACGCCGTCGCCGAAGGCGATCTGGTCGACCTTGCGGAAATCCAAGGACTGGTCCAGGACGCCTGTCTGGCGATCCAGGCAAACCCGTCGCTGGACACCGATACAGTGCACGAAGTGGTTGCCGGCATCATCGAAGAGCTCAATCAATTGGCCGAGGAACTGAAGGCGCAGTAGGAAAAACTGGGATCCGCCGTCGTCCGACGGGCGGCGCGGCCGGGAAAGACCGCGATGGTACGCCCGGCAAGACGGAGGGCACCGGTGCACGCTGAGCAACGGCCACCCGGTTCGTTCAATTCCTCATGGAAGAGCTGGGTCCGCCATTGGTCGGGGGCAACGCCCTTTTGGTTGAAGCTCACCCTTTCGCTGGCACTTGCCGCGGCCGTCGTCGCCCTTTTCGTGCCGGAAGCCTTGGCCCAGTCGATTGCGCTGGACCTTGGGGACGACGGCGAGGCGACGGGGCGGATCGTCCAGATGGTGGCCTTGGTTACCGTCCTCAGCCTGGCGCCATCGATCCTGATTATGATGACCTCGTTCATCCGCATCATGGTCGTCCTGTCTTTCCTGCGCTCGGCCATGGGAACCCAGCAAACGCCGCCGACCCAGGTGCTGATCAGCCTCGCCTTATTCCTGACGCTCTTCATCATGATGCCGACTTTCGAAGCCGCTTATGACCAGGGCATCAAACCGATGATCGAGGACGAAATCGACGAATTTGAGGGATTCGAGCGCGCCTTGAAACCGTTCCAGACCTTCATGCAGAGCCATGTACGCGAACGCGACCTGAATTTGTTTGCCGACATCTCGGGCCTGCCCGATGAACAGTTGGCCGGCGATCAGATGCCGATGAGGGTCTTAATACCGGCCTTCATGATCTCCGAACTGCGCCGCGCCTTCGAAATTGGATTTCTCGTATTCGTACCGTTCCTGATCATCGACATGGTTGTCGCCTCGGTGCTGATGGCCATGGGCATGATGATGTTGCCGCCGATCATCATCGCGTTACCGTTCAAGATCATATTCTTCGTGCTGGTCGATGGCTGGTACATGATCGTCGGTTCCCTTGTCCGAAGTTTCGGCGGCTAAGCCAGTACCCGCCATGTCGATCCGTTCAGCCGTCAAGTCGATGTTGCTGCCGAAGGGTGTCGCGCCAAGGCAAATCCCCTTCGGCCTCGCCTCCGGCGTCGTCATGGAAATCGATTTTTCCTTTCAGGCGCGGCTCTTTTTCGGCCTCTATGAAGCCGAAATTGCCAATCACGTTCGCGCCCTCGCGCGCCCGGGAATGCGGTGTTTCGATATCGGCAGTGGCGTCGGCTACTACAGCCTGGCGCTGGCCCGGCGCTGCGGCGCCGAAGTCGTCGCTGTCGACGCCAGCCCATCCGTGGCCGCGGAATTGCACCGCAACGTCGCCGGCAACGACCTTCCGATCACCGTCATCGAAGGCCGGGTCGGTGAAAACGAAACCGAGGGTCACCTCACCATCGACGGCTTGGCCGGTACACACTTTGTTCCCGACTTTATCAAAATGGACATCGAAGGTGCGGAAACGGCCGCCTTGCGTGGCGCCGCCAATGTGCTCGCCAGACACGCGCCGTCCCTAGTCATCGAAGTCCATGGTAGCGAGATCGAGGCCCATTGCTGCGCTTTGCTCGAGGCCCAAGGATACGTTCCCTATGCCATGGCGCCGCGTACATGGTTCGCCGAAGAACGCCCGGCCGAATACAACGGCTGGCTAATCTGTCCCAGTCCGAAACCGGTCCGATAGATTTAACGGCAATCCCCGACCCCGGGATCGAGCAACACGAAATCGACGCGCGCCGAGCGGTCACCGGTGCGGTCGAGTGTGACGGTGATGGACGAGACGGGGCGGTCGAGACGAAATGGGAAGGCCGTGTCCAACATCTGGTTGGCCTTGGTGCCCATGCCGTTCCCGTCCATCACGCCCATCGGCTTGGGAAACCAGATCATCAGGCATTGGCCCGTGCCTGGGTTAGGGGGCGGTGCCACCGTCGGGAATTTCGTTGATACGATCCGCGTTTCGGGGAAATGCGGCCGCAGGTTGCCGGCCAGGTCGTGTGGGAAATAGTGGGCGAAGATGGTGCCGCTGACGAAACCCGCGGCGTGAACCTGACGGGCGATGTCATCGAAGGGAACGAGCAACTGGCAGCGTTTTCAGCGAAGTGGTTCGCTGACATACTTCGCCGCCATGCCGCCGACGACAAGGATCGCGATGACACTGAGGCACGCCGCGAAGATGCGCCGTGCTCGCGGTTCAATGCTGCCCGGGCCGAGCCATTGAAAGAACAGGACCGGCGCGAAGACGAGGACGAACATATAGTGGGTGCGAACCTTGGTGGCGCCGAAAAGGGTTATGGCAACGATCATAACCAGCCCGAGAACGAGAAAATAAGTCGATAGAAAGCGCTGGTGGCGGCCGGCCGCGACCTTGTCGCGAAACCGCGCGACGATAGGACGGCGGTAGATAACCAGCACGATCACCCACAACGGCGACAGGAAACCGATGGCCGCCCCGAGGGCGCCGCCGATACCGCGAAGCGCTCCGTGCAACAGGTCGAGGCCGGCGTCCGTTTCGAAGCGGGCCTGCGCCGTTGCCGCCAATGTCTCGCGATGGTCGAGCAGCCACAGGAAATGGGGATAGAAGATCGCAGCGCCGGCCGCGATGCTGAACAGAATTCGGGCATCGAACAGGCGCCGGCGCATGGACCGGTCGAATAGCGCGGCGACGACAAGGGCCCCGAGAAACAGGAAGAAGATGTACTTCGCCAACCCGCCAAGGCCGACAATCACGCCGAACAAAAGGTAGTCGACAATGCCGCCCCGCTCGTCCAAACGCAATAGCGACCACATCGTCGCGCCGTAGAACAATGTAACCAATACGGTATGGCTATAGCCAAGAACCGCGTCCCAGGCGACGTAATAGCAGGCAAGCGGCGCCAGTGCGGCCAGGACGGCGAGGCCTTCGTCCTCCAGCAGGCGGCGGGCCGAACGATACAGGAAATAAAAGGCAAGACCGAAAAGGGCGAACTTGACGAGGACGACGGAGGCGATGGTGACTCCGAAGACCTGTTGGGCGCCGATAATCAGCCAGGTGTACAGCGGCGGGTTGGCGGCATCGTAGCCGAGCCGCAAGACCTGAGAAAAATACAGCTGTTCGGCGTCGTCCGTGGTCGCGCCGGGATAGCCGAAGGCGCGAAGCCCGGCGAGCAGGACGATCACCACGGCAATGAAGACACCGAATCCGCGTCCGTCCGACAGGAACGCCGCGTTGCGATCGATTAGGCGGGAAACGGGACTGCCGGTGGTCTCAATCATGATCTGTCCGAAACAGGCGGTGTGAGCCGTTTTTTAGCCCGGCGCACCGGAAAAGGGAACGGTGGCCTGTACGAGCCGTATTTGAGACCCGCGCCGGTCGTCGTGTCTGCCTTGGATCGGAAACCGGTCATGGACGACAAGGTCGCAGCAACATTCGGTTTGTTCCATTAACAAGGGAAAGGACCAGAATGTGTGATATACCATTGTATGTTCGCCGCCGGCCCCCGTTTGACGAATAACCGCCATGATTGACCTAGACGATGCTTCCGCCGGACTACTCGACAGCCTGCGCCAGGAATTCGTCGAAACCGCTCGTGATCAGATCGAAGACATCGAAAACGCGCTCGACCGCCTCGAAAACGGTGATGGCGACGCCAACGAAGAGATGCTTAGCATCCAACGGGAAATTCATAACATAAAAGGGCAAAGCCCAACCTTCGGGTATCCGCTGACCGGCCGTATCGCCCACATGCTGGAGGACTATTTGATCAACGCCGGCGGCCTTAAACCCGCTAATCTGTCTGATATCCGCACCTATCTGGGACTGATGGTCGTCCTGATCACGACCGACGAGGCCTTCAGTGAAGACGACCCGCAAGACCTGTTCAACTCGCTGCCGACCGGTCAGGTTGTCACGTTTAGCCACCAGAAACCCTATGACGTCAGCGTTCTCTTGGCCATGCCGGCCGGCTTGCAGCGCAAGATGGTCGCCCGTGAATTGCTGTCCTGCGGCTTTCGCGTGATGCGTGCCTACGACAGCATCGAAGCCTTGTCGGTCGCCGTCGACGTTCAGCCTGACATCGTCTTCATCAACGACGAGATGACGCCATTCAACGGCTATGAACTGTGCAACGTGCTCGCCGCCATCAACAGCGTCAACGACATCAATATCGTCCTCCTCACCAGCTATGACGAAGGTGACTCGCGATTGCGGGGATTACCCGACAATGTATCGGTGGTTCAGAAACATGCCGACTTCACCGAGGCCATCGGAGAGTTGATGATCGGTTGGGGCGTCTTCGGCACCATTTCTTCGCGGCCGGGTGAGGACCTCGACTAGGTTCCGTGTTTGTCGTCGGGTAAACCATGTGGCCTGAAACCGACCATTCCCTTTCCGCTGAGAGCATGGGAAGATCGGGCCATGGAGCCGGTACGCGCAAGCCTCGTGATCCGGGACCGGGAAATCCGCATGGAGTTCGATCCGGCCTCGCCTGTCCATCAGACCATCCTCGACGAGCTCTCGTCAGGCGGTGCCTACGAACGGAAATCACAGTTCCTGATGATGCGGGTCCTGAACGAGGGCGACACCTTTCTCGATATCGGCGCCCATATCGGCTATTTCACCTTGCTTGGCGGCGCTCTGGTCGGCGAAACCGGAACGGTTCTTGCCGTCGAGCCCATCGACGAGAATTTCCGCCAGCTCACCCACCATATCGAATTGAACGGACTCACCAACGTCAAGGCGGCGCAGGCGGTGGTCGGGTCCGAAAATGGTGAGGCCGACATATTCTTCAACGCCGACAACGACGGCGGCCATGCCCTGTGGGATCCGGCTCAGCATCCGGCCAACGCGTTGACGCGAAACAATCCGCGAACCGACCGGGTGCGCTCCTTGACCTTGGCGTCACTGCTCGATGCGCACGGCATCGATCGCGTGCGCCTGGCCAAGATCGATACCGAGGGCGCCGAGGCGATGATCCTCGATTCGAGTCGTCGGGTCTTTCTCGCGGGCCGCGTCGACTTCGTCGTCATGGAGGTCAACATCGGTGGGTTGAAACTGTTGGGGTCAGACATCGACCGCCTTTTCCGTCTGGCCGGCGACCTTGGTTACGGCGTCCACCTGCCGCATCCGGAAGGCGGCAGACCCGATCCGTTGACCGACGAAAACCGGCCCGACCCACGTTACGTCTATAACGTCGCCCTGGCCCGTCGCGAGGCCGTCGACGCGGTCTGGAACTGACGGCTGTGCCGCGCGGCGGCTCGACGGATGCAGGCGTTCCCGTCAATGATCTGCCATGACACTTCAGCGGTATAGGACTATGATAGGTGTTGGACTGAGGCACGTAGGGGGAACGCCTCAATTCTATGAACTTCCATTCGAAGATCGAAATATTGCTCTATGAACTTCCATTCGAAGATCGAAATATTGCGGAGGATTGTCATGTTCCGGTTCATCATTGCGCCGCTCTCCGCGGCCGTTCTCATGGTATCCAGCATAATCGGAGTTGGCCCAGCGCTTGCCGCCAGCGGCAAGCTGGTCATCGTCACCTCATATCCGCCCGATACCACCGAAACCGTCAAAAAGGCGTTCGAGAAGAAATACCCGTCGATCCAGGTCGAGATGCTGAAGAAGAAAACCACGGCCGGTATCAAATACCTGCAGGAAACGGCATCCAATAATACGTCCGACATGTTCTGGGCGTCGGCCCCTGATGCCTTCGAGGTGCTCAAGGGCGACGACCTCCTCGCCAAGTACGACGTCAAGCAGGGCGGCATCCCGGAGAAAGTCGGCGCCTTCCCCATCAACGACCCGGACGGCTACTACAAGGGCTTCGCCGCCTCGGGCTACGGCATCATGTGGAACACGCGCTACCTGAAAGCCAAGAAACTGCCCCCGGCGCGCGAATGGGCCGACCTCAAGAATCCGGTCTACCACGGCCACGTCGGTATGAGCGCACCGTCGCGCTCGGGAACCACCCACCTAACGGTGGAAACGGTCCTTCAAGGCTTGGGCTGGGAGGCCGGCTGGGCCGAATGGAAGGAAATCGCCGGCAACTTCAAGACCGTCACCGAGCGTAGCTTCGGGGTCCCCGACGGCGTCAACTCGGGCCAATTCGGCCTCGGCATCGTCATCGACTTCTTCGGTCTGTCGTCGCAGGCATCCGGTTTCCCGGTCGAATTCGCCTACCCGACGGTGACAACTCTGGTTCCAGCCAACTTCGCCATCGTCAAGAACGCCCCGAACCCTGACGCGGCGGCCACCTTCATCGAGTACCTGTTGTCGCCGGAAGGCCAGGAGGTTCTGCTTGATCCGAAGATCCGTCGCCTACCGGTGAACCTGGCGACGTACGCCAAGGCGCCCGCGGACTTCCCCAACCCGTTCAAGGACTCGTCAATCGGCGCCGCGGTCAAATTCGACCTCGATCTATCGAAAGGCCGCTATAACGTCGTCAACTCCCTGTTCGACGTCATGGTCACCTACCGCCTCGACGAGCTTCGCGGTGCCGTCAAGGCGATCCAGGAGGCGGAAGCTGCCGGAAATCCGGCCACCGCCAAGCTAATCGCCGAAGCCAAGGCCCTTGTCGCGGCGGTGCCGATCACCGCCGAACAGGCGTCCGAGAAGGATTTCAACGCGATCTTCAAGACCAAGCGCAAGAAAGCGACGACCAAGGTCAAGGGCCGCCAGGCCGAGATCGAGAAGGAATGGGACGCCATGGTCGTGGCCAATTACGCCAAGGCCAAGGCATTGGCCGAAAAAGCTGCGGGCATGTAATGCCATTATCAGATCCGGCAGGCCGAACCGGCCTGCCGGTTTCTCTTTAGACGTCTAGGGACGGGATGCATTGATGCCGTCATTCCTGCGCGGACATGCGAACGCGACCTGGATCGCCGTCGGACTGGCGGCGTTTCTGTTCGCCTTTCTGGTTCTGCCAATCCTGAAGGTGATTTACGTTGCCTTCCAAGATCCCCATACCGGCGACCTGACCTTAGTCAACTTCGCCGATTTTTTCGGCGCCGCTTTGTTCCAGCAGAGCTTTATCAATTCCTTCTACGTCGCCGGCATGTCAGTCGTGCTGGCGACCATCATCGCCATCCCGCTCGCCTATTACACGACGCGCTTCAACTTCGAAGGCGCGATCCTGATCCAGACGCTCGGCATCATCCCGCTGATCATGCCACCCTTCGTCGGCGCCGTCGCCATGGTCCTGCTGTTGGGCGAGAACGGGTCGTTGAACCTTTTATTGGATGAGTGGTTCGGTTTCACCATCCCGTTCATGTCCGGCCTCAACGGTGTCATCCTGGTCGAAAGCATCCACTACTTCCCGTTCATCCTGATCAACCTGTCGGCCGCCCTCAACAACATCGATCGGGCCATGGAGGAATCGGCGCAAAACCTCGGCGCCCACGGCACGCGGCTGTTCCGGCGCATTGTCTTTCCGCTGGCCATGCCTGGCTATATTGCCGGCGCCTCGCTGGTTTTCATCAAGGTCTTCGATGACATCGGCACGCCACTGCTGCTCAACATCAACAACATGCTGGCGCCGCAGGCCTACCTGCGCATTTCTTCGATCGGCATCTCGGATCCCATGGGCTACGTCATCTCGGTCATCCTCGTCGCCTTTTCCATCTTCTCTCTCTGGGTGTCGTTGCTGGCCATGCGCGGCAAGGACTACGCGACCGTACAGAAGGGCGGCGGCGGCCTCGCCAAGCGCGACATGCGGCCCTGGGAGAAGGTTATCTGCTACTCGATCATCATCCTGATCCTGCTGTTCGTGCTGTCGCCGCACTTCGGCCTGATGTTGTTGTCGTTCGGCACCGTATGGTCGTTCAGCGTCCTGCCCGACGCCTTTACCCTTGCGCACTACGTATCCGTTTTCGAGAACGCCACCAGCTACATCACCAACACGCTGCTCTATGCCGGCATCGCCGGCGTTGCCGACGTCATGATCGGCACGGCGATCGCCTACATCGTTTGGCGTACAGGCATCTGGGGCCGCAAGTGGCTCGACTACACGGCCATGGGAGCGCTGGCCATACCCGGCGTCGTCCTCGGCATCGGATACTTGCGCACATTTCACGATTTCCAGGTGCCGCTCGTCGATAAGCCGCTCGCCACTTGGTGGGTGATCATCGTCATCGCCCTCACCGTGCGCCGCCTACCCTACGCCCTTCGCGCCTGCGTCGCGGCCCTGCAGCAGGTCAGCGTCATGCTCGAGGAAGCGGCCGAGAACCTGGGCGCGACCAAGGCGACCACCGTCCGCCGCATCGTCGTACCGTTGATGAGCGGCGGCATCATGGCCGGGTTCATCACCAGCTTTGCCACCGCCTCGGTCGAACTGTCGGCGACCATCATGCTGGTGTCGAACGAATCCGACGCGCCTCTGGCCGCCGGTATCTACGAGTTCATGCAATCCTCCGCAGGACGCGGGCCGGGAGCGGCGCTGGGCATGATCGCGGTTCTCATCGTCGGGGTCGGAACCTATCTTTCACATCGTCTGATCGAACGCGGCAAGAAGGAACGCGAAGCCGTCGCCGTCGTCGCCGAGGAAGTCAAAGCCCATGCCTGATCAAAGCGCGCCCAAACCGGCACCTGTGGAAGTCCGAATTGACGATTTGACCATCGCCTTTGACGAGACCGAAGTCTTGAAGGGTATCAACCTGGTCATCGAACCGGGGGAATTCTTCGCCTTCCTCGGCCCCTCGGGCTCAGGCAAGTCGACCCTGTTGCGCGCCATCGCCGGCTTCGGCCCGGCACCGGGCGGATCGATCTGCATCGACGGCGAGGACGTTACGAATTTGCCGCCCCACCGGCGCAACGTCGGTATGGTATTCCAGAGCTACGCCCTGTGGCCGCATATGACGGTCCGCAAGAACGTCGCCTTCGGACTCGAAGAGAGGAACGTCCCGGCAGCCGAAATCCATAACCGTGTCGACGAGGCACTGTCCACTGTCGGTCTCTTGAATTTCGCCGAACGGAGGCCGTCGCAACTATCGGGCGGCCAGCAGCAGCGGGTGGCGCTGGCCCGCACCATCGTCGTCCGCCCACGGGTGTTGTTGCTGGACGAGCCGCTATCCAATCTCGATGCCAATCTGCGTATCCAAATGCGCCATGAAATCCGCGCCCTGCAGCGCCAACTGGGTCTGACTACCATATTCGTCACCCACGACCAGGAGGAGGCCAATACGATGGCCGACCGCATGGCGGTCCTCAACGAGGGTGTCCTGCAGCAGGTCGGAGCGCCGATCGAACTCTACGACCAGCCAGCCAACCTGTTCGTCGCCGACTTCCTTGGCACCGCCAATGTCATCCCCGGCTCCGTCGACGGCGGCTTGTTCAAGGCCGACGGTAACGTCGTTATTTCGGTTAGCGACGCCTCGCCGGACGGCCGCGCTCTGGTCTTTCGCCCGCAAAACGTGGTCCTGCGCCCGGCGAGCCAGCCGCCGGTCGACAACAACCAACGCTTCGAGGGAACGGTCGTCCACATGGAGTTCCTGGGCGGCATCGTCCGCTACGCCGTCGAGGTTGGTCCGCACCGGGTCCTCGTCGACGAATCCCACCAGATCGGCATTGCACCGGTGGGTGAAGGGGAATCGGTAGCGTTGTACCTGAATCCTGCCCAAACGGTGGTCTTGGTGGCGTGACCCGAATTCCGGTTGGTTCGGCGGGGATCAGGTCCCGGTGAGCCTGCCAGAAACAGGCCTGCCGGATCATCAACTTCATATAGTCGAATGACGCGTCCATGCCGACTCTGCCGCTGATGACCGGTGGGAAACGACAAACGTCGCACGACGCGATCAGACCGATCACTGTCGCTTTGCGCCCGAACCCACGGCCGGAGGCGGCGGCGTAATGGCCGACTGGGCGCCGCCTTTCTGGACCTGGATCAGCAGCAAGTCGGCCGTGGTCAGGTGTTCAAAGACGGTACCGGCACCCTTGTGGTGCAGGCGGATGACGCCGTTTTTGATGTCCGGCGGCGCCGACCAGCGCAGGTCGTCGATCTCTCGGATCTCGAGAACCATGCCTGGACCGCTGATGTCCTTGGCATGCCAGCGTAGCGTTTTGTTGAGGCGTTTCGGCTCACCCAAAAGGGTCGCCCATACGTCCGGTGATTCATGCGCTGCCCCGAAGCGTTCGGTGAAATGAGCGGCGACCTGGTGGTAGGCCTGGGTCGGGAACACGACGTGGTACTGACTGGCCACGCCGCCGATATACCGCACGATCGCCTTGCCGGCACCGAACACACCGCGCCCGCCCCGGAACACCGGCTGCATGGTTTCCGGCCAATCGACGTCCTCGATACAGAAACGGCTTTTCCAGGCCGCCTTCTCGACGCAGGCGGCGGCCGCCGCCTCGTCATAGACCAACCGCTTGCCAAGCCATCCGGTGCTACCGAGGACCATGTCCTGAACACCGATGGTACGTACCGGTTGCGGCGGCCCTGGCAACGCCGCCGCCACCGGCGCCTCGCCGGCGGTTCGTGACGCTATTTCCGGAGCCACAGGTTGAGATGGCGGCAGTCTTTCAGGTTCGGTCTTTGTGACGACGGCAGGGGCGGCGGCGCGTTCTGATGCGGCGATTCCGGCACCCTGTCCGGAACCATCGCTCGCGGCCGGTTCAGTTTTTTTTTCGATACCGGCGTTCTCGGCGCTCACTACAGACGGCGGCAGTTCCGGTTTGCCCAAGATACCCTCGGTGAAGAAATCACCGACTTTGCGGCTTCCTCCGTAATATCCGTCTCCGCAATCTCCGTCGGTTCGGCCAGGGCCGGAGATACGGGCGCTGGCTCCAACGTGGCCTTGGCGACACCGGCCGATTTCAGCGTTTTTGGCTTTTCGACCACCGGGGGATTTGACGAAGCCATCGCGTCGGCTTCGGACACTGGTCGCGCCGGTTCGGATGCGACGGTTTCTCGTGGCGCGATCTCGACCACCGGTTCCGGTGTATCCGGTTTCGCGGCCTCGACTTCTACCGCCGGGCTCTCGGTTTCAACGGCCGGTTCCGTTTCGGGGTCCAGGTTGGTCTTCAGGAAATCGGTGATATTGTCGAAGAAGGACGCCTCCTCGGGTTCAGCGAGTTCCTCAGGAATCGAAGAGGACGCTGCAGAAGTTGGCGACGATGGGGTGTCTTCCGGCAAGGCAGGCGGCGCTGGCGCGGCGCGTTCCGGCTCACCGGCCGATTCCGTTGCTACGTTTCCGGCACTCGCCGCCTCGTCGGCCGGCAGCGAGGCAACGGCCTCGGGTTGAGCGGCAGGTATTTTCTCTGCCGCTTCCTCATCAGTAGCCGCAGAATTGGCGGTGGGGGCGACGGGAGTGATTGCAGCCGGTTGCGGTGCATCTTCCGTTGCCTGAACCGGTTCCGCTCGAGGTGCGGATTTACGCCTAACCACGAAGACCTCCTCGCGGGCTGCCGTTGCCTCACGTTGGAGTGGCGTTTCCAGGTCGTTGGTTGCCGCGCCCGACGCCGTTTGCTCGTCGTCCGATCCGAACAGGTTGGTAAAGCGCTGGAACAGGTTCGGTGTTTCCGCCTCGGCGGGGGGGCAGATCGATGGGTTCGCTGCTGCCCGTGTCGGCGGTCGTTGGCACAGCGGGGGCAGCGGATTCGGCGGGATCGGCACCATCCGTGGCGTCCGCCGGTCCCGTTTTGAGGAACTCGTCGGGATTGATGAACTCGACCTTTTCCTTGGTCAGGAAATCGGGCAGCTCCGGGTCGACAGCCACCGTCTGTTGCGCCAAAGGCGCGGCAGGAGCAGCGGGCGCAGCGGGCGATGGCTCGATCGGCGTCGCGACGACGACGGGGGCCGGTGCCGGATTGCCGGTGGTGTACCGCCGTTGGTTTTGCACCGCGAGCAGATAATGGGCGATTTCGAAATAACCGCGGTCAACGGCGACATCGACTGCCGACATGCCGTTTTCATCCGCAGCGGCTGGGTTGGCGCCTTCACCGAGTAGGCGCCGCACCGCCGCCATGTCGTTGGCCCAGACCGCATCAAACAGGCGTTTGTCAACGGCCGTCAGCTCGGCGGCTGCCGACGGCGACGTTCCCCAGCCCAGGCCCGAGCCCAGGCACAGGATCAGTGTGAGGACCAGGAACAGGGCGGAGGCCGCCGACTTGGATGTGGCCATGGTAACGGTCCGATTGACGACGAGACCGGCAAAATAGCAGGTCGTACCGGCCGCGCAAAACCTCCTTAGCTCCGGGCCGCGGCCGGAGGCACGGTTGCGGTCAACCGTTCATCGCCCTTAACATCGCGTCCATGCGTCGGTCAAACACCGGTCACGCGCCTGCGCTAGTCTTGAAGCCGAAAAAGGGAAACACCCGGCGCCAAAAAGCCGGGGCCCAATGATGCTCAGGGAGGGGTTATGAAAAAACCACTGATCGCGGTCGCCTTGATGCCCATTTTGGGCGGCTGCATGGCGCTACCGGTGCCCGTGCAAATGGCCTCATTCGCTCTCGATGGTTTCTCCATGATCGCCACCGAGAAATCTCTGACCGACCATGGTCTATCCCTTATTGCCGGCCGGGATTGCGCCGTGTGGCGGGGATTCACCGATGGTACCATCTGCCGGGGGTCGGCGGACTACAATGACGGTGCTTTCGCCTTGAGAGAGGACGGTGGCACTTTGAAACAGATTAAGAACGCCGGGGGAAAAGGCGAACAAGTCGTGCCGCCCCCGCTCTTGGTCACGGCGATGGCCGCGCCGGAGCCGCCGGGACAGGGCTTCGAACTGCCACCCGGCATGGCCCGCTCGATTCTGATACCGCATCTGCAGATCATGTAGGGAACCGCCGGGCGACCCGGCGCTTGACCATGCCCGGGACGGCTGCGACAACGACGCCGTGGCCCGCTTCCTGACCCTAACACCTTTCTCCTCGAAGTCCGCCTGTTCGGCCGCCTGCACGTATATCCGCCGGCTCCCTTTGCCGAAAAGCGCCTCGCCGCCCTGCCGGCCGCCCTGGCCGCGACCAACGCCGACATCATCGCCCTACAGGAGGTCTACCGGCAACCTCACCGCCAGTTCCTGGCCGACGCGCTCGCCAGAGACTATCCCTATACGGCCGGCCGTAAACATTCGGGAATTCCGCTCGGCACCGGATTGATGGTGCGGTCGCGCCACCCTATCGCCGATGCCGAATCCGTCGAATTCCGATCCGCCCTCGTCGAAGAGCGCATCGCCATCCGCAAGGGCCTGCTCGATTGCCGGATCCGTTTTCCCGACCTCGGAACTGTCCGCGTGATCAACTTCCACCTGGTCGCCGGCGGCCTCGCCGGACACCCGGAGGAACGGCGCGGCGAGACCTGCCGCAGCGGCCAGATCGACGAGCTGGCGGCCCGGGCCGGGGTCCAAGATGGAGTGCCGGTCGTTGTACTCGGCGACCTCAACGCCGGAGCTCAGGCCTCGCCAGCAAACTACGAACAGATGCTGGAAGCCGGTTTCCGCGATGGCATCGCCGAGGCGGGTGGCCAAGGTTTGGTTTCCTGGGATCCGGACAACCCGCTGATCACGGGCGAGCGCAACCGTTCATTGCCGCCGCAACGTATGGACCATATTTTTGTCAGGGAAACCGGGGCGCAACGCCTGCACGCGGAATCGGCCGAGGTCGCACTTTCCGAACGGATTCTCGATTTCGGCGCGGCGCCGCCGTTGCCGCTTTCCGACCACTACGGGGTCGCGGTCGAAATCATCGGCCGGTAGGCGGTGCCTGGACCGGGGTCAACGAGCGGCTGAGAGAACGCGGTTGGCGATGGTCCCCACCTTTCGCCGCACCTGGTCCTGGGTGAAGGGCTTGGCAAGGTAAGCATCGACCTCGAGGCCCCTGGCCTCCTCGACGGCATCTTCCGTTCTCTTGGCGGTCAGCATGATGAACGGCAGTTCATATTCGTGCTTGCGGACGGCCCTTAGCAAATCGATACCGGACATCGCCGGCATCATCCAATCGCAGATGATAAAATCGAACGGTCGCTGAACCAGGAAACTGTCGTGTATCATCGCCAGGGCATTCGTCGGGTCGCGTGTGATCTCCACGTTGCCGATACCCATATCCCTGAGGATCAACTCGATGGCCCGAAGGACATAAAGGTCATCGTCGACGACGAGCACATCCATATCCTTGTAGGCCTTTTTTGGCCCGTCATCCGGCATCCTTGAATATTAGTCCCGCGGGATCGGATTGTCATGATGAACAGGACGGCCCGATCCCATATCCCCATATCGCGGCAAATATGCGCTCTCCCATCGGAAAGCGGCTGTTAGAAGGTCACCACCCGAAAAGCCCGAGATGGCGCAAAGCGGATATTCTCATGAAACTCCCGTGAGCTATGCGTCGCGGGCCTCCACCACAGCCTTGACCAGATCTTCGGGCACGTGGTCGGGCAAAGAACCGTCCACGGCGTCAGTAGACCTATTCACCAAGTCCATTGCGGCCCGATAGGCGCGAAAGTAATCACGGCATTCCGTGCACATCCGTAGATGCGTCTCGAACACGAACTTCTGCTTCGGCGTCAATGCGTCTTCCAAATAATCCACGATGAAATCCTCGAATTCCTCACAGCTTATCATCAGAGGCATTTTGAACATTGCCGCTTGGATACGTCGCATCATCGTTTTGCTGATGCCCATCATGGCTCCTGCCCCCTCATCAACGGTTCCAACAGTTTTTTGAGCGCTGCCCGCGCCCTGTGCAGCCGAATTTTTACGTTCGCTTCACTGATGTCGAGCATGTCCGCGACGTCTGAGGTCGATAATTCTTCGATGTCGCGGAGCGTCAAGACGATACGATAATCGTTCGGTAACCGGGCGATACAATCGCTTACAAGGTTCTTGGTTTGCGTTCGTTCGAGCAGTGATTGGGGTGTTTCGAAGGTCACCCAATCGTCTTCGATACGACAGCGGTTTTGATCGAACAACGGCATCAACTCGTCGATATCGCGGGTAATATCCCGTTGCCGCTTGCGCAGCGTCGACAGCGCTTCATTGACGACAATCCTGTGCATCCAGGTCTTCAGTGCCGACCGGCCTCCGAACTTCTCCAAGTTCTTGAAGATTTTCGCAAAGGCCTCCTGAACCGCGTCCTCCGCCTGGGCGGCTTCGCCCAGGATGCGTCGAGCGACGGCCAACATCCAACCCATGTGTTCGCGGACGAAACGCTCGGTCTCAGCCCGGTCGTTGGTGCGCAACCGGTCTAAACCAACGTGGTTTTTGTCGGACGCTTCATCCGGAAGCGATTCGGTGTCGGCACTTTCGGTCACGCCATCGCCCATACCGTTCGAGTAATCTGTTTTCGTCAAGATACCGTGAAATCCATAAAAACACCGTAACCGAATCGCCACATCAACGGTCTAACAGTTCGAAGAGGTTGCAGAAGGGGGGCGCTCCGTGACCAGCGGACTATTGATGCTGACGGTTTTCGCTGTCCTGTTCGCCATGGTCGCGAACCGGTTGGAACGAACCATTGTGACCGCACCCATGGCCTTCATCGGTTTCGGCTACCTTTTGTCTCACGCCGACCTTTTTCCGCCCGACCAGGCGGAGCTGATCCTGCACGTGGTTGCAGAAGTGGCCCTGATCCTGCTCTTGTTCCTGGATGCGGCACAGATCGACCTCGGTGCTCTCCGTCGCCGCCACGCTTGGCCGGTCCGTATGCTTGTTCTTGGCTTGCCGCTCTCGATCGCCTTCGGCACTGCCGTGGCCGCGTGGTTTATGCCGTCTTGGCCGCTGGCGGTCGCCGCCTTGGTCGCGGCCATCCTGGCACCGACGGATGCGGCCTTGGGCCAGGCCGTGGTTACCAACCCGTCTGTTCCGGATCGGGTTCGCCGCGGCCTGACCGTGGAAAGCGGGCTCAATGACGGCTTGGCGCTGCCGGCCGTCCTGTTTTTCGCCAGTCTCAGCGCCGGGATCATCGACGGCAGCGACGCCGGCTGGCTCGGGCTTGCGGCAAAACAGTTGCTTCTAGGACCCGCGGCGGGGATTGTCGTCGGCACCCTTGGTGGCGGTCTGTTGTTGCTCGCAAAGCGTCATCGGTTGACATCCCAGGCGTTCGAAGGCGTCGGTGCAATCGCGCTGGCGTGCATGAGTTATCTCGCGGCAGGCGAAATTGGGGGTAACGGGTTTATATCGGCGTTCTTCGCCGGATTGACGTTCGGCAATATCGTCAAGGGTCGGTGCAAGTTCGTATACGAGTTCACCGAGAGCGAAGGGCTGCTTCTCACATGGGGCGCGTTTTTCCTGTTGGGGTTGGCGCTGGTGCCCGAGGCGCTGCATCATCTTAGCCACCCGAGCCTCCTCATCATTTTAACAAGCCTTTTCGTCGTGCGGCCACTCGCCATATGGCTGTCTCTCGCCGGATCGGATGCGTCGGGGCTGACCCGGATTTTCTTTTGCTGGTTCGGGCCACGCGGCTTGGCAACAGCCTTGTTTGCCCTGCTTGTTGTTGAGGAAATCGGGCACGAAATGGCCGAACCGATTCTCATGTTGGCGATCAACGCGGTTTGGATCAGCGCCCTTTTACACGGCGTTACCGCGGTGCCCGGCGCCAACTGGTACGCCGCCAAAGTCCGGGCTTTGGGCGAATGCCCCGAGACCGAGCCGGTCGAAAGATCAGCAAAACCCCTTAGGACCCAGGAAATCTAACCTCACAGAGATACGGAGTTTGCCATGGATAAAGTTACTGTCGCCGCGCTCGATGATCTGGAAGACCGCCAGCCACGGTACGCCCTTGTTGACGAGGTCGATCTGGTGATCGTCCGTCACGACGAAGAGGTCTCGGTGTTTTACGGCCGTTGCCTCCATCGCGGCGCATTGATGGCCGATGGCTTCGTCGACGACAACGACAACCTGATTTGCGGGGTGCACTATTGGGACTATCGCCTCGAGACCGGCATATCCGAATACAACAACGCCGAAGCCCTGGCAAAATTCACTTCCTGGATCGAAAACGGCGTGGTCTTGGTGGATGCCGATGAAATCAAGGCCTGGGCACGAGCGAACCCACAACCGTTCAAACGTGATGAATACCTCGGGCTTTACGCGGATACCAGCCACGGTACCGAGGAAGAACCCCTCACCGGACTGATCCAGAAATACGCCCGCGAAGGACTGTCCAAAACGGGGCATCACGGGCAGGTGGAAGCCATGGGCGTGCCCCGGAACGAATTGCCCAACTGGGATGACATCCAAATTCTCACTGCGCAATTGCACCGGCCGCCGTTGCTGGATGAAGATGACGTGGGCACGGATGTCGTTATCGGCCCCAATGCGCAGAAACCCTTGCACCTCAAGATTCCGCTGTTCGTCTCGGACATGAGCTTCGGCGCGCTCTCCGAACCCGCCAAGGTGGCTCTGGCGCAAGGCGCTGAGATGGCCGGAACGGGGATTTGTTCCGGCGAGGGCGGCATGTTGCCGGAAGAGCAGGAAGCCAATTCGCGGTACTTCTACGAGCTCGCTTCCGGCCGTTTCGGGTTCGCTTGGGAAAAGCTCGCGAAGGTTCAGGCCTTTCATTTCAAGGGCGGACAAGGGGCCAAGACCGGCACCGGCGGGCACCTGCCCGGCCCCAAGGTGAAAGGCAAGATTGCCGAAGTCCGCGACCTCGAAGAAGGCGAACCAGCCATATCCCCGCCCCGCTTCCCGGACTGGACTCGGGTCAGCCAAATCAAGGCTTTCGCTGATCAGGTTCGCGACCGGACGGGTGGTATTCCCATCGGCTACAAACTGTCGGCCCAACATATTGAAAGGGACATCGATGCGGCGCTGGAGGTCGGCGTTGACTACATCATTCTCGACGGAAGGGGCGGCGACACGGGCGCCGCACCGATCATTTTCAGAGACAACATCTCGGTTCCGACCATTCCGGCACTAGCCCGTGCTCGGCGCCATCTGGACACGACAGGGCGGAACGATGTGACCTTGGTAATCACCGGCGGCCTCCGCAAACTGGCAGACTTTATTAAGGCGCTGGCGTTGGGCGCCGACGCCATCGCGGTCTCCAACGCCGCCATGCAGGCCATCGGCTGCATCGCCATGCGGGCCTGCCACACAAATAACTGCCCCGTCGGCATTGCGACGCAAAAACCGCACCTGGTTGACCGCCTGATCGTTGAAAGGTCGGCCCAGCAACTGACTAATTTTTTCGAGGCGTCGGTGGAACTGATGCAGGTGATGGCGCGGGCCTGCGGTCATGATCACCTGAGCCGGTTTTCGCTCGACGATTTGACCACCTGGGACCGCAACATGACGGATCTTTCGGGTGTCGCCTTCGGCAGCGTTTCTTAGAGGAGGCTATGAGATGAGCGACGAGAATTTGGACTGGATATCAGTTGGCCGTACGGAAGACCTGCCCGAGGGTCGGGTCAAGACAGTAACGGCCAGGACGATCTCCATCTGCCTGGTCCATTTCGATGGCCAGTGGGCGGCCATGGACAATCACTGCCCGCACCAGAAAGGGCCGTTGGGCGAAGGCTCCATCGAGCCGGGGATCGACGACAAGTGCTGGCTGCGGTGTCCCTGGCACGGCTGGGACTTCGACCCGCTAACTGGCAAGCCGCCCGGCGGACACGAGGATACCGGTCAGCAAATGTATCCGCTGGACATTCGTGACGGGGAAATCTTCGTCGGGCTCGAGACCGAACCGCCCCGAGCGCGGACGACGACCGATGTCATGGTCGAAACCATGACCAACTGGGGTGTCCAGTCGGTCTTCGGAATGGTCGGCCATTCCAACCTGGGATTGGCCGACGCCATTCGACTGGCCGTTCTGGACAAGCGTCTCAAGTACTACGGCATCCGGCACGAGGGCGCCGCCGCCTTCGCGGCTTCTGCCTATGGCAAGCTCACCGGCAAACCCGCGGCCTGCCTGACCATCGCGGGTCCGGGGGCGACCAACCTGTTGACCGGTATGTGGGATGCCAAGGTGGTCCGGGCACCCGTCCTGGCTCTCACCGGCCAGGTCCAGCCCAGGTCTTCGGACCGGGCGCGTTTCAGGATATCGATCTCAAGTCCGCGTTCGATGCCGTCGCCCGGTTTTCGCAACCGGTGCTCAGCACCTCCAACCATGCGGAACTGGCCTCGCTGGCCTGTAAGAACGCGATCGTCAATCAAGACGTCGCCCACCTGATCTTTCCGGACGACGTGCAGACCTTGCCGTCGGATGGCGCCGCCGGCGGGCCCGGCGGCCGCGTTAGCCGTCAGGACATCGCCCCGCCCCGAGCCGATATCGATGCGGCCGTGACGCGCATCAACGCGGCCAAGCGGCCCGTCGTCATCGTCGGCCATGGGGCGTACGAAGCGCGGGATCAGATCATGTCCTTCGCCGAGAAACTGGCGGCACCGATTGTCACCACGTTCAAGGCGAAGGGCCTAGTGCCCGACAGCCATGCCAACGCGGGCGGCGTCTTGGGCCGATCGGGCACCCCCATCGCCAGTTGGTTCATGAACGAAGCCGATTTGTTGATCGTTCTCGGCGCCAGCTTCTCCAATCACACCGGCATCGAGAAGTCGAAACCCATCATCCAGGTCGATCACGACCGCATGCAGCTCGCTAAGTTTCATCCCGTGGACCTTCCCATCTGGGGCGATATTACGTCGTTTTGCGCGGCCGTCGGATCCTCTCTCGGCGCCAAGGCCAAGGCCGAAGATCAGATCCGTGAACTCGCCGACAGATGGGACAAATGGCGCGCCGAGAAACAACGCCGACTGGCGGAAGAATATGGCCAGGACATTCACTCGTTCGCCGTGTTTGAGGCGCTGGGCAAACTGGCGCCGGAGGATGCGATCTTCGCGGTGGATGTCGGCAACAACACCTATTCCTTCGGCCGCTATCTCGAGACCAAAGGAACGCAGCGGGTGCTGATGTCCGGGTACCTGGGGTCCATCGGTTTTGGTTTCCCCGCCGCGATGGGGGCCTGGGCCGCAACCCAGGACGTCGAGTCCCTCCAGGGTCGCAAGGTCATTTCGGTCTCCGGGGACGGCGGCTTCGGCCAGTACCCCATGGAATTCACCACGGCGGTCAAATACGGCATGGATGTCACCCACATCCTCCTTCACAACGGCGAGCTTGGGAAAATCTCCAAGGAACAACGCGCCGGCGAATGGCCCGTGTGGGAGACCGACCTGCACAATCCGTCTTTCGCGGCATTCGCGAAACTGTGCGGCGGGCATGGCAGCAAAGTCACCAGCGCTGATCAGATCGAAGGCGCCATCGCCGAAGCTTTGGCGCACGATGGCCCCGCTTTGGTCGAAATCATGACCGATGCGGAACTTGTCTAGGCCGCGTCCCTATTCCAAGAGGAGACACCGAGATGTCGACGAATGAAACGACCGGCGGCGCATTGACTGCCCATCCACCAACAGGCCTGTCGTCCGCACTTTCGATAGCCCACAAGGCCGCGCAGCTGTTGACCAGCGCCGCCCGCGCCAACCTGGAGGCGGTCCCCGATGACAGCCATTCGAACCTGGGATGGGATACGGACAATCAACGGTTTCTTTCGCATCCGTTGCCGGCGGCGGCAGGCCCGCTGCGGGTCGGTCTAAGTTTGTCGCCGTTGACGATATGTCTTGTTGATGACGGCGGCGACGGCGATGCCCTGTCGCTTGACGGCCCGTCCTATGCCGACGCGTTGCGCTGGCTCGACGAACGCCTTGCAGATCACGATTTGAAACCCGCCTCGGGGGTCACCCTTTCTTACGACCTGCCGGCGGAGGCGGCGGCGGTGGCGGTATTCGAACCGGGGCCAGCGGCGGGCCAACTATCTTCGTTGGCGGCCTGGTTCGACTTGGCCGCAAAGGTGCTGGCGGCGTTTGCCGGATCGCATGAGAAGTTAGAGCCGGGCCCGGCAATTGGCACACCGGCGGTTTCGTCGGTGCGGTTGCGACGGCGGATGAAGTTTTGACCTTGGAAAACCGGTCTGCCGGGTTGACCGCATATCCAGTTGTGGTTTAACGATTAGGATGAGGGTTATGCGCAGACTTGGTATTTCTCTGTTGGTCTTCTTCGTGGTCGCTGTTGGCTTTGTAGACACGGCTGTGGCCCATCATGGCTGGGCCTGGACCACTGGCGGCAATATCGATCTGACCGGTGCCATCAAATCCGCCGAGTTGGGCAACCCGCACGGCGTCTTGAAGATCGACGTGAACGGCGAAGAATGGACCGTCGAGGTCGGGCAGCCGTGGCGCAACGAACGGGCCGGACTGAAGCCCGGGGACTTTTCCAAGGGCGTCACCATCCGCATCGTCGGTGAGCCGTCGGCGAATATCAATGACCGGCGCGTCAAGGCGGAACGGGTTTATATCGGGGGCCGGGAGTACATTCTTTATTCGGGTCGCGACTGACGGCGTCCGCGCGTGCCCGTTGATTTCAGCGCGCTCGAGAACTTGGCGCTCATCGAAGGGCTCCGTTTCTCGCGCTGGACATACGCGGCCGTCAACGCCACGCATATCCTGGGCATCGCACTTCTCATCGGAGGCGCGGTGCCGATGGCGCTGCGCCTGGCCGGCATCTGGCCGGATACCGCGCGCGCCGACGTTGTGCGCGTGCTCCGGGTCACGACGGCGAGCGGGCTGTGTCTCGCGCTCGCGTCCGGGTTTTTGCTGTTCGCGACGCGGGCGAGCGAATACGCCGGGCATCCGGCCTTTCAGCTGAAAATCCTGTTCGTGGCGGCAGGCCTGACCTCTGCCCTTGTCGCCCATGCCCGCTACGGCCGCACACTCGACGATGCTTCCCAAGCGGCGGCGGTCCGGATCGCCGCCCTGGCCATCGTCTGCTGGCTCAGCGCGCTGACGGCCGGGCGCCTGATCGCTTTCATCGAACCGGCCCCGTAATGGGCCGCCACCGGCCAGAGGCTGAGCGGCCAGGCTGGGCGATCACCTTCGATGACCATTCACGGCATCACAGCGGCCGTCCGAGGACGTTTCGCCAATTGGTCGGTGGGATCCCCCAAACGGACGACAACACATTACGAGTGCAACCGCTGTTATCAATCGGTTAGAAGCTGCCTTAGCGATTCCGAGGCGGCCTGCATCTCGCCCGCATTTCATACCGATATTGCCGGATTTCTTCGTTTCCGCCATCGACTGTCAGCCGATAAGTCAAAAGCCAGTCAACGGCGCCGCGCCAGCTGCGCCCTGGTTGCTCATGCCTAGCTGCCGTGAATTCGGCGGAAGGATCAAGGGCTGATCAACATTTTGGAGCTTAAGACATCGATTAAGGTTGCGGGCGTTTTCCGACAGTGGTGGATGTCATTCCGATGATTAGAGCCATCCATACGATCGTATGCAGCTGCTAACGGTACTCGAGAGTCACAAACTGAAACAGACTGAAACTTGAGGCATCCATTTTACGTGCAACAGTTTGATTAAAGTTCGGTTTGACCGTGTTGCAAAAAGGAAGAAGAAATGGGCGCTACGCGTGTTTTCACCAATCTAAACATTAAGACGAAACTCTTGGCGACCTTCGCCGTCATGGTCATCTTGATTGTCGTTGGCAGTATCATCGGTGCCGGCGGGGCCTCGAATATGGTGGGTTACCTGCAGAAGCTCTACGACGAGCGTTTCGACCATATTATTGAGCTGTCGGAGATGCAGCGCTCGATGGCCGACCTTCGCGCCGATGCCTACATGGCGATGGTCACAGATTCCCAAGAGGGTCGAGCCGTCCTGAACGAAAGCGCCAAAGTTCACTACAAACGCATATCGGAGCTCATGGGGCTTTGCGAGACCCATTGCCAGATCACCAATGCCATGAAGGCATACAAAGGCATGGAGGGTGCTTGGAAAGTATTCAGAAGCGAAAGCCAGGCCATTTTTGACCAAGCGTCGAAAGGTGTCGCCTCAGCGGAGATGCTTTCCGCTCTCCCCGCTTTGAACAAGGCCTACAAAGACCTTTCCGATCGTGCCTGGAGTATGGCGCAAGCCCAAGATCGATTGGGACGCAAGCTTTATGAAAAAGCGACAACAACCTATGACAACGTACGCCTGTTCGGCATCATCGTGACTTTGGGCAGCCTCGCTCTGGCGGCAATCTTCGTCATGGTTTTGAACAAACAAGTCGCGGTGTCCATCAAGGATATGACAGAGGTGATGTCGGGCCTTGCTAACCAGGAACTTGACCGGGACATCCCGGGTACGGACCGAGGCGATGAAATCGGCAAGATGGCCGCGGCGGTTCAGGTCTTCAAGGACAATGCGATCGAAGTGCAGCGCCTCGAGGCAGAACGAAAAGACGCTGAAGCGCAAAGGGTGCAAGAACGGCATAAAATTTTGCTGAATATGGCAGATGAATTCGATGCCAGCGTTGGCGGGGTTGTTCAGTCCGTGTCTTCGGCCTCAACCGAAATGCAGTCTTCCGCATCGACGTTGTCCTCAACGGCGGAAGAAACGTCCAGGCAAGCGACGACCGTTGCCGGCGTCTCTGAACAGGCGGCGACAAACATACAGACGGTCGCGAGCGCTTCGGAAGAGCTTTCAAGCTCAATTTCCGAGATATCCAGTCAAGTTGCGCAATCTACACAAATCTCGGCGACGGCAGTTGCTGAGGTCGGAAGTGCCAATGAACGCATTCAAGGATTACTTTCGTCCTCTCAGAAGATCGGAGAAGTGGTTGAGTTAATCACGGACATTGCCGACCAAACGAACCTCCTGGCACTCAACGCCACGATCGAGGCCACACGGGCCGGTGAAGCGGGTAAAGGTTTTGCCGTGGTTGCTTCCGAGGTGAAAAACCTGGCCAACCAAACAGCCAAGGCTACGGAGGAAATCTCTTCCCAAATCAGCGGTATTCAGGGGGTAACACAGGATGCCGTTCATGCTATCGAGTCCATCGGTGAAACGATCAACCGGATGAATGAGATTTCATCGACGATTGCTGCTGCTGTTGAAGAACAAGGGGCTGCAACACAAGAAATTGCGCGGAATGTGGAACAGGCTGCTTCTGGCACGGCAGAAATGTCCTCAAGTATTGTCAGTGTAGAACAGGCCTCCCGGGAAACCGGATCATCAGCTGAACAAATGCTTGTGGCGGCGAATGAGTTGAGCAAACAGTCGGAAACACTGAGGGCTGAAGTCGACAAGTTCCTGACGAATATCCGAAATGGGTGACATCCGGGTCAAGGCGTAGAAGGTCCGCTAGAAAAATACAACATCGTTTGGTTTAAGGAGCGGAACAAAAAATGGGCCTAAACAGGCGGGCACTCCTGGCAACCGTAGCCCTAGGAGTCGCTGCCGGGATTGCCTATCGGTCAACCAATTTATTCCGCGCGGTTAAACCGTGGGAGTCCATAGCGCCCGCTATCGTCACGTTTGGCGAGTGGGAGCTTCTTGTACTAGATGTTAAAAATGCCACGCTTTTAGTAATCGATCCTATAGATAAAGTCCTGCTGGCCCGTTTGGATGTCGGTGGGAAGCCGACCGGCATTCTGCATTCCGGAAACGGATTGGCCGTATCAGTTGATGCCAACACCCGGCGGATAGTCGTCTTCAGACGAAAGACGACCATAGAACGCCTTATGATCGATCTTGATTTCGTGCCTGAACTTGTCACCTTGTCGCCGGGCGGGGCGGTGCTTGCGGTCTTGGACCGGACCCATGGAGTGCTGGCGTTTTATTCCTCCGATGATGGTCGTGAATTGGACCGTAAGACAGGGTTAGCTGGCGTTGATAGCCTGATGTTCAGCGCGTTTGGTGAGACCCGTGGCCGTGTAAAAACGCGGTGTCAGGTTGTCGGATTTGATCTGCGGTTGCTGTTGTGCGCTTTTTTTCGGCGATTTTGCGGTCCTGGAATTGAGACGAAGGAAGCCGTCACGCCTGGATGGCGGCGA
>Ga0209458_1000178_pt1 | contig 31584 bp, 26 predicted proteins | sample WorMetLIZAISLAND_FD_187411 | JGI IMG/M metagenome (GOLD analysis project Ga0209458, IMG submission 187411) | Marine gutless worms symbiont microbial communities from Max Planck institute for Marine Microbiology, Germany - Inanidrilus manae... ...
AGGCCCTGATCTTCGGCGTGGTGGTCGCATTGGCGTGCAGTTTTACGTGCATGATCCGAGGCGCTCCCTGAGAAACGAGATACCTCTGACTACGCCAGCTCCGTCAAAACAATCCCGCGCAACCCGACACGCAAGCCGGGGTCCACAGCTGGCGTTTTCATTTAAACCGGACCGGCTCTAACCGCCACCAAGCACGCCCTGGTCCGACAGATCGACGATCTCCGCCTCGGTGTAGCCGAGCTCGGACAGGATGTCGGCGTTGTCGGCACCGAGAAACGGCGCCATCCGCTGGATCGCCGCCGGGGTGCGGTCGAAACGGGCAGCCGGCCGCGGTTGCCGGACCCGGCCCAGGATGGGATCGTCGTGGACCTCGATGATCTCGTTGGCCTGGACCTGGGCGTTGTCCAGCAACTCGACCCGGTTCAACACCGGGGCGCAGGGCACGCCCTCGGCGGCGAACCGGCGCAGCAGCTCGTCGGCTGGCCACTTGCGGATCTCCTCGCTGGTCACCGCACGCCGTTCCGGCACGTGCCGGCTGCGCGCCTCGGAGGTCTTGAAGCGCTCGTCCTCGGCCAGGTCTGGTCGGTTCAGCGCCCGGCACATGCCGGCCCATTCGGCATCGGAGACGGCCCCGGCAGTGATGAAGTGGTCCTGGGTCTCGTACACCAGGTCCAGACCCATCTGGCCGCGGGCCGGGTCGGCCTCGTGGCCGACGAACGACAGCGCCGACATCCCCTCCGGCCAGAGATAGGCGATCATGGTGTCGAGCATGGCGAGGCGGACGTGCTGGCCCTCGCCGCTGCGCTCGCGTGCGAACAGCGCCGCGGTGATCGCCTGGGCCGCGGTCACCGCCGTGGTCTTGTCGGGGATGATGGTGCGCACCATGCGCGGCCGGCCGCTGTCCCGGTCGGCCTGGATGTCGGCCAGCCCTGAAAGGGCCTGGATCACCGGGTCATAGACCCGCCGGTCGGCATAGGGGCCGCGCTCGCCGAAGCCGCTGATCGAGACATAGACGATGTCGGGCTTCAGCGCCCGGGCCTCGGCTTCGCCCAGGCCCATGCGCTCGATCGTGCCGGGGCGGAAGTTCTGCACCAGCACGTCGGCGGTCTTCATGAGGCGGCGCATGACCTCGAGACCGGCGGCGCTCTTCAGGTCCACCGACAGCGAGCGCTTGGAGCGGTTGGACGACAGGAACGAGGTGGTCATGCCGTTGTGGCTGATCCCCATGCGCCGCAGCTGCTCGCCCTGCGGCGGCTCGATCTTGATCACGTCGGCGCCCTGGTCCGCCAGCATCATCGTCGCCAGCGGTCCGGAGACGATGGTGGTCAGGTCGAGCACACGGATCCCGGTGAGCGGTCCGGACATGGCATCGTCTCCTTCAGGGACGGGCGTCGGCGAAGGCGCGCTTGGTGTAGTTGGCGGCGAAGGCCTGGCGGTAGGCCGGACGGTCGTCGAACCGGGCCTGGTAACCCTGCCAGGCCGCCGGCAGGGGAATGCCGTAGAAACAGGCCCAGTCCAAGCAGGTCATCATCAGGATATCGGCGACGCTGCAGTGCGCACCGAGCAGGAAGTCACCATCCTTGTCCACCTGCCCGGCCATGGCGTCGAGCTGCTTCAGGAAGTAGCTCTCCGCCGCCGCCACCGCGATCGGCGCCTCGCCGTAGATCTCCTTCAGGCCGTTGTGCCGCCGGATCACATAGAGGGTGTGCGCATCCAGTTCGGTCATGACGAAGAAGCACCACTCGTTCAGCCGGGCCCGGCCCACCGGGTCCCGCGGCACATGAAAGCCGTCGGGTGCGGCAAAACGCTCGCTCAGGTAGAGCGCGATCGAGGCGCTTTCCGACAGCACCAGCGGGCCATGCTGTAGCACCGGGATCTTCTGCCGCGGGTTGAGCCGGGCGTAGGCGTCGGTGTTGGTCTCGCCGGTGCGCGATCCGATCGGCCAGGTCTCGTAGGTCAGCCCCAGTTCGTGCAGCATCCAGTGCACCCGCATAGTGCGGGTCGACTCGACGCCCCAGACGATGAGGTCATCGTCGGCCATGGCATCCTCCCCTGCCTCAGTCGCGGTTTGCCCGTCTTTGCCATCGCCATCATAGCCGGCGCCGGCGACCTGTTCAGCGGCGGCGTCGCCGTCGTATGCTCGCGGTCAACGGCGCCGTCGAGTGCGCCGCCACACCAGGGGGAGGCCAGCATGCCCGCGCAACCGACCGCGATGATCGTCAGCGCCCAACCCGAAGCCTCGGAAGCCGGCGCCCGGGTGCTGATGCGTGGCGGCAATGCCGTCGACGCCGCCATGGCCGCCGCCCTGGTGCAGGGCGTCGTTGATCCGCAGATGTGCGGCATCGCCGGCTTCGGCAACTGCCAGATCTACATGCCCGGCCGCGGCGTGCACACCTGCATCGATTTCCACGGCAAGACGCCGCGCAAGGCGACGCCGGAGATGTGGCACGACCTGCTGGAGGGCGAGACCCGCGACGGCTTCGGTTTCCTGCTCCGCGGCAACGTCAACGACATCGGTTACCAGTCGATCACCACGCCCGGCAGCCTGCTCGCCTATGCCGAGGCGGTGCGCGAGTTCGGCAGCTGGGACTGGGCGGATATCTGCGCGCCGGCGATCGCCCGCGCCCGCGAGGGCTTCGTCGTGCGTCCGCATGTCTACTACTGGTGGACCCACGGCGCCGCGCTCGGCCGGGTCGACGTGACCGAGCGCCTGGGTTTCTCCGCCACCGGCCGGCGCAGCTATTTCGGCGCCGACGGCGGTCTGAAGAAGATCGGCGAACGGGTCGAGAACCCCGATCTGGCCCGCACCCTCGAGCGCATCGCCACACACGGCGTGGAGATCTTCTACCAGGGCGAGATCGCCGACGAGATCGACGCCGACATGCAGGCCAACGGCGGCCTGCTGTCACGCCAGGACCTGGCGAGCTATGCCACCACCCGCACGGAGCCGCTGAAGGGCAGCTACCGCGGACTGGACGTCGCCACCAACCAGCCGCCGGGCGGCGGGATCATGCTGCTGGAGATGCTGAACATCCTCGAACGGTTCGACCTCGCCGCCATGAGCCACAACAGCACCGAGTACATCCGCATCGTCTGCGAGGCGATGAAGGCGGCCACTGCCGACAAGGATGCCCATGTCGGCGATCCGGCCTTCGTCGACGTGCCGGTCGCCCGGCTGACCGGCAAGGACTACGCCTCGGCCGTGGCGGACCGCATCATGTCCGGTGAACGGCTGCACGTGGAGCGTCTCGACGGCGCGCCGGAGCCGCCCGACACCACCCACGTCGCCGTCGTCGACGGGCAGGGCAACTGCGTGACCATGACCCATTCGCTGGGCATGCCGTCGGGCGTGATCACCGACGGTCTCGGTTTCATGTACAACGGCTGCATGGGCGTGTTCGACCCGCGCCCCGGTCGGGCCGGCTCCATCGCCCCGGGCAAGAGCCGGTTCTCGTCGCTATGCCCGACCATTGTCTTCCGCGACGGCGCACCGCACGTGGTGCTCGGCGCCCCCGGCGGTACCCAGATCGCCATGGGCGTGCTGCAGGTGCTGCTCAACGTCATCGACTTCGACATGGCCATGACCGACGCCGTCTCGGCACCGCGGTTCTCCTCGACCAGTGACGCCATCGACATCATGAACCGCATCCCCGGCTATGTTGTCGAGCCGCTGCAGGCGCAGGGCTACGAGGTGGTGCGCTCGGCCCTGACCTTCGGCATTGCCGCCGTGCATGGCATCCGCATCGACGATGGCCGCCTCGACGGCGGCGCCGACCCGGGCCACGACGGCGTCGCCCTGAGCGTGTAGAGCAGTAATCGGGGCGCAAACGGAGGAAACCATGTCCGACACCAGCAAACAGATCGACACCGGCACCGACCAGCTGCTGTGCCGGATCGAGGATGCCGTCGCGGTGATCACCCTCAATCGCCCGGAGGCGCGCAACGCCCTGTCCAACGAGCTGACCCCGGCGCTGCGGCAGATGATCCGCCAGATGGGCGAGGACCCGGAGGTCGGCGCCATCGTCATCACCGGCGCCGGCACCGCGTTCTGCGCCGGCGGCGACGTCAAGGGCATGGGCGACAACCGCAAGTCCACGATGACGGCGGAAGAGGCCGTGCGCGACCTGCAGCATCGCCAGCGCACGCTGACCGGTGCCCTGGTCGCGGTGCCGCAACCGACCATCGCCGCCCTGCCCGGCCCCGCGGCCGGTGCCGGGCTGGCGATCGCGCTCGCCTGCGACATCCGCATCGCCGCCGAGAGCGCCTTCGTCAGCACCGGCTATGCCCGGGTAGGCCTAAGCGGTGACTACGGCATCGCCTGGCTGCTCACCCGACTGGTCGGCACCGCGCGGGCGCGCGAGCTGATGTTGACCGCCGCCCGCACCGACGCCGCGACCTGCGAACGCCTGGGCCTGGTCAACCGGGTGGTGCCGGACGCCGAGCTGGCCGAGGCGGCGATGCAGCTGGCGCGTGAGCTGGCGGCGGGCCCCCGGTTGGCCCTGCGCGCGATCAAGGAGAACCTGGATCACGCGCTAACCGATGATTTCCTCACCGCGCTGGACCACGAGGCCGAGCTGATGGTCGCCGCCGGGCGCACCGAGGACCACAAGGAGGCAGTGCGCGCCTTCATCGAGAAGCGCGCACCGGTGTTTCAGGGGCGCTGAGCCACCTCGCGCCGGCGGCGGGGCCACCGACGTCGGCGGCCGTCAGCGCGGCCAGTCGCGCAACGCGACCAGGCCACCATCGACCGGCAGCAGCACGCCGGTCACCCAGCGTGCCTCGTCGCTGGCCAGGTAGACCGCGGCCCAGCCGACATCCCAGCCGGTGCCTTCGGTACGCATCGGCACCATCTGCCGGCGCCGTTCGCGGGCCTCTTCGCCCAGGTAGGAGACCATCGGCGTGTTGACCGAGCCGATGATGATGCAGTTGCAGCGGATCTGTTCGGCCGCATAGTCGGCGGCGATCGACAAGGTCAGGCCATGCAGGCCTGCCTTGGTCGCGGCGTAGGCGGCCGCGCCGACGTCACTCATCAGCCCCAGCGCACCGGCGATCGACGAGATGTTGATGATCGAGCCGCCACCGTCGGCGCGCATCGCGGGCACGGCGGCGCGGCTGCACAGCATCGCCGTGGTCATGTTGGCGTTGAGCAGCTGGTGCCACTGGTCCTCGTCGACGTCCTCGACCCGGCCCGGCGCGCCGATGCCGACGTTGTTCACCAGCACATCGAGCCGGCCCCACCGGTCGACCGCCGCCTGCACCATCGCTTCGGCGTCCTCGGCCCGGCTCACGTCGCCGGCGAACCCGGCAGCACTGCCGCCCTCGGCCTCGATCTCGGCCTGTAGTGCCGCGGCCCGGTCAGCCGAGCGGTTGACCAGCAGCACGTGCGCGCCCTCGCGCGCCATCAGCACGGCCATCGCCTTGCCGTTGCCGACACCGGCGTCGCGCGAGGCCGCGCCGGTAATGATCGCCACCTTGCCCTCGAGGCGGTTCATGGAAGTTTCCTTCCGTTTCTAAACTATTCTGCAGCCACCCGGCCTATCGACGCAAGCGGGCTTCGAGCTCGTGACGCTGGATCTTGCCGGAGGTGCTGCGCGGGAAGTCGTCGAAATCGATGAAATGCACCGCCTTCGGCAGCTTATAGCCGGCCAGGCGGCCGCGGCAGGCCTCGATCACGTCGACGTCCGTCAGGCCGTCGTCGCGGCGGGCGGCGAAGACCACCGGCACCTCGCCCCAACGCGGGTCCGGCTGACGCACGACGACGGCATCGGCGATGCGCGGATCGGCCAGGATATGCTGCTCGATCTCAGCCGGATAGATGTTCTCGCCGCCGGACTTGATCATGTATTTCACCCGGTCGACGAAATCGAGGCTGCCGTCCGCATTGCGCCGGAACACGTCGCCCATGTGGAACCAACCGTTGCGGAAGCTTTCGGCATTGGCGGCGTCGTTGCGCCAATAGCCGGAGAACAGGCTGGGCCCGCGGATCGCCAATTCGCCGGGCTCGCCATCGGGCACGTCGCGGTCGTCGGCATCGACCAGGCGAATCTCGCAGAACCGGGTCTGCCGTTTTGACAGCGTCGTCGGCGCCTCGCCGATGGGAACGACGTTGCCGGTCGCCGGCGCGATCCCCGTCTCCGTCGAGCCAAATGTATTGAGGAACGGCGCCTGCAGCAGGGCGGTGATGTCGGCCAGCTGCTGGCGCGGCACCAGGTCGGCCATGGCGCCGGTCACGCCGATGCCGCGCGGCGTCACCTTGGCCGCCCGAAGTTCGTCGATGAACTCGGTGATCATGCCCGGGATCACCGGGAAGTAGTGGATCTCGTGCGTGGCGACCGCCTCGATCAGCAGCTTGGGCTGATAACCGTCGACGATGACGACGGTGCCGCCACGCATCAGCATCGCCAGGGTGAAATCGTTGCCGGCCATATGGAACATTGGCGCCCAGGCGACATGGGTCTCGCCCGCCGGCGCCTGCAGCTCGGCGGCATAGAGCATGGTCCGCGCTACCATGGCGCGATGGCTGATCAGTGCGCCCTTGGGCAGGCCGGTGGTGCCGCTGGTGAAGATCACCACGAGGCCGTCTTCCGGTGCGACCTCGACCACCGGCTCCGCCGCCGTGCCCGTATCGAGCACCGTTTCGAAGTCGTCGTCGATCACCAGTCGTGACGGCGCGCCGTCGCCAAGACCGTCGATCACCGGCACATATTCGGGCTGCGACAGCAGCAGTGCGGGCGCGGTGAGGTCGAGGCAATGGGCCAGTTCGTCCGGCGACAGCCGCCAGTTCAGCGCCACGGTGACGATGCCGAGCTTGGCCGCGGCCAGCTCGGCCTCGACGAAGGCGATCGAGTTACGCGCCAACAGGGCCAGGCGGTCGCCGCGGCCGAGACCACGGGCCTGCAGCAGCGCCGCCAGCCTGTTCACGCGTGCGTTCAGCGCGGCATAGCTCAGCCGGCGGTCGCCGCAGATCAGCGCCGGCTGATCGGGGTTAAGCCGCGCCGTGACCGTGAACAGCCGGCCGACACAGGTGCCGCCGGCCTGGAACACTTCCAGCGGCGGCGCGTAGGCGCTGGTATCGCTTGACATGGCATCTCCTCTTTCCGCCGGCGCGGCGACGGTCTTCAGCCATCTTCGACCAGCGCCAGCACCCGCGCCGGGCTGCCCGAGCCCTGGCGAATCTTCAGCGGCGGCGTCAGCAGCACCGCCCCCTGCGGCGGCAGCTGATCCAGGTTGGTCAGCGACGGCAGGCCAAAGCGGTTGTTGCCGTGCATATGATAATGGCAGGGATAGGGGACGCCGAAATGCATCGCCTGGCCGGCATCGGTGCCGACCGCTTCCGAGCCGAAACCGATGATGTCGCGTTCGTCGATCAGCCAGGGGATCAGAGCTTCGTGCGGTCCGGGCGTGTGGGCGCCGTCCTCAGCCATGTTCATGTAGGCGGCCGGATCGCGCTTCAACGACCAGTCGGTCCGCATCAGCAGCCAGGAGCGCGGCGGGATCCGCCCGTGTTCGGCCTCCCAGGCCTCGACCTCGGCAATGGTCAGCAGATGGTCCGGGTCGGTTGCCGCCGCTGCCGAACAGTCGACGACACAGGCGTGGGCGAGGAATTTCTCGACCGGGATGGTGTCCGTGGCGTTCTCCGGCAGATCCTTGCCCGAGATCCAGTGGATCGGCGCATCGAAATGGGTGCCGGTGTGCTCGCCGCAGGACAGGTTGTTCCAGTACCAGGCCGGTCCGCGCTCGTCATAGCGCGAGATCTCCTCCAGGCGGAACGGCGCCGACTGCGCGAATTCGGGCGGCATGACGATGGTCGGGAAGTCCGGCTGCAAGGTCATGGTGAGGTCGACGACCCGAATGCCGCCACCGACGACACCCGCCAGCAGGCGCGCCAGCGTCCCTGTTTCCGCCGCTTTCTGTTCAGCCACCTGGCGTTGCTCCTTGCCGGCGTGGCACGCCGCTACAGGCGGATGCCACGTTCGATTTCCTTCGGGTTCTCGGCCAGCCGCTGGGCGATCTCCTCGGCGACGGCGCCGATGGGCACGTCTTCCTGGCCGCGCCGCAACGCGTCGACGATGCGCCGGGCGACCAGTGCCGGGGCGAGCTTGGGCGGCGGTACCAGCTGATGCCAGTCGTCGTCGAGCGGGCCGACGAAGGCATTGACCACGCGGACCCCGCCGCCGGCGAGCTCGGCGCGCAGGCACTGTGCCAGCGACAGTGCCGCCGCCTGCGAGGCCGAATAGGTGCCGAACGCCGGGTTGTTCACCCAGGCATAGGCCGACAACACGTTGACCCAGGCGCAGGCGCCATGCGTGCCGTCGGCGCCACGGCCAGCCAGCGCCGGCCCGAAGCTGCCCGCCAGCCGCAGCAGGCCGTGATAGTGCACCTCCATCGCCTCGCGCGCGGTGTTGAGGTCGGCCCCGGCCATCGCCCCGCCGCCGCGCAGGTGATAGGCGTTGTTGACCAGGATCTCGACCTTGCCGCCCAGCACCGCGGCCAGCTCCTGCACGCTGTCGCTGTCGGTGACGTCGAGGGGGTGCACGGCAACACCGGGCAGGGCGCGTGCTGCCTCCAGGCTGGCGCTGGCTTTCCAGGGCTGGGCCTGGCCGATGTAGATGTCGCGGGCACCGGCGTCGGCAAAGGCGCGGGCCAGTTCCAGGCCGAGCTCGGTCTTGCCGTCGACGATCAGCACCCGGCGCTGCTTGGGATCCATCGCCATCTCCCGCATCTGTAGATCGTCGGCCGCGTCGGCATTCGGCGCGGGCGGATGCGCCGTCATCACCGCATGACCGCTGCGGTCCAGCGCCAGCGACAGCCGCACCCGTTCGCCCTGGCGGCAGTCTTCCGCCAGATGGGCGACGACGGACGGCCCGGCATCCATCACCACCACGCCCAACCGCCAGGGCAGGCGTTCGCGAAAGAACAGATCGTTGGCATGGCGCAGCGTCGTTTCGGCCAGCAGGCGACCGCCGTCGGCGACGTCGCGCCAGTCGAGATCGCCGCCCAGGCAGCCGCCACAGACCTGGCGCGGCGGATACTGAACGCGTCCGCAGGCGGGGCAGACCTGCAGGGCGAAGCGGCCGGCCGCGGCCATCGCCGTCAGGCCCTGGGCCTCGCGCGATCGGTTGCCCGGCGGCAGCGTCGGTTGCCGCAGCCGGCGGACCGGATCGCGCCGTTTCGGTGGCGGCAGCGGCGTGGTCATGCGCCGCCCCGGGCCAGCACCGCGGCCGAGCTGCACAGGCCGCGGTCGTAGTTGATCATGCCGAAGCAGGAGACCAGGCCGTGGCGTGCCTCCGCCACCGCCGCCCCGAGCGCCGCCCCGGTGAGCTGCCGCACCGCCTCGACCAGGCCGAGGAAGCCGCCCGCGGCGCCCGCCTGACCGGCGGAAAGCTGGCCGCCGCAGGTGTTGAACGGCAGATCGCCGGCGACCCGCAGGTCGCGCCGGCGGACCAGTTCCGGCGCCTCGCCCTTGGCGCAGAAGCCGAGATCCTCCAGCTGCATGAAGCAGATCACCGGGTAGTCGTCGTAGGCCTGGACGAAGTCCATCTCTTCCGGCCCGACCCCGGCGAGATCGTAGAACTCGTCGCGGTCCATGGCCCAGCCGCCGCGGATCTGGATCGGGTCGTCGGGAAAGGCGTTGTGCCGCTCGATCGTCGACTTGATCGTCGCGAACGGCAGTTCCAGGGCTTTGGCCCGCTCTTCGGGCATGACGAGGAAGGCCTCGGCCCCGGCGCAGGGCATGACGCAGTCGAACAGGCATAAGGGATCGGCGATCGGCCGCGCCCGCAGGTATTCGTCGAGCGTCAGCGGTCGCTTCATCATCGCATGCGGCACCGGCAGGGCGTTGTCGCGCTGGGCGATGCACAGCTTGGCGAAGTCCTCCCGCCGGGCCCCGTACTCGCGCATGTAGTGGTCGGTCAGGAAGGCGAAGCTGGCGTTCGGCCCGCCCGAGCCGTAGGGGTAGACGGCGTCGTTGGCGAACTGGCTGAAGCTGGCGATGGTGCGGCGGAAGCTGTCGACGTGGTTGGTGTCGCCGGCGACGCAGGCGACGATCTCGGCATCGCCCGCCTGCACCGCCCGGGCCGCCCGGCGCAGCGCGACCACGCCGCTGGCCCCGCCCATGGGGATGTGGTCGAGCCAGCGCGGCGACAGCCCCAGGTGCTGGGTCAGGCCGACGGCGGTGTCGGGCTCGATGGTGAAGCTCGACAGGCACAGCCCGTCGATCTGGTGCTTGGCCAGCCCGGTGGCTTGAATCAGCCCGGCCAGGGCACGACCGCAGAACCAGTGCGCACTGCGGATCGAGTAGCGTTCGTAGGGCACCGTCACGGGCGCGCAGACGGCGATCCCGCCATAGCCCATGCGCCGCCTGGCCATCGTTGCCGCCCCGATCCCGGCCCTTAGAGGCCCTTGGGGTGGGTCAGGAACTCTTCGATCACCTCGGGCAGCGGCTTGACGTAGTCGGACGTGCGGCTGACGCCCAGGCCCGTGAGCCGGTTCAGCTTGACCGCCAGCTCGGCCATCTTCACGACGATCGGGATGCCGTTGATCACCGGCGCGCCGTCGACATTGTGGTTATGCTCTCGAGAGAAAAGCAGCATCGGGATGCCGCCGCCGGGAATGAGCACGTCGGTGCCGGCGGCCACCAGCGGCCGTGCCTGCTCGGCGAACAGGCGCTTGACCTCCTCGAACAGCGCCGGCCCGTCGAATGCCTGCATGATCTGGCCCGGCTCGAAGGTCATCGCGTGCACGCCGGTCACCCGCTCCCGCAGGCCGTACTTGCCGATCTGGTGATGGAACCAGGGGATGAAGCGCGGGTTGATGGTGACGATGCCGCTCTGCTGACCCAGCTGGCAGGCGTACAGCATCGACGCCTCGCCCAGGGCGACCACCGGGATGTCGACGGCGGAGCGCGCCTCGTACAGGCCCGCATCCTGGAAATGGCCGACGACGAAGGCATCATAGCCGTCCCGCTCGGCCTGGATCGCGTGGCAGATCATCTCCCGGGCGCAGCGGAACTCGACCAGAGGATGGGCGTAGGAATCGAAAGGCGTGATGCCGATGACGTCGACGGTGGTGCCGTCATCGACGATGCCGGCCAGATGGGCGCGCAGGTTGTCCCAGTAGGTCTTGCCGTTCTCGTAGTCGACGTAAGACTGATAGCAGATGCGGATCGGCGCCATGGTCTTCCCCCCGTGCCGCCGGGCCGACGGCTCTTGCCGCCACGTTAGCACAGGGCGGCGCCGGCGGGCGGCCCGCCGTCGGCATGCACGCTGCACGGCCGCCATGGCTGGCCTATGCTGGCGCACCCTGTTCGGACCAAGGGAGCCATACCGATGACGAGCCTGCGCGACCTGATCGACGGCGATGCGCCGGTCTGTGCCCCATTGGTGCTGAACCCGCTGATGGCGAAGCTGGCGGAACAGGCGGGGTTCAAGGCGCTCTACCTGGGCGGCGGCGCCAGCGGCTACCTCAAGGTGCATCTGGAGGCCAACCTGACCGTGACGGAGATGGCCCAGGCCGGGATCGAGATCCGCAGCGCCAGCGCGCTGCCGCTGATCCTCGACGCCGCCGCCGGCTTGGGCGACCCGATGCACATCCACCGCACCATGGCCATGGCCGAGGCGGCGGGCTTCGCGGCGATCGAGATCGAGGACCAGTTGCTGCCCAAGCGGGCGCACCATCACGTCGGGATCGAGCACATGGTGCCGTTGGAGCTGATGGCGGCCAAGGTGCGCGAGGCGGTGGCCGTGCGTCGCGATCCGGACACGATCGTCATCGCCCGCAGTAACGGGGTGCGCGCAAGCAGCATGGACGACGCCCTGCGCCGGGCCGAGGCCTATCACCAGGCCGGTGCCGATGTGCTGCTGCTCAGCCCGCGCACGCCGGAAGAACTGACCCATGTGGCCGAGCGGCTGCCGCCGCCGCTGATGCTGCTGCTGGCGCCAGGTGGACTGGCGGCACTGGCGATGACGCCGGCCGAGCTGCACGGCATGGGCTACCGCCTCCTGGTCGATACCTCGACGCCCCTGCTTGCCGCCTATGAAGCGATGCGCGCGGTGTACACGGAGCTCGCCGACGGCTTCGCCATCCGCTCCCGTCCTCAGGCAGACTGGCCGCATCTGCAGGCCGAGCTGCACGACAGCATCGGCCTGGAAACCCTGCTGGCGGTGGAGCGGCGCACCGTCGAAGGCGACGACAGCCATGGATGACGCCGCCCTGGCGCGGGCACTGCACGTCGTCGGCGTGGTCTTATGGATCGGCGGCGTCGGCTTCGTCACCACGGTGCTGCTGCCGGCCGTGCGCCGGCTGAAAGAGCCGGACGAGCGCGTCGCCTTCTTCGAAGAAGTGGAGCGGCGCTTCGCCTGGCAGGCCCGCGGCACCACCCTGCTGGTCGGCGGCAGCGGCCTCTATCTGCTGCACGCTTGGGACCTGTGGGACCGCTTCCTCCAACCCGGCTTCTGGTGGATGCACGCCATGGTGCTGATCTGGCTGATCTTCACCGTGATGCTGTTCATCGCCGAGCCGCTGTTCCTGCACCGCTGTTTTTGGACAGCGCCCGCCGCCGGCCGGAAGCCACGTTCCGGCTGATCGAGCGCCTGCATCGGATACTGCTGCTGCTCAGCCTGATCACCGTGCTGGGCGCGACCGCCGGCAGCCACGGCTGGATGTAGGCGCGCGCCGGGCGGGTCTGAGACCCGCCCCTACCAACCAATCGTGCGCTGTAGGGGCGGGTCTCAGACCCGCCCGTCACGGCTCACACCACAGCCCACCCGGACGGCGGTTCCTTGCCGGGATGCACGGCGCCACACTTGCCGCAGGTCCGTGCCGCGGCGTCCGCATAGAAAGCCTCGAACAGCGGCGGCAGGTCGGTGACGATGTTGCTGACCGGCACCTCGACCCGGTGCACCAGGGCGCCGCAGTTGAAGCAGAACCACTCGAAGCCGTCCTTCATGCCGGCCACCCGCGGCGCCTCGACCACCAGGCCGACGGAGCCCGGCACCGGCCGCTGCGGCGAATGCCGCACGTGCGGCGGCAGCAGGAACACCTCGCCCTGGCGGATCGGCACGTCGTAGATCGTGCCGCCGTCGGCGACCTTCAGCACCATGTCGCCTTCGAGCTGGTAGAAGAACTCCTGCACCGGGTCGTCATGGAAGTCGACGCGGGCGTTCGGCCCGCCAACCACCATCACGATCATGCCGTCCTCTTCGAACAGCAGCTTGTTGCCGACCGGCGGTTTCAGCTGGTCGCGGTGGCGCTCGATCCAGTCGGCGAAGTCGAACGGCTTCAGGCCCGGGTGCACGTGCATGGTTGCCACCTCAGGCCGCCGCCGGACTGCCGAGGCGCAGGCCGCAGCCCTCGAAGGCCGCCCGGGTGAGGGCCTTCTCCTCGTCGGTCAGCTCCAGCATTGGCCGGCGCACCGCACCGCCGGTCTGACCCAGCAGTTGCTGCCAGTACTTCTGGTGCGCATGCGGCTTGCCGGCGGGCCGGGTCGCGGCCAGCGCCTGGCGCACCGGCTGCAGGCTCTGCCACACCGCCCGCGCCTGCTCGATCTCGCCGGCAAAGGCCAGGTCGGTATAGGCGCGCATGCGCCTGTCGACGGCGCTCTGCAGCAGGAACGGCGGTGACGAACACAGATAAAGCTGCCAGCCGAGCTCGACGATGTTGTCGAGCCAGGTCTCTTCCGAGGCGGTGCTGACGAGCAGCCGGTCCCCTGCGAGTTCGGTCAGGCGGACGTACATCTCGCGCGGCACGCTGTACTTGATGGCGACCACGTTCGGCAGCGCGGCGATGCGCGCGCACAACTCGGGGCTCATCAGGTAGCCGCTGTCGGGATGGCTCCACAGGGCGATGCCGATCTCGACCTGCTCGGCGATGTGGCGGTAGTAGGCATAGAGCGTCTCGTCCTGGTCGGTGACGAAGTGCAGCAGCGGCGCGTGCACGACGATGTAGTCGGCGCCCACGTCTTGTGCGTGCCGGGCCAACTCCAGCACCGTGCCCAGGTTCTGGTCGGAGCAGGACATGATCACCGCGCCGCGTCCGGCCGCTTCTTCCACCGCCAGCTCGCAACAGCGCTTGCGCTCGGCCACCGACATGGAGAAGAACTCGCCCTGCTTGCCGGCGATGAACAGGCCGTCGATGCCGAGATCGTCGAGCCAGTGACGGACATTGGCGCGGAAACCCGCCTCGTCGAGCGACAGGTCGGCCGCGAACGGTGTTAGCGCCGCCGCCCAGATCCCGCGCATGTGCGCACGGGCATAGTCCTTGGCCTCGTGCCGGCGATAGTTCATCGCCCCTCCCCTTGTCCCTGCCATCGAGACCCGCAGCTTAGCCGGATTCGCTCAGCTCTCACCATCGCGCTCGAAATAGCCGAGGAAGCGGAGGAACGTGCCGATCTCGCCGTCGACGGCGAGGTCGCCGGCCAGCACGGCACGCGCCGGCTTCAGCCGGCCGGCCAGGATCAGCTTCACGGTCATGGCATCGGCCCGCAGGGTCGCCGCTCGGTCCTCGGCCAGGCCCGGCTCGAGCACGGCGACGCCGCGGCGGATGCGCAGACTGTACTGTTCGCCGCTGTCAGCGAAATCGAAGCCGATCGCCATTTCCAGGTTCAGTACCTGTTCGGCCTTCAGGGCCACCTGCATCGCTGTCAGGTAGTTGCGGATCGGGAAAGCGGCGAACATCTCCGCGGGTGTGTCGGCAGCACTCGATTTCGGCATCGCAAAGCCCCGCGCCTCCGCCGCCGCGGTGAGGAAATAGTTGCGCCCGGTGGCCGAGCGCTCCGCCGCCCCCAGTCGGGTCAGCGCCTCGGCCCGCAGCCCGGCCGCGCTGTCGACGCCAAGCCGCTGCAGATGCCCGGCCAGGGCCAGGGCCCAGTTCGTCTCGTTGCGGGCCAGCGCGGCACGCGCCGCCGCCTCGAGTGCCGCGGGACCGCCGGCCAGTTCCGCCATCAGTTCGGCTTCCCGGTCCGGGAACACGGGGTTGAGCTCTACCGGGTCGCCCGAGAACCAGCCGAGCTGGCCGGCGAACACCGCCCGCGCGGCCCAGTCGACCCGGCCGTAGAACTCCTGCAGGTAGGGCTGGCCGGCCAGGTGCGGCGGCAGGCTCAGGCGCTCGGCGATCTCCAGCGGGGTCAGGCCATGGTTGATCAGGCGGATCGTCTGGTCGTGCACGAACTGGATGGCATCGCGGTAGTCGGTCAACTGCGCGCGGATCAGGTCGGCGCCGACCACGGGACTGCCGTGCTGCGGGATCATCACCGCCGGCGCCAGTGCCCGCATGGCGTCGATCGAGGCCGCCCACAGGCGTGGGTCGCGGTAGGGCGTGCCGCGGATGGCGTAGAGGTTGGGAAAGGCGTGATAGTAGTTGTCGGCCGGCAGCAGCACGCCGCGACCGGGCAGGTAGATCGCCAGCTGGTCGGCGGTTTCGCCCGGGGCATGCAGCACCCGCAGGGTCTCGCCGGCGATGGTCAGTGTTTCGTCGGCACCGGCGAAGGCGTGGTCGGGCTCGAGATAGTGCACCCCGCCGCGGTGATCCGCCAGCAGCCGCGGGCCGATGCCGGCATTGACCAGGGCGTCATCGTCGAGGAACACGCCGAACTGGCGCATCGAGCGGCGATAGATCACCGGCCGCAGCACGCTGACCACGGCATGCACGCGGCTGGCCGTGCCGGCCTGGGCCCAGATCTGCGGCGGCGTCGGCTGGTCGGCGGCGAACACGCCGGCGCCGAACACGTGGTCGGCATGGTTGTGGCTGTAGATGATATGGGCGACGTCCTTGCCGGTGCGTCGGCGCAGCGCCCGCAGCCACGGCAGCAGGCCCTCGGCCGCCCGGATCGATTCCAGGGTGTCGACCATGATCAGGCCGTCCGGCGCCTCGATGACGACCACATTGGCCAGGCCATAGCCGATGGCGACATGAACGCCGGCGACGACTTCCAGCTCGCGGCGGTCGAATTCGGCCGAATGGGCGGCCAGCGCTGCCTCGGCGGCGACCGCGGCGGCCGCCAGGCACAGCACGACCCCCGATGCCAGGCCAAGCAAGAACCGTCTCATCACATACTCCCCGATAGGCAGGCGACGCCGTGCCGGCTACGCTGTCGGCCGGCGGCGACCGCCGCCTGCACTAGCATGAAGGCACTGCCATGAGCGAGAACATCGGCCAGACCACCCGTCACCCCCACGGCTCGCTGTGGGGCTCGTTCGACGCCATCGTCGCCGACGGCCGGCTGGTCGGCACCGAACCCTTCGTCCGGGACGCGGCGCCGTCACCCCTGATCGAGGCGATCCCCGACGCGGTGCACAGCGACACTCGCATCGACCGGCCGTACGTGCGCGCCGGCTGGCTCGAGGACGGTCCCGGTGGCCGGCGCGAAAAGCGAGGGGCGGAGCCGTTCGTCGCCGTCGACTGGGACACCGCGCTCGACCTGGTGGCGCGGGAACTCGAACGGGTCAAGGCCGCGTACGGCAATGCGGCGATCTATGGCGGTTCCTACGGCTGGGCGAGCATGGGCCGGGTGCACCGGGCCAATGCCCAGTTGCACCGCTTCCTCAACAGCTTCGGCGGCTTCACCGGCAGCGTGCAGAGCTATTCAGTGGCCGCGGCGATGACCATCCTGCCGCACGTGGTCGGCAGTTTCGGCGGCGTCATCGGCGGCATGAGCTCGTGGGACGGCATCGTCCGCGATACCGAGCTGTTCGTCGCCTTCGGCGGCCTGCCGCTGCGCAACGACCAGGTCGGCGCCAGCGGCACGGCCACGCACGAGCTCGAGCCCTGGCTGCGCCGCGCCGCCGAGGCCGGGGTGCATTTCGTCAACATTTCGCCCAGCCGCGACGACATGGCCGACTTCCTCGCCGCCGACTGGCTGGCACCGCGGCCGAACACCGACACCGCGCTGATGCTGGGCCTGGCCCACACCCTGGTCGATGAGGACCTGCACGACCGCGCCTTCCTCGCGCGCTGCTGCACCGGCTACGACACTTTCGAGGACTACCTGTGCGGCCGCAGCGACGGCACGCCCAAGGACGCCGACTGGGCCGCCGCCATCGCCGACGTCGAGCCGCAGGCGATCCGCGCCCTGGCCCGGCGCATGGCCAGCCACCGCACCATGCTGACGGCGAGCTATTCGCTGCAGCGCGGCGAGCACGGCGAGCAGCCGTTCTGGATGGCGATCACCCTGGCCGCCATGCTGGGTCAGATCGGCCTGCCGGGCGGCGGCTTCGGCCTCGGCTACGGCTCGATCGCCGGCATCGGCATGCCGCGCGGGCCGCTGGTGGTGCCGCGCCTGCCGCTGGGCCGCAACGAGACCGGCAGCATCATCCCCGTGGCCCGCATCGCCGACATGCTGCTCGAGCCCGGGGCGACGTATGACTTCAACGGCGAGCAGCGGACCTATCCGGAGATCCGCCTCGTCTACTGGGCCGGCGGCAACCCGTTCCACCATCACCAGGACCTGAACCGGCTAATCGAAGCCTGGCGGTGGCCCGAAACCATCGTCGTGCACGAGCCCTGGTGGACCGCGGCGGCGCGCCATGCCGACATCGTGCTGCCGGCGACGACATCGCTCGAGCGCAACGACATCGGCGCTGGCGACCGTGACAACTTCGTCGTCGCCATGCATCAGGCGATCGAGCCGGTGGGAGAGGCGCGCAACGACTACGACATCTTCACCGGCCTGGCCGGGCGGCTGGGCTTTGCCGACGCCTACACCGAGGGCCGTGACGAGATGGGCTGGATCCGCCACCTATACGAGGTCGGCCGCCAGCAGGCCGCACAGCATGAACTGACCTGGCCGGACTTCGACGCGTTCTGGGCGCAGGGCTATGTCGAGGCGCCGGCACCGGCGGAGCCGACGGTGCTGTTCCAGGCCTTCCGGGACGACCCCGTCGGGAACCCGCTGAAGACGCCGTCGGGGCGGATCGAGATCTTCTCCGAGACCATCGCCAGCTTCGGCTATGACGACTGCCCGGGCCGGCCGACCTGGCTGGAACCGCGCGAGTGGCTAGGTGCCGACAAGGCCGGCGCGTTCCCGCTGCACCTGCTGTCGAGCCAGCCGAAAACGCGCCTACACAGCCAGCTCGACCAGGGGCGGCTCAGCCTGGCCGACAAGATCGCCGGGCGCGAGCCGGTCTACATCTCACCCGCCGACGCCGAGGCGCGCGGCATCGCCGACGGCGACGTGGTCCGCCTGTTCAACGACCGCGGCCAGGCCCTGGCCGGCGCCCGCGTCAGCGCGGCAATGCGGCCCGGCGTGGTCTGCCTGCCCACCGGTGCCTGGTTCGACCCGCTCGAGCCGGGCGCGACCGGCAGCCTGGACAAACACGGCAACCCGAACGTGCTGACCCAGGACGTCGGCACCTCCAGTCTGGCCCAGGGGCCGAGCGCGCAGTCGGCGCTGGTCGAGGTCGAACGCTACGCCGGCAAGCCGCCCGCGGTGACCGCGTTCGTGCCGCCGGCGACGGCCTGAGTGGCTGGCTGGAAACAGCCTCAGAGCTGCCAACCCATACCGCGTCATCCCGGACGCAGCGAAGCGGAGATCCGGGATCCAACAGCACGCCGCAAGGCGTGCCAAAAAAAGCGTCCTGCCGCCCTGGGTTGCCGGGTCAGGCCCGGCGACGACGAGAAGGGTGAGGCATTGAAGATGCAGGAGACGCTTTCGGCCCGACCGCAGCCGCCCGGTCAGGTCACGGCCGCAGCCGGTCGGGCCACTGGGCCAGTGGCACCACGGCCAGCGATCCCGAAACCTCTGTGACCCCCGGTTCGAGAACGACGACGATCCGCCGCGCCGTGCCGGCCGCCACCGCATCCAGGTCGATGACGACATTCGAGACCCCGGGATTGGCCTGCTGTGGTGGCGGTGGCGTGGCAGTATGGACGGCGAACCGGGCGCCGACCGGCGCGACGATCCGGGCCGCAAGGTTCTGTCCGCCCTGGTTCAGGGTCAGTGTCGCCGCATCGTCGTTGCCCGGCACCACGGCGGCCGCCGTGTGCATGCTCCAGCGCACGGACTGCGGCTTGTCGCCGCCGATCTCGTCCTGCACCAGGAAGCGCCGGTCGCCGAGCAGGGCCAGCCCCCGGCGCACGCTTGCCGCCGGGACATCGTAGGCCTGGCCCAGGTCGGCGATGGCGAAGCTGACGTCCGGGGTATGGCGAAACGCCGTCAGCGGCGCCTGGGCGTCGGGATTCTGGTTCTGGCCGGCGAACATCAGGGTGTTCTGGCCGGCCGTACCCGTGCGGTAGTAGTCCCAGCGCTGCTTACCGAAGTAGCCCGGCAGCGAATAGCGCCCTGGGCCCAGGTCGATGGCCCAGCGCTGGCCCAGCCCATCGAGGACGAAGCTACCCAGATCGAGATGCGCGTGGTGGCCGTGGTTGTCACCGCCCTTGAACCCGGCGAACAACGCCATCGGATCGAGCCAGGCGCTCCGGAACGTCGCCACGTTGACGTCGGCGAACAGCCGCGCGGTCGGGACTTGCGCCGCGACCGGGCTGCGGCCTTCGTCGGACACGCGCCAGATCAGGTCCAGCGCCAGGCGTGAACCGGGCGACGCCTGGCGGTTGAGCCAAGCATCCACGGGGCGGCCGTAGCGTTCGGAGAGCCAGGCCAGCGCCACCAGGTTGGGCCGGAGCTCGCTGTCTGCGAAGTTGAAGGCCAGCCCGGACGGGCCGATGAGATGCAGGGCGAAGTCGCCAGTGTTGCCAAACCCGGGCGCGTCGGCATAGCCGGCATCCGGCCCCAGCACGTCGCCAACCGCGTGGTTGAACATGGCCGCGTAGCGCGTGGCATAGGCCCAATAGTCGGCGCCTTCGGAAAAGCCGCCGTCGGCCGCGTATTCAGCGAAGCCACGGCGGATCGACGCGAGGCTGTGGCGCAGCAACGCGTCGGCCAGCACCGGTTCGAAGGGGCGCACGGCCAGGGCAGCAATGGTCAACCCGGCATTGCAGACGATATTCCAGTTGAAGGTCTCCAGCGGCCAGCCCAGGTCGGCCGCGGCCGTCGGTGACAGAGCGGTGAAGCCGCGCGCCCGCGGCTCGACCCAGGCCGGCACGCCCTTGCCCTCGGCATCCTGGTAGAGCTGGAGGCCGGGCCTGATGCCCTTGTCGACCAGGGCTGCGACCAGCCGTCGCTTGTCCGCGTCGCTGAGATAGGCGGTGAACCAGTCCAGGCCGAGGGCGACCGCGGCCGACATCTCCGCCGTGTCGAGGAAGTGCGCCGGGTTCCAGTTGTCGAAGGCGGCGACGGCGAGCAGCTCCTGCCGGCCGCGCGTGGCATAACGCTCGTGACCCCACAGGTTCCAGGCCAGACCGAGCACGGTGGCGCGCTTGAACATCTGGCGCGAGGTCTGCAGCAGCGTCGCCGGCTTGCCGTGATAGGTGGTCTCGAACACCTCGGCCAGCAACGGCCGCTCGAGGATGTCCTCGGCCTTGTGCCGCAGTTCGGCGAGGCGCCGTGCCGTCTCGGGATCCGATGTCGCCGCCGCCCGCAGGCGTGCCGTGATCTCCGGCGTCAACAGCAGATGCGGCACCGCAGCCGCGATGGGCTCCCGGCCCTGGACCGGGACAGCGATGGCAAGCGCCACCAGCACAATCGTCAGGCGAACCAGCATGGAGCGGGGCTTTGGTATGGCCCGGCGCATGGCCGGCGCGCTAGCCGGAGAGCTGCCGGGTCATGTGCTGGCTGTGTCGGTCTAACGGTCGCTCAAGACCCCGGCGGGTCGCAGGGCACGGTGCCCATCTCTGCCGGCAACGACAGCTCCAGAACCTCCAGGTCATCCGACGTCGCAGTCTCGTTGTGGCGCATGCCGCCGGGGATGAACAGCGACTCGCCGGCGGCGACCCGCAGCGCCTCACCGGTCTCGAACTCCAGGTCGACCCAGCCCTTGAGGACATAGACGAACTGACCGTCGCAGGCATGGTAATGCCAGCCGGTCGGCTCGGTCATGCCGGTGATCGCGGTCATGGTCTGGGCCCTGAGCGCGCCGTTGCTGGCCTCGGTGACACCGAGATCGCGATAGGTGAAGAAGCTGCGCCGGCCCGGCACCTCCGGGGCGTTCGCCTTGGTGGCGTGGCGCAGGCGCATCGCCGTCTGTCCGCCGGCGGCCGGCGACGTCGCTTTCGTGGCTCCAGACATGTCTTTCCTCCCGTTTGCGCTTCTGCCGCGCGACGGAATTGTCGCCCGCCGGTGGCAGCGGCGCAATCACGCGAGCCGCAGGCTTGACCCGGCACGGCGCATACGCCACATCAAGCGACGGCTCCTCACCAGCCGCCATGTCCGCGGAAAGGGCTGCGCCCGCACGACCGACCGCCACTGGCTACGATCTCCTCGCCTGTCAGGCGGACACAGGCGCGTCTCGACAAGGGGATACGTATGCCTGCAGAGCCCTCGCCGCGCCCGACGCGTCGCTACTTCCATGGTGCCCTCAACTTCGAACAGCAGCGCAAGCAGGCGAAAGAGCTGCTGAAGGAGTTCCGCGACCAGGACCCGACCGCGGCGGCGCGTTTCGTCCGCGCACATCCCCAGGGCACCACGCTGTCGCCGGCAAAGGTAAAGCTGGCCGATGCTCAACTGGTGCTGGCCCGCGAGAACGGTTTTGCCAGCTGGCCGCGCCTGAAGGCCCATTGCGACGGCCTCGCCGAGGCCAGTCGGCAGATCGCCGCCGGCGAGGCAACCTTGCTCGACAGCGCCGACACCCTGCACCTGCGCTGCGGCTCGGACATCCGCCACGCCCTGTCGATCGCGGGCTTCCACGGCCGGTTCCTGGAATTCGCCGACCCTTTCTGCCAGGGCCCGGTACCAGCCGCGCCGCGTGAGGCGTTCATCGAGACGCGGGCACGGTTCATCGCCGCGGCCTACGGCCTCCGCCCGCAGGACGCGCTGGCCCGGCAGACGGCCGAGTACCAGGCCCTGCAGGACCTGCCGGCGAAGGCGACCGTGGTGCTCTGGTTCGAACACGACAGCTACGACCAGCTGGTCCTGGCCTTCCTGCTGAACCACTTCTCGGCCGCCGCCGACCGGCCCGGGCTCGAGCTCATCTGCGTCGACGAGGTGCCGGGCGTGCCGGACTTCACCGGCCTGGGACAGCTGGCGCCCGCGCTGCTGCGCTGGTTGTGGTTGCACCGGCGCGCACCGGTCAGCGAAGACCAGCTGCAGCTGGGCCAGCGCGTCTGGTCGGCATTTACCGCGCCCCGGCCCGACGATCTGTACGCCATCGCGCGCGACGGCACCCCGGCGCTGCCGACCATGGCCGGGGCACTCAGACGCCACCTGCAGGAGCTGCCGTCGACCCATAATGGCCTGAGCCTGACGCAGCAACTGATGCTGCAGATCCTGGCCGACGAGGGCCCACTCACTGGCGGTGCCCTGTTCGGGCGCCTGACCAGCGGGCCGGAGCCGCTGCCCTTCCTCGGCGACCTGATGTTCTGGCACGTCCTGGCCGATCTGGGTCAGGCCTCGCGGGCGCTCTACCAGGTCGACGGCGATGACGGCGGTCTGCCGTGGCCGAAGCGCCGCCTCGCCATCACCGAAACCGGCCGCGACGTGCTCGCCGGCAAAACGGATTTCCTGTCACTCTATCGGGGTGAGCGCTGGGTCGGTGGGGTGCGCATCCGCGACGATGGCCCCTGCCCGCGCTGGGACCCGGCGAACGGTCGCCTGAGCTGACCGCCCTGCGGCGCCGACCCGGCAGCGGTCGTCAGCCCGGTGCCGACATCTCCTCCCAGGCCGCCTCGACCAACGCGGTGACGGCGTCCGTGCCCATCTCCAGGTGACCATGGTCGGGCAGGATGCGGGCGCCGGCGGCCAGCAGGCTGCGCACGCAGTGCTCGTAGTCGCCCTGATCGGCCCCGGGACAGTTCATCGAGCCATGGATCGCGGTCCCCAGCGCGGTGCCGCCGAACATGTTCACGCCCTCCAGCTCGACGCCGAGCCCGAGATACATCTCCACCGTCGCGGCATGGCCCCACCAGGCCGCGGCATGAATCGGCGGCATGTCGGATTCGCCCTTGTGATCGGGATCGAAGCCGAGCTCGACCATCAGCCGCAGCATGGGCAGCTTTTTGGCGTCCATGGCCAGCTCGGTCGGCCGCCCCAGGTCCTGCGCGCTCAAGGCGCCCCGCAGATCGGGGTGGGCCGCCAGCACGGCCCGCGCACCGGCGCCATCGTCGTCGGCGATGCAGGCGAGGAAACGCTCTGCCGGGCTCAGCGGCATCGCCAGACCGCGCGTCTCGAGCATCTGCGCCATCGAGCGGTTGCCGCAGGCGACGGCCAGGGCATAGGGCGAGCGGCCATCGAAGGTCGCGCCCGTATCCGCGCCGGCCTCGATCAGCATCCGGCCGATGTCACCAGAGCGGCCGCGGATGATGGCGTGATGCAGGGCGTTGCGGTCATCGTGCCGGTCATCGCCCGGATGGGCATAGAGCGGCGCGTTGACGTCGCCGCCATGGGCGAGGAACAGCCGCACTCCGTCGGCGCTTTCGCGGTCGAGCATGCGGTAGAAGGCGTTGGTGCGGCCGATCTCGGCGCCATGGGCGAACAACAGGCGGACACCGTCGAGACTGTCGAGCTCGGTCGCGTGATAGAGCGATTCATTGTCGTTCGGGTCGGCGCCGTGGCGCAGCAACGCCGCGGCCAGCGGCAGGTTGCCGGCGTGACCGATGGCGCCATAGAGCGCCGTCAACTGATGCTCCGATCCGGGTTCGGCCGGAAAGCCGGCGTTGACGTCCGCACCCGCCGCCAGCAGCGCCTCCAGCAGCTCGACCATCACCGGCACCAGGGCCGGATCGCGCTGGTGGATCTTGGAATAGCACAGGTGATGGATCGGCAGGCGCCTGCCGATCGGGCGGGTGGCCAGCGCCGGTTCGGCCGCCAGCGCGGCCAGCACGGGCGCCCGCCGCGCCAGCGCCAGCTGCAGGCCCAGGTGGGCGTCGGCCAACGCCGGATCGAGCGCCAGCAGGCGGTCGATCAGCCCGACGTTGCCGTTGGCGACGGCCCGCTCCAGGGCAGCGACGCGCGCCTCGCGGTCCAGGGCCGCGGTCTCGACCGCCTGCTTGAGCCGCGGCCAGCTCTCGGCCCCGGCCTCGCGGGCGATCACATGCAGGCAGTCGGCGTGGTTGGCCGCCGCGGCGTCCCTGCGCGGACCGAACACGGCATCGAAGCGGGCCAGCGCCGACGGCTCGCCTTGCGCCAGCGCCTTGCGCAGAGTCTTCGCCGCCCGCTTGGCCGCGGCCAGCGTGCGTGGTTCGCCTGAAGTCGGATTGGGTTCTTGCGGCATGACGTCTTCTCCTCGCCTGCCCGTCGTCCACCAAAGGGGCCAGAGAAAGACGTTGATCGCGAAGCCGAGAAAAACGAGGTGAGACTGGCTCTGTCCGTGGACGGGACGCGCCCCCGCGCGCGCCGGTCCCGCTTAGCGCATGACTGGTGGCGAAAGCAAGCGGCGTCGCCGGAGTCGGTAAAACGATGTAGTATCCCAACAGGCTGCGCCGGACACAGCCATGGCACGGCAGTTGAGGGGGGCTCGGACGTTGCCGCAGGCCGAGGCGTTTCCATCACCGGTCGACATGCACGTCGACACCGGCTCACGGCATGAAGGACCCGAAGCAGGCACGGCGCTGTGCCTGTCCGGCGGCGGCTACCGGGCCATGCTGTTTCACGTCGGCAGCCTGTGGCGCCTCTATGACGCCGGCCTGCTGTCCGGCATCGACCGCATCTCGAGCGTGTCGGGCGGATCGATCACCGCCGCGGTGCTGGGCCTGAACTGGCGCCACCTGAGCTTCGACGCCGACAGGGTGCAGGCCGATTTCGTGCCGCGGGTAGTCGAGCCGGTGCGTACGCTCGCACGCAAGACCATCGACGTCGGCTCGGTCCTGCGCGGCCTGGTGCTGCCGGGCCGGATCAGCCAGAAGGTCGCCAACAGCTACGACAAGGTCCTCTTCAAGGGAGCCACGCTGCAAGACCTGCCGGACCGGCCACGCTTCGTGATCAATGCGACCAACCTGCAGTCCGGCGCGTTGTGGCGGTTTATGAAGCCGTACATGCGCGACTACAAGGTCGGCGAGGTGAAGTCGCCGCGGCTGCGCCTGGCCGACGCCGTGGCCGCGTCGTCGGCCTTTCCGCCGGTGCTCTCACCCATGGAGCTGAAGCTCGATCCGGCGGCCTTCACCGCCGATACGGGCGATGGCCTGCAGCAGCCGCCCTTCACCGAGCGGGTGATCCTCTCCGACGGCGGGGTCTACGACAACCTGGGGCTAGAGACGGCCTGGAAGCGCTATCTCACCATCCTGGTGAGTGACGCCGGCGGCACCCTCGACGCGGACGGGCGGCCCAGGACCGACTGGGCCCTGCAGTCCGTGCGCGTGCTGTTCGTCATCGACAACCAGGTCCGCAGCTTGCGCAAGCGCAGCCTGATCGACGCCTACATCCACAAGCGGCGCGACGGCGCCTACTGGGGCATCGGCACCGACATCGACGACTACGGCCTTGCTGACGCCTGGGACTGCCCGTTCGAGCGCACGCAGGAGCTGGCGAAGGTATCGACACGTCTGAAACGAACGCCGGAGGCGCTCCAGGAACGGCTGATCAACTGGGGCTTTGCCGTGACCGACGCGGCGATCCGCCGGCACCTCGATCCCGAGCTCGGCAGGCCTGCAGCGCTGCCATATCCCGCCACCGGAATTTAGGTGAAGCATGAGTGCCAAGATCCACAGGGATGCCGTCGAGCACATCCTCATGGGCCCGGAGGTCGGCCGCCGGTTCACGCAAGACTCACCGGTGCTGCCTGACGTCTGGTTCGCCTACGCCGGTGCGCTTGACAAGGCCCACGACCTGCTGATCACGCCGTTCAAGGACCGGCCGGCCGCCGAGGTGGCGGCACAGCTGCGCCGCGCGGTCTACGCCCATCGCGACGCCGGTGGCCTGCACGACGACCGGGCGGGCCCGGAGATCGCCGCCCTGCAGGGCGTGCTCGTGGCCCGGCTGCATGTCGACGAAGTGATCCGCATCGTGCTGCCGATGACGGCGTGGTGGGCGAAACACAGGATGCCCGACATGGCCGGCGAACTGCGCGACGGCGCCCTGACGGCTGCCGCGCGGCGCGCCCTCTGCGGCGCCATCCTCGACGGCAAGGACCCGGCGCCACACCGGCCGCAAGGCCTGGCAGAGGACATGCGCACCTCGACCCTCGTCCACAACATGCGCTTCCTGACCCTGTTCGGCCTGTTCGCCTGGGCCCAGGGACAACGGGACGGCAAGGACATCACCCCGCCCGACCTGGGCAAGCGCAACACGCGCAACGGCATTCTCGCCGCCCTGCCCGGGGCACTGTAGGCGCCCGACGACGCGGCGCCACCCGCCGGTGCCCTCATTCACCGGGTCAGCCGCAACCGCGACGCCACGCCGGCGGTCGACGAGTCGGTGCGGGCGATCAAGGCCGACGCGGCGCAGCAGCTGTTCAACATCGACTGCAGCCAGATCAGCTGGGCGATCCTGGACTCCGGCATCGACGCCCTGCACCCCGCATTCCGCCTGGGCGACGGCCCCGACGACGGCAGCCGCGTGCTGGACGTGCTCGACTTCTCCGTCGTGCGCCGGGTGCTCAGTGTCGACGAGGTCAGCTGGCGCAACGAGCGCCAGGACCTCGTCGACAGCTTCCATGCGGCGATGGGCGACTTGAGCCCCGGCAAGCCTGGGGTCCGCCGCCTGTTCGAGGCGCTGGTGGCGAACAAGGAAGCGGAGCGGCCGACGGACTGGGGCCTGGTCGCGCCGCTGATCCGCCGCCCCAAGTCGACGCCGCCGATGAGCGACCACGGCACCCACGTCGCCGGCATCCTCGCCGCCCGCGAGAGCGACGAGGAGCCGCCGTTGCGCGGCGTCTGTCCCGACATCCGGCTGTATGACTGCCGCGTCATCGGCCCCGACCTGTTCGAGACCGAGTTCGCCATCATGGCGGCGTTGCAATACCTCAGGTACCTGAACCAGACCAACGACTACATGGTCGTGCACGGCGCCAACCTCAGCCTGTCGATCCCGCATGACGTGGAGAACTACGCCTGCGGGCGCACGCCGATCTGCGACGAATGCGAGCACCTGGTGGCCAGCGGCGTGGTCGTCGTCGCCGCCGCCGGCAACCGCGGCTACAACCGCTTCGAGACCGACGACGGCCTGTACGAAGGCTACACCGCCTTCAGCATCACCGACCCGGGCAACGCCGATGCCGTCATCACCGTCGGCGCGACCCACCGCTACTGGCCGCATACCTATGGCGTGAGCTACTTCTCCAGCCGCGGCCCGACCGGCGACGGCCGGCTCAAGCCCGACCTGGTGGCACCGGGCGAGAAGATCACCGCCCCCCTGCCGCAGCAGGACTATGGTCCCATGGACGGCACCAGCATGGCGGCACCGCACGTCAGCGGTGCCGCGGCGATGCTCATGGCCCGCTACTCGGAGCTGGTCGGCAACCCCGAACGCATCAAGCAGATCCTCTGCGACAGCGCCACCGACCTGGGCCGGGAACGCTCGTTCCAGGGTAACGGCATGCTCGACGTCCTGCGCGCACTGCAATCGATATGAGGGAGACGGCCGATGTACTTCACGCTCGAAGCCCTGCCCGCGCACAAGGGTGACTGCCTGCTGCTGCACTACGGCAGCAGGAATGATCCCCGCATGGTGGTGATCGACGGCGGCCCGTCCAAGGTCTACCGGCCGCACCTGCGGCCCCGGCTGAAGCAGATCCACGCCGCCCGCGGCCTCGCCGCGAACAAGCCCCTGCCGCTGGACATGGTGATGGTCAGCCATATCGACGACGACCACATCCGCGGCATCCTCGAGATGACGCGGGAACTGACCAAGGCCAAAGACGATCGCAAGCCGCTGGCCTGGCGCATCCGCTCGCTCTGGCACAACAGCTTCGACAGCATCGTCGGCAACCGCCCGGACGAGCTTGAGGCGGCGATCCGCTCACAGTTCGGCGCCGCCTCGTTCAACGGCAGCCTGCCGGCCAGCGCCGACCCGACCGTCCCGAACTCCAGCGCCAGCCGGCAAATCGTCGGCTTCGACGCGGCCATGGTGCTGGCCAGCGTCCGCCAGGGGCACAAGCTGCGCGCCGATGCGCGCAAGCTGCGCCTGTCGGTGAACAAGCCGTTTGACAACCTGGTCATCGCCAAGGGGCGGCGCGGCTCGAAGGTCGACCTCGGCGGCGGCCTCAAGTTCACCGTCGTCGGCCCGATGAAGGCGGAGCTCGAGGAGCTGCAGAAGAAGTACGACAAGGAGCTGAAGAAGCACGGCCTCGACCGTTCCTCGGGCGCGGCGGCACTGGCGGCGTTCACCGACCCGTCCGCCGCCAACCTGTCGAGCCTCGTCGTCTACGCCCGCTCGGCCACCAAGGACATGCTGCTCACCGGCGATGCCCGCGGCGACAAGATCATCAAGGGTCTGGAAAAGGCGGGCCTGCTGCGCGCCGGCCGAGGCCTCAACCTGGACATCCTGAAGATGCCGCACCATGGCAGCGAGAACAACGTCACCACCGGGTTCTTCCGCCGCGTCCGCGCCAAGCACTACGTCGCCTCCGGCGACGGCAAGCACGGCAATCCCGAGCGCGAGACCTTCGAAATGCTGTTCAAGGCCCGGGGCAAGGCGGCGTTCGACATCCACCTGACCTACCCAGTCAAGGACATCGACAGGATTCGCGAGGAAGAGGCCGACAAGGACTACCGCAAGGGCCGCCGCAGCCGCCGCTGGAACACCACCAGGGACAGCCTGGCGAGCCTGTTCAGGAAGCATAAGGCCGCCGGGGCCCGGTTCCGGCTGCACGAACCTGACGACAGCGGCCGCATCACCGTCGATCTGCGCACGCCGATCGACTTCTGACCCGACGCGCCGGCGCGCGACCGGGGGCGACGACAGCCGGCAACTTGCGGCATAATCAGTGGTGCCGGGAGCGGTCCCGGCGACCAGACGCGAGGATGCACCGTCGATGTCGCACACGCAGGCGATGATCGCCAGCCACCGCTTCGGCGTCGGTGCCGGCGGCCATGCGCGGGCTGCCGCCGGGCAGCGAAAATGTGCTCGACTGGTGGGACGCGGTGACCCAGAGCGTCGCCGAGCTGGTGCGGCGCATCGGCAACGACTACGCCGCGCTGTGGCAGCGTGAGGCGGAGGCCAGGCTACAGGCCGCGGTCGACAGCGATGAGCCGTTCCGCGAACGCCTGGTGTGGTTCTGGGGCAACCACTTCACCGTCTCCGGCCGCAAGGCCGTGGCAATCGGCATGGCCGGGGCACACGAGCGCGAGGCCGTGCGCCCCCACGTCACCGGGCGCTTCGCCGACATGCTGCATGCCGCCGTGTCGCATCCCGGCATGCTGTTCTATCTCGACAACTATTCCTCGGTCGGCAGCAAGTCGCGCCGCGGCACCTACAGTGCCCGCGGCCTGAACGAGAACCTGGCACGGGAGATCCTGGAGCTGCACACCATCGGGGTCGACGGCGGCTACACCCAGCAGGACGTGCGCGAGTTCGCCAAGATGCTGACCGGCTGGACCTTCGCGCGGGCCTACTACGACAATGCCGGCGAGTTCGCCTTCCGCAAAGATTTCCACGAGCCCGGGCCGAAGACGCTTCTGGGCGTGACCTACGAGGAGGCCGGCGAGGACGAGGCCCGCGCGGCGCTCGACCGTCTGGCCCGGGCGCCGGCGACCGCACGCCACGTCGCCACCAAGCTGGCGCGCCACTTCCTCGCCGACACGCCGCGGGACGATGCCATCGCCCGGCTGGAGAAGGTGTTCCTGGACACCGACGGCGACCTCGCCGCCGTCTCGCAGGCGCTGATTGAGCTGCCGGAGGCCTGGGACCCGGTGCAGCACAAGGTCAAGAACCATCAGGAATATGTCGTCGCGGTGATGCGGGCGGTCGGCGGCGACGCCGATACCGGCATGTTGTTCGAGACCCTGACCAGCTTCGGCCAGTTGCCGTTCATGGCCCCGTCGCCGGCCGGCTGGCCGGACGTCTCCACCGCCTGGGTCGACCCGGACAGCGCCCTGCGCCGGGCCCGCTTCGCCGCCTACATCGCCAGCGAGCGCCATGCCGGCCTCGACCCGATGCGGGTCGCCCGCGATACCATCGGCGGGCTGGCGTCGGACGAGACGCTGGCGCGCGTCGCTGGTGCCGACAACGCGGAACAGGCGCTGGCGCTGGTCCTGGCCAGCCCCAACCTGCAACGGAGGTAGAGCATGCCGACACGTCGCGAGGTCCTGGCCGGTGCCGCCGCAGGCGGCGCGCTGGCGACGCTGGGCCTGCCGTCGTTCGCCCGGGCCGAAGCTGCCGGCGATGCCCGCCTGGTGGTGCTGATCCTGCGCGGCGGCGCCGACGGCCTGGCCCTGGTGCCGGCACCGGGCGATCCCGAGCTGTTCGCCACCCGCGGCCAGATCAACAACAACGACGACCGGGACGACCTGCCGCTGGACGGCTTCTTCGCCCTGCATCCCAAGCTCGCCGGCATCGCCCCCTTGTGGCAGCGGCAGGAGCTCGCGGTGGTGCACGCGGTGCAGACGGGCTATCGCCAGCGCTCGCACTTCGACGCCCAGGATTTGCTGGAGAACGGCCTCAACCGTGTCAGCGGCCTGGCCGACGGCTGGCTCAACCGGGCCCTGGGCTTCTACGCCGCGGACGGCAGCCGGCGCGGCCTCGCCGCCGGGGCCGGCCTGCCGCTGATCCTGCAGGGCCCCACCCCGGTCGCCACATGGGCGCCGCGGCGCCTGCCGGAAACCGACGCCGGCACGCTCGCCGGTCTCTTGCAGCTGAGCGCCGGCGATCCGCAGCTGGGCGCCGCCCTGGCCGAAGGGGTGCGCGCGGCGCAGGGCAACCGCGCCCTGCTGGGCGAGCTGGCGGTGCAGCGCGGCGGCGACAGCGTCAGCCGCGAGGCCCTGGCCCGGCTGGCCGAAGCCAGCGGCCGGCTGTTGTCGGCCGGCGACGGACCGCGGGTGGCGACGCTGGAGCTCGGCGGCTGGGACAGCCACGGCTACCAGAAGATCAGCCTCAGCTACCGCGTGCCCTACCTGAACGACATGCTGGTCTCGCTGCAGCGCGGCCTCGGCCCGGCCTGGGCCGACACCGTCGTGGTCGTGGTCACCGAGTTCGGCCGCACGGTGGCCCCGAACGGCACCAACGGCACCGATCATGGCACCGCCAGTGCCGCCCTGCTGCTCGGCGGCGCCCTGCGCGGCGGCCGGGTCATCGCCGACTGGCCCGGTCTCGCCCCGAAGGCGCTCTACGAAGGCCGCGACCTGATGCCGACCACCGACCTGCGCGCCGTGTTCAAGGGCCTGCTGATCGAGCATCTGAAGGTCGACGAGGCCTACGTCGAGGCCCGGGTGTTCCCCGACAGCGGCGCCATCGCCCCGCTCGCCGGGCTGGTGCGGGCCTAAGCGACAACGGTAAGGCGGTCACCGTTCGAAGGAGTCGCCAGCCGTTGACCCCGGCGCAAGTGTCGGGTTGCGCGGGATTGTTTTGACGGAGCTGGCGTAGTCAGAGGTATCTCGTTTCTCAGGGAGCGCCTCGGATCATGCACGTAAAACTGCACGCCAATGCGACCACCACGCCGAAGATCAGGGCCT
>Ga0209458_1000179_pt1 | contig 31422 bp, 31 predicted proteins | sample WorMetLIZAISLAND_FD_187411 | JGI IMG/M metagenome (GOLD analysis project Ga0209458, IMG submission 187411) | Marine gutless worms symbiont microbial communities from Max Planck institute for Marine Microbiology, Germany - Inanidrilus manae... ...
GACCCTGGTTTCCTATTCACTCCTTCAGACACTTTTTCCCTAGACAGACAGACGACAGACAGACGACAGACGACACATCGTGCCAAAGGCTCGACCGATAGTACGGTCGGCCAAAAATGCTGTGTTCTGAAAGTCTTAGGATATATATATATATATATATATAATCTGAAACGTTCGGTTTTTGGAACCCACAATCCAGAACCCACCATATACAGTATATACAGGAAATGGCGATTGCGAATGGGAAAAAAATTAACCGATCTGGAACCGGATTCCACATTTCAGGATACAGCACATTTCTGGTTATACATGCTTTTGGGTTCCGCATTCCAGGATACAGCACATTCCCGGTTATATATGCTTACGGGTTCCACATTTCAGGATACAGCACATTTCTGGTTATACATGCTTTTGGGTTCCGCATTCCAGGATACAGCACATTTCCGGTTATATATGCTTACGGGTTCCACATTCCAGGATACAGCGCAATTCCTGTTATGTGCTTTCGGGTTCCACGTACGACAAAATATGTACCGTGTGGTCCAAAAAAGTGGCACACTTGGTATTCCAGTTTCCTACTCTATCAGATGCACTATAGTTGCAATTTTGATTTACTTACGTATTATTGTCATTAAATGACGTCATTATTACGTAGTTTTCGTCTTCTGAAGTAAACAACAAGTTGTTTTCGTGCAAAAATTGTAGTTTCTTCAAAATGGTTGGATTAACTCATAACGAATGCTGTTTCATTTACAACCTGCATGTTGCCTCAGATGTGGCCCCCAAACAGTTCGGATCTAAACACCGTGGATTATACTGTTTGGGGCATTCTTCAGCAATAGGTCTACCATAAATGAAAATTTACTACTGTCGATCAGCTGAAACAGGCCATTGTGGAAGAATGGAACACGCTGTTGCAGCGCTTTATTGATCACAGCATTGACGAATGGCATCGTCGTCTTACTGATGTTGTACAGCAGCAGGGTGGACACATTGATCACATTTAAACTGTCTGAATAATTAACAGTAAATGTTAATATTGTTCACTAGTATAAATATCTGACGTTTTGCAGTTTATATGGCATTACACGTAAGCATATTGACGTACTTGAAGTGTGCCAGTTTTTTGGACCACCCTGTATATATAATAGTACAAATATGCGAAGAGTATTTGCTTAAAACGTCACATAGTTCCATCAAGCTTAAAGCCTGGTAATTCACTATCTGTTCGTTCCTCATTAACCAATTAATTTGGCTCTACAATCTGCATAGGACGTCAAAACAAATTAGGTAAAGTAGTGATGTGCTTTGATTCTGTTGGTAGGGCGGCAGGAAGGGCATTGGCCTGTAAAAACTGAGTGATGGGTGCTGGCATCGTTGTTTGTCTGGGGCGAGGTGCAGATTTGCATATGGCCCAGCTGATGTCACTGCCACTCACTATCTCTTGCTCCAGTAAAGCCAGATTGGTTTTACCAGAATGGATCTGCTTTTCGGGTTCCGGCTAACCCAGGTTGTGCTGGAAAAAAAGGCTGTTAAATGAATGTAGAGTTACCGTAGTTAAGTAAGTATTTAGTATAGTATTTTGATAGCAGAGTTAGGTGTCTTTTGCAGCATGAACTAGTGTCCAGTTGTGCTTTAGGCCAGAAATACTGATTTATTGCTGCCATATAAAATTTCTGCAAGTTAAATCCTCATACAGGGTGTCTACAAATCAAGCTAGACAAGTCTCCAGAAGACTACCAGTAGATTCCAGGAGATCATTTTACATAAATGCATTGTTTCAGCTGTATTTGACCAGTTTATGATCACAGTGATCCGACCTGGTAATTAAACCTAACAGATGTAAGAAAAAATATCACCTAGGACTAACTAAATTCCAGGAAATTACACTAAATTCTAGGGGATTTCCAGTATTTTCAGAAGTTGTAGACACCCTGTCATAGTGGAGCATTATTTATTTTTACAACCTCAATAATAGCAGACATGACGAACAGAAGGATGGTGGTAATTATAAGCAGAATTTTTGTTTTTTTTTCTGGTGGTCTGCTGTGTTTTTATTGTGAATATGAATATTTAGTGCTGAGAGAATAATCCGTATACATTGTGCCTCAAAAAAACTAAGACCACTATAATTGTATTGCATTGTCATTGTGTGGTTGGCCATTTAATTGCTTTCATTTAAGACATTTGTACTTGCTTTACTAATGTCTTTGAAATTTTCTGTGTTTTATAAGGGCAGCCATAAGTGCATCTGCTGCCTGGCTGTCCTGCAAGTCTTGTCTTGCTGCTGCTGCTGTATCACTGCTTGATGTGTTATGAGCAAATAAATGCTTGATAGATATTGACAACTACTCCATCTGTTTGCTACATTATCTGTGGACACCCTAATATGGATGTCAATTGCAGCACATATCTGACCCAGTTAGGCTTACAGTTTGTGCTTGGTGGCCATTATAACGAGTGGTAAAATACAGAAAATAGCATAATGTAGATCAAAACAACACTGTGAGAAAAAGATCAGCTAAAGGAACAAAATGTCACATTGTTGACTATTTTTTACTCAGTTGCACATCTGCAGCTGATTTACTGAGTGTAAAAGTTGCATCAAAAGTCACAATATCAAAGTATAACCAAAACACACAGAACTACTTACTGCTTGTGAATAAAATATGGATACAGGATATGTCAGTTGTAAACTAAACGAAAATTCTGTTAATAACTATGTTGTTTTTTAGAACTAATTAGAAGCAACATAGTCCAAGAAGTTCAGCTGCCAGACAGCACTGCATGTCTGTTACTGTGTTGCAAATGAAGGTGGGTGCTGAGTCACAACTTTGTGACGGTGAAACTAAATTCCACATGCAGCAGCAAAAAAAGTAGAGAAATCAGACATAAGGTTTCAAAGAGAAGTATCATCATTTTTGGAGACATCTGAATTCCCTTGTAGGGTAAACTGAGCATAGCCTGTCTACCTTGATTCATTCAGCTCTTTCACAAAAAGCCAGCTTGTAACAAAAGTTGCAAACACAGCTTAGCACTGTAACTACAAAGTTGCAAAAATATGAAAACATCAAATGAAGACCACCAATGACGAGCTTAAACAGCAGCTATGAGGTTTATTATGCTTCAACAAAACAAACTGTAAAAAATATAAAACCATGACAACAGCAGTGAATGTGTATTGCAGAACAGCTTCTTTGTTGACATACATGTAAACATATAAATACAGTTCGTAAAATGTGAGAGTATGCTGAATTATATACAAGAGGAAGTTGAAATGCATATACCTGAAAAGCTACCAGTTGTGTAATACATGAAAATTACTAAATAATCTTAGTCTGGCTCATGAGGCACATTATATCATCTCATTCATTACTTTGATATCTGCACTGCATACAAGAATATATAAGCATGTATGTGTAACAGCTGCTTGGTTTACAAAACAGACTAGCAGAAAACAATAACAAATTATGAACCACAAAATTTATCAACTAACTCCAGATTTGCACTGGCACCAATATCTACACTTGTGCAACCTGCAGGCCTACTGGTTACTGGATTCAAGCAACCTCTACAAATAAATGACTTCATCACTACGGACATGCTATCCTTTATACCACTACTTTTTGTGTATCCACTTCTGACAACTAGTATGCTGTATTGAATTAATGCCATCACATACCACAGGCACCATCTTCAGCTTTCTACATTAATTAACTTCTGACATTCTTCACTTATAATAATATTGGTTTTGTTCATATTTACTCTCATGCCTCTATTCTAAAAGTTATAATTCCACTTATTAAGCCTTTTAATTAGATCATCTTCAGTTTTAGCTCTGTAGTATGAACCACAAACACAAAATTCCAGCTGTAAAAATGCTGTTTCCTTTTGCATGTGAGTTGTATGCCAACAAAAACCAATTGTGTTTTTGATCAACTATGCACGTAAATATTCTGTATACTGGTATCTGTTACAAAAAAGCTATTCGAGATATAAATATGAACAACAAACTGCTGGAAAACAAATCAAACATCAAAGCTGGGTTATGCTAAATATTTTCAAAAATAAAGACGATCATTAATTACAAAAGCTGATGGTTAAATAATCATTAGTTTTTAACTTTAACAGTTTCTAAGAAACTTCCAACTGTTACCTGTAATATTATCACGGGATAGTCTTGAATAGTCAGTCACATGGTCATATAATGAACAAGAAGTTCTGCAGATGCAGATGGACCACATGACACACCACAGACACGAAATATCGCACTTCAAAAGGGTTGCAATATGGGAATGACCTTCAAGGACAGTCAAAATCATTACACTTGCTGCTATTACGTAAGCAATATAAGAGTATCACTTCCTGTAAGTGGCTTGTTACAACGTCTCTATACTGCACCATTTTCGCTACGCTCGTGTATCCCATAGCAGACTGTGGTGTTACTATAACATATACCCTAACTTTGTTATCACTGGTAACATGACTACAGCAAAACAAAAGATAAAATATGTAACAACTATGTTTCATCGACATGCACTGCACTGATGGCAAAGATCAAATGCAGAGAAAATTTTCTTAAGTACTTAATTATAACTTAATTATCTATTTTAACTGGTAAAAGCTGTCTCGTTAAAGTATATGCATCTGGTATGTGTGCAACTGCAGTCACTCATCAGCAGATATCACTAGTACTTAACTAATGACCAGACACTACCATCTGTTTGACAATGAACACAATGAGACCAGCAGCAAACATAGGTGCCAACCTACAGGGGCAACCGGGTACTTTGCCCCAAACTTTCAAGCAGTTATAACAGTGCAAGCATTTTTGTTACATTAGTCTATTACCACCCGGACAAAATCCATAGAGCCATAATGGTTGTGTGTGTGTAGTCTATTACCACCACAAAATACTATCTACTGGTTCCACATCCTTAAGCAGATCACCCATTTTGTGAAATTTTCTGTTGGCATAGTCGCAAAGACATGGATGTGAGACACACCACCATTATTAGACTACTCTGCTCCTGCAAGTAGGGATGCAAAGTACTATGATCAGCATGTCCATGTGTCTGTCTTTACATCTGACTCTCTGCTAGTTTAGATGGCCCTGCTGGACAGGTTCTCGGGGAGCTGTCAACAATACGAACGACAGCGGAACTAGAGTGCCTGCTTCAGGCATGGTTTGGCACAGAAAAGCAAGCCGTGAGTTTTCAGGCTAAACTGTGCGCATGCCGTAGGGCTGGAGACGAACCCCTACAAGACTTGCATCGAGACATTAGCTGTCTCGTACAACTTGCCTATCCCAGCGAAGGCAGCAGATTTCTGGTGCATGTAGGTGTTGATTCTTTCATCGCTGCATTAAATGATAAGGATCTAGAGTTTGAGATACTGAAACTAGAACCTAAAACATTGGAGGATGTTTTAAGTCATGCTATACGTCTAGAAGCTATTGCACAATCAGTGAGTGCACGATCTCACACTTCTGCAGATAGAGCAGGCGGACGAGTTCAGAACCGCCCACGTAATATCTTTGCCGTGACTGGTGACAAAAAGGATAAGGACGAAAATGCTGATCTTCTCCAGTGCATTGCACAATTAGAAAAGCAGCTGAAGCAAGCTACCAAGGGAGGTAACAAAAACGCTCAGGGCTCTTCTAAGAAATCTAGTTCTAAAAGAAGCAGTGGTCGGAAGTCCTCCGGCCGGGGTGAAGCAGCTTCGGCTACAGACGATGCAGATTGTCCAAACCCTCAAACTCACCCGTGTAACTACTGCAATGAATTAGGCCATTGGTGCAAGGATTGCCCCAAATGCAAAAACAGGCCTAGGAAAGAAGCAAATGTTCATCCTGTCCTGACTATCAGTGCAAATATGTCACCTACTAAAATCTATGTTACCTCTGAAGTTAACGGTGAGCCTGTGCGATGTGTTTTAGACAGTGGTTGTGAGCGGTCAGTCATTATGGCTGACCTGGCACCAAAAGCAAAATTGACCCCTTCGCAGTATTCTCTCTTTGCAGCCAACAAGGCTAGCCTTGACGTTCTCAGTAACACAGTAATTCCTTTTGTGATCGATGGTCATGCTTTCGAGGCAGATGTCTCTGTGTGCAATAAGGTGGAAGACTTCTTTCCTGGGGAGTGACTGGCTAGAACAGCATGGAGCCCAGTGGGATTTCGCTAGCAGAACTGACCTTGGGGGACAAATGTATAAAAGTCCACCGTAGGCTCCGAACAGGGATCTATCGTCGCGTAATTGTGACCAGTGATTGCATTGTACCCGCTAAACACAAAGCAAATGCACCCGTGCAAATGGAGGACGACGGTATTCCCCTCCCTCCATGCGATTGGGCCATTGAGCCTCATGGCCCTGGTCTTTAAACGGCTCGTACCCTGTTTTAAACAATTCACCAAAGGATAAGTCGCTCTCTGCGAATTCGTTTTTGAGCATGGCTGAGCTGCTCCAATGTCTTTCCGGTACCGGCTGTGAGCCCACTGGCTTGATGTTTGATGGCAGTAGCAATAGTTGTGATTCTATGTTGTCTGATGAGTCTGCTTTGCCTGTGTCGTCCAGCCTTCTATCAGAAATGATGCTGACTGATGGGACTGAGCTCCGCGCTTCTTCTATCTCTTCCGCAACTGCTGAGGCGACGATCCCTGACTCCTCTTCTTCTGAAGGTCAACTAGGTCACATCGATGGCTTACTGCATAGTCTGCCTACAGATCTGACTTCTAAACAGAGGCACCGCGCTGAGACTTTCATCCGCAGTCACACGAATGTATTCTCTCGGTCCGAGTATGACATAGGTCATACGAACATCATTCCACACCGCATTGACACTGGTGAGCATAGCCCTCATTTTGAGCAGCTACGGCATCACCCAATGGCGCAACTTCTGGTTATTGACAAGCATGTCCAGCACATGTTAGAGCATAATGTCATAGAGCCTGCAGCTTCGCCCTGGTGCTCCAATGTGGTCATGGTTCGCAAGAACTATGCAGTTATGCGTTGACTATCGCAAGCTTAACTGCCTGACTGTAAAGGACAAGTTTCCTTTGCCCAAAATCGACACTTGCTTGGATACTTTGAAGGGTGCAAATTCTTCTGTACTTGTGATCTCCGTTGGGGATACTGGCAGATGGAGATTGACGAGCGCGACCATGATAAGACATCTTTTGTCATGTGAAAAGGGCAATGGTACTTCAAAGTAGTTTCGGTCTCGCCAATGCACCCAGTCAATTTGTGTGTATCATGGAACTTGTAATGTCAGGTCTAACTTATGATGTTTGTCTCGTGTATTTAGGTGACATTCTCATTTTCTAAGACATTTGACGAGCATCTTGATCGCCTCATGACTGTGTTTGATAGGCTTGATCGTTACACTCTGAAGTTGAAACCTTCTAAGTGTAGTCTGTTTCAACGTAAAGTTTCTTTTCTTGGTCATGTTGTCAGTGGTCATGGCATCGAGTGCGACCCGGATAAAGTAGCTTCGATTGCTACGTGGCCAACGCCTATCAACATTGCTGAAGTGCGCACTTTCTGCGGCTTAGCGAGCTATTATTGCACCTTCATTTGCAACTTTGCAGCAATTGTGCGACCCCTGCACAATCTAACCAAGAAGGGGGCTGTTTTCAAATGGACCCCCGAATGCGAAAGTGCTTTTGAAAAGCTGAAACGTGCTCTAACGTCTGCACCTATTCTTGTCACTCCGTGCGACGAAGGCAAATATGTATTAGACACATATGCATCCAATACTGCTTTAGGAACTGTTTTACAGCAAGAACAAAACAGCAAATTGCATGTCATCGGTTATGCAAGTCGAACCCTGACACCTGCTGAGGCCCGGTACTGTATCACCCGTCGTGAACTCCTCGGCGTGATCTTTGGTCTCAAGAAATATAGGCAACATCTGCTTGGATGACCTATAATCGTCCGTACTGACCATGCTGCCTTGGCTTATCTCATGAAGACGCCAGAACCTGTCGGCCAACAGGGTAGGTGGTTGGATTTGCTTGGTGAATATGATATCACCATCCAGCACCAACCAGGCCGGGTTCATGGAAACAGCGACACCTTGTCACGTCGTTCCTGAGATTGGAGTTTGGAGATGGACTGTCGACAGTGTCCAAGGGTGACCTCGTCACCTGCCGCAGTACCAACCTCCTGCGATGCTGTTGGCAGACAGCTCCACAGCACTGCCGACACCGCTTTGCTTACCTCCGCATCACTTACAGATGGATAGGTCTCCGGACTTGCTCCTTGGCACGGGACATGCTGAGCATTGCTGACAATGCATCCGACTTCGTGGAGGTGCCGGTATTTCTAGTTTCTCTGAAGCGACTCATGCTTCACCGACGAATGACGTCACGGCATGGACCCAAGTGCTCGGCGTAATTGCCAAGCTGTTTTCCCTTAGCCTGGAGGACATCCGTAATGCTCAAGCCATTGACGACAGTCTTCAGCCAAGTCATCCAAGCCCTGTGGATGGTGTGAAACCACCCCAGGATAGACTACACGACTACCCGGAAGAGGCTTGCATACTCTTCTTCCAGTGGGATTCTCTCGTCCTTGAGGGCAGCGTCTTGTACAGACGGTATCACTACCCAGATGGCACCACTAGTTACCCAAACCCAAGATTGTCTCTCGACCCAAGTTCTTTACCCCATATCGAACAGGTCAAGGTTGCAAAGTTGCTAGGTGTTGTTCTCTCTGAAAGACTACACTTTGATGATCATGTCTCTGCTGTACTAAAAGCTTGCAGCCAGAGGATGTATTTGCTGAAGCTTCTAAGAGCGCAGGGCCTACCGTTGACCCAAATGAACACCGTATTTCAGGCTCTAATATTAAACAAAATTAGATATGCTATTCCAGCATGGAGTGGATTTCTCTCAGTACATCTTCTATCTCAGGTCAATGGATTGCTAAAACACTGCTATAAGTACGGTTATTGTCTGAAAATAAACATTGTTGAAGATATAATTGAATCAGCTAATTACAAACTGTTTAGAAGTCTACAAAGTCAACAACACTACAACACTACCTCCACTCTCTTGCCTCCAATCAAGCCACATAACCATGACCTTATACCCAAAGGACACAATTATCAGATCCCTAATTAGTAATTACTCCACAGAACTTCATAAGCGATCTTTCATTCCCCATTCTTTGTTCCAGTATTACCAGTATTAGTTGTATTATTACCTCCGCCGAAGAAGAGGGTTATGTTTTCGGTGCGGTCTGTTTGTCTGTCTGTCTGTCGGATTACTTGCAAACTTGTGAACGGATTTTGACGAAATTTTTTATAGGGGTAGGCATGGCTCAAGGACCAAGTGATACAATTTTTGTGGCGATCCAGATCACGCTTTGGATCCAGGAGTCCAAAGTCCGAAATCCGGATCCTCCGGATTACTCAAAAAATTGTCATGCCGTGTTCGGCGGAGGTTTGTTCTCTCTGAGTGCTTCTAGTCATTTTTTGTATGCTCTGTCTTTATATCTGTTTTTACATTGTCTCATATTATTGCATCTAATCATATGTTCTCATATAAATTGAATGCGTGTACGTTTGTTACATGTTCATTAAACGTGATTGATAAGTCGTGTTACTGACCAAACTGAGACGTCTTTACGTCGAGCGTTTACACGCTGACCTTGGACATTTCAGAAGGTCAAAAACCTGTGTAGCACTGGCGCGCAGAGCGTACTATCCAGGATGGCACTTGCTGACTGGAATGTTAGTACATAATTGTCCAACATGTAACATGTGTCAAAGGGATAACCAGAAGCCCAGGCAGGCTAACTTCAAACCTATGAGGGAATTTTGCCCAATGGCTGTTATCCATGCCGACCTGGTTGGTCCTCTTCCTGAAGGGAGGAATAGCAAGAATCAGACAGGGTTTCAGTATATCCTCTCGGTCATTGATTCTCCTACCCGCTATTTGTGGCTCCTTCATATCCGTCACAAAACAGCTCAGTGCGTAGCAGCGACGCTGTTTGATGAAGCAATTTCGCGTGTCTCGGTCCCATCAGCAATTCTGATGGACCAAGGATGCGAATTCACACGTGAAATTGTGGAGCGTTTACTCCGACGGCTAGGCATTTCACATCTCAAAACGTCAGTCTACCATCCCCAGACTGATGCCAAGTGCAAGACAGTTCATTTCTCCGTACACAATATGATCACCAAAATGATCATTGACAAATATGAGAGATGGCCTGACCTACTAGGAGCGGTTGCGCTCGCATATAACGTGACCGTACACACGACTACTGGCTATTCACCCCATGAATTATTTTATTCTTTTGCTCCGTCCTGCCCCCTGGATGCTATTGTGTCGACACCTGCATCTGATCCCACATCAAACGCTGATGAGTCTGCTTTGCAAACCTTCGAACGCTTGCAGGAAGCTACAGCCTTCGTATGCGAATACACTGGCAAGAATATGCAAAGGATGAAATGCTATCATGACAATTTGCCCAAAGTCAACCTAACCAGTGGTGTAAGGCTATTAATGCTGCCATGGAGACAAGCACTCACTGTACAGAAACTGCGAGCTGTACAGACTCAGACACAAGTAGGTCATTGTTTCACCCCACAGATAACCAAGACCGTCGGTCGTCTAATTTATTTGCAGCCGGTGGCCTTGGCACTGCCAATTCACCAGAACCACCATACCAAAGTTCAGCGACTGTGGCTGCAGAGGTTCAGCTGCCGCCGGATACGGCTGTCCGGCCATTCCCACGTTTTGAGCAGCTACAACAGCGTGCTAGGCATCACCTTAGCGATGCCCAGGCTTGTGTGTCGCTGATTGGCCAATGTGCGTCATCGCATACGTCATTATCTAGGGTTGTGGGTTGTGTGGTCGACTCACGCATTAGTTGTGGTCGTCTGTGGACAGTGTGTGTTGTTCACTGCGTCATAGTGGTGAATCGAAGTGCTTTGTTTGTCGATTTGTGTGCTTGTAAGTTGTGGGAAGTTGACGAAATGCTTCCGAAACAGTGCTGCTCCTGACGTTGAACCGTCAGATTCTGAGAGCTCTGGCTCTGACTGGGATAATCATCCCATGCCAGACGTCGTGGTTAGACCTCCCCTGGCACCCGTAAGCTCGCTGGTCATTCGAGGTACCCAGACGATGCCCGGCGATGGCTTTGGAGCAACCGGTGGGGCAAACGTGAACAATCGATCTGTGGCTACGTGTGGTCTTGCCCTCGCAGCCACTCGCGGTCTGTCCCGTGGAAAACGCGGGGACGTCCTGCCAAAAATGAGTACAAACCCCGCAGGTGCATGTGGTCTGTGCACTCATGGCCACATTTTTAAAAAACCCGAACTGGTCTAAACAATCATTCCACAAAGCAGCACGGCAAATATTATTCGCTAAAGGGGAACTGTTTTGTTACCATAGCGGAATCAGACCTGCACGTACGCATGCAGAAACTTCAGGATGCCCAACGCCACATTGGCCCTATGGGGCCGGACCTCGATCACAGGGACGTGTAGGGCCAGGAAAGGCGCATGCTATGGCCCCAAAACTGCACTTTCCCGCGCCTGCCCATCATGCGAGGGGCGTTGGTAGTCCAAATCACATGTTGCAGGCTGTCCAATCTGGCTTTCTGCCCACGTGGCTCCGGCCACCGATGCCTGTGTTGGATGAAAACGACGAGGCTGACCGAATGGCCAAGCCTCGGCCATCTGCCGCCACAGGCAGACCGCCTATTCCTCCCACCCGAGATGTTGTGCCACCCTCAGTACCGGCAGACATCCCGGCCAGTGAAAGCTCATCTGATAATCCCGATGACTTAAGTGACCCCGCACCGGTCCTTGTAGCCATCGAGGCAGCATCTAGTGCATCCTGTCCTTCGACGGCGTTGCATACCTTGGTGGACCTTGCTCTGGATGATGAGAGACCACCTGTGAGCCAGCCCTCCCCGGAGTTGCTGAGTTCCATTGATGCGAACGTTGGATTGGGTCTACCAGCACCATGCCGATCTCACTACCACCTCCATCGCACCCTTGGATGTCGGTTCCAGCAGTGGCTCGACCAAGTGATGCTGCAGGCTTGTGCCTGCCTGCACCCCTTCGTCACCCAGATCCACCAGTGGTACGAGTCCGTGCTCAGCTCACAGCATCACCAACTGCTTTGGTGACCGCAGCATTAGCTCCATTTGCCACTCAGGAGGTCGAACTAGCTTCGTCGCTAGAGGTTTGCCCTCTGACAGTTCTTGGATGCCGCAGAGCCCTTCGAAGCGGACTTCGACCTACCTACGTGGATGGATGATGATGAGGCACGTCGTCTTATGTCGACTTCCTCCGGAGATGATTCTGTGTTTGAACCAACACCAGCTTCCATGCCTACTTACTCCAAACCACTTGTCGAGGCACGACCAACTCTTCAGCCGAGGGACGCAGTCGTCACCGCTCGTTCGGCTTATGGAACTGCGCAGGCACAATCGTTCGTGCCAACCTTGCTGAGCCACTTTGAGACCAATCTGTTGGCCCCAGAACTGACTGAGCGTCTGCCATGGCTGTGGCTTATGAGGAGGGACATCGCCACCCAGGTGTGTGATGTTATCCTCCGCGGACGTCTACTACACAGACGACCTGAAAACGTGTCGGCAGAGTTGCTTGACCTTACTGAGCTGCTCGCCACTGACACAGTGACTCACATGACAAAGTCTTAGGACTTTGGTCCTGAGCCATGTAGGACTTTGGTCCTCAGCCACATAGGACTTTGGTCCTGTTATGTCACATCACAAGTCCTAAATATTCCCTGACTGCCAGTCAGAAGTTCAGAACACGTAAATGTTTATGCCCATGCATAGCTAGCCCATGTCTCTGGTCTGTTGTAGCTACAGTAGGGATCAAGTCAAGCCGTATGACTCTGGCTTCGGCCTTATACCCTACACGCATTTGTCTGAAGTGTCTAGCTTCGCTTTAAGCCCTAGTCTTTGGACAAGGCTTTTCATTTTTTCTTCCACCCTACATGCCACTATGCATCCTTGGGTGCTGGGCACTTGGTTGCCCCAGCTGGTATCATGGATGGATGGAAGAAGAAATTTCTCAAGTTTATATATCTCAACAATCACAGCTTTCATATCTCATATGTCTGTATATCTGGATTTCTGAAGAATGATGGTACGGCCAAGCTGTCTCAACAAACTTTGGCCCTACCCCTCTCTCATTTTTCCATTCCAGTGACTGTCATTCCGTGACTGTGTTGACATTTTGCAATCATGTACTGTGTAATTTACATGTTTATGTTTGTTACACAGGGCGATTGGCATTCTACTTTTATATGTTTTGTTGCATGTTCCCTCATGTGCAATATGACTTTCTTTTAGTCTCTATTCCGCATGCCATTTTAGGGTGCCAACTAGGGATGTGCACGCTTCTGCCTGGTCATTTTTCTTTTCTTTTTCTTCTCTGCGCTGTTGGTTCGGGACGAACTGGCGAGCCCGGGGAAGGTGTCGTGGATGTGATGGTGGGTCGTCTGATCTGCGGCAATGCACCACAGTCACCTGTTCCTTTGCGGTGGCATGGCTGTCTTGCCAGCAGTGGAATCACCAGTTGGCGTCTTTGAGCCATACAGACAGAGAGAGTCTTAATCTTGACAGTGTGACACATCTCTAACAGTCGTTAGAGATGGGTCACGTGACTGCAGCCTCCCAGGCAATCGGCAGCCGCGCCCGCAGCTCTAGTCGACTCCCGGCTTGTGAATAGCATGGGTCAGTTTTATATACTTGTGTTTTTAACTCTAAATTTCACTGTTGCTATTACATATCTATTATTCTGTTGAGGTGCGTATGTGTTTGGGTATATCGCGAACATATCTATCCAGCTTCCACCCTTCTATGATCTACGCTAGGCTTGCAAGAGCATCTTGAGCGTACAAGTTTCTACAGCAGGGTATCTGTCGCCATTTTGGATTCCCTCGCCCGTCTAGGTTACGGAAATCCACAATAGTAGTATTTTGAAATATAGCAGAGTTTGGTGTCTTTGCAGGATCCAGGAGATTTTTACAGAAATTTCATGTGTATTTTAGCATTGTTTCAGCTGTATTTGACCAGTTTGTGATCACAGCAATCCTACCCAGTAATTAAACCTAACAGACAGAAGAAAAAAAATATCACCTAGGACTAACTAAATTCCAGGAAATTACACTAAATTCCAGGGGATTTTCAGTACTTTCAGAAGTTGTAGACACCCTGTCATCATAGTGGAGCATTATTTATTTTTACAACCTCAATAATTAATAGCAGACATGATGAACAGAAGGATGGTTGTAACTATAAGTAGAATTATTGTTTTTATATGAGTATATAACTGGTGGTCTGCTGTGTGTTGGCAGGATCATTGTTTATTGTGAATATGAATATTAGTGCTAAGAGAATAACCTGTGTACATTGTGCCTCAAAAACCAATACACTATAATTGTATTATATTGTCATTCTGTGGTAGGCCATTTAGTTGCTATCATTTAAGACATTTGTACTTGTTTTACAAATGTCTTTGAAATTTTATGTGTTTTATAAGGGCAGCCATAAGTGCATCTTGTGCCTGGCTGTCCTGCTCGTCTCGTCTTGAGCTCGTGCTGTATCACTGCTTGATGTGCTATGAGCAAATAAATGATTGATACATATTGACAACTACACCATCTGTTTAAGTAACTACATTATCTGTGTTTATTGCACAGAAATCATAAATGTTTCAACGAAATTTCTTGTACCATTTATGAAATGCAAATGTTTAAAAAATGATGTTACTTAGACTAATGTTTCCAATATGGACGTCAATTGCAGCACATATCTGACCCAGTTAGGCTTGCAGTTTGTGCTCGGTGGCCATTTTTAACGAGTGGTAAAACACAGAAAATAGCATAATGTGTGAGAAAAAGACCAGCTAAAGGAAGAAAATGTCACATTGTTGTCACTCAATTGCACACCTGCAGCTGATTTACTGAGTGTTAAACATGCCACAAAGTTGCATCAAAAGTCATGATATCAAAGTATAACCAAAACACACAGAACTATTTACTGCTTGTAACTAAATTACGGATAGAAGGATATGTCAGTTGTAAACTAAACTATGTTGTTCTTTAGAACTAATTACACTAACCACCAACAGTTAAATGGATATATGTCCCACAAACTAGAACCCATGTATATATGCACTTCAACATTTGGCTCTGAAAGAAATATGAAAAATAGTTTTTAAATGGCCCCCAGTTGTCCACTCTGGACTCAAGAGTCGGGTTTCAGTCAATGGTTAATCAAAGCCCATGTGCGACTTTTCATCTGTGCCAAAGAACGCTGCTGTCGACTAGCACAGAGCTGCTGTTCGCATTGCAATTCAGGAAACGTTGGTGGGTGATGATGACCATGAAATGCATGTCGTAGAATGTTAAGTTCTCATCAGACCATTTTCTGCACTCTCCTGCAAATAACAAAACAAAATACCACCTGTTATCTGCTACAAGTTTCTGAGGTATAAATAACAGTCTAAATTTTAGCTACACTTTGAATGTGGTTGTCTTAAATCAATTTTTACTAATCATACCTTTTAGAAAAATACAAATGCAGACTTAGACAACTGAAACATGACTATGCTTGTCAGCTTTACAAGTCGAAACCCCCAGAGTTTGAACATTAAACAGCCAAGAAAGAAAATGAAGTGATCTACTCGACACTAAACCATTACATGTATACCAAAACAATTTAAGATGCAACAAAAATTCAAAATTCCAGTTTTAAACACATTTCATTGGCTTATGGTCACTGCACGTGCCTTCAGTGCTTTGACACAGTTGGTTGGGCAGCAGGAAGGCCATCTGGCCTGTAAAAAAATGAGTGATGGGATGCTGGCATGGTTATCTGCGTGGGTGAGGTGCAGATTTGCATATGGTCCAGCTGATGCCACTGTCACTCATTATCTCTTGCTCCATTAAATCCAGATTGGTTTTACCTTCCTGGTTTTACCTTTCTGGTACCGGCTCACCTAGATAGTCCCGGACAAAGTCCAGGAGGCTGTGAAATGGTTGTAGTAGTAGTAGTTATGGTCACTGTTGCAGCCTTAACAGCTGTCAGTACAGTAGGCATAATCTTACTATTTTTCTGCCACAAGGCACTGAGCTCACTGGTGTCTGCTGTCCTAACAGTTAGAACAGACTTGTGTTTTTACATCCCTCAACCACTCTAGGTAATGCATGTCAATCAAACCTACTGTTTTGACAAGATATAACAAAACTATATAGCCTCCATCTGTAGCATGAAATTTGTTTTCTTGCTTACAGTTTTGATGATAATATCAACCATTAATCTAGTCTTGAAATACTATATGTCTAAGTATAACCAAACCAGTTTAAGAGTAATGCTATGCAAACAATCTGGTAAAGTTTCTACAATGAACATTTTATCTCTACCATATGGTGCAGAGAATTACAAGGTCGATATCACCCCAAGAGATATCATATTAAATGAATCCCATTTGGCTGAAAATTACATAGGTGCTGGGGTGCAAATATATCACATTGTAACAGATGCTACAGATACATGTGAGTGACCAGGTCTACAGGGAGGAAAAGATGTCACAAATGGTGCTTTCCTTTCTAGCTATCTGTCACAAGTGCATGCAATTCTACTGTCATTCAAGGATTCAACATGAAAAAAGCAAGTAGGCCTACAACTGTGGCGTTCTACTGTTAATTACAGCCGTTTATAAAAGGTGGTGGTGGGTGGGTGTACCAGTGACATAATTTTGCAAGCCACCGGGTACAAAAGCCAGCATATTTGGTGCCTGTCCCTAGCCAGGATAAATTTGGAGGGTTGTGCCAGGAAGGGCATCCAGCATAAACATGGTGGGGATGGCAGTGATGGGGCACCAATTAGTCTGCCTGTATTATCTTCGTTTTGCACCAGCTCACCCGGGTTGTCCCGCAAAAAGTCCAGAGAGCTGTAAAATGTGTGTGTGTGTATGTGTAGGTCTCAGAAAAAATGTAGAACACCTATTAAAATTGGTTGAAATAACACAGAATTCTAACGAAAATACAAATCAGTAACAACCATTTATGACAGCAGTTGGCTTTAACTTATCATCATCATCATTGTCCAATACTAGGTCACTCTCAGATAATCTAGTAATAAGTAGAACATTTCTTATCCATAAAATATATGCTATGGACAAAAGATATATTTCCCTATCAATAGTACTGAGACACACACACACACACACACACACAACCATTTTACAGCTCTGTGGATTTTGTCCGGGACAACCCGGGTGAAGCGGTATCAGAATTCAATAAACATTCAACCGCTCACGCAACAGTACTGAGATACAGCAAATTTTGTATTAATGTGTGTCATTAACAGAAAGATGTTGTTACATCACAAGGACAAACACAATGCTTATGTGCTAAGTGTCATGCAGGTGCACAGAAACAACTGCATAATGACTATCACATAATGCGTACAATTCTAACATGAGTGTTGATGTCAGACAGTAAACCAGATATCTGGCTTCAAAAAATGCTCTGGCCCTGAAATCAGGTCCAAGGTCACTGAAAAGAACAAAGTTCAGCATCTTGCCAATGCTGTGCCAATTATCAATATATACGTGTCTACCTGCATGCTGTTTTTTTCTTTGCTTCACTGTGACCTGTGGTGTGGATACACAGCTTTGCCTAGTGGTTGATGAAAACGTTGGTAACGACGACGTGCATGCTTCATCTTCTGAGTCACTTTCAAGAACTATTACATCACAAGGACAAACACACTACTGACATGCTAAGTGTCACCTTGGTGCACAGAAACAACTCAGGTTGCAGTGGTCTAGTGGTAACACTCTCAAACGTGGTGTGTGAAGTCCAAGGATCAAATCACATTGTGTTTTATCACAATCACTGCATCCTTACTGCGGTGCCTAGGTCGACTCAGCCTTTCACCTTCCATGGAATGGTAAAATAAGTATGGTGATGGTGGATGCAGATGATAGTAGCCTAAAGGACAATTCACAGCTCAGGTAAAATGGTAATGACAGTTTTCATTTTCAAAATGATGGGTTTCTCCATCATGGATTTTTAAATTTTCATTTCCTTCTGGCTCATGTTTTCAGAAGGCCAATGTGCATAATCATTCCAAATTTCATCGAAATCAGTCAAACAGTTTTTGAGATATCGTGATTTTTAAATTTTCAAAATGGCTGCCATCTGCCATCTGGGATTTTTAAAATGTCTAAATTGTATTGGCTGACGGGGTCTACAGGGCCGAGATGCATCATCATGCCACATTTCATCAAAATCCGTGAATCCATAGAGGATATATATCAGTTTTTTTCCGTTTTTCAAGATGACAGCCATTTGGCATCTTGGATTAGTTTGGGGCACATTTGGATTGCCCACAAATGGTACTTGGTGGTCTTTATCACTGTGCAAAATGTGGTTGTGATCAATACATTAGTTTCGATAATATAATATTTGGCAGGTTTGGCTTAAAAATGCCTATCCTCGTCCCAAAAGCAGAGATTGTGGGGAATTTGACCCCCTAAATAAGCAGCAGTATCAACAAAATCCCAAGAGGCACATCCTTGCATGAATCTGCATCCTTTGAGCCATTCAGTGTGAAAATCTGCCGACCTGTCTGCATCTATTACTAGTGATACATGTAAACTGGGTTCCACATTGTTTTGGGGTATATATATGCATTGTGGGTGCCACATTTCCGCATGTAGTTCAGTGCTGGTGATACAAAACTGGGTTCCACTTTGTTTTTGTGCATATATATTTATATTGGGTGCCACATTCCTGTATGTATTGCATCTATTACTGGCAATACATGAAAATGGGGTTCCACATTGTTTTTCGGTATGTACATGCATTGTGGGTGCCACATTTCGACATGTATACAAAACTGGGTTCCACTTTGTTTTTTTGTGCATATATATTTATATTGGGTGCCACATTCCTGTATGTATTGCACCTATTACTGGCAATACATGAAAATGGGGTTCCACATTGTTTTTGGCATGTACATGCATTGTGGGTGCCACATTTCCACATGTATACAAAACTGGGTTCCACTTTGTTTTTTTGTGCATATACATTTATTTCGGGTGCCACGTTCCTGTATGGGTTCTGAGTTGTTTTTGTGCATATATATTTATATTGGGTGCCACATTCCTGTATGTATTGCATCGATTACTGGCAATACATGAAAATAGGGTTCCACATCGTTTTTCGGCATGTACATGCATTGCAGGTGCCACATTTCCACATGTATCATCATCATCGTCATATTTATTTTCCGAGAACAACATAACACCATCATTACTATCAAATGAGCACACTCAGAAGGCTGCCAGAGAAGCACATGACTCACTGACTGACCGCCTGTGCAACTAATAAATGCTTGAAAAAATACAATATGTTAGGGAAACAGTGTCCAGAGAACCATAAGGAACAAAACTACAATGCAAGAGCAAAATAATGCAACACTACTACTCAACACACAATATAACTAGATAACCAGCTAGATAACCATTATGGCCTGCAGTTAAATATGTAGTTCAGTGCTGGTGATACAAAACTGGGTTCCACTTTGTTTTTTTGTGCATGTACAAATATCAAATCCAGGTGCCCCATTGTTACTTGCTGCTTGTAAGACGTATCAAATGGTCAGATGATTGACGACGTCACATGACCATGAACAGTGAGTGTAGACTATGACCCGGTGTTTTATCAGCATATCTCGAAAGGCCTGGAGATAGAGACTCAGTTACAGTGGAGAACTTGTAAAAAATTGATCTTGGGTATCAAACGGTTATATGCCCGATGACAATGTGTGACCTTAAAAGGTCAAGGACATGCTTAGATATATTTGAATGCAAATATTCACGAGTTTTGGAGACTGAGTATTCCGAAAAACTTTAGAGATAGAGGCTCAATTCCACAGGACCACCAATAGGAAATGGCATAGGGAATCTATTACTGGCAATACATGAAAACTAGGTTAAGCATTATTTTTCAGTATATGCATGCACTGTAGGTGCCACATTTCCACATGTAGTTCAGTGCAGGTGTTACAAAACTGTGTTCTACTTTTTTGTGCACATACATTTATTTTTGAGGCCATAGTATCAACAGTGAAAGGACAATTAAAATCAGTTCACATTTGCCAAAAATGTCACAAAATGACTGTGTGGCCCCAAACTTATTGGGGTGACGACCTTCTGTTTCAAGGTCACGTGAAGTGATCAATCAAGTGATTATTCGATTCACCTTATGATTGGTGGTCCAGTGGAACCGAGCTGCTATCTCTTAACAGTTTTTCAGATATTTGGCGTCCAGAACTCGTGAACATTTACATCCAAATATGCTGCGGCATGATCTCAACCTTTTAGGGTCACATAATGTCGTCAGTGAATGACCATTTGATACCCCAGGTGCCATTTCCTATCGGTGCCCCAGTGTAACCATGCCTGTATCTCAAGCCATTTTCAAAATCATGAGCCACAAACATATTGGGGTTATGAATTTGACCTTTCAAGGTCAGGTGATGTCAATCATGTGACCATTCAATTTGCCATATACCATTTAGTGGCTCATTAGAACCAAACGTCTATCTCTAACTGTTTCAGAGATAATGAGCCCAAAAAACCCGTGCACATACACGGACACACACCCAAAGTGATTTTCTGTTTTGTTCCAAGCAGTGTATTGCATTGGACAGACAAGAATAGTTTACTGTAATATTGCTATAAAATATAAAGAAAAAATAAAAAAAAATTACCTTTTGCCAAGGCAGGTTTCCTTCACCATAGTCATATCTCATTTCCAAGCCACATTTTATGTCATCTGCTGCAAACAGTAACACTCTTGGTTTTCCCACAAGATCCATTGCTTTTGTGTAGCAGTTGGTAGAACATTAACAAACCTGCCTAATTGTGCATTCCTTGTTGCATAAATGCTGAAATAAAATTAACATAAATGTCAAAGCAGCGTAAGCAGTAGCTGTACATCATTAAAAGTCAGTTTTATTTAGTCATTTTTGTTCAGAGAGCACTTATCTGTACAGGAATTGGATACCTGTACCCAGTTCCAAAATTCATTACCCAGTTCCAAATCCGGGTAATAAGTAGCCAGTTTTCCACCAAGACCCTACAAAATACCATCAATTGGCCAGTGTTTGCATTTATTTATCCATTTCAGACAGTATTATGTAACATTTTTCACTTTGCACAGTGTTCGTTGTTCGATTACAGGCATAATCCACTGTGCATGGTGCACTATAGTGCACACACTGCACACTGCAGTGCAAAATAGTCAGCACCAGTCGTTGTGAAGTTAGATTTTTAGCAGACTAGTCATTTTTGTTTCAATGAATAAAGTTTGTTGTTTAGCTGAGTTGTCAACACTGAACTACTTCCTCAGCAGCAGGATACTGCACATGCCATCACCATCTTCACTACTGTCACATTTTCGTTTTACTTATCATTCAAAACCGGGTCCGGGTATTCAGAAAATTGTGACCAAGCACCCGGTTCCTTAAATGGGTAATTCTGCAAATCACTATCAAAATCCATGTGAGTTGGTGCAGACACAAAAAGCAGTAGAGTAAAACTGATATTAATCATTTTATTTTTTTGTTTTTGCTTCTATGGGGAGATTAAACTGGCTACTCATCAGTTACTCAATAACACTGAATAATAGATTGTTGCATATTTTACAGCATAAACCTTTCAAAATGCACACTGCTGACTTATATAATACATATTTTACTCTTCCACTACAGCTGTTACAAGCTATCAGATTCTGTTCTTCATGGATCGGTATGTGCATTACAGAAATGAATTGCCTGTCATATTTTCTACATATTTTGAGGAAAAACAACTTATTCATCATCACAATATACGACATAATATTGTGGATATCTGGATATGCCACAGTATCTGACCTCGTGCGATGGCATGACTATCCAGTCAGCATCCGCACCTCGGGTTCCGACGGTCAGTCTCCGAGCTGCCTTAGCCAGGGAGGACTATTATTAGCGGTGTGACGCATCTCTGGCGGCGTCCAGAGATGGTCACGTGACCGCCTAAGCCGAGGCATGAGGCGACGGCGAGCTCGTCTGCAGTCGACTCCAGGCCGTTGATTAGCAGCGTCCTGTCTTGTATATTTGTGTATATTCTGATCTGTTTGGTTTAATAGTATTTCTTGCAGTTTTCAGAAGTGGTTGTAGGATATAGGCATAGTTATCGCGCACTACATTTAGGTCCTGGGTCCTCGGACACTTGTTTAGTTCTCACGAACGCCCAATTATGATCCTGGTCTGGTGATTTCCTAACCGTGCAAACACTTTATTGTACCGGCCCCGTTAGGCAAACAGGGACGTCTACAATAACTGGCGACCGACAAGTAAGTGACACGAGATTTGGGATCCAAAATTTGCAATCGATACTTGTGCTCAATATCTAACATTTCATGGACCGACGTTTAGAAGAGCTTGAGACGGATAGTACCGTCGATTACACTCTGGGACTAGCAGACACGTCGGATCCCGAAATCCAAATTCGCGCGCTTGTGCCGTGCAGTGAAAGAGATGCAGGTCACGCCCATCAGCTTCATGTTTTGGCGGGAGAAGAACAGCCATTGGCTACGGGACTAAGGACCGACGTGGACGTGCGTCCGGCACCTGACCCACTTTCAATAGGCCATCTGGTTGTGCGACGCTCACCACTACGTGATTTGGCAGTGACCCCGCCCAGCGCTGCTGCTGAAGCCAGCACTGCTTGGCGCGAAACCGTGCACTCTATGCCGTATCTCATAGAGGTCACGCGTTATGATCCGCTTCCGTCGGCATCCGGAGCCGCGGCGGCTGGCCAGAGTGCTGTGATGGGAGGAGAGTTGGGATGTTTTGTGGGCCAAAGCACGACTCTGCCAGAGGTCGAGAGAACCGTCGTATCAAATTGGGGTGTAACTACTCCCATGACAACAGCAGCTCGCACGAACGTAGCGACCACTCTCACTTCCACGTATGTGACATGTTCGACCGTTGGGGGGCCGGTACAGTCGGCGCACTTAGGTGGCCTACCCCACCCTGGACCGATGGCCATCCGTCCAGCGAGTCAAGTCATCATGCCACAGTATGTCGAACGGCCAGGAAATGTTCCCGGGGTGCTGGCTGGTCCAGTGAGGATCCTCCGCCCTGCCGCTGGAACTTTGCCGGACAACTGGGGAGAGGCCTCTACGTGCAGTATGATCCGCCCTGGGTTCGATACGTTTCAAGTTGCCAGTAGGCCTACAGATAGGGCTGTAGTCCCGGTGGCGCCCGGTGACCGCTATCTTGGCAATGGCTTTGGGGGTAGCCCTGTCCTAGCTGACAGAAGCGACGCTTACTCCTAAAGGAGCCAGGGAGCCCGGCCGAAAACAACACCTGAATCCCAGTGGATGGATCCTGCTGGGGCTGGGACTGGTTCCACGGATGAGCGACTTGTAAACGGATCCTATGTGTATGTCGCTGACCCTCAAGACTTACAAGGAAGTTTCCAATCGCCAGATCCATCCAGTTCCGCACATCATGCCCGCCAGGCTCGGACAGATGTGCAGTCCACTGTCGCTTCGGCGCAGAGTCCTGATACGCAGGGACAGTTAGGAGTCAACCTGCAGTGGGTTTCATCTCCCAGCAACGCCTCTGGCATGCCTTCCCTTCCCCGTACTCCTGAAGTAGGACAGACCGGCTTTAATGCTAAAGCCCGGGGAATGGGCCCTGCTATGACTGGCAACACTCCAACTTCTAGTGAAGTTAGTGATCCTGCTTCAGCCTCTACACCGCCTTCGCAAGCGAACAGCAAAACGTCTCCTGACCAACCTAGACACCCATTCTTCATAATTGAGAAGTTTGATGGCAGCACTAATCTAGACACTCACCTCTGGACATTCCACCGGTTAGCAGAATACCTGGAGTGGGATGAGCGAGATGAGTTCTTTAACCTGTGCACCAGTCTAGTTGGAGCAGCACGACAAGTTCTAAGAGAGTTGCCTCCTAAAGGAACTACTGAGCAACTTGAGGAATTTCTCCAGACTCGGTTTGGAACCACTAAACAAGCTATTAGCTACGAGGCTAAACTCCGTGCACGTTGCAGAAAGAAGGATGAACCTCTACAGGACTTGCACCAGGACATAAGCCGCCTCGTCCAGCTTGCTCACCCAACTGAGACTGCTAAGTTTTGGTCACATGTAGGAATAAACGCGTTCATTGACGCCTTAGATGACAAAGCTCTAGCCTTTGAGGTCATGAGATTTGAGCCTAAAACTCTTCCTGACGCTGTCAATGAAGCGATGCGATTAGAATCTATGGCAGAAGCTGTGTGTGGTAAATCACCGCCTGCCGCAGATAATTCTAATTCACGCGTAATAACCAAGGATAAGCGCATGTTATTCGCTGTCACTGACAATGACAAGTCAAAGGATGAGACTGCTGACCTTCAACAGCGCTTAGCACAAGTTGAGAAGCAGCTGAAGCAGGCTACCCTGGGTGGGGCCCACTCTGCTCCCAACTCGTCGGCCAGGTCTAACCCTAGACGTGGTCGAGGTCGGAGGTCTACCGGCCAGTTCCCTCAGCTTCGGCTGCAGGTTCAGGGAATAAAGCCAACCCGGAGACCGACCTGTGCAAGTACTGTAACCAACTTGGCCACTGGCAACGTGATTGCCCCGTCCGTAAAAACAGGCCAAGGGAAGATGCAAAAGTCCAGCCCGTTTTGACTGTCAGTGCTAACATGTCACCAACTAAAATATATGTTACTGCTGAGGTCAATGGTGCGCCTGTCCGCTGTTTACTAGACACTGGCTGCGAACGATCAGTCATACCGGCTGATTTAACACCTAATGTAGAGTTGAATCCTTCACAGTATTCCCTCTACGCAGCTAATAAGGCAAGCCTTGACGTCATCGGTGACACGGTCATACCCTTTGTGATCGATGGTCATGCATTTGAGGCAGACGTCTCAGTGTGTAGCAAGGTTGATGATTTCCTCCTGGGGAGTGATTGGCTTGAAAAGCAGAAAGCCAAATGGGACTTTGTCAGTGGAACTGTAACCTTGGGTGATAGGTGTATAAAAGTCCACCGACGACAACGCACCAATATCTGCCGTCGTGTAATCGTGGCCGCCGATTGCATTGTGCCTGCTAAACATGAAGCTAATGTTCCCGTACGGATGGAGGATGATGGTCTTTCCCTTCCCCCGTGCGATTGGGCCATCGAGCCACAGGGCCTCGGTCCTAGTATAATGACCGCCCGCACTCTGTTTAGCAACACACAAATGCAGTTAGTTGCACACGTCTTGAACAATTCAGCGCACGATAAAACTTTATCCGCTAATTCTTTCTTGAGCATGGCTGAGCCTGTCAAATGTCTATCAGACACTGACAGCAGTAAATCTAGCTGCTTGACTGACAGTGATAACCCTTTTTGTGATTCTGTGCCTACTGATGAGTCTGTCATTCCTGTTTCATTTAGTTCGCCACCTTCCACAGTGACTGCTGGTGAGACAGCCTTACGCCTCGCTTCTTCAGTCTCTACCGCGACTGTCGATGCTTCGGCATCAGATTCTTCTATTTCTTCTTCGGAAGATGGTATGGAGCATATTGAGGGCTTGCTGCACAGTCTGCCTGATAATTTAACCCTCAATCAAAAGCAACGCGCAGAAACTTTCATTCGTAGTCGTGCGAATGTCTTTTCTCACCCTAAAACCCCCTTATGCGAATCTGATGTTGCTCGGGGTAGCACCGGTTTTGGGGTTAGGTGGTTCACACTCGCAGCAGAGGATATTCCCTGCCTCCTTTTCCTGTTATTTCATGGATGTGGCATTCCGTGACGGGGGAAGGTTCTGCGATAGTTGGCGCAAGAGGCAGTTCACCTGGATGCCAGAAATAGTCCACGCTGCTAGCATAACGCGCCACGCGTGTGTCACGCGTCTTGGCCTGGCTGCCGCTGAATCAATCAGACCACTGTCCGCTCGCCGCTATAGCCGACGCGATCGGCTGACCGGATTAATGACACCAGATAACCCTGACACCGCTGACCTACCAGACGCCCCATACCAAGGTTCAGTATCCGTGGCCTGGGATGTCCGGACACCGTCGGATACTATGTCTAGGCTACTAGCTATTATTGCGCGCCTGCGGCCATGTGCTAGGCTAGTACTTAGTAACGCCCAAGGCTACTCGTCTCTGATTGGCTGTGGTGCGTCATCGTATGCGTCACTAACTTGGGTTGTGGGTTGCAGAGTTGATCCACGCGGGCATCGCCATTGTTGTTCGCGAATTGCATTAAGTAAACAGCATGCTCTGCACAGTGATAGTGACAGTTTGTCTTTTGCTTTGGTTGGTAATTGTGTATTGCTGTACGTTAGCAAGATGAACTCCGAGTACCCACAGGTATCTGATAATACGTCGTCCAGCTCGGATAGCGCCGAGCCCAGCGCTAGTAATAATCTACTGATGCCTGACTCACCGCGTAGCGCCCGCTCGACGGGACGGACGGACAGTAGCTCCCAGACCAGCACTGGGGGTTACATGGGACCATTCCGGGGTCTAGGCACATCCCCAACCGCGGTGCCTGTGGCCGTGGTGTGGGAGTGGGCCGTGGACAGAGACCCAGTAGCGGTGGTTCGGGGGGCAGAAGTGGATATCAACCCCACACGTGCGGCCTGTGTGGCCATGGGCACGTGTACGACACGCGCACCGGCCTGAACAACCATGCCACCAAGCAGCACGGTTGTTATTACAGCATAAGGAAGGATGCATTCATCCCCGTGGGGCAAGATGAGCTGCAGCAGCGCATGGCCAAGGTACTGGACGGCCAACGCCATCATTACCCGTACGGGTTGGGCCCCCGCTCATCCCGGGGACGAGCCACACAAGGTCGAGGTCACGGTTCAGCCCCGAGTCTGCTCGTGCCGCCTATTGGCCGTTATCCCCGTGGCGTCGGTATTCACTTAATGATGCCAAGATCGCCCGCACCGGCGTAGTGACCGCGTACCCTCGGCCACCGGCGTATGAGGCTTGCATATGTGAGGGGTCGGATTACCCGCCCCCTCCAGCGGTGAACAATTCAGCATGTCCCGCTTCTTCGGAAGCCGTGGCCGCCGCGCCGGCCGCCGCATCGTCGGCTCCCTCCCAGGGGTCCACGAGCCGCGCTGAATCAACATCCAGCCCGTTCTCGGCTTTATATGACCTAGCCGACCTGACCGTGAGCAGTGGGGATCCCGTGACCGCGCCTCCTTGCACTGACAGCGAATGCCCCCTACTGGATGGCCCCCTAATACCACCGGAGGGAGCCCCTGTCATCACCGGTCGTTGGGCCACTCTGACTACCGTTAACAGTGTGTTGTGTGCATCTTTTGGTGACCCGGACGCACCACTTAGCACCCTCACCCTCCCCTCCAGGGAGCAGGTTCGGGATCGCTATGAGCAAGCGCTCGCTTACATGAAACAGCACGGGGGTGGTTGGCGGCCATTTCCTATGCGCTTGCATCTCTCCAGCTCAGAGTCCGTCCCTGACCTGGTCGACGGCGATGGCACCAGCACATCGCCGCCGGGACAGACTAGCGCTCCAGCTACAGCGGACCTGGAAGCCGCCGGTCCTGGCGAAGCGCCCCTGGCTGACTTCCACCTGCTAGCACCGCTGCGTGCGGCGACACCGCCGTCAGCTGCTGTTGTGGATGGCCTCGCGCCTAGTGTGCCTGCATCCCCGAGGTACCGTCCACTGTCTCAGCTGTTCATGGCAGCATACTAACGCCTGATACGTCTGCCGCAGGCACACCAGTCTTCTTTGGCGAAGATTTCAACCTACCACCATGGGTTGCTGGGGACGAACCCGCTCCCCCTTCCCCTGTCGCCTCTTCGCATGACTCAGCCTTTGAGCCTGCGCTGACCCCACCAGGTGAGTTCACCGATACGGTGTTCAGACCCACCCTTACCCTGCGAGACATTGTAACTCTCACTCGCAACACCTTTGGATGCGGACAGACCCAGCAGTTGGTTTCTGCTATAACCGATCGCTTCGCGACGGTTATGTCGCCCGACCAATTGGCCGAGCGCCTGCAGTTATCATGGCTTATGCGCCGTGAGGTAGCCATCCAAATCCGTGACATAATCCTTTTGGGGTATGCTCGTCGCGAGCCCATGAACCTGATCCTCATAGAGCTCCTTGAGCTCGTGGAGCAGTGTGACGAACACACTGAGTAGTTCTTACACTACTAGTTTTATCCTCCTGACTTCGGTCTGAGAATTCTCCGTACAGCTTTGGCTGTAGCAGTCCGGACATTATTTTTCTAAAACTCCCCTGACCTCCCAGTCAGTGCGCTGATTTTTAGATTAATATTTTCATTCGGGATTAATTTTTAACTGGCCTTGTGGGTTGAGTTGGACACTCTCCTTCCGGTTCCGGTTTAAGTCCGTTTTTCTGGGGCTAAGTTCTTAATTTTTCCCTTGACACTTCGTGTGTCTGTGTCCGTGACACTTCGCGTGTCAGTTGCCTTAAGCCTTTGGGTTTAATGTCGACTGCTGTCCTGTCATGTCGGCACTACATGACAACGTTCACACGACAATGTTCCCTTGACACCGTTCTCTACACAATGTTCACTTGATCTCGAGTTGTCTCTCACTCTGATATCTTGCTGTGATGATCTGCTGTGATGCTTCGCTCAAGAGTTTATCCCAACGATCAAGAGTTCGTCCCATCGATCAAGTATTCATCCCAACGATCAAGAGTTCATCCCATCGATGCTGATCTCAGAGACTGTCGTCCGAACTTGCATTTAACTTAATCATGTTGCATAATTCTACATGTTGGCAATCATGTGTTGTGTTTTTCGTGTGCAGGTTCTTCCATCCGCTTTTACTATGGACACTTGCTTAAGCGTTTTTATTACACACGTTATGCTCTGATTTTGTTCTGCAGGGACTGACATTTTTACGAACTGTCGTTTATACTAGCATATATTTGAAAATCGTATTTCAGCATGAACACTTGACATTTTTCCGTTATTCGTAGTATTCGCTATTTTCCAGTTTAGCGATGTTTTTCTACCTTTTTTTACTATGGTCTTCTATGCACTGTTCAGACTTTTTAATTTAAGGGTACAAGGGTTCGAGTCCTAGCTCTTATTATACGTATGTCCGTTTACAGGCTGCATTTGACTGTTTAGTAACTGTTTGCCTGGCTCATGCAGACTACGGACGCGCACGTTTTCGCCTATGGCCTTTTCCGTTTTTTCTTTCTTTCTGGCTTTTTCGGTTTGGTCGTTCGAGGGCGAACTGCCGAGCCCGGGGAAGGTATTGTGGATATCTGGATACGCCACAGTATCTGACCTCATGCGATGGCATGACTATCCAGTCAGCATCCGCACCTCGGGTTCCGACGGTCAGTCTCCAAGCTGCCTTAGCCAGGGAGGACTATTATTAGTGGTGTGACGCATCTCTGGCGGCGTCCAGAGATGGTCACGTGACCACCTAAGCCGAGGCATGAGGCAACGGCGAGCTCGTCTGCAGTCGACTCCAGGCCGTTGATTAGCAGCGTCCTGTCTTGTATATTTGTGTATATTCTGATCTGTTTGGTTTAATAGTATTTCTTACAGTGTTCAGAAGTGGTTGTAGGATATGGGCATAGTTATCGCGCACTACATTTAGGTCCTGGGTCCTCGGACACTTGTTTAGTTCTCACGAACGCCCAATTATGATCCTGGTCTGGTGATTTCCTAACCGTGCAAACACTTTATTGTACCGGCCCCGTTAGGCAAACAGGGACGTCTACAATAATAAACACGATTTTTATGCCGATTTTGTACATACTGAATTTGGTAAAAGGAGCATCAGGAGCTGTAAACTTTGGAACAATTTACCTGTTGATATTAAAGCCATAAGATCATGTCATTCTTTTAAATTTAAACTGAAGCAGTTATTATTGCAAAGATTTAAGCTGTTCTGGATGGGAGGTGATGAGAGATCGGATGATGTAGGGATATTTGTAACGGAGAAATGGGTGGACAGCGTTGTTAATGCGAAAGAGTACTGAATTTAAGAATGGTCTTAGACAATGGTTTATTAAACATTCTTATGGTTTATGCTCCTCACATAGGGAGGAAAAAGAGAGTTTTTGGAATGATGTGTTCCATCTGGTGACTTGTATACTTCAGAATGAAATGGTTGTCTTAGCTGGTGATATGAATGGATATGTTGGAAGTAGTAATGTTGGCTATGATGGCACACATGGTGGTTTTGGGTATGGAGATAGGAATGCAGATCGATCCAGGATCTCAGAATTTGCAGATGGGCTAAAGTTAGTCATTTGCAACATATTGATCGTGAAGCAGGAATCCCAGTTGGTGACATATGCAGCTGGTCCTGATAAAAGTATGGTTGATTATATTATTGTGAGACAGGAGGACAAAGCAAATGTTCGTAATGTCAAGGTCATTCCAAATGAAGAATGCGTACCAAAGCACAAATTGTTAGTAATGGACATAAAGTTTAGTACAAGAAAAAGACGCGTATAAAGTTTGAACCAAGAATGCATGCATGGAAGCTCAAGGAGGAAAAAATGAGCGTCGGTAGACATGAACTGGGGGGGGGTTCAACCCCCAACCTCCCAGAAATTCCAACCCTGCAATGACCATTTGCCTATACTGTTTAATATCAAATTAAACCTACATCATGATAATGCTAATAAACATGAAAAACTATAATCATAAGAAGTATAACAATTACCAACCAATATAATCATTGATGAACTTCTTTCCACATGCTGTTGTCAACATTGTTATTAGTATAATGTTCTGCTATGCTCACAGGCCTGAGATCATCTGCTTTCTTCTGGTAGCTGAAGGCTCATACAACTGATCTCCACCATGTCTTTGCAATGAACTCAATGCTAGAATTTGCTGACCATGGCTCATATAACCATCTGATCATATGCTTAACTTCTCAATCATAACATGGTCGGCCATTTTGATCCACTAAACTAGCCCCACCCACAGCCTAGCTGTAGAGCTCAGCCTGAGCCTAGCTACAGGTCAGGGCCATGTGGGCGGGGCTTAGGCGGGTTCCAGAATCCATCTAGCAACCAGATTTTTTCCCAATCAGTTGAAGACGTTGTTTCGAGCACCACTGCTAGGGGGCGTTGGCATACGGTGACTTAGCATGAGCTACACGGGTACCAGAACACTGCAAAAAAGGCACAGTAATCTGGCACCCACTCGGGAGAGGTCGAATTTGCACGTTTCCAGGCATCTGGAATCCAATGAGCCACAGTGGATCTGGAACCCGTTTGGCGGGTTCCAGATCTACGGTCGGGTTCCAGATGTAAGGTCAAAATCTCACAAATGCAGCCAGATTCCTTCAGATTAAACCTATATATATATATATATATATATATATA
>Ga0209458_1000180_pt1 | contig 31192 bp, 27 predicted proteins | sample WorMetLIZAISLAND_FD_187411 | JGI IMG/M metagenome (GOLD analysis project Ga0209458, IMG submission 187411) | Marine gutless worms symbiont microbial communities from Max Planck institute for Marine Microbiology, Germany - Inanidrilus manae... ...
AGGCCCTGATCTTCGGCGTGGTGGTCGCATTGGCGTGCAGTTTTACGTGCATGATCCGAGGCGCTCCCTGAGAAACGAGATACCTCTGACTACGCCAGCTCCGTCAAAACAATCCCGCGCAACCCGATACTTGCGCCGGGGATTCGACCAAAAAGAACCTGAAACGCCGGCGTACGCCGGCGCCCACGGGTGCGGGCAATGCTGCTCGGCGAGCCTTGGCCGGTGTTGCCGTCGCTCCCGTTCGAGCGCGACCAACTCTAGCCGTTCTCGGCCCGCCAGGCCTGCAGCATCAGCACCACCCAGAGCGGGTAGGCCCAGTTGCGTCGGCCGCTCAGGTGCTCCTGCCAGCGGGCGCGGACCACGGCGGGTTCGAGCAGGCCGCTGCCGGCCAGGCTGGCCGGCGCCAGCAAGGCTTCCGCCCAGTCGCGCAGGTCGTCGCGCAGCCAGCGACCGACCGGCGGTTCGAAGCCCTGCTTGGGCCGGTCGATCAGTTCGGCCGGCAGGAAACGGGCGAGCAGGCGGCGCAGGATCAGCTTGCCGTCGTTGGCGCCGGCACCGGCAACCTTCCAGGTCGAAGGCAGCGACCAGGCGAATTCGGCGATGCGATGGTCGAGCAGCGGTGCCCGCACCTCCAGACTGGATGCCATGCTGGCCCGGTCGATCTTCACCTCCAGATCGTCGGGCAGGTAGCTCACCGCGTCGAGCACGGTGAAGCGGAACGACAGTGGTTCCAACTGCTGCAGGCCTTCCGGGGCGGTGGGGAACGGCAGGGTCTGCTCGGCCGGCCCGATCCGGCCCAGCTCGCCCGGCGGCCACCAGCTGATGTGATCGGCGTAGAGTGTCTCGGGCCGGTCCGCCGCCAGTGGCCGCAGGTTGCGGCGCAGCCGGCGGGGCAGGTTGCCGGGCCTGCCGGCCAGCGCCTGCAGGCCGAGGCCGGCCAGGCGGCGCCGGGCCGCGCTGCCGTCTGCCCTGTGCTGCCAGTCCTGCGGCGCCCGGGCATAGCGGCCATAGCCGCCGAACAACTCGTCGCCGCCGTCGCCCGACAGGGCCACGGTGACGTGCGCGCGGGCCCGGGCGCAGAGCACCACCGTCGGGATCTGCGAGGCGTCGGCGAAGGGCTCGTCGTAGATCTGCGGCAGCCGCGGGATCACCGCCTTGAGGTCGTCGAGGCTGACCTCGAGTTCGGTGTGGCTGGTGCCGAGATGGCGGGCGGCGGCAAGGGCGTATGGGGCCTCGTTCTGCTTCGGATCCGGGAAGCCGACGCAGAAGCTGCGCACGTCGTCGCCGGCCTGCGCCTGCAACAGGGCCGTGACCAGCGAGCTGTCGATGCCGCCGGAGAGGAAGCTGCCGAGCGGGACGTCGGCGATGGTGCGCATGCGCACGGCATCGCCGAGCAGGTCCTGCAGAGTGTCGAGGGCCTCGTCGAAGTCGCCGGCGAAGGGCCGGGCGGCGGCCCGGGCCGCCGCCTCGACCGGCCGCCAGTAGGCCTGCGGCTCTGCGTGGTTGCCTGCCGCGTCGACCGACAGCCAGCAGCCTTGCGGCAGCTTGGCAATGCCCTGCCAGGCGCTGTAGGGCGCCGGCACGTAGCCCAGGCGCAGGAACAGGCGCAGCGCATTGGGGTCGGCCGCGCCGCGCCATTGCGGGTGACAGCGCAGCGCCTTGGGTTCCGATGCGAACAGGAACCTGTCGCCCTGGCGGCCGTAGTAAAGTGGCTTCTCGCCGAAGCGGTCGCGCGCCAGCAGCAGTCGGGCCTGCTGACGATCCCATGCGGCGATCGCGAACATGCCGTTGAGCCGCTCCAGGGCGGCGGCGAAACCGTAGCGGTCGATCGCCTCGACCAGCACCTCGGTGTCGGAATGGCCGCGCCAGGGCACGGCGCCGTCCTCCTCGAGCGCCGCCTTCAAGTCGAGGTGGTTGTAGATCTCGCCGTTGTAGGTAACGACGTAGCGACCCGAGCGGCTGATCATCGGCTGGCGTCCGGCCGGCGACAGGTCGACGATGGCAAGGCGGCGGAAACCAAGGAAAGCGCCCGCCGTCTCATCGGCCCAGACGTCGGCGTCGTCCGGACCGCGGTGGCGCAGGCTCCCGGTCATCTCCTGCAGCACCGCCAGACCCTGCGCGCGCGCCGTGCCGGCGCTGAGAAAGCCCGCAAAGCCGCACATAGCCGGTCTAGGCCTCGCCGGTCGGCGCCGGGATGTCGAAGACGTTGGCGCAGGCGGCGATGAAGCCGGCGTGGTCGGAGAAAATCGGCAGGCGGCTGCGCAGGTAGGCCTGGAACCAGGGCGAGTTCATGCCGGCGCCGCCGTGCCGGCGGGCATAGCGCCAGGCCCGGCCGGCCGCGCGACGACAGGCGAACCGCTTGATCGTCCAGGGCAGCTCGGGATGGTCGGCGACGAACAGCGCGCAGGCCCGGGTCACGCGCTGTAGCTGCCGCCCCATATGACTGCCCAGCCGGCCGGGCACGTCGCGCGGCAGGAAGGCAAGCGGCGCGTCCACCCGAATGAACGGGCCGCGCTGGGCCAGGCGCAGGGTCAGACTGTACTCTTGGGAATGCACGATGCGCTCGTCGCAGCCGCCGACCGCCTGGGCAACCTCGGTGCGGACCAGGAACTGCGTCGGGTTGAACAACGAGTTGCGCAGCGCCGGCCGCAGCGGCGCGGCGATGCGGTGCTGCCTGGCGTCGGGTCGGCAGGCCGTGAGGTCGATCGCGGCAACGTCGTCATAGCGTTCGACGCCGCCATAGGCGAGCACGGCGTCGCTGCCGCGCAGGGCCGCCAGCAGCGTCTCGGTGGCACGGTCGGCGAGCAGGTCGTCGGCGTCGACGAACTTGATGAACGGCAGCCTGGCCAGGCGAATGCCCTGGTTGGTGGCATGGGCGGAACCGTGGTTGGTCTGCTGGCGGATGGTGACGTTTCGCCAGTGCGCGGTCTCGGTCTCGAGGACGGCGAGCGAATCGTTGGTCGAGCCGTCATCGATGAAGATGAACTCCCGCGCGAAGCCGCCTTGCTGCACTTCGATCTGATGCAGCACCTGCGGCAGCCAGGCGGCCTTGTTGTAGACCGGGACGACAAAGGACACACCGTCAGGCGCCGGCGGGATGCCGGCGGCGGGCTGGCTCATCGGCGGCTACCGGACAGCTGTCGCGATGCGGGCGTACCCCGGAGGTAGGGCCTCGGGCCGGGGTGGGTCTCAGGCGGCATAGTCGCGGATCACGTCCGGATCCGGATCAAGGCCCAGGCCCGGCCCCTCCGGAACCGTCATCATGCCGTCGCGGGCGACGATGGCGTCGCCGTAGAGACTGGCCTCCAGCGTCTTGTAGTAGAACACCTCGGCCAGCGACTCGTCGGGCAGCAGCGACAACAGGTGCAGCGAGGCCAGCAGGCCCGGCCCGAAGTAAGGCGCGTGCGGCATCACCGTCTTGCCCTGAGCCTCGGCGAGGGCGACAATCTTGGCGAACTCGGTCACGCCGCCCACCTTGGTCACGCTGGGTTGCAGATATGTGACCGCATCGGCGGCGATCATCTTCTGGAACTCGAAGGCGGTGCAGGCGTTCTCGCCGGCGGCGAGGGGGATGCCGGTTTCAGTCTGCAGCCATGACAGGCTCTCGAAATCCTCGGGCGGGAAGATCGGTTCTTCCAGCCAGGTCAGGTCGTAGGGCTCCAGCGCCAGGGCCATCTCCAGCGCCTGGTGTGGGGTCCAAGGGCAGTTGGTGTCGACCATGATCGGCACACCGTCGCCGGCGGCCTCGCGCGCCGCGCGGACTTCCGGCTCGGCGGTTTCGTGCAGCTTGACGAAGCGAAAGCCGTCGTCGAGTGCGGCCCGGGTACGTTCGGCGACGACCTCGGGATCGTTGTACTTGAACAGGCTGGCATAGGCCGGGATTTCGAGTCGCCGCGCACCGCCCAGCAGGCGGTGCAACGGCAGCCCGGCGGCCTTGCCGGCCAGGTCCCATAAGGCGATGTCGACGCCCGAGAGCGCGAACATGGTGATGCCGTAGCGTCCCCAGATGTGGTTCTGCACCTGCAGCTCGTGCATCAGCCCACGGATGTCGCTGGCATCGCGGCCGATCAGCCCCGGTGCGATCATCTGGTCGAGCGCCGCCTTGGTGGCGGCCGCGGCGCCATAGCCGAAGCCGTCGCCCCAGCCGGTCAGGCCGTCCTCGGTGTCGATCCGGACCAGCACGTAGTCGAGCGTCGACCAGTCCATGTCGCCCCACTTGCCGGTGCCGCCGCTGGTGTAGGGCAGCTTGACGAGGTGCGTCTCGACGTTGCGGATCTTCATGGCCGGCTCCTGTCTCTTGTTCTCCGTGCCGTGCCGCCGGTCTAGCCGGTGACGCGGTAGCGGGCGATGGCGTCGGGATCGAAGCTGAAGCCCAGCCCAGGCCGGTCGGGGACAATGAAGTCACCGTCGACGAGTTCGAGCGTCTCGCGGTAGAGCGGCGCGAACCAGGGCATGTACTCCGAGATCTCGACGTTGGGCAAGGCGGCGCAAAGCTGCAGGCACTGCTCGGTGTAGACATGTGGTGAGACCGGTACGTCGAACGCCTCGGCCATGTGCGCGACCTTGACGAACTCGGTGATGCCGCCGACCCGCTGCAGGTCCGGCATCAGCACGTCGGCGGCGCGACGCTCCAGCATGTCGCGAAAGCCGTAGCGGGCATACTCGGTCTCGCCGCTGGCGATGGGGGTGTCGAGCGCGGCGGCGACCCGGGCCGAGCCGTCGAGGTCATAGGCCTGCACCGGCTCCTCGAACCAGGTCAGGTCGAAGGCCTCCAGCGCCCGGCCCTCGCGGATCGCGCGGTCGACGGAGAAGCCCTGGTTGGCGTCGGCCATCAGGGCGACCTTGGGGCCGATCGCCTCGCGCACGGCAGCGACTCGCTCGGCATCCTCGGCGACGCTGGGCCTGCCCAGCCGCATCTTCATCGCCTTGAAGCCCTGGGCCTTGAACGCGGTGGCCTCGGCCACCAGTTCGTCGACGCTCATCGAGGTCCACAAGCCGCCCGAATGGTAGGCCCGAACCCGCTTGCGCGCGGTGCCGAGCAGGCGGTGGACGGGCATCTCGCACGCCCTGCCGACCAGGTCCCACAGCGCCATGTCGATGGCACCGATGCCGAACAGGGTCAGGCCCTTGTGGCCGAAGAAGTTGATGTCGGCCCACATCTCCCGCCAGATCGCGCTGTGCTCGTGCGGGTCGCGGCCGACCACCCGGGGCGCCAGGCTCAGCACCATCTCTTCCATCACCTTGAGCCGGCCCGCCCCCAGCGCCCAGATCATGCCTTCGCCCGAGACGCCGGTGTCCGTGTCGAGCCAGACCAGCACCGCGCCGATGGCCTCAACCTGGTGGATGGCGGTGCGGATCGGCGCCGCGAGTGGCACCAGCACCTGCTGGGTGCGCACGCCCGTGACCTGCATGACGCATTCCTCCCGACGTCACTCTAACGTGGTTTGTGCGGCTGCAAGAAGGGCCGCCGCCGTCGCGCTGCCGGTATGCGCCAATGGCCATGACCGCGCCCGCCTCGAATGAGTGCGGCAGCGACAGCTTCGGACATCACGGCAATCTGGGCGTCGACGCTCTATCGTCCCGGCTGCGCCGGAGCGCGGACCTCTTCTTCAAGACCCGCGTGCGAGAGCATCTCAAGTTTGGGCATCAGCTTGAGGAGGTGCTTGGTGTAGTCGTCTTGGGGATCGGTGAAGAGCGTCTCCGTGTCGGCGACCTCCACCAGTTGGCCGAAGCGCATCACGCCGACCCGGTCGCACATCTGCCGGATCACCGACAGATCGTGGCTGATGAACAGCATGGTCAGGCCGAGCATTTCCTGCAGGTCTTTCAACAGGTTCAGGATCTGCGCCTGGATCGACACGTCGAGTGCAGAGGTCGGCTCGTCGCAGATCAGAAAGCGCGGCTGCGTCGCCAGCGTGCGGGCGATGGAGATGCGCTGACGCTGACCGCCGGAGAATTCGTGCGGGTACTTCACGCCTGCCGCTGCGCCCAGGCCGACATGATCCAGCAGGTCGTTGACGATCTGTTCGGTCTGTTCGCGGCTGTCAGCGAGCCTGTGGAAGCGGATCGGCTCGGCCACGATATCGCGCACCCGCATGCGCGGATTGAGCGAACTGTAGGGGTCCTGAAAGATCATCTGCATCTGCCGGCGATAGACGTCCTTCTCTTTTTCCGAACGGATCGCCGTCAGTTCGCCGCCGGCGAAGTCAATGCGCCCGCCGCTGGGCTTGTACAGTCCGGCGATCATGCGTGCCACGGTCGACTTGCCGCTGCCGCTTTCGCCGACGAGGCCGAACACCTCGCCCTGACCGATCTCGAAGGAGACGCCGTCGACGGCATCCAGATACTTCCGGTTGCTCTTCCTGAACGCGAACTTGGTCAAGAAACGCATCCGCAAATCGCTGACCGACAGCATATTGCCGACGTGGGCTGCGAACCCGCGCTGCCGCGTCAGCCAGTGGTCGTTCAGATCGATCTGGCGCAGGGGCTGGCCGGCGCTTTCGATGTATTCCACCAACGGAAACCGGTGCAGGCGCACGTCCGGACGGGGCACCGCGCTGATCAGGCTTTGCGTGTAGGGGTGGTCCGGGTCGCCGAGGATCTTCTCGGTGCTGCCTTCTTCGACCAGCTTGCTGCGGTACATCACCGCGACCCGGTCGGTGACGTCGGCAATCACCCCCATGTCGTGGGTGATCAGCATCATACCGACCTGTCGTTCACGGCAGAGCTGCCGCATCAGGTCCAGTATCTGGGCCTGGATCGAGACGTCGAGTGCCGTGGTCGGCTCGTCGGCGATGATCACTTCCGGATCGGCGCACAGCGCCAGGGCGATCACCACACGCTGGCGCATGCCACCGGAGAACTGATGCGGGTACTGCTTGATGCGGACCTCCGGCTCGGGAATACCGACCCGGTGGAGCAGGTCCACGGCGCGACCGCGTGCCGCGTCATGGTTCAGTTTCAGATGCAGCTGGATGGTCTCGATGAGCTGAAACTCGATGGTCTGCAACGGATTCAGCGAGGTCAGCGGGTCCTGAAAGATCATGCCGATGCGCATGCCGCGGATCGACCGCATCGCATCGTCGTCTTTCAGGTCGATACGTTCGCCTTTGAGCCGGACTTCGCCACGCGACATGCGCCCGGGCGGCTCCAGCAGGCCGATGACGGCATTGCCGATGGTGGACTTGCCGGCGCCGGATTCGCCGACGATGCCGAGGATCTCGCCTGGCCGCAGACGCAGGGTGACGTCGTCCACGGCGACGAAGTTCCCGCGACGGGTCGGGAACTCCACCGTCATGTTGTCGATCTCGAGCAGGCTCATCGTGCGACCCCTAACGCAGTTTCGGGTTCAGGGTGTCGCGCAGCCAGTCGCCCAGCAGGTTCACCGCCAGCACCAGGACAACCAGGGCGATGGCCGGGAAGAAGGTGATCCACCACAGGCCTGAGAACAGATACTCGTTGCCGACGCGGATCAGGGTGCCCAGCGACGGCGTCGTCGGCGGCACGCCCTGGCCCAGGAAGCTCAGCGTCGCCTCGGCGATGATGGCGAGCGCCAGGCCGATGGTGGCCAGGACCAGCACCGGCCGCAGCACGTTGGGCACGATGTGGCGGACCATGATCAGGCCCGGCCTGAGACCGATCACCCGCGCCGCCTGCACGTATTCCTTCTTCGCCTCGACCAGCGTGGCGCCGCGCGCCACCCGCGCGAACTGCGGCCAGTCGCTCAGGCCGATGGCCAGGATCACCACGTAGATCGCCAGCTCGTCGCGCAGGTCGACAGGCAGCACGGAGCGCAGGATGCCGTTGATCAGGATCGCGACCAGGATGCCGGGAATGGTCAACTGAACGTCGGCGGCGCGCATGATCACTGCGTCGAACCAGCCGCCGACATAGCCGGCAACGACGCCCAGCCCCACGCCCATGACCATGCCGAGAAACACGGCGGCAAAGCCCACCAGGATGGAGATCCGTCCGCCATAGAGGATCGTCGACAGCATGTCGCGACCCTGGTTGTCGGTACCGAGCAGGTAGCGTGCGTCGCCACCTTCCTCCCAGACCGGTGGTTTCTTGCCGTCCCACAAGGAAATCTGCGACGGATCGAAGGGATCGAACGGGGCAATGAGGGGGGCCAGCATGGTCGCCAGCACGGCCACCAGGGTGACCGCCGCCGCCAGCATCGCCAGCGGCGAGTGGGTAAAGGAGTAGGTGACGTCGTGGTCCTTGACCCGGGCCCAGAACCCGCGCGGCGGCTCGTATGGCACGCTCATGCCCTAAAGCCCCCCTTCCGAGCGCAGGCGCGGGTCGATGACGAAATACAGGATGTCGACGATCAGGTTGATGCCGACAAAGATCAACGCCACCAGGCACAGGTAGGCGGACATGATCGGGATATCGACGAAGTCGACCGCGGTGATGAACATGAGCCCGGTGCCGGGCCACTGGAACACCGTCTCGGTGATGACCGAGAAGGCGATCAGCCCGCCAATGTTGAGGCCGATGATGGTGATCACCGGCACCAGCGTGTTGCGCAGCGCGTGGCCGTAGTTGATGCGGTTCTCCGGCAGGCCGCGGGCGCGGGCGAACTTGATGTAATCCATCTGCATGACTTCCAGCATCTCTGCGCGCACCAGGCGCAGGATCATGGTGAGCTGGAACAGGCTCAGGGTGATCGCCGGCAGGATGATGCTGCGCCAGCCGTCGAGCGTCAGATAACTCGTGCGCCAGCCGCCCAGCTCGACGACGCCGCCGCGCCCCGAGGACGGCAGGATCTGCAGCCAGACGGCGAAGATGTAGATCAGGCTGATGCCGATGATGAAGGTCGGCAGGCTGACGCCAACCAGCGACAACGTCAGGATCGACTGGCTGGTCAGATTGCCGCGCTTGATGCCGGCGTAGACCCCCAGGGGAATGCCGATGCCCAGTGCCAGGACAGCGGACACCAGCACCAGTTCCACCGTGGCCGGCAGTTTCTCGAGAATGAGCTCCGAGACCACCCGACGCGTGCGGTAGGAGATGCCGAACTCGCCCCTGATCGCGTTGCCCAGAAAGCGCACATACTGCACCACGAAGGGGTCTTCCAGGCCCAGGGTCTCCCGGATCTCCAGGCGCTTTTCCAGGGAGGCTTCCTGGCCGACCATGTTGTCGACCGGGTCACCGACGAAGTTGAAAAGGGAAAAAGAGATGAAGGACACCACCGCCATAACGACGATGGCCTGAATCAGGCGTCGTGCGACGAAGGTGAACATCGCGGCGAAGAACTACGCGGATCAGAACCGGAGATGAGGTGATGGGCGGCGCATGCCGCGCCGCCCATCATGGCGCCAGGCGCCTTACTTCATCACCGCCCAGCGGAACTGCGGGGTGTCGTTCGGCACAATCGGCATCGTCAGCTTGTCCGACATGCCCCAGGCGATCACCTGATGGTGGATCGGCAGGTAGACGATGTCGTCCTTGACGATGCTCCAGGCTTCGGCGATCTGCTGGTCGCGCTTGGCCAGGTCGGTCTCGACCGCGAAGGCCTGTGTCAGCTCGTCCACCTTCGCGTTGTTGTAGCCCGTGCCGTTCCACGAACCGTCCGAGGCGAACAGGTAGCTGAACACGTAGTGGCTATCGAGCGTCGGCACGCCCCAGCCGAGCATGTAGAAGTCGCTGACCCGGTTCTTGATCTTGGGGAAGTGCTGGGACTTGGGAATGGCGTCGAGCTTCACGTTGATCCCCGCCTTGGCCAGCATCGCCACCACCGCCTGGCAGATCTTCTCGTCGTTGTTGTAGCGGTTGTTCGGGCAGTCGAGCTGTACCGTGAAGCCGTCCGGATAGCCGGCGTCGGCCAGCAGCTTCTTCGCTGCGCCGACGTCGAACGAACGGCGCTGGTCGAGCTCCTGGGTGAAGCCGTGCACGCCCGGCGAAGTGATGATACCGGCCGGGAAGCTCAGCCCCTCCATGACGACGCGCTGGATCGCGTCAACATCGAGCGAGCGGTAGAACGCCTCGCGCACGCGCTTGTCCTTGAACGGGTTCTTGCCCTTGACGTCGGAGGTGCGCAGCTCCGCCACACCCTGGTCCATGCCGAAGAAGATGGTGCGGATCTGGTTCACCGTGACCACCTTCAGGCCCGACTGGGCGTCGATGCGCTTGAGGTCCTGCAGCGGCGGATCGAGCACGAAGTCGTACTCGCCCGACAGCAGGGCAGCGACGCGGGTCGCGGCGTTCTTGATCGGCCGGTAGACGATCTTGTCGATGTTGTGCGGGTGCGAGCTCAGGCCCCACCAGTCATTGTTCTTGACCAGAACCGTCTCTTCGTCCGGCAACCGCTTCTCGAGGATGAAGGGACCGGTACCGTTGGTGTTGCGGACGGCGTAGTTCTCCTCGCCGCCTTCGAAGTCCTGCGGCGCCGTGACGTCGTGCTTCTCCGACCAGCCCTTGTCCATCATGTAGACGTTGGTGATCTCGTTCGGCAGGATCGGATTCGGGCCGTCGGTGATGAAATGGACCGTATGGCTGTCGATCACCTTGATATCCGTGATCGACTTCACCTGCTCCTGGAAGTCGGAGTTCTTGTGCTGTGCGCGCCCGATCGTGAACACCACGTCTTCCGCGTCGAAAGCAGCACCGTCGTGGAACTTCACGCCCTTGCGCAGCTTGAACTCCCAGACGTTGGAACCCTTCGGACCCCAGCTTTCCGCCAACGCCGCTTCCAGCACCATGTTCGGATCGCGCCGTACCAGAGGCTCGTAGATCTGGCTGTTCATGGTCGAGGTCGGGCCCTCGTTCTGGCCCTGTGGGTCGAGGGTGAGTGCATCGCCCTGGCTGGTCCAGCGCAGGACGGTCTCCGCGTGAGCCAAGCCGGTCGTCGCTCCCGCGACGAGCAGCACGGCTGCGGTAAAGGTTGTCAGTTTCATGACTCTGCTGGTTGCTCCCTGTTGAAGGCTGACAATCCGCGGTTTTCCCGGTCTTCTGCCAGATTCCGTCCGCCTGTCGCCGTTTTGCGACCGCAAGCGCAATGAGGATGGCACCCACAACGCCTGCGGCTCTCGAAGGTGCAAAATATCACCGCACTCAACGGGAGCAAGGCCGTTCCTGCAGGCCGCCGGTTTGGGACGAAACTGCGGTCGAAGGCGCGAAAGCATCGGGCAGGGCGCGCGATCAGCGATCCTTGCGCCGGTCTTCGGGATAGGGGCCCAACCAGGCAAAGGCGCGCGCCAGATAGGCGCTGCCGTCTCGGCGCTGCCATGCCCCGTGCGCCATGACCACGCGTTCGGGCGCCCAGCCCAGCAGGCGGGCGCGGGCGGCGCGAGCCGGGCCACGGCGGAAGAACGACAGCCGCCATTCCAATGGGGCTAGGCCCCAGGGCTCGGTGATCTGCCAGACGCGGGCGATTGCCCGCTGCCAGCCACGCCAGTGTCGCTGCAGAAAGTCCTGCGTGAAGTTCTCGGACAGGTCGGCGAGGATCGCCGTGCGCGAGGCGCGGTGGAAGAACACAACCTCGTCCATGAACGGCGAGCCGCGGAACCGTACCAGGTCGATCTCCCCGCCCCAGGCCGCCGGCGGATCACTGTCGAGGGGCGCCTGGAACGTCAGGTCCCGGCGCTTGACGATGGTGGAGGCCGGACCCCACAGCGCCGCCTCGGGCCAGGCGTGATGCCAGTCGTGCAGGTAGAGGTGATGGATCTTGTTGGGGCTGACCAGATGCCGGACGGGGCCCAGGGCGTCGACGGCCGCCTTCAGTTCAGGCGTCAGCGCGACCGGGGACCATACCCACAAGGTGGCGTCGGCGAGCCGGACGATGACGCTGCGGGTGGGATAGGGGAAACCGTGGAAATCGACGATCCCGCCTTCGATCAGCCAGATGCCGTCATCGATGGGTTGCAGTTGCACAATCCGTCCTCAGCCGCGCGCTGCCCCGATCCGGATATCCAAGCCCTGATCCCCGGCGATCTCAAGAAAGGTGAGGCCGGCCGGAGAACCGTCCGGAGATGGATTCTGTCTCGGCTCGAAACCGGCTACGTTCTTCAGCGATAAAGCTCCTGTACTCATACCAGTACCGCACGAGGTCCGTTGCATGCGCTTAACTGTATTCGGCGCCGGCGCTGTCGGTGGCCACATCGCCGCGCGCCTCGCGGCCGCGGGCAATTCGATCGCCGTGGTGGCCCGCGGCGACTCGGTCGCCGCCATGCGCCGCAACGGCATCACGCTGCAGGCGGGCTCGGAGACGATCCGCGCGCCGGTCTCGGCGACCGACGATCCCCGCGACCTGGGGGTACAGGATGCCGTCATTGTGACCGTGAGGGCGACCGACCCGGCGGGACTGGCAGCGGGGCTGACGCCGCTGGTAGGTCCGAAAACCGACGTGGTGTTCGCGCAGAACGGTATTCCCTGGTGGTACGCGACAGGGCTGCCGCCCGAACGCCCCGCACCGCCGGATCTCGCCTTCCTCGACCCCGACGGCAGCCTGCAGCGGCTGGTCCCACCTGAACGGATCATCGGCGGCGTGATCTACTCCTCCAACGAGATGACGGCGCCTGGCGTGGTGGTGAACGAGACGCCGGCGCGCAACCGGCTGCTGCTCGGCCGCGCCGACGACCGGCGGGACACCAGTCTCGATGCGTTGCGCGGTGTGCTCGGGCAAGCCGGTATCGAAGCGCCCCCTGTCGGCGACATCCGCCAGGCCATCTGGGGCAAGCTGATCGTCAACATGAGCCTGTCGGTGCAGTGCCTGCTGACCGGGCGCAAGGCGACGATTGTGAGCGAAGACCGGCGCCTGGCCGAGGTCTGCCTGGCCGCCGCCGCAGAAGGCCTGGCGATCGCGACCGCACACGGCATCGACGTCAGCACGCTGGACCCGCAGGTGTTCATTCGCAACCCGCCGGATCATCTGCCGTCCATCCGCCAGGACTTCGACCGCGGTCGGGCGCTGGAGCTGGACGTCCTGGTGCTGGCGCCGCAGGCGTTCGCGCGTGCCGCCGACCTGCCGACGCCGCATTTCGACACCATCGCCGCGCTGGCCGTGCGCCTCGGGCTCGACCACGGCCTCTACACTGGGGTTGCATCCGCAGCAAACGCCAGACCATAGCGCCGACTGCGGAGCAGGCGCCTGCGCCTTGCAGGACGGCTCCGATGGATGCGGACGCGGCCGCGATCACACGCTATGATCGAATCAGAAGCACGACAGGAATAAGTCGTGCTGCATCAGGGAAGTCACGGGAGATACCAAAGTGAAAAAATTCCTAGTTGGCGCGGCTGCCGCGCTGCTCGGCGGCTCTGTCGCCCAGGCCGCCGACGTCACCGAACTGCGCTATGCCACGGCGGCGCCGGAAGCGACGCCCTGGGGCGCCTATCTGAAGACCACCATCGATGTGGCCGAGAAGGCGGCCGGCGGCAGCATGAAGATCGTGCCGTACTTCAGTTCGCAGCTGGGTGACGAGCAGACCGCCCTCAGGCAGACCGTGCGCGGCCGGATCGACATCTCCGGCCAGTCCAACACCGCGACTTCGCTGGTGGTGCCGGAGATCGCCCTGCTCGCCGCCCCCGGCCTGTTCGACAATGCCGAGCAGTCGGACTGTGTGTTCGACAACCACGTGCAGAACCTGTTCGGGCCGATGCTGGACGAGAAGGGCCTGATCCTGCTGTCGTACGTCGAAGTCGGTTTCGGCTCCGTGTTCTCCACCGTGCCGCTGCCGGACGCGGCCGCTGCCAAAGGCCTGAAGCTGCGGGTGCCGCCGAGCAACGCGGCCACGCTGTACTGGAAAGAGGTCGGCGCCGCCGGCGTGCCGTTGGGCGTGGTCGACATGGTGCCGGCGCTGAAGACGGGCCAAGTCAAGGCGATCCATACCTCGACCGTCTACGGTGTCGCCATCGGCCTGCCCAAGCTGGCGCCTTATGTCCTGTACGACAACAGCGGCGCCCATGACGTCGGCACCGTCACCGTCAGCAAGAAAACCTGGAAGAAGCTGAGCGAGCAACAGCAGCAGGCGCTGCGGACGACGGCCAACTATGTCGGCGAGCTGCGCAAAGGAATCCGCGGCGCGGAGCAGGCGCTGTTGGCCAAGACCGAGCAGGCTGGGGCCAAGGTGATCCGTCCCGAAGGCGCGGCGCTGGCCGGCTGGCAGGCGGCATCGGAACCGGCCCAGCAGGCGTTGATCCGCGAGATCGGCGGCGACGCGCCGAAGATCTGGGCCGACATCCTAGCGGCGAAGAAGGCCTGCGGCGGCTGACGGTGCGCCGCGCACGACGCGGTCCGCCGGCATGAAGTCGCTGCTGGCGCGACTGCTCCAAGCGGAATCAGTGCTGGCCACCATCGCCTATGCGGTGGTGGTCGCGCTGCTGCTGGGCGAGATCATCGCCCGCGAGCTGTTCTCCACGTCGATCTGGGGTTCGCAGAAGATGGCCGTGTTCGCGGCCATCATCGCCGCCTTCTTCGGCCTGACGCTGGCGACGGCGGCGAACGCGCATCTGCGCCCGCAGTTCGCCGACAACTGGTGGCCACGGCGCTGGCAGCCGACGATTGCCCGGCTGGGCGACCTGCTGTCGGCGGCGATCTTCGCCGGACTTGGCGTGGTCGCCAGCATGTACGTCATGGATACCTACGCCAACGGCGACCGCGCGGCGGTGCTGTACTGGTCGCTGTGGCCGATCCAACTGATCCTGCCCTACGCCTTTTTCGCGTCCGGCCTGCGCCATCTTGCCTTCGGCCTCTGGCCGGAGCTGAAGCCGGGCCCGGAGACCAAGGAGGCCTAGCGCGATGAGCGCGTTGCTGCTGCTGGCCATCGTGCTGGCGCTGCTGGCCCTGCGCCAGAGCGTGATCCTGATCCTCATCGTCGCCGCCTGCTACACCCACCTGGTCTGGGGCGACGCCGATCTGACCTACCTGATCGACGACATCTGGACCGCCGTGAACCGCGACGTCCTGCTGGCGATCCCGATGTTCGTGCTGGCCGGCAACATCATGACCCGCGGTTCCATCGCCGCGCGTCTGATCGCGATCATGCGAGCGCTGACCAACTGGCTGCCGGGCGGCCTGGCGGTGGCGACGATCCTGTCCTGCGCGGTGTTCGCGGCGCTATCGGGCTCGTCGCCGGTGACCTTGCTGGCGGTCGGCACCATCCTCTGCCCGGCCCTGCTGGAGGCCGGCTACGACCGCAAGTTCGCCCTCGGCGCGCTGGCCTCGGGCGGGACCCTGGGCGTGGTGATCCCGCCATCGATCCCGATGATCCTTTATGCGATCGTCACCGAAACATCGATCAGCGACCTGTTCATCGCCGGCATCGTCCCCGGCCTGCTGCTGACCGGGGTGCTGTCGGTGTACGCGCTGGCCGTCAACCGGCACATCCCGCGCAGCGATTTCAGCGTGATGGAGCTGTTCGGGGCGCTGCGCCACGGTGCCTTCGCGATGATGACGCCCGTGATCCTGCTGGGCGGGATCTATTCCGGCTTCTTCTCGGCCACGGAAGCCGCCGCGGTGGCGGTCGGCTATGCCCTGCTGGTCGAGATCTCTATCCACCGGGAGATCAAGGCCGGGGATTTCTTCACCATCGCCGTCGACACCTCGCGCTTGCTGGGCACGCTGTTCCCGATCGTCGCCGTGGCGATCAGCATCAACCTGCTGCTGACCGCCGAGCAGGTGCCGCAGGACATGGCCCGCTGGATGACCGAGAATGTCAGCAGCAAGGTGATGTTCCTGATCCTGCTGAACGTGTTCCTGCTGCTGGTCGGCTGCCTGATCGATATCGGCTCGGCGATCCTGATGCTGGCGCCGCTGCTGCTGCCCGTGGCCATGGCCTACGGCATCGACCCGATCCATTTCGGCATCATCATGGTGGTGAACCTGGAGATCGGCTACCTGACGCCGCCGATCGGGCTGAACCTGATCGTCGCCATGACCGCCTTCAAGGAGCCGTTCCTGCTGATCTGCCGGGCCGTGGTGCCGTTCATCGCCCTGATGCTGGTGGTCCTGGCCCTGGTGGTCTGGTTCCCGCAGCTGTCGCTGTTCCTGATACGATAGGCGCCGCCGTCGGCAAGAGCGGCACGCTGCAAGACAAGGAGAACCGTCATGGGCGGAGCCAGGCCGCAGATCGAGCTGGCGCACACGCTGATCGGCGAAGCCGAGGCGCTGGCGCTGCTGGGCGCGCATCGTGAGCGGCTGGGCGGGCGGGTGATGGACCCGAAGGCGCAGATCGTCGGTGAGTTCTCCAAGTCGGTGCGGGTGCCGGGGGTGATCCCGCCGCTGCCGGAACTGCGCCAGCAGCTGCGCACCCTGGTCGAGCTGCTCGACGAGCCGGCGCCGGCACTGCCGCGCAAGGAGGACATCTCGGTGCCCGGGCCCGACGGGGCGATCCCGGCACGGATCTATGCGCCCGATGCTGCCGGTGCGGCGCTGCCGGTGCTGGCTTACTTTCACGGCGGCGGCTGGGTGCAGGGGGATCTGGAGACCCATGACGGCCTGTGCGCCCGGCTGGCGCTGTGGTCGGGGGCCATGGTCGTCGCCTTTGACTACCGGCTGGCGCCGGAGGACCCTTTCCCTGCCGGCGTCGAGGATTGCTGTGCCGCCTATGGCTGGCTGCGCGAGCAGGGTGGCGAGATCGGTGCCGATCCGACCCGGGTGGCGGTGGCCGGCGATTCCGCCGGCGGCAACCTGTCGGCCGTGGTCTGCCAGCAGGCGGCGGGCCTGGGGCTGCCGGCGCCGGCCTTCCAGGCACTGATCTACCCGGGCACCGACATGTCCTTCGATACGCCCTCGCACCAGGAACTGGCCGACGGGGTGATCATCCCGCGCGACCGCATCGAATGGTACCTTGAGCAGTACCTCACCAGCGAGGCAGACAAGGACGACCCGCGGGCCTCGCCTCTGCGCGCCGCCGACCTGTCAGGCCAGCCGCCGGCGCTGATCATCTCGGCCGGCTTCGACCCCTTGCGCGACGAGGCCAAGGCCTATGGCGACCGCCTGCGCGAGGCCGGGGTTGACGTCATCCACCACGAGTATCCGGGCCAGATCCACGCCTTCGTCTCGCTGACCAAGGCGATCCCCCAGGGCATGCAGGCGACACGCGAGGTTGCCGACTACATGCGGCGCCAGTTCGGCTGAACGGCAGGGAGGCAAGACGATGCGAAGCGAACACATCCTGGTCCGTCCAGCCAAGGTGCTGAGCCAGTCGCAGCGCGAGTTCTACTTCGACAACGGCTACCTGGCGGTCGAGCGGTTCGTCTCCGACGACTGGCTGACCCGCCTGAACGCGGTGACGGAGCAGTACGTCGAGCAGAGCCGGCAGCTCAGCCAATCGGACGACGTCTTCGACCTGGAACCCGACCATACGGCCGAACAGCCGCGGTTGCGGCGCCTGACCGCACCGGTCGAACAGCACGAGGTCTACCGGGAATTCACCCTGAACGGGCCTCTGGTCGACATCGCCGAGGACCTGCTGGGACCGGACGTCAAGTACCACCACTCCAAACTCAACTTCAAATGGGCCGAAGGCGGTGAAGAAGTGAAGTGGCACCAGGACGTGCCGTTCTGGCCGCACAGCAATCCCGGGCAGATCACCATCGGCGTCTACCTGTCCGACGTCGACGAGACGATGGGGCCGCCCGGCGTGATCCCAGGCTCGCACAAGGGCCGCTTCTTCAGCCACTACGACCAGGCTGGCAACTGGACCGGGGCAATCCGGCCCGAGGAACTGGGCGAGGTGGACACCGACCATGCGGTGTTCCTGCCCGGCCCGGCCGACTCGGTAACGATCCACAACAGTTGGACAATCCATGGCTCGGTGCCGAACCATTCGCCGCGCTGTCGCAATCTGCTGCTGCAGACCTACAGCGCCGCCGACGCCATCGTGCTGACCAACCTGGTGGCGCGCTGGCCGCACTCGGACCACCTGGTGCGGGGCCAGCCGCCACGGCAGATGGAGCTGGAGCGTCGCCCGTTCGAAATGCCGCCCGACTGGTCGGGCGGCTACACCTCGATCTTCGCGTTGCAGCAGGGCGAATCCTAGCGCGGCTCAGTCGCGCGGCGGGCGACTGAGCGGCCCGAACAGGCCCCCGGTCGACGGCGGCATGCGGCCGCGGGCGAACAGCGGCAGCAGGAAATAGCCGGTCAGGAAACCACCGATGTGGGCGTCCCAGGCGATGGCCCGGGTTTCGCCGAACGAGTCGAATCCGGTGAAGGCGAGGATAACGTTGATGCCGATGAAGATGGCGATCGCCGCCATCTGCCGGCGCAGGCCGAAGCGCACGAAGGCGCCGAACAGGCCGGACACGCTGCCCGAGGCACCGACCATCAAGACCAGTCCGCCGGACGACAGATAGACCACCAGGGCCAAGGCGGCGCCGCCAAGCACACTGAGCAGGAACAGGGCCAGGAAGCGCACGCCGCCGACGTAGCGATCGACCGCGGTGCCGAAAGCGAGCAGGAAGGCCAGGTTCAGGCCCAGGTGGAAGATGTCGGCGTGCAGGAAAGCATGAGTCAGCGGCGAGGCCAGGATCAGCGGGCGGAAGGCATCGATCGGTCCGCCCGAGCCGTCCCTGAGGCTGTCCACCGCGACCAGGAACTCAGACGGCGCGAAGCCCGTGACGAACAGCAGTTCCAGCGACCATTGCGCCGGCAGCAGCAGGCGCACGCCGTGCAGGGCGGCGATTACCGCACCAGGGCGACGACGGTCGGTGTGGTGTTGAACGCCGGCGGCGAACGACGGCGGGACGGTTGGGTGTTGTGCGGTTGCGGGCTCAAGCGCGGCCGATCCGGTTGTGTCGACCGGCCACGTTCCGCGCCGACGGCGCTGACGGGCCGGGACAATTGGGATGCTCGGGTTTCCCTAGCGCAACCGTGGGGTGGGTGCAATGGCGGCAATGTGACATCATCGTCGCCGGCACGGTCAACGCGGCTGGTCGCAGCGGCGCCGGCCAGAGGAGCACGGCATGAATTACATGAGCAAGAACGAGACCACGGTCAGCCATCCGCTGGACCCGCTGACCGTCGAGGAAGTCGCGCATGCGGTGCACCTGGTCAAGGCGTCGGGGTTCTACCGCGACGGCGTCAAGTTCGAGACCGTCGAACTGCGCGATCCAGACAAGGCGTTCGTGCGCACCTGGGAGCCGGGCCAACCGTTTCCGCGCTGCGCCTTCGTCGCCATCTACGACACCGCCGGCATCGGCGTCACCGAGTGCATTGTCGACCTCGGCGCCGGCCAAATCACCTCGCAGCGCGAGATCGCCCGGGCACGGGCGGCGGTGATGGTGGACGAGATCATCGCCTGCGCCGAGAACGTCGCCCGCCATCCCGACTTCATCGCCGCCATGGCGCGGCGTGGCATCACCGACCTGACGCACGTCCAGGTCGACCCGTTCTCCGCCGGCAACTTCGGCGACGTCGAAGAGCAGGACGCGCGCATCGTCCACTGCTGGGTCTACTGGCGCGCTTCCGAGCACGACAACGGGTATGCCCACCCGGTCGAGGGCCTGAACGTGCTCTACGACCTGAACCGGGAAGAAGTGCTGCAGGTGCTGGACCGGACCATGGCCGAGGTGCCGATGGCGGAGCGCAACTACGCCGTGCGTTTCCCGGAGGTAGCGGCAGGCCTGCGCAGCGATCTCAAGGCGATCGAGATTGCCCAGCCGGAGGGTCCCTCGTTCAGCGTCGAGGGCAACTGCGTGAACTGGCTGAGTTGGCAGTTCCATGTCGGGTTCAATGCCCGCGAGGGATTGGTGCTGAGCGACCTTGCCTTCCGTGACGGCGCCCGCCTGCGGCCGGTGCTGTACCGTGCGTCGGTGGCAGAGATGGTCGTGCCCTATGGCGACCCGTCCTACGGCCACTACCGCAAGAACGCCTTCGACGTCGGCGAGTACGGTCTCGGCCGGCTGGCCAACGCGCTGAAGCTGGGCTGTGACTGCCGCGGCCACATCCACTATTTCGACGGGGTCGTGAACGACACCGCCGGCAACCCGGTGGTGATCGAGAACGCCATCTGCATGCACGAGGAAGACGACGGCATGCTGTGGAAGCACACCGACCTAGTCACCGGCGAGGTCGAGGTGCGCCGCTCGCGCCGACTCGTGGTGTCGTCGATCGCCACCGTCGGCAACTACGAGTACGGCTTCTTCTGGAACCTGTACCTGGACGGCACGGTCGAGCTGGAGGTGAAGCTGACCGGGATCATGAACACGGCCGGAATCAATGACGTCTCCGGTGACAGGTACGGCGGCGTGGTCTCGCCAGGGGTGATCGCGCACAACCACCTGCACGTGTTCTGCGCCCGTCTCGACGCGGCGGTCGACGGCGACGACAACACTGCGGTCGAGGTCAACGTGGTGCAGCAGCCCGAAGGTCCCAACAATCCCTGGGGCAACGCGTTCTGCGCCGAAGAGACGGTGCTGGCAAGCGAGAAGGCGGCGCGGCGGGACCGAAACCCTGAGACGGAAAGATACTGGAAGGTGGTCAACCGCAAGCAGCTGAACGGCCTGGGCCAGCCCACTGCCTACAAGCTGGTGCCGCACTCCATGGTTCGCCGCTTCCACCACGACGACACCCTGCTGGCGAAGCGGGCGGCGTTCCTCAACCATCACCTGTGGGTCACGCCTTACGCCGCAGAGGAGCGTTATCCCGCCGGCGCTTACGTCAACCAGAGCAGTGGGGATGACGGCATCGCCGCCTGGACCGAGGCCGACCGACTGCTCGAGGATACCGACATCGTGCTGTGGCACAGCTTCGGCATCGTCCACCTGCCACGGCCCGAGGACTTCCCGGTGCAGCCGGTTGTGAAGTGCGGTTTCCAGTTGATGGCCAACGGCTTCTTCGACCAGAACCCGACTCTGGACATGCCGCCTTCGCGCGATGGTGGGCCTGCGTAACCAGGCACGGCAAGGCGCCAGGGGCCGGGATCGCGACCCTATGGCGCAGGCCCGGTTTCGCACCTGTTCGTGCATGGCCTCCCTTCCTATATCAGTCGGGAGAAAAGCGGCCCGGCTGGCGTTACTTCCCGCCCGGAGCGGTCGCTGACGCTGCTGCGCAGCGAGACCCATGAATGCGAGGAGTACCGCAATGACAACGAAGCTGAAGCGTGGCCTGGCTGGTCTGATCGCCGCCTCGGCCCTGACGTTGGCCGGAACGGCCGTGGCACAGGAAGGCGTCAAAGTCGGTGCGCTCGACTGCCAAGTCAGTGGCGGCGTGAGTTTCGTCTTCGGTTCAAGCAAGAAGCTCGACTGCACCTTCCTGCCGGCGGCCGACAGACCAGCGGAGCGCTATACCGGCGAGGTGCAGAGCTATGGCGTCGACATCGGCTTCACCAGTGAAGGGATGATGGTGTGGGCCGTGTTCGCGCCGGCCGCCGATGTGGCGCCCGGTGCGCTCCAAGGCGGCTATGGCGGCGTCACCGCGGCGGTGGCGGCCGGGGCCGGGATGGGAGCGAACGTCCTTCTCGGCGGCGGCAGCGACTCGATTGCCTTGCAGCCGCTCAGCATCGAAGGGCTGAAGGGCCTGAACGTGGCCGCGGGCGTCAAGGGCATCAAGCTTACGCACGTCAAGTAGCGCGCCGCGCTCGCGGCCGCGCCCTGACCAAAAGTCTTGTGCGACCGTGCGTCTAGGTTGACGGAGCTGGTTCGCCAGCCGCTTCCCTTGGTGCCGGAGCACCGAACCGGCCGGCAAACCACGCCTCGTCGGGCATCTCAGGCGTGCCGATGAAGACCAGGTGGCTGTCGCTGTCGCCGCCGGTCGTCGCCGCCCAGTCGACGAGGTCGAGGTTGCGGCCGCACAGTTGCACGAGGTGGCGCCGTCCGGGGGCATCGCTGAGCACGACGAAGCCCTTGGCCCTCAGCACGTCGCTTGGCAACGTGGTCAGCGCCGCGATCAGGTCGGTACGTTCGAACGGGATGTGCCGGCCAAGCGTCACGCTGTGGAAGACCTGCGGGTGGCTATGCCCCGGTACCTCCGGGCTGCCGGCTGCCGGCCGCCGGTGAGCCGCCGGGTCGGGCTCCAGCAGTTGCTGCAGCGGCAACCGGGCCTGCTCGGTTTCGACCACGGCGACGCCCGGGGCCGTTGTTGCCAGTAGGCACCGTGCTGCATCCAGCTCTTCGGCGTCGGCCAGGTCGAGCTTGTTCAGCACGACAAGGTCGGCGGCGGCGAGCTGGCGTTGCACGGTGTCGGTCAGGCGCCGGTCTGCAGCACGCGCGCCGATGCTCTGGGCATCGGCAAGCACGATGGTGAGGTCGCGTCGTAGTCCTGGGTGCAACTCGCCGACGTCGGCGATGGGCCGCGGGTCGGCAAGGCCGCTGGCTTCGACGACGATATGCTCTGGCCGGTCCGGGCGTTGCATCAGGGTCATCAGGCTGACCAGCAGGTCGTCGCCCATGGAACAGCAGATGCAGCCGTTGGCCAGGGTCACGGTCTCGCCGTCGTGGGCGGCGATCAACGCGCCGTCGATCGCCAGCTCGCCGAAGTCGTTGACCAGGACCGCGTAGCGCACCCCGGCGGTGTCGGCGAGCAGACGGTTCAAAAGTGTGGTCTTGCCGGCGCCCAGAAAGCCGCCAATCACTGTCAAAGGCACAGGCGGTGGTGGGGACGACATCGGCGTCAGTCTCCGGCACCTGCTTCAAACGCCCGGCCGCCCAGGACTGTGCCCCAGACGGGCACGTCCTTCAGCTCGGCCGCCGGCACGCCCTGAGGGTCGGCCTCCAGTACGGCGAAGTCGGCCCGCTTGCCGACCTCGATGCTGCCGACCTCGTGATCGAGCCGCATGGTGTAGGCAGCGCCCAGGGTGATCGCGGCGAGCGCGTCGTCGACGCCGATACATTCCTGCGCCCCGAGCACGCGGCCGCACGTGGTCAGCCGGTTGACCGCGCACCAGGCGGTGAACAGCGGTCCCAGCGGGGTGACCGGAGCGTCGGAATGCAGGGCGTAGGGCACGCCGAGACGCTGCGCCGTGGCAGCGGCGTCCATACGCAGAGCGCGGTCGGGACCCATGGTCTTGGCGAAATGCTCGTCGCCCCAGTAGTAGATGTGGTTGGCGAACAGGTTGACGCACATGCCCAGCGCAGCCATGCGGCGGAACTGGGCCTCGTCGGCCATCTGGCAGTGCTGCAGGGTGTGGCGGTGGTCGCGCCAGGGATGCCGGGCGGTCACCGCCTCGACCGCGTCGATCGCCAGCTCCGAGGCCTCGTCGCCGTTGGTGTGGATGTACACCTGCAGACCGGCGCGGTGATAGGCCTCCAGCGTCGCCTCCAGCTCCTCCGGGCCGACGTTCCAGACTCCGTTCGGGGCGCCGTTGTAATACCCGGGCCACTTCAGCCGGCCGGTGAAGCCCTGGATCGAGCCGTCGGTGACCAGCTTGACGACGCCGATGCGCAACTTGTCCGTGCTGCGCCGCCTGAGCTTCAGCACGCGCTCGGCGCCGTCGGCGGCCGGCATACTGGCGCCGTGGAAGGCCGGGGCCAGGCGGACCGGGTAGTCGTCCCGCCCGGTCACCGTCAGCAGCCCTTCCAGCACCGGATCGGTCAACGGGTTGACCAGGTCGGTCGCCGTGGTAACGCCCGTGCGTACGGCGATCCGGCCGAAGTTCTCCAGCGCGGCGGCTTCGCTGGTCTCGGCGAAATAGTCGAGGCCGATGGTGTTCAGGGCCATGAACTTGGCCGCCATCTCCTGCAGTTCGCCGTTGGGCTGGCCGTCCGCGTCTTTGACCACGCCGTCGACGTTGGTGGTGGAGGTGATGCCGCCGCGCTCCAGCACCGCACCGTTGACATTGATGACGTGGAAGTTGGAGTGGATCACCACCACCGGCCGGGTGGCCGAGACCCGGTCGAGGTCGCCGCGGTCCATGCGCCGGCCGCCGAAAAAGATCGGATCGAAGCCCCAGCCGACCAGCGGGGTGTCGGCATCACCAAGCTCGCCCTCGGCCTGCTGCAACCGGGCGACGACGTCATCGATGCTGCCGAGGCCGTCGTGGTGGTGGCCGTCGGGGCCGACGCGGGGGTGATAGCCGACATAGACATAGCGCCAGATGCTGCCTTCCATCAGATGGCAGTGGCCCTCGACAAAGCCGGGCATTAGGACCTTGTCGGCGAAGCGGTCGTCCAGGGTGTAGCCGCCCCAACCGGCCAGCGTGGCCAGGTCGCCGACGCCAAGGATGCGCCCGTCGCGCACCGCCACGTGACTGGCCTGGGAGCAATAGCGGTTCATGGTGATGATCTTGCGGGCGGAGTAGACCGTCGTCTCGCTCATCGCGGCGCCTTCCTCTTACAAACCGGTTGTTTTGCCTGGCAGCATGCCAGCCGCAGCGGCGGCTACGCAAACGGGCGTCGAACGGTGGCTCATCGTCGCCACCTGCGACTTGCCTCACACCCGGACGCGGCTCAGGATCGCCAAAGGTCCGGTCGCAGCGGGGGTTTTCAGGTGCAGCAGTCGAAGATCCAGGGTTGGTCGGTGTCCGCGCTGTTGTGTTGTTGCCTGCTTTGGAACGCTGCCACTGGCGCCGAGCCGGTTGCGCCCCGATTTGTCGACGACAGCGCCGTCAGCGGCATCATGCACAGCTACACCGGCGACTGGGAGTTCTTCGTCGGCGGCGGTGTCGCCGGCTTCGACTGCGACGACGATGGCCGCACCGATCTTTTCATGGCCGGCGGCGCCGGGGCCGCGCGTCTCTATCGCAACGTCTCGGCCGTGGGCGGCGCGTTGCGCTTTGCGGTCGTCGATGATGCCGCCACCACCTTACGCGACGTCACCGGCGCCTACCCGCTGGATATCGACGGTGACGGCCATCTCGACCTGGCGGTGCTGCGGGTGGGCGAGAACGTGCTGCTGCGCGGCCGCGGTGGCTGCCGCTTCGAACGGGCCAACGAGGCCTGGCACTTTCCGGGCGGCAGCGCCTGGTCGACGGCCTTCACCGCCCGCTGGGATCCGGGGCAGGACTGGCCGACGGTCATCGTCGGCAACTACGTCGACCGATCGCAGCCGGGCGCGCCGTTCGGCACCTGCCACGACAACGTACTGTTGCGGCCGGGTGGTCCGCGGCAGTTCGCGCCGCCGCTGGCGCTGCGGCCCGGCCAATGCGCGCTGTCGGCCCTGTTCAGCGACTGGAACCGGGACGGCACGCCGGACCTGCGGCTGTCGAACGACCGCCAGTACAACGACGGTGGCGAGGAACAGCTCTGGCGCATCCCGGCATCAGGGCCGGCCGTCGCTTACGGCCGCGCCGACGGTTGGCAACGCCTGCGCATCTGGGGCATGGGTATCGCCAGCCGCGACATCGACGACGACGGCTATCCTGAGTATCTGCTGACCAGCATGGCCGACAACAAGCTGCGGGTGCTGGCGCACGGACCGGACCGGCCGAGCTATGCCGATGCCGCCTATGCCCGCGGGGTGACCGCGCACCGGCCGTATGCCGGCGGCGACACGCGGCCGTCGACGGCCTGGCATGCCGAGTTCGCCGACGTGAACAACGACGGCTATGCCGACCTGTTCATCGCCAAGGGCAATGTCGAGGCGATGGCTGAGTTCGCTCAGCGCGATCCCAACAACCTGCTGCTGGGCAGCGCCGGCGGCGGTTTCATCGAAGCCGGCGAGGCGGCCGGCATCGTCAGCTTCGCCCGCGCCCGCGGTGCCGTCATTGCGGATCTGAACCTGGACGGCCGGCTCGACATCGTCGTTGTCAACCGCGGCGCCAATGTCGAAGTCTGGCGCAACCGTGGCCGCCTCGCGGAAGGCGACGACGTCGGTTCGGGCAACTGGCTGCAGTTGCAACTGCGCCAGTCCGGCGGCAACCGTCACGCCGTCGGCGCCTGGATCGAGGCGCGCATCGGTGCGCGCACATTGCACCGGGAAGTGACGGTCGGCGGCGGCCACGCGGGCGGCCAGGCCGGCTGGATCCACGTCGGCCTGGGCGAAGCCAGGCAAGCCAGGCTGCGCGTGCAATGGCCCGGCGGTGCGTGGAGCCGGCCGGTGACCCTGCGGGCTAACCATTTCGTGTACCTGCATCGCGACGAGGGCACGGCACGGCTGTGGCTGCCGCCCGGCGGTTGACCCGGCACCATGCACTGCTGGCTCGCGATCGCCGTCGGACCATATCTGGCAAGTGACATAGGCGGCAGTTTTGCCGCATGCTTGGACACCACAGTAGTCGGGGAGGACGAGGGATGAATCTGGGACGCAGTCTGTTGGCCGCCGCAACGGCGGCAGTGGTCACAGTCAGCCTGGCCGGGGTTGCCGTGGCTAGAGATCTTGTCGTCGGCGTCAGCTGGTCGAACTTCCAGGAGGAACGCTGGAAAACTGACGAAGCGGCGATGAAGGCCGTAATCGAGGCGAACGGCGCCAAGTACATCAGCGCCGACGCCCAGTCCTCGAACGAGAAACAGATCGCCGACATCGAGAGCCTGATCGCCCGTGGCGCCGATGCCCTGATCGTGCTGGCCTGGGATTCCGCGGCAGTCCTGCCCGGCATCGCCTCTGCCAAGGCGGAAGGCATCCCCGTGGTCGGTTACGACTGGCTGATCGAGGACGCAGGCGTGTTCTACCTGACCTTCGACAACGTCGAGGTCGGGCGCATCCAGGCGCGCGAAGTGTTCAAGGTGCAGCCCAAGGGCAACTACGTCTTCATCAAGGGCTACCAGGCAGACCCCAATGCCGACTTCCTCCACGGCGGGCAACTCGAGGTGCTGAAACCTGCGATCGACCGGGGCGACATCAAGGTCGTTGGCAACCAGTACACCGACGGCTGGAAGCCGGAGGTGGCGCAACGCAACATGGAGCAGATCCTCACCGCCACCGACAGCAAGGTGGACGCCGTCGTCGCCTCGAACGACGGCACCGCCGGTGGCGTGGTGGCCGCGCTGACCTCCGTCGGCCTGGACGGCATTCCCGTGTCGGGCCAGGACGGCGACCATGCGGCGCTGAACCGCGTGGCCCGCGGCCTGCAGACCGTCTCGGTGTGGAAGGACGCCCGGGCGTTGGGCAAGTCGGCCGCGGAGATTGCCATCGCTCTGGCCGAGGGCACGTCGATGGATTCCGTGGCGGGGGCGACGAAGTTCTCCGACGGCCCGCGCAAAGTGACGATGAATGCGGTGCTGCTGAAGCCGGTGCCCATCACCTGGGACAATCTGGACGTGGTGATCGATGCCGGCTGGGTGAGCAAGGCAGTGGTCTGCCAAGGCGTCTCCGGCAAGGTGCCGTCGGCCTGCAAGTAGCGGCGACACAACGAACGATCTGATCCCGGCGCCGGGCGGCGCCGGGGTCGGCCACGGCAGGCGATGTCCGGTGGCTTGGGGGAGCGTGTGATGACGACGGCGACGTCCGAGGGCCGGCCCGGCCCGCGTTCACCGGTGCAGGCGGTCGAGGCCATCCTCGGTATCGATGCGCGCATGCTGGCGATGCTGGGGGCACTGCTGGTGATCTGGCTGGTCTTTGCCGTGCTCACGGACGGCATCTTCCTGACGCCGCGCAACCTCTACAATCTGGCCGTGCAGAGCACCGTGGTCGGGATCATGGCCACGGGCATGGTGCTGGTGATCGTCGCCCGGCACATCGACCTGTCGGTCGGCTCGGTGCTGGGCTTTACCGGCATGGTGATCGCCACGCTGCAGGTCGAGGTCTTTCCGCTGGGCGCGCCCTGGAACTGGCCGCTGACCATCCTGATCGGCCTCGGCATGGGCGCCCTGGTGGGATGTTGGCAGGGCTATTGGGTGGCCTACCGTGGTGTGCCGGCCTTCGTGGTTACGCTGGCCGGCCTGTTGATGTTCCGCGGCGGCGCCTGGCTGGTCACCGAAGGGCGCACGGTGGCGCCGCTGGATCCGACCTACCAGCTGCTGGGCGGTGGGATCGCCGGGTCGATCGGCGCGACCTGGAGCTGGATCGTCGGCATCGTCGCGATCGCCGCCCTGGCCGGCCTGCTCTGGCGCGCCCGGCGCAGCCGTCAGCGGCATGGCTTCGCGGTCAAGCCGCTGGCGCTTGAACTCGTCACCTTTGCGATCTGGTCGGCGCTGATCATCGGCTTCGTGCTGGTGATGAACGCCTACACCAAGCCGCGCACGGATATCGCCCGTGGGATCCCGGTGTCGGTGCTGATCCTGATCGCGGTGGTGATCGTGATGACCCTGATCGCGCGGACGACGCGGTTCGGGCGGTATGTATTCGCCATGGGCGGCAATCCGGAGGCGGCCGAGCTGTCGGGCATCGACGTCAAGCGCACGACGATGATGATCTTCGCGTTGATGGGCGTGCTGTGCGCCATTGCCGCGGTGATCACCACGGCGCGGCTGAACGCCGGGGCCAACAGCATGGGCCTGCTGGCCGAACTCAACGTGATTGCCGCCGCGGTGATCGGCGGCACCTCGCTGGCCGGCGGGATCGGCACCGTCGGCGGGGCCATCCTCGGCGCCGTGGTCATGCAGAGCCTGGACAACGGCATGGTGCTGATGGGGGTGTCCAGCGCCATGCGCCAGGTGATCATCGGCCTCGTGCTGATTGCCGCGGTGTGGTTCGACACTGTCTATCGCCGGCGCGGCTGAGGCTCGGCGACGAGAAGGGCCAGGGAGCGAAGCATGAACGGCGCGAGCCCACTGGTGGAGATGCAGGGCATCCACAAGAGCTTTGGCGGCCTGCATGCCGTCGAGGACGTCTCGGTCGACCTGCACGCGGGTGAAGTGGTCGGCGTACTGGGTCACAACGGTGCCGGCAAGTCGGTGCTGATGAAGATCCTGTCGGGTGCGCTGGAACCGGACTCGGGCGAGATCCGTATCCGCGGCGCCGCGACCGAACTGGACAGCCCGCGCGCCGCCCGCGCCAACGGCATCGAGACGATCTACCAGACCCTGGCGCTGGCCGATAATCTCGATGCCCCGGCCAACCTGTTCCTCGGCAGGGAGAAGCTGACCCGCTGGGGTGCCCTGGACGATGACGCCATGGAAGCCGAGGCGCGCGGCGTGCTGCAGCGGCTAAACCCGAACTTCACCAACATCAGTGACCCGGTGCGGACCATGTCCGGCGGCCAGCGGCAGGTGGTAGCGATCGCCCGGGCGATCCATTTCAATGCCCAGATCCTGATCATGGACGAGCCGACAGCGGCGCTTGGACCGGCCGAGACGGCGATGGTGGCGGAGCTGACCCAGCAGCTCAGGGCCGAAGGCATCGGCATTTTCCTGATCAGTCATGACCTGCACGACGTGTTCGAGCTGTGCGATCGGGTGATGGTGATGAAGAACGGCCGCAATGTCGGCACCCACCGCACCGAAGAGGTCAGCAAGGACGACGTGCTCAGCCTGATCATTCTGGGCCAGCTGCCGGAAGGCTGGCAGCCCCGCAACGGCGGATCGGCCGGCGGCGGCTAGGGCAACCGCACCACCATGATGGCACTGCTCTCCGACCCGGCGGTCTGGGTCAGCTTCGGCACCCTGGCGCTGCTCGAGATCATCCTCGGCATCGACAACATCATCTTCATCTCCATCATTTCGGCGCGCTTGCCCAAGGAGCAGCAGCGCGCCGCCCGGCTGATCAGCCTCACGCTGGCGCTGGGTATGCGGATCGCCCTGCTGCTTGCCCTGACCTGGATCATCGGCCTGACCAAGCCCGTGCTGACGTTTCTGGAAACGGCCTATTCGTGGCGCGACATCATCCTGCTGGCGGGCGGTCTGTTCCTGATCGCCAAGGCGACGGTGGAGATATACGAGACCATGGAGCCTGTGCCGGACGGCCAAGGCACGGCGGCCAAGGCGGCCAGGGCGGCGACCAGCTTCGCCGGCACCATCGTGCAGATCATCCTTCTGGATCTGGTGTTCTCGTTCGACTCCATCCTCACCGCAATCGGCCTGACCGACCATCTGCCGGTGATGATCGCCGCGGTGATGGTGGCGATCGGGGTGATGATGCTGGCCGCCGAGCCGGTCAGCGCCTTCGTCAACCGGCATCTCAGCGTGAAGATGCTGGCCCTGTCGTTCCTGGTGCTGATCGGCGTGGTGCTGGTCGCCGATGGCCTGCATTTCCACATCCCCAAGGGCTATGTTTACTTCTCCGTCGCCTTCTCGATTGCGGTGCAGGCCCTGGTCATGCTGGCCCGCCGCCGGCGCGGTGCGGCCGCAGACGAGGCTGCCTGAGGCAGGAAAGAAGATGGAAGACTTCAGCGTCGAGGGTTTCGAGACGGATTTCTGGAAGGACGCGGACAGCCGCCCAGGCTGGGACGACCTGGAACCGGGGGCGGTGCTGGCTTCGCGTCCGGTCACCGTCACCAAAGAGATGATCCAGCGCTTCGCCCGCTCGATCGGCGATGAGAACCCGCTCTATTTCGACGAGGACTACGCCCGTGGCACGCGCTTCGGCGGCCTGATTTCGCCGCCCAGCATCCACGCGCTGCTGTTGTTTGCCTGCACCGGCCACGACCATTTCATGCGCACCCCGGGGACGGTGAACATGGGGCAGAACTGGTACCTGCAGCGCCCGGTGCGGCCGGGCGACACCATCACGCTCCAATGCCGCTGCCTGGACAAGCTGATCCGCAAGGGCAAGACGTTCGCCATCCATGACAACGTCTTCCGCAACCAGCACGGCGAGATCGTCTGCGCCGGCCGCGGCTGGACGATGCGGCCCTATTGAGCGCAAGCGATTGGAAGTCACTGCCATGGACCTGCCCACCAGCTTTGATGCCGTCACCGTCGGCCAGGAACTGCCCGGCCCCGTGGTCGACGTCGACCGCGGGATGATCCAGGAGTTCGCCACCGCGTCGTTCGATCACAACCCGCTGCACTGGGACAACGCCTTCCTGGAGAAGACAACCTTTGCCGGCGACAAGCAGTTCGACGACGTCATCGGCCACGGCCTGATGACCTATTCGCTGATGGCCCGGGTGATGACCGACTGGCTGTGGCCTGATGCCGGCGAGCACCGTCGCCTGGAAACGCGGTTTCGCCGTCCGGTCTATCCAGGCGATCGGATCAGCATCGCCGGCCGGGTGGTCGACAAGCGTCAGACCCGCAAGGGCCGGTTCGTGGTCTGCGAGATCACCGTCAGCAACCAGAAGGGAGAGACCGTCGCCACCGGCGAAGCGCTTGGTGAGCTGTTCGCCTGACGGCCGCTTGGCCAGGCTGCACGCGTGGACCCCGGCTTCCGTGTCGGGTTGCGCGGGATTGTTTTGACGGAGCTGGCGTAGTCAGAGGTATCTCGTTTCTCAGGGAGCGCCTCGGATCATGCACGTAAAACTGCACGCCAATGCGACCACCACGCCGAAGATCAGGGCCT
>Ga0209458_1000181_pt1 | contig 30797 bp, 39 predicted proteins | sample WorMetLIZAISLAND_FD_187411 | JGI IMG/M metagenome (GOLD analysis project Ga0209458, IMG submission 187411) | Marine gutless worms symbiont microbial communities from Max Planck institute for Marine Microbiology, Germany - Inanidrilus manae... ...
TTCATCCAAACCGCGAAGGAAAACACTGCTCACCGGGGTTAGCAAGGAGACACAGCTAGCCGTGGCTAGTCAGGTATATAGGTCCCCAAATTTGTGGCTCGCCATGGAGGGCGACCAACGGAGAAACCGCCAGAGTTATGCCTCAAGTTAAGCCTATAACTTATCATTCCGAAAGAATGTCAGGTACAACAAGGAATTCCCTGCCCGCCACACCGTCGTGAGGGACAGCTTCAATCGGCCGGACGGAAAAACGACTGTCGGTAAGTGCGCCATTCCGCCCGAGCCGGTACCACCGATGGATGAGTACCCGTTCATCGACGATTGCCAGAAGGTCGCTCACAAAGAGATGCGGGAGAAGGTTTGTCAGGACGATAAGCCCGGACCTTGCAAAGACCTCCAGGATGTCGATCTGGCAGGGGCGATACTCAAACATATCTACGGGAAAGAGGCCCTCGCCTCGGAGCGCGTCGAGACGGAAGAGGACCAGGTATTGGCATTCGACCAACGACGCATCTTCGAGAAATTCTTCCCGGATACGTGGCATACCGACGCGGAAAATGCCTCTATGGCGAAGCGAGCTTACGTCTTTATCCCCAAGACCTGCAAGGAAGGAAGCGATGCAAGCTGCACGTCGCCATCCATGGTTGCTTGCAGGGCGGGGAAACCGACGACCGCCCCGGGCATTCCGGAAACCTGTTTGCCAAGTTTGGCGGATACAACGAGTGGGCGGAGACAAACGGCATCGTAGTCCTGTATCCGCAAGTGGAAAGGCGGCAAATTCCGCCGCCGCTCAACCCCCAGGGCTACTGGGATTGGTGGGGACAGGGCTATACGCACGCGAAGTACCACACCAAAGCGGGTTCCCAGATCCGGGCGGTGGCCCAGATGATCAATGTGCTCGTAGGCGAGGGGCTGCTCGAGACGCCGGTAGAGAAGAAGTAAGGGCACTTGAAACATCCGAGATGCCCGGCAAGGCAAGGATGCCCCACCCTGTCTGATCGGATAACTCCGATCGGATAACCGATTGAACGGGAAGCGAAGTCGAGGATGCAGGTTTGGCTTCGCGGGCTGCAAGATCCCAGGGAAGGGATTTTCCAAGCTCCCTCAGGGAAAGGCGCTACAGGGATGTGAACGGAATACCGGCCAGGTACCCCATAGAACGGGTAGCTGTTTCTCAAGAGAATGACCAACATTTTAACCGGAACGGAGAGATAACTTATGGCAACCATGCCTGAATCATTGCAGGATCTCGGCAAGTCCATCATGAGCATGGACGTGACCAAGGGGGCCGATCGGTTTCTCGATACGCTCGCTAAGCTGAAGGTGCCCGGCGTCGACATGGACGCATTGGTCGCCAGCCAGCGGGACAACCTGGAGGCCATGACCATAGCCAACCAAGCCGTTAAGGACGGGGGCGTCGAGGTCGGAAAATGGCAGATGAAGATCCTGAAGCAGACGCTGGAGGAGATCGCGAAGACCGGCGGTTCGATGACCAAGGTCGGCTCTCCGAAGGAGGTTGTCGGGGAGCAAACCGATATAGCCAAGCGTGCCTTCGAGACCGCAGTGACCAACATGCGTGAGCTGGCGGATATCCTCAACACGGCCAACCGAGACGCTACCAAGGCGATCGTGGATCGGGTGCCGGACAGCCTGGACGAGGTCAAGGACATACTCAAGGTCAACAAGCAAGGGGGATAGCACCGGCCTTCCGACCCCATTTGCCGCCACCGGAGATTTGGTTCCCTTAGTAACCTATCTTCCGATACCTTGACTTCCTGAATCGCCATAAGTCCTTGATTTAAGGATCTTGTGGCGATTTTTTGGTAGTGGATAAATTCTAAGTTGTGAAGTCTGCCAGCCCCTCCTCCGTCATTCCGGCAGGGAGTGCCGGAATCCAGTGCCAGGGGTGGCAAAAACAGTAGAGTTCAAATCATGATTTCGCACAACTATTGCCACTTATAAATTAACCACTACCCTATCAGGAAAACAGTCTCCGGAGCGTGGGAGCCAGAGGAAAGCTGGAGGTCCCCGACGGCAGCACCGTGCAACAGGTCATCGAGTACTCCGGCTTATTGACCCGGTTTCCCCAGATCGACCTGGACACCCAGCGCGTCGGTATCTTCGGCAAGCTCGCCAAGCTGACCGCCAAGGTGGCGGAAGGTGACCGCATCGAGATCTATCGCCCGATCACGGCCGACCCGGAGACCGTGGAGCGCCGAGATTCGGAGTAAAGGTCAAAAAAAGGTCTTCAGAATCAATACCGAAATACCGCCGATGACCAGACCCAGCATCCATTTTATCAGCTTCAGCTCGCCATTTATCAGCTTCAGCTCGCCTTCCAGCCGAGCGCTATCCGCTTTGGTAGCCAGCTGGATATCGAGGGCTTCCGAAAACACCTCGGCTAAAGCCTCTGCTTCCGCTTCGGCGTGCTGTTCCGAGACCCCGGCCGCTTTGAGCCGTCGCACGAACTTCAGGGTATCGAAGGTAATGGTTGCCATGAGTTAAGAGGCTGTCATCTCACTAAAACTTTAAGTGTAGATCTCTGACAGATCGATATCCAATGCGACGGATCGGAACCAGAGCGACTCGCCTAGCCCTTGGTAAGTCTCGCGCTCCCATCCGTCGGCTGTGCGACGATGAATCTCGACGGAAGGGGTATCCTGAGCAACCAGCACATACTCCTTCAAAGCCAAGAGGCTTTGATGGGCGAGTCGCTTGTCGCCTCGATCATACTCTTGGATACTGGGAGACAAGACCTCGATAACCAGGGTCGGATCGGTCTTGAAAAAGGGGTCTCCCCGCTCGGTTGCGCAGCGTACGAACAGATCCGGGTACAAAAAGTCATCTCCGACGCGGATCTTCAGGTTGCTCCCATAGACCCGGCAACCACTGCCTTTCAGGTGGCCATGCAGGATTGCCAGCAGATTGGCCGCGATTTCCTCGTGCCGATCGCTGGCGCCGGTCATGGCATACAGATACCCGCCGACCAGCTCATGACGGATCTTACTTGTCTGCTCGAAAGCCAGATAATCATCGACCGATATGCGCGACAGAGACTCGAGCGCGATCATCCGTAACCCCCTGTGAAACCAAGTTGCCTGCCCCGGATCGATACCGATTATCGGGCCAACTGATGACGCCGTCAGTGTAGGCATGAGCCTGGCATGCTGCAAGGACAGATGGCGAGGACAATATCCTAAGGTCTTTTCCCAGATACCCGCCGCTCGAGTTTGGTAAGTCCGAATGTCGGGTTACGGCGCGTTCGAGGATGTTTGTATCCCTCACTATCGGAAGAACGCGCCTAACCCGACCTACAAGACCCTTGCCCGACGGACATGGATCAAACCGCAAAGGATAACCCGACGGCGTCCCAGGCGCGATAGTCGGCGGATTATACACAGGGTGAGCGCGTATGACGCTTCCTGAAACCATGATGTTGCCGGATTGGTTTTCCCCGCGCCGGAAGGCGTAGGCGCGGGCTTGCCCGCGCTTTAGGCGATTGCCGGAAAATGATAGACCAGGATGGGTCGGCTATTCGTTCGTCTTCAAGGAGCGACAACAGGCGCATCGTTGTGCGATGTAACTGTTGTCACGACACAGAAGACGGACGAAAAGACAAGCAGGCTGGTCTGTCATTTGACAGAAATCGCCTTAGACAGCCTCTCAGCTCCAGTGCCATGTACAGCACCACTTCATTGACGTACCCTTGGGCTTGAAGGTCCGCAGTCATGGTTGGGTTCTCCTCTTTAGGTTTGAGTGACCCGTTAAGGTCAACCCGCTGCGGGCCTTGATAGGATCTACGGGCTTCAAATGCTACGGGCAGGAGAGAACGATGAATCTCGGACAATCAGCGGGTGAGGTAAGGGAGATGCCGGCGGTAACTCGATCGGCCCTCTACAGGTCCCTCGAGGCCCTGCCTGAGGGTCTGACCGGGGAGATCCTGAATGGACAGATCCACGCCCAGTCACGGCCTTCCGGGGCACATGTGAAGGCCGGTTCCCTTCTTGGCAGAAAATTGCCGGGTAATGGAGGACTCGATGGCTGGTGGATCCTGGATGAGCCGGAGGTACACTTCGTACGAAATATCGAGGTGGCCGTGCCGGATCTGGCCGGTTGGCGGTGTGAACGGATGCCTTACTTTCCGGAGGATCAGCGTTTCGAGGTGGTTCCTGATTGGATATGTGAGATCCTCTCCCCATCCACGGCAAGCCGGGACCGGGAGGTCAAGATGCCCCTGTACGCCCATTACGGCGTGCACTATGCGTGGCTGATCGATCCGGTTAAGCGTACACTGGAGACCTATCGACTCGCTGCCGATGCCTGGATCGAGACTGGCCGTTTTGCCGCTGCCGATCGAGTTGCCGTACCACCGTTCGAGGCTGTCAGTCTCGATCTGGAGGCCTTGTGGTTACCTCAAGATGAGCAGTTGTCTGGTTAGAAGCAATCCTGAATGGCGTGTGTTCAGAAGGACTCGAGCCCGATCCCGGCAAGCACGTTTACCAATAATCAACCACTATGGACTGAAAATCCATAGTCTGGAGGACTAAAGTCCCCATCCGTGGACAAGCCACGGACTGAAAGTGAAGGGACTTAAAGTCCATAGTTTCAACTATGATGCGCTTCGCGCACTAAAGTTATTGAAGCAATGAAGAAATCTTGAAAATCCTGTTAATCCTGTACTATTGGAGGAAAGCACGAACCACCAGGAATTGCTCATATACCGATTGTGCAAGCAGCTCCTCGACCTGCCGACTCGGCGGCTGCTCGAAATACAGCTCTTCGCCATCGAAATCCAGTAGATCCATTAGTCGTGTCTATTGCGCTAGTGTCCAGTACAGATGCTCTCAATTACCGGTAACATCGAGCGAGCGGACCATCACGGAAAAATTAGCCGCAAATCAACGCAAATGGACGCAAATAAACCTAATGGGATAAAGAACCGTCGATGACGGTGAGCCGATTGCGACCGATTGGCGTTCATTGCTTCAATAACTTTAGTGCGCGAAGCGCATCATAGTTGAAACTATGGACTTTAAGTCCCTTCACTTTCAGTCTGTGGCTTGTCCACGGATGAGGACTTTAGTCCTCCAGACTATGGACTTTCAGTCCATAGTGGTTGATTGCGGCAAAAAGAATTTCCGATGGAAGAACTAAAACGATGTTATCGGCATTTCAGCACTGCTGTACCAGGCTGGCCTGAGGGTGATCGATCTCGGCGAGAAAGTGCCGCAAATCGAGGATGTGGGGCGTGCGCTTGGTCCCGGTCACGAAGCGGCGGACCAGGGACAGCAGCTGTTCGACCTGCGCCGGTTCCAGCTCCAGGTCCAGCAGTTCCGCGTAGGCGCGGCGCACCGCTCCCTTGCCCGAATGTTAGCCAAGTACCAGGTGATGCTTCCAACCCAGATCGGCCGGGTTGATGCCCTGGTAGTTGCGGGGGTCCTTGAGCAGGCCGTCCACGTGGATCCCCGCCTCGTGGGTAAAGGCTCCGTCCCCGACCAGGCTCTTGTGCCAGGCGACTGGCCGGCCCGATGCGGTGGCGACCAACCGCGACAGTGCATCGAAATTCGAGAGCTCCACGCCGGTGGTCAATCCGTGCAGGTGTTTCAGCCCCATCACGATCTCTTCGAGGGCGGCGTTTCCGGCCCGCTCTCCGAGGCCATGGACCGTGGTGTTCACATGGGTCGCGCCGCCGCGCACCGCCGCCAGGGTATTGGCCGTCGCCAGCCCCAGGTCGTCGTGGGCGTGCATTTCGAGCTCGAGGTCACAGGCTCGGGTCAGGTCACGGATGCGTACGCGGGCCGAGAAGGGGTCCAACAGGCCGATGGTATCCGCGAACCGCAACCGTTGGGCCCCCGCTGCCTGGGCCGTTGTGGCGACTTGCCGGAGAAACGCGGGATCCGCTCGGGAGGCATCCTCGGCCCCGACGCAGACGGCCAGCCCCAGCTCCCGAGCCGTCGGTACCAGGCGCCGGATCTGCTCCAGGGCCCAGGGCCGATCCTTGCCGAGCTTGCGGGCGAGGTGCTGGTCCGACACCGGCAGTGAAACGTCGACCATGTCGACCCCGGGGTCACGACACTGGTCGATGTCCCTGGCAGACATCCGCGCCCAGACCATCAACCGGGCCGGGAGTCCCAGCTCCGCGACCGCGCGGATACTCGCGCGCTCGTCCGCACCCATGGCGGGGATGCCCACCTCCAGCTCGGGAACGCCGCGCTCGGCCAGCCCCCGCGCGATCGCGAGCTTTTCGGCCAAGGAAAAGGCCACACCGGCCGCCTGCTCGCCATCACGTAGCGTGGTGTCGTTGATGGTAATTCTTGTGGGTCGATGCTGCATGTTGGAGGATGCTTTTCCTAAGAGGCTGTATAAAAACTAACCAAACTGTAGGGTGGGCTGTGCCCACCACATACGACACCTGAGAGGTGGGCACAGCCCACCCTACGGGCACGATTCTATTAAAATCAATGGATTAGTTTTTAGACAGCCTCTAAACCACAGAGACGTTGAGGACGCAGAGAAAACGTCATGTTGGGTTACGGCGCGTTCAACGCTGTTTGTATTCTTTAAGATCGGGCAACGCGCCTAACCCAACCTACACCCCAAGCGAGGTCCGCGCGGGCCAGCAGTGCGGGCGGTAATGTAGGTGTAGGTTGTGTTGAGACGCTGGCATGGACCTGGTCGTCGATCAACGAACCGTTGTGCGTCGAAACGCAACACGTCAAACCTTTTGCTCGTTCCCACGCTCCAGCGTGGGAACGCTACCTTGGCCACTCCAGCGGCCAGGCTTGGTGACGCCGGAGCGTCAAGATTTGCTCCCACGCTGGAGTGTGGGAGCCAGATGATGAAATTTACCCACCACCCGATTTACTCACCGTCTCTGGTTTCCGGGACAAGCACGACCGACAGGGGGGGATCTCGCCCCTTTCCAGGGACAGCAGGATATTGGCGAGCTCGAACAGGGTTTGGCGGGCACCCCCTGGTAGCCGATCCAGAGACGCTGATAGCCACCCACCTGGTCGTAGAGGAGAAAGCCCGCGCGTACCAGGGGAATATCCAGGCGCTCGGCCGTGTGAGCGGCGTGGGAGTTGCCGATCAGAACCTCGGCATCACGTTCGCGGGCGATGCGCTCCAGGTCTTCCAGGTCCCCGATCTTGACCTGGTCGGTGCGGACCTGCCGTAAGGCGGCCGCATTGGAAGACGCCACCGCGGCGACCGTCGCCGCCCCCATGGATGCCAGCAGGTCGCTGAAGCCGAGCAGCAGGTCCGCGTCGGCGGCCAGGGCGAAACGGGACATGCCGAGCATGAAGTGGGTTCCAGCATGGCGTCCTGGAGCTGGCTGCGTTGGCGCTCGACCCGCGCCGGCACGGGCGCGCCGGAGATCCGTGCCAGCTCGGCCACCAAGGCATCCACGGCGGTGAGCCCCATCAGGTGGGGGAAGCGGGTATCCGGCACGCCGGTGCGCTCGGCCAACCGGTCCGCGGCGGTGTCCAGGGAGGTGCCGATCACGAGCGTCGCCGCTGAATCGCCGAGGACCGCCAGGTCCGCTACCTGGGTACCGCCTACTGTCAGGGGGCTGAGGTCCTGCTCGGTGAGATGGCCGTCCAGGGAATCGGACAGGTCCGGCAACACAATTGGGTGCAGGCCGAACAGCCCGATCAGGTCCTTGATGTGTTCCAGGTCACCGGGGGTCAAGTGGGCGCCCGCCAGTACATTGACCTGGCGCGGACGCCGACCCGGCCGGGTTCCGGCATCGCTGGATCGAGGCACCAGCTGCTCGATGACGGCCGCAACCGCCAGGGCGTAACCGGACTCCATGGCGCCGGTGAAATCCGGCGTCGCTACCGGCACCATCGGAATGCGTCGAATTGGGGGTAGCGGTCCCGAAACATGCGCACAGCCATATGGATGTCCGTACCCTGGGTCTCCGCGAGTCCCGTGGTGGGTACGCCGATGAGTTCCGGGGCATGCTTGCTACAGAGGGTCCTGAGTCCCTCGACCAGGTTCTCGTTCGCACCCATCACGGCACTGCCCTGGTCCATGGCGGTGGTCTGGAGGGGGATAGGCTCCCGGAAATGGCGCACGAAGAACACCTTGCCGAAGGCCGTGCAGCCCTGGGAGCCATGCAGCATGGGGATGCAGCGATGAAAGCCGAGAAAGGCCAGGGCGGTCCCGATGGTGGCGCTCGCCTTGAGCGGATTGACGGACAGGGCCTTGCCGCGCTTGATGATTTCAGCCATAGAAGACAACCTGCAGGGGAGGCATCGTCCTTCCGGCTCCAGGCGTGTGCCCTCCGTCGCGGACCCGCGGGTCCAGGGCGCCGGCCGTCGTGCCGCCTCCCGCACCGGGCTCTCGATGGTCAGGCATAGCTGGCGGGCCAACTCCAACATGCCGGTGTATCCTGCGTAGCCGAAGTCGCGCTCCTGGTTGATGTCCAGGAAGGGGATGCGCGCCTTGAGCGCCGTGTACATATTGCACCCGCCGGCAATCAGGACGTCGACCCGGTGTGCGCGCACGAGATCGAGTGAGTGCCCGGATGCGGGCCTTGTCGTCCTCCGTGGACTTCCGGGTCCCGGTGGCGACCACCGTCATCCCCAGATCCTGCAGCGCGGCCACGATGGACCAGGACTTCACACCCCCGGTGTAGAGCAACACCCGGCGCCCGGCCAAGCGCTCCCGCCAGGGGGCGAGCGCGGCGTCGATACGGGCCTCCTCACGTGCGATCAGCCGCTCGGTGCGTTCGGCCAGGTCCGGGTCGTCGATCAGACGGGCGAAATCACGCAGGGCCTGGGAGACATCCTGCACGCCATAGAAGCTGCCCTCGAACCAGAGGGTACCGAAGGCCGCTTCTAACTTGCGTGCCACATTGATCATGGCCTTGGAGCAGACCATCATGTTGACCTCCGAGCGGTGCATGGTCTGCACCTCCCGAAAGCGGGCGTCGCCCGACAAGGCGCACAGCACCCGCAGGCCCAGCTCATCGAGCAGGGGCAACAGGTGCCAGAGATCGCCGGCGATGTTGTACTCGCCCACCAGGGTCACGTCGTGGATCTTGAAGCCCGGCCGTTCGCTGTCCGCCGGCAGCGGGTCCGGCTCCCGGCCGCCGCAGACATATTTGACCATGGCCTCCCCGGCGAGGCGGTTGCCCAGGTTCTTGGTGCCATAGAAGCCGGCGCTGTCTACGGGTATCACCGGGGTATTCCAGCGGCTTTGCGCCGCCTTGCACACTGCCTCCAGGTCGTCACCGATCAGGGCCGGGATGCAGGTGTTGTAGACGAAGACCGCCGCCGGCTGGTAGGTGTCGATGGCCTGTTTGATGGCATGTAGGAGCCGCTGCTCGCCCCGTCCCATCACCACGTCCTGCTCGGTCAGATCCGTGGTCATGCCGATCTTGTACAAGGTGGGCCCGGAGGATCGGGTGCCCCGGTTGTCCCAGGAGTTACCGGCGCAGGCGATGGAACCGTGGACGATATGGGCCACGTCGGCGGTGGGCAGCAGAGCGATTTGAGCACTATCGAAGGCGCAACCGCCGGCGGTGGCACCCGGCTTGGGTCTGGCGCAGCCGGACCCAACCCGCTTGGGGTGGGCAGCGGGCGGCTCGTCGAGCAGCACGGCGATGTCTTTCCGCTTCATGGACGCCCCCTCGGCTAGATGCTCCGAAGACGTTCACGCAGGGCCCGTGCCAAGGGTTAGCCTATTGATTTCTCAAGACAAGAAAGGGCGGGGAAATGTAGTCTTTACGACAAACAGGTAGGCGCGGGTTTACCCGCGCTTTGCCATCTCGCGCATGCAATCCGGCCCAGCACCGACAAGCCGGCGCCTGCCTCTTTGTCGGCGTCGAATTGCTGCCGGCTTGCGGTCGTCGGTCGCGACTGTGGTGGTTCACCATGACCGGTAGGTGCCAGCTTGCCGGCGCTGGGCTGGAGCGCGGGCAAGCCCGCGCCTACGTGTTCCAGCCGGGAAAACCAATCTGGCAACATCATATTTTAGCAAGATTTATACGCGCTCACCCTGGCCCAGCACCGGCAAGCTGGTGCCTACCTCTTTATCAGCATCGAACCTCAGCGACGGGGGATACCAACAGCCTTTGTCGGGAGCCTGCGGGAGGTGGGTTCTACCCGCGCCGCGGCGACGGCGCTTTCCCCTGGCCACAATGCCTCGGGTGGAGACAGACGCCCCTCCCAATCCAAAGCGGCGGCGGGCAGGTAGCCCTTGACAGCACCTGGGTTACACCAGGTACCGCGGGGTTTTTCGAGAAACCGGCTAACCTTGCCGCCGTATTCCAAAAGATCCGGTCATCTCCCTCCTGATCGTGAGCGGTCTGGAATCCATAGAGAGCCTCTATTTTTCAGAGAATGACAAAAAATCACAAAATTATGTTATTTTTTGTTCATGATAAACAAAAAGTGGTAGTGTATAAATTCTAAGTGGTGAAGTCTGCCCGCCTCTCCCGCGTCATTCCAGCAGGGAGTGCCGGAATCCAGGGCCAGGGATGGCAACAACAGTGGGGGCTCAAATCATTACTTCGCACAACCATGCCACTTATAATTTAACCACTACCCAAAAAGTATATGGATCCGGGCATGCTGCACCACTATAGATTCCGCAACTTTTTCTCGTTCCCGGACGAGACCAGAGTCGATTTTCGCATGCCGAAGACGCTGCAAGGTGCGGGCGTCACCGATGGCCGGTTGTCGAAAGTCATGGCTGTGGTTGGCGCTAACGGTAGTGGTAAGACGAATCTGATCAAGCCGTTGGCGTTCGCTCACTGGTTTATCGGCAGCTCGTTTCAGGCCGCCCCGGATGGAGGCATCCCATTCGAGACGCATTTCTTTTCCAAAGACCGGAGCGGTTCGTTCGAAGTCGAGTTCGCGCTTGCAGGCGAAGTGTGGCGGTATGCCCTGGAGCTTACGCCCGAGCGCGTCCTGCATGAATCCCTGCACCGCAAGACAAGTCGGTATTTCAGCTACGTGTTCGAGCGTGATTGACGCAGCGGCGCTTATGTCGTCAAGCAGCAGGGCTTCGGTATGGCCCCTGCGGAGGCGAAGAAGGTACGGCAGAACGCCTCACTCATCTCCACCGCCGCGCAATACGGTGTGCCGCTTACCGGGATTATGGCCAACCTGTCGGTCTTTTCGAACGTCGTCTGGGCTGGCCGCGAACACGATTTTCATCGCATCATTAATGAAACCAACGTCTTCCACGAGAAGGATCCACTGCGGGAGCAGGTGGTGTCTCTATTACGGGAGTGGGATTTCGGACTGTCCGACGTCGTGATCGAAGAAGTATCATTCACGAACCCGGGTAGCGCCGAGATAACCAAGTACTACATGCCTTTCGGCGTCCATAAGGTCGATAACCAAGAGGCTAAGAGAATATTTACGGTCGAATCGAGCGGCACCCAGGGGGCCTATGTCCTGCTCTCATACCTGCTGCCCGCGCTGGCTGCGGGTGGCGTGGCGGTCATCGACGAGCTCGAGGCGGATCTGCACCCACACATGCTCTCACCGATTATGGATCTGTTTCTGAGTTCGAGCACCAATCCGCATGACGCACAAATCGTCTTCACTTGCCATGCAGCCGAGATCTTGAACCTGCTGCAGAAGTCGCAGGTCATGTTGGTGGAGAAGGATGAGCAGGGCTGCAGCGAGGCTTGGCGCCTCGATTCCATGAAGGGTGTACGCAAAGACGACAACCTCTACGCGAAATACATGGCCGGCGCTTACGGTGCGGTGCCGCAGATCTGAATTGTGATTAGGGGCTGTTGACACTGATCGTTCACGGTCCGATTGCGACCCTTTTCCGCGCTGACGGCGTTGCGGCTCGTCAAAATAGGCCGGCTATTCCTCCTCGCCGCGCCTGGTCAGCACGAAAAATAGCTCGCAATCGCCCGCGTTCAGATAAATGTCAACAGCCCCTAGACGCCGCGGCAGACAGGCCCGGAAGGTTCGCCGCGCACAAACAACTGTGTTGATTGTAGGAGAAGGCGACAGGACGTTGCCTTCATCAAGTACTTGAAGCAGCTTTACAACGTGCGTGGCTGCGGGGTTTCGGTGACGATCCGCAATGCTCACGGATATGGCCCGGAACAGGTGCTTGAATGCGCGATCGGCCAGGCTGGGGTGGGTGATTATGATCGCCGGGCAGTACTGCTCGATATTGGTGCTCGCCGTCGTCATCCTGTATGTCAATCGCCGTGCATATCGGCGCATCAAGGAGTTGGAGGACACATGATGGAATGGTTCGTCATTGCTGCCCTCGCTGCCCTGGTCATCGCCCTCGTATTGGCTGCTCGGGAGTCGGACTCACACGGGCGCAAGTAGATCGGTTTTCGAGCGGGTGGGGTGTTACGCTTAGAGCCTGTCTAATAACTAACTTATTGATTTTGATCTACTTGTTCCCATGATCCAGCGTGGGAACACCACCTTGGCCGCTCCAGCGGCCAGGCTTGGTGACGCTGGAGCGTGGGAGCCAGATGACAAATCAGACCGGCTCCTAGGGATTAGCATCCACCAGTTCTTCTCGGAACACACGACGCGGCATAGCCTCCGGATCCGCCTTGCTCTGGTCTTCGATGTGCTCGCGTAGGGCCGCGTTGATGAGTGTCTGATAGTTCCCGCCGTCACACACGCGATCACGGAACCACGCGATGATGTCCGGATCCAGGCGGATGGTGATGCGCTCTTTTGCCGTCTTGACGATCGCGCCGCGTTTGCTATTGGAAAAGTCGTATTCGCTACGCATAGCTCAGCCTTGTTCGTAGTGTCGACGCTCGGCAGGCGTGGCCGATCGCACCGAAATGATGCGGATGGTTTGTTCGTCGGGTTGGGTATAAACGACGACCAGGACGCGCCGAAGGCGTCAGTTCCGGTCAGGACGAAGCGTTGCTCGGCATGGTGGTCAGGATCGACCATCGCGCAGGCCAGGTCGTCATAGAAGACCTCAATGGCATCGGCGAGATCGATGCCATGTTTACGCCGATTGGTCCGGCGTTTGTGCTCGTCCCATTCGAATAGGGTCTCCATACCAGCGAGTGCATGTACAATCGCCTGATATTGCCAGATGATCGACCCATCAACCCACCAGGTGCCGGGCGGAGAGTAGGTCTTCCTCGGCGTTGTCGCGTAGCTCGGCGTCACGCCGTTGCATCAGGCCCAGGAACCAGACATCCTGACGCTGCTCCTCGGTGAGATCCGCGGCGTTCGGATCCAGATGCCTGATGCGGGCAGGGGGCGCGCCGTCGATTTCCGTCTCGATCACGGTCGCAAGATAGGGATAGCGTTCCCGTTCCGGGGTCCAGTCCACCTGCTTCCCGGCCCGGGCCTGGGCGCGGTTGCGGTGTACGCGCAGCACACCGTCGCCGGGGTACTGCTCCCAGGTCTGCTCGAACCAATCCGAGGCTGCGCGCCAATCCTCGGCACGGGCATACCAGAGGCCGGTCTCGATGATGCGGACACTGCCGGGGGGCAGCCTCTCGAGTTCCGATTTCGCGCAGTCGAGTGCTCCTCTGTCGCTCCGCCGCAGCAAGACGGTGCGGCCGAAGGCGGGGTCGTGGGAGAGGTCTTCGCCGGTGATGTCGGCCAGATCGCCGGCGGGACCCTCGTGGGGTAACCGCGGTTGCGCAGGTCGAACCGGCTCGCCGGCCAGCGCCCCCTGCAAACGGCGGCGGATCTGGTCGCGCTTGGCGGCGCTTTTCTCATCGAAGTCGATCTGGTGGGCCCGGTTCAGGATCTCCTTTGCCTCGTCCAACCGCTCCAGATCGATCAGGGTATCCGCCAACCCGTTGATGGTCGCGGGATTGCGGGGGAAATCCTGCTGAGCCTCCCGGTAGACCGCTACCGCCTGGTCTCGGCGGTCGGTGATGCGCAGGATATGGGCGAGGTCATTGCGGCAAACGGGGTTGTCCGGGAACAACTTTATGGCCGCACGATAGACCGCTTCGCCGAGCTCCACATCGCCGTGCAGGACTAGGGCATGGGCCAGTTGGCTGTGACATTAAACATCATGCGGAAAGCGCCGGCGGGCGTGCCAGTAGACCGCCTGGGCCCGGTGCCAATCGCCTTCCGCCTCCAGGGCCCGGGCAAGTAAGGATCAGGCATAATGATTCTGCGGATTCCAACGGGCGGCCTCATGGGCCAGCCCCCGCGCCCAGGTCGGGTTCAGATCCAGGAGCCGATCCCCTAGGTTGCAAAAGGTACGCACCAGGTAGAAGCTGTCCCCGCTCTCGCGGTAGTAACGGCGATGCCGGTCGAGCAGCGCCTGCAGCTGTGGCTTGATGGCCGCCAGGTTCCCTGGCAATTGCCGCAACAGCGGCCGCAGCTCGTCGATATGTGGCGGTTGCAGGAAATTACCCTTCGCCTGCCGCGGGTCGGATGGCCCTAGCGCGGCGGGGTAGCGTTGATCCAGCCACTTGCGCACCGGACCGAAGACGTCCCGTGCCTGCACCAGCTCACGAAAGCGCCGACCCCACTGGTCGATACTCATGGGGTAGACAGACGCCAGGTAGTCTAGCTTGGTGAGCCAGGATTTCCCTGCTACATCGCCCCGGCGGGCCAGGGCCTCGCCATAGTCCAGTACGCCGCGCAGCATGGCCCGGGGCACCGAACGTTCCACCCTGTCTGCGTCGTCCTTTGGCATCAGGCGCAGCCCGGTGATGCCGATGCACCCATAATCCGGGTGGACACCCCCGATAAGCCGGGTAAGTCCGAGCCACAGACCGAGCAATCGGCGGTCCGGTTGGTGCTGGGTGAGGGCAACGAGCAACGTCGCCTCCGGGTCCCTGGAACGACCGAAATAGAAGCCGCGCAGCCAGGGACGTAACCGGCCCAGGTTCTCGGCACACCAGGCCCGCGACTCCGGCAAGGGCACCAGGAGCACGGCGCGGAAGGCATCGACCAAGGCATCGGCGAACCGCTTGCCCGGAAGGTCCTCCGACGCCGGCGCACCGAGTATCTCACCGAGCCAGTCGCGCATTGCCCGGTCCGCGAGCGGGATCTGCTCCGGCGTCAGGATCCGGACCAGGGCCTCGGAGGGACGCGCCCGCGCAAAGGGACCGAGAAAGACGCGACTGGCCAGCAGGTCGCCGATGGCCTGGACCGACTCGGGCTCGGCGGCGAAGCGCGCCTGCCAGCGCTGGATGGCCGGACTGACGGGAAGGGCGTTCATTCCCCACCCGCGCCGAAGAGGTCGGCACCGAAGTCGTCGCGATCCGCATACAGACGGACCCAAGGCAGATGAAAGCCGTGTGCCCGTTCGAGCGGCATGGTCACCGGCTCGGCAATGATGCCGGCCCGATAGAAGTGCTCCGGGCGGTAGATCAGGCGCGGGTTCAAAAGCTCACAACCCATTTCGTAGTCGTTTTCACTCTCCACCGGCGTCAGATTCACCGTCCTGCCGTAAATCGGTGCCTCAGTAGCATCTGACCTTGGCAGAGGACTCGGAAAGAAGTAGTTGCTGATGTCGCCGTCCAGCACGGTGGGGACGGCAAGATGGCCTTGTCCGTCGAGCGCGGCGATCGCCTCCGCGACCGGATAGCGCATGACCAGGATCTCGACCGGCCGCCCGGCGGGGCCGGGGGCCAGGTGGCCCAACCCGAGGCAGTTGCGCAGACGCACGGCCCAGTTGTCCACCCCGTCTGCCAGGATGTCTGCGACTGGATCTCGGTGGTGACATAGGCAGGGCGCCGGTCCCGCTCGGCGTTCCAGGTATCACACAGGTCCTGGAGAAAACCGCGGGCGGCATGGTCACCGGCCTGGGACGCCTCGATCTGGGCCGTGACCTCCTCGAAGGAGTCCCCCTGTAAAGCGCACGGCCAATCCGCCTGCTCGACCCGGATCAGGTTGAGGCGTGTATCGATCTGACTCACCCGGTTGCGGTCGTTGAGCGGACGGAAGGTCACGGGCGCATCGGATTCGCCGGGGTCGAGGAAGAGCTGCTCCAAGGCAAAGCCGTGATGACGGCCGCGCCAGTCGTCGAAATCCGAGACCGGACCGGAAGCGAAATGGGGCTGGTACAGACCCAGCGCCTCCTGGGGCGGGCGTTCGTCGAGCAAGAAGTTCCGGGCGCAGGCCCGCTCCTCGTAATCGTCGGACCGGGAAGCCAGTTCCAGGTAGCCGTGGAGGTTGGGAATCGTTCGCAAATCCATAGGGATAGTAAGGCCCTGCAAAGAATTCTGTCGGACCGGAGGGTAAACTTGACTTGAGTTAACTTAACTTACGCGGAGATTTTTTTGAAGGTTATTCCGCAGTTGTTTCTTTGCCGTGCCGCTCTCCCCCCGACCCGCCCGGCGTAGCGGGTCCTGTCCGGGATTCCTGCCTCTGCAAATGCTCGCTGACGCTCGTCGCACTTGTTGCAGGCCCCGCAGTGGACACCGTCTTTCGGTGCCAGGCAGGTCATAGTGAGCTCCAGCGGCAGATGGCGGTTGTCCCGAATAAGGTCGTGCTTGTGGAGGCCCCGGTAGGGTGCCTCCACAGCGACCTGATGGGCCAGGCCCTGGCTGAGGACCGAGCCGAACGCGCGAAAGAAGTCGGGGGAAGCGTCGGGGAAGGGGTCATCCCCCAACGAACCGATGGCGATACGGGACACCTGGTGGGTCGAGCACCACAGGCAGCCAGTCCGATCAGGATGATGTTTCGGCCCGGCAGAAACACGGCGCTGTCCTCGGTGCCCGCCTCCGGCATTTCCTGACCGGTCACGCCCCAGTGATTACCATAGAAAGGCTCGATGGGTAGGGTGAGTGTCGTTACCGGCTGCACCTTGCCGGAGTTCAAGGTCGCCACGAAGGCTGCCAGCGCTCGAGCCTCCTCTTCTTCCCAGACCAACCCCATACGAACATGGATGGGAAAGACCTCGTTGCGGCGCGCCAGGTCGGCGAGGAGTACTGCGCTGTCCAGCCCACCACTTGCCAAAACGGCAACCCGGTCCACTAGTACCCAGTTTCTCTCTATTTTTCCTGTATAGGGCTGATGGGCACACTGGATTTCCGTATCTTACTAACCCTTGGAAGTGAAAAATAGACTGAAACTATGTACTAGGGGGTGTTCTCAATTAGCCAAATCATCGTAAAAATCAAGTCAGCTGTAGGCGCCGGCGCGGCATCGGGGCCATATGATTGTCAGCGAGTCGCTCATCACGGGTTGTTATCCTTGGATAATTTATTGATTAAGAACACCCCCTAGTCCTCCCGGTAAGTGGCGTAGCTGGTCGGGGTCTCCCACAGGCGGACCTCCGCCACGTTGAGCCCGAGGCGTCGCGCCTGCTCAAAGATCAGCCGTGCCAGGTTCTCCGCCGTGGGGTTCTCGTCGATGAGGTAGAGTGGCTCTCCCAGGTCCCGGAGGGCAGGTATCGCGGGATCCTGTCTACACAGGATCATCCGGTGATCCAGGTTGGCGTCGATCCAGCCCTTGACCAGGTTCCTCACCTTCTCGAAGTCCACCACCATTCCCATCTGGTCGAGCGCTGCGGCCTCCACGTCGATCTCCAGCCTGCCATTGTGTCCATGCAGGTAGCGGCACTGGCCGTCGTGGTGGCCCAGCAGGCGATGGCCGTAGCAGAAGTCGATGGATTTCGTGACCCGGTGCGGCACGCCTATCCCTCCACTCCGGGACCTGCCAGATGGCGGCCCGAGTCCACGCGGATGATCTCTCCCGTTATCGTCTCGCCCTTGAGCGAGGTAACGATGACCTCGGCTATCTCAGCGGCGGAGGACTCCCGGCGGAGCGGAGCCTGCTCGACGACTCCCCGCTGCCACAGGTCTTCGCTGCTGTCCGCGGGATGCATGATGGGGTCGGGGGCTAACGCGTTGACTAGGATGCCATGCCCTATCCGCCGGGTCCCGACGAGCAGGGCTCCTTTTCCGGAGAGAGAAAGCATCGTGGCCTCAACGAGGAGTTACACGCGGCTCACCCGGGGCAGCAGCCTCCGGCGACAGAAAATCGACCACGACCGCGGTCACGTTGTCGCGTGCGCCCCGTTTACAGGCCTCGTCGATCAGGGTCTGGGGAACCGCGTTCAGTGCAATCCGTGCCGCCAGCTGGGCGATATCGTCCTCGGGAACCTCCCTGGTGAGCCCGTCCGTGCATAACAGGAAGCGGTCGCCGTGCTTGAGCTCGCAGATCTGGGCATCGACTTCCAGCTGCTCGCCGGCACCCAGGGCCCGGGTGATGATATGGGCCATCGAGTGTTCTTCCATCGCATCCGGGGAGAGATCGCCCTGGTCGACAAGTGCCTGTACCCGGCTGTGGTCATGCGAGAGCTGGTGCAAGGTCCCGTTACGCAGGCGGTAGATCCGACTGTCTCCCGCCCACAGCGAGACGCAATGCCCCCCCATCGCCACCAAGGCGGCGAGGGTGCTGCCGATGACCCTCTCCCTGCGACGGCACGCTTCGACACCCAGACGCCGATTGGCATCGCCGAGGCAGTCGCGCAGACTCGCCACTGCCCGCCCTAAAAACCGGTGTTGCGGCGCCGTCTCCAGGGCCTGCACGACCAGACGGCTCGCCAGATCGCCGGCGGCATGGCCGCCCATCCCATCCGCGACGGCCCATAAGCCCCTCTCCGGTCGGTCCAGATAGGCGTCCTGGTTGACATCCCGCACGTTTCCGCGGTGAGTGGCACCGGCCGAGATGCCGCGCAGTTGGACGTTCGTGTGATTCATGATCCCTGGGACCCCCAGGAAATATCCCTCATACGGATGCTCCCACCTACCATAACATCGGGAGTCAGTTATCAGTTATCAGTTGGCAAGGTACAACTGATAACTGCCCCCTGAAAACTGAAAACTGACAACTACGGGTTTTGGGAAACATCCCCGATCGGCCCTGCCGGGGTCTATTCCCAACCCCATCGGTCCCATTCACCCGTGAGCATGCCCGCGAATCCGGCACTCGGCGGCAAGCCCTGGCATAACAGGACCGAGGGCTCGACGACCTGCGAGCCGTTCGACCACCACAGGCTGTAGGCGAAGAAGAGCTCCCCCAAGGTCTGGTGCAACAGGCTGGGACACAGGGCGGCGAGATCGCTCGGCAACGGGAGGCGCCGGGCGGCCGACTGACCCGGACCGGGAGCAGGCGATTGGGGTGGGTCCGGCGGCGGCCCGAGCGCCATGACTTGCCGATCGAAGTCCGCGAGCGCGAGGTCCTGCTCCAGGCAGGCGAGGAGCAGGGTCTCGGCCGACTCATACCAGGCCGCTGCGCCGGTCACAACGCCGAGTGAATTAGCCGCGGCGGACAGGGGGCAGGCGAGGGTCAGCGGAAAGTAGCGTCCGACCTGATCCACACTCGGCATGAGCAGACCGGCCCAGGGCGATTGACCGGCCGTACCCGACGCGAGGACAAAGCGCCAGACCGGGCTGGTGAGGTAGGTATCGAGCCAGCGTTCGCCCAGCTGATCCCGGCTGTTGGCGATGGATTCCTGGAGCCAGCGGTCCCAGGGTCCCACGAAGGTGGTGGGTAACCGCCGGGACACGAAATCACCGTTACTCGGCAGCTTACCGTAGAGGCCGGGTAGTTGCTCGGGGGATGGATTCATAGGCGTACCGGACAGTGAAAGCTGCGTAGCTCTGTGACTCCGAACGGGTTGCGCACGCTGAGCGCGTCCAGGTCGAAGGTCATGCGCAGGCTATTGGTTCGGAAGGTGACACGGTAGCGCTCGTCATTGATCCTTTGCAGCGCGGAGCGATCGAGGATGCGGAACCAGGCCCAGGGGCCGTGCTCGGTGACACTATACTCCTGGTCGACGAGGTCCAGGAAGGAGAGGCGCACCCGCCCCGTACCCTCGGGCACCGGCCACTTGAGCCGCCAGGAGCGCCCCGCCTCGTGCCGGAAGGTAACCACCTGCCCTTCCAGATCGAGTATGAACTGTTTGGCCCGGTCGTCCATGCTCACCGCCTCCAATTTGAACTCGACCGTCAGGTCGGAGCCGCCGGCTGGAAAGAAGGCCTCGCGGATGGTCGCGGCGAGTTGGAACTGGGCCAATGCGTCCGCGGAGATCCTTCCTTGGTCGTCTCCGACCCAGCGCCAGGGATCGACGGTCGTATCCACCGCTCCGGAGAAATTTTCCTTGAAGAAGCGATCCAGCACCCCATTGGGGCCGAACAGTTGTCCGAAATCCTTGAGGGGGGTCTCCGCGGTGCTCGCGGGGTGGAACGGGTAGTGGCTTTGGGTAGCCCGACGACAGAACGGCAATACCTCCATCTTCCAGAGCCGATTGAGATCGGCCTGCACCTCCCCCGATACCATGTTCTTGCTGTCTCGGGCCAAGGTGGAAAGCCAATTACCGAGGGGTCCTAGAAGGGTCTGGGCGGCCCGTTCGACCGCTTCGGCTTCTTTGCTCTCCTGCTGCTTGAAAACTTCGAACAGCTTGGGTCCCTTGCCCACCCAGTCCGCATAATTGTTCATATAGACATCCAGGGGGTGGAGCTGATCCAGGACGGATTCCAGCTCCGAGACCTTGCCCCCTTCGGTATCGACCAGCGCGTGAAGATCCGAGGAGGCGTCACTTACGATATGTTCCGGGGGCTGCTGGGACCGAGGCACCGCCGATTCGGCCCGGTCCCACAACCTGCCGATCCGGCCCATCCTGCGCTGCACATAGTCTACCGCTTCCTCGATCCGGCCGGCCTGTTCCTCCTGTTCTACCTCCCGGTGCGCCAGGTCGGTCTCCCGCGCGATGGCCCGGAACAGCAGGAGCAACGGGGAGTCGCGTTTATCGGACAGCAGGCCCAGGATGGCCGCGGTCTCTCTGGGGTCGCGCCCGCCGGCGAGCGCCAGATCGTCCAACAGGGCCTGCCACTGTCTGATGTACTCCCGCAGATAGAGCCCGCGCACATCGCCCAACAGGGCCATCTTGTCCGCCAGCGAGACGCCGGTACCCAGGACCCAGCGCTCATTTTCCAGGGTGGCGATCAACTTCAATACCCGTGGCCGGAACCCCTGGTGATAGGCGTCATAGGTGTAGAGGGCGTCGATTCCCGTCGCGAGCGACTTACCGCTCTTGCGTTCCAATACCTGATCGGCATAGGGCCCCGCGGCGCGGCTGACGATGAAATCAGGAAACTTGTCGCCAACGCCGGTCTGCTGCAGACGGGAGAAGACGCGCTCGGCAGGGAGCGGGCGGTTCAGGACCTGGCGCGCCCGTGCGACGAGTCCCTGGTCCATCTCATGGGGTCGATAGGCCAGGGGCTCGTCCGTGAACAGGGCCTCCAGATGGCGTTGCAGATCCGCACGCTGTTCCACGGGTATCTCCCGTGGCCAGTTGTGTTCCCAATAGCCATCGGCCCAGGCCCGTACCGTTTCCGCATCATAGTGTTCGTCGTCATAGAGCATCAGATAGACGCGCAGGGCCTCGTAGAGCTTGTCGGGCTCGGCGAGGAGGCCCCGGATCTGGTCTTCGAGGCCCAGAATGACGGCGGACAGCAAGGTCTTGTCCAAGGTCCTGAGATAACTATCCCGGGCCGCCTCTCCGAGCTTGCCGTACTGAGACAGCCCGAACCTTGCCGCCAGCGGAACCTCATCATCGCCGTAGCCACCAGGGATGTCCCGCATGGCATCGAGTAGGGGCAGAAACCGCAAGGGTTCCCGCTGCTCCTGCGGCGGCAGCCCGTCGAGTTGCGCCTCAATGGCCTGGGTCCGGGCCGTGACCTCTTCGATATAGGCCTGGTTGCGCAGATAGCTGGTCAGCCAGGCCACGGCGGCGATGGCCGTAATGCCGGTGGCCGCAGCATAGGCACCCCGCTGCACCCAACGCCGATGCCGCTCCAAACGCAGGTCGGTCCCGGCCAGGCCGGTCTCGCGAAAGATCAGATCGCGAAACAGGCGGTTGATGAAGAAGCTCTTACCGCTGCCGGTGGCGGCCGATGCAACCTGCCGGTCGAGTCCCAAGTTGGCCGCCAGCGCGCCCATCACCCGATCGATGGGGGCCCCGGTCTGGGTTCCATTGGTGAAATAGACGCCGCGGACCAGCGGGTGCTCTTCGTACCGGCTCGGTTGAAAGACGTCCCGCAGGAAGCCGTTCACTGCCTCCTTGAGGACGGCGAGCTGCTGGGAAAAGGCGAAGATCAGGGCCCGTTTCTGCAGCTCGCGCTCCGGCTGTAAGCGTCCCAGCAGCAGCTCGTTGAGACGCCCTTCCAGGCGGTCGAACTCGTGGGAAAACTCCGCGATGCCATCGGTTGCGCCTGTGTGCTGGTCCAGGTGAAAGGTCATGCCCCAGACCTGCTCCCGATCCTCCTGGCCCAGGTCGCCGAAGACCTCCATGAAGCCCGCGATCAGATCGCTCTTCATGAACAGCACATACATGGGAAAGCGCACCCCTAAGTGCTGGTGCAGCTCCTGGACCCGTTGCTTGACGGCGCGGGCCTGGAGGCCCCGCTCGGTATCCGTCTGCCGCATCAGATCGGCCAGGCTGACCGCGACCAGGACGCCGTTGATGGGTCGTCGCGGACGGTGCTTCTTGAGTAGGGCGAGGAATCCCAGCCAGGCGGCACTATCCACGGCCTCGTGGCTGTCCTGGGTGGTGTAGCGACCCGCGGTATCCAGCAGTACCGCCTCGTCGGAGAACCACCAGTCGCAGTTGCGGGTGCCGCCGACGCCGCGGATGGGGTCCTGGCCGAAACGTTCCGCGAGCGGGAAGCGCAGGCCGGAGTTGACCAGGGCCGTGGTCTTGCCGCATCCCGGCGGGCCGATGATGAGGTACGAGGGCAATTGATAGACGTAAGCGCCGCCGAGCCGCCCTTTGGTGTCCGCCTGCTTCAACACCGCCATGGCCTCGCCGAAACGTTCGCCCAGGGTCTCGAGCTCCTGGCAGAGGCCACTTCCGCGGTGTCCGGTTGGGGCTCGGGGGTATCCGTCATCTGCTCCACCATCCGGCGGTTTTTCCGCCAGGCGGCGATGGCCTTCCAGACCCGGACTAGGACCCAGATACCGAACAGACAGCCGATCAGGACCCAGCGTGGCCCCGTTTCTTCGAGCGGATAGGAGCCGGCGAATCCGAACAGGGGCCCTAAGAACCAGATCAGCACCGCCAGGGCCAGCACGCCCAGGAGGGTGAGGAACCAGGGTTTACCCAGGGACCGGAACAGCTTCTTCATGGTGGGGTGTACAGGTTGGGGGACATTGGATCACGCAAGAATTATCCGCATCGGATTGCCGTCACTAGGATCCGCCGCCCACTCGGGTCCCCAGTCCGCGGCGGTCGCTTCCGGCAGGCTGTCCCGCAAGAGCTCGGCCCAGTAGAGCTCCAGCATCAGGAACTGCAGGTCGTCGCTGCGGAAATCGCGGAAGGGAAAATCCGGGTGTTGTTTGATCTGTTCCAGCTTCATGACGATGGCTCCACCGCCGCGAAGAAGGCCATGATGATATGACGCGCCTTGGCGAACGGCGACAGGAATGGATGATTCAGGACATCGGCGAACTCGTCCATCGCGTAGAAGGGCAGCCCGGAGGCGATACGGATCAGGCACCAGTCGAAGATTTGCGCTTCTTCATCAACCCCGAGCCGTTCCGCGGCCCGGACCGCCTCGGTGATGTCGGCGTGCAGGGTCTCGCCATAGTCGCCGGTCAATACCGGTTGCTCCGCACGCATCTGCCGCTCGACCCGCTCGGCCATCCACTCGACATAGCGCCTCACGGCGTCCTGCTCCAGCGCGTCCCACTGTTCCTGTCGCATCGTCAGCATATCGTTTTGCTCCCATGCCTCCGGCATGAATTCCCGCAGCATCGATTCCCGCGGCGTCGGGCAGGGGTTGTTCGGGGCCTCGTCGAACCCCGAGCGGCAGCTGACCAGAAACCGCGCTCGGTGACTTGGCTCACGGAACCCGATCGGCAGGATGCATCCGGCAAACGGATTCATTGCTTCAGTAACTTTAGTACGCGAAGTGCATCATAGTTGAAGCTATGGACTTTAAGTCCCTTCACTTTCAGTCCGTGGCTTGTCCACGGATGAGGACTTTAGTCCTCCAGACTATGGACTTTCAGTCCATAGTGGTTGATGCAACAAAAAAATGAGGGTCTAGATAACTTTAGAGTGGATTTTCTCTTAGCTAGAGTCAGTATTGTATCATAGAGGTTTTCTTCTCGGTGATTAAATCTGAACTCACATTCTTTGAGGTGTAGATGAAACGTATGTCTGGGAACACCATTAAACTTTGCGAGCCTTCGTTTGGCATACGACCAGAACAATTCGATGCCGTTGATATGGCAATTGCCGCGGGCAAATTCATTCTTACCATGATGGACCCGAAGATGTTTTTCATCGCCCACATCCACCAGCCCATTATAGCCTCTCCAACCGTCCGAGTGGATGATACTGTCGAGGGCTACCTGGCCCCGGATCGCAGCCTGTAGCTGCTTTTTGGAGGCGTCCGGGACGATCTCCGTGCAGACTTTTCCTTGACGTTCCAGGATCCCGAAGACAATCATTTTACTGCCTGCTCCACGACCTTTCTTCCCGCGGACACGGCGCGCACCAAAATAGAATTCATCGACTTCAACCTCACCGGAGAAGGGCGATGAAGCGTCACAAACCTGGGCCATCCTAATTCGTAATTTCAAGAGTAGCTTATTAACCGTAAGGCGGCTTACATCACTCAACTCAGCGATTTTCGAGGCCGGTAAATCAAGCGCAAAAAAGCGTATAATCATTCTGAATTTGGCCTCTGAAAGGTGTGAACGCCTAAAATATCTGTTTTTTCCTTGCATAACATAATCTTAGCATGCAGGTGCAGAGGCTAAAGTTATCTAGACCCTTAGGAAATTAGGTTGCCTTGTCCCCCTCAGTGCCGAAAATCCGGGTATGGATGTTGGGCACACCGCCATCCGAAGATGCGGCTCGCCGCTAGCCGAACATCCATTGATGCGGTTCGCGGTGGGGGTTGGTGTCGTTCTGCGACGGCGTACCACGCTCACCACATCCTACATTCCGGAATTCCCTGCCGGAATGACGGGATGGGATCAGAACTGCAACCGGATAGTTGCATAATAATTACGTTCCGGCAGAGGATAATCGACTAGAGCCACGACACCCGCAGAGGCTTCCTGATCATTGGTATTGAGGAGATTGCGGATCTCGAGCTGCAAAGAGAGGTCCTGCGTCAGGTCGTAGCGGCCGAGCAGATTGAGCCGGACATAGTCATCGGGCTCGGATCGCAGGTCTATAGGGATCCGTGCCCGGTCGCCGACAACATAGCCCTGTAGATTGAGGAAGAGCTTGTCTCTCTGGTATTGCACCGCCGAGAAGCCCCGATGCTGGGGGAGATAGCCGGCGTTCTCATGGGTGGTCTCGTTCGTGTTGTACTGGTAGGCATACCAGCCCCGGAGGGACCATTCCTTGGTGATGGACCAATCGGCCTCCAGCTCGAAACCTTCACCAACCAACTCCCCGACATTCTCCGGCTCGATGAAGGGGCCCCGGTCCTGCAGGCGAATCCAATCGATGGTCTCGTGGCGGAAGATATTGAGGCCCAGCTTGAGCTCCGGTGACGGGCTGTAGACCAGATGGAAATCAAGGGTCCGCAGCCGCTCCGGATCCAGTTCCGGGTTCGGTCGATAAACGGGTATGCCCATGCGGTGGGTCTCGATTAGAGCTGAAGCCCGGAAACCCTCACCGTATAAGAGCTTGACTGTCCATTCATACAGGGGCGTCCAGACCAGGACCAGGCGTGAGTTGAGCTGGGCCCCCACATCCGAGTAGTCGTCTATGCGGGTGCCTAGGGTCAGGCGCCACCTGGGGGCCAGGAGCCACTCGTCCTGCAGATAGGCGGAGAGGATGCGACGGCTGAAGCGGACATTCAACCTATCCGGCTTGACAGACCCAGGGACAGCAGGCAACACGCCTCGGTCCGTGATGGCGTAGTTCAGGGTGGCGTCGCCGAATTTATAGCGGCTTTGCTCGATCCCAATGCCTGCGGCGAGGTCATGCCGTTTGAAGCCGCTATAGGTCCCCCGGAGCTGGGCCTTGGCGGAGAGCTGCTTGCCCGTGGCATCCATGACCACCCCGGCCGGGTAAACGTCAGACGGCGGAAACCACATGATGTCGTTATAGTGGCTGGTGACCTCGGTCAGATCACCGGTCGCTTGAGGCCGAAGCTCCTCCAGAACCCGAAATCGTGGGAGAGACGGCCCTGCAGGGTCTGGGATCCCGTGCTGCCCTTGGGATCGATAGAGCCGGCCAGACCGACGCCGGTGCCGAAATTGCTCCAGCGCGAGAAGCGGAGCATGGCCTTGGTGTGTTTCCTTTTGGTGTCTCCTATCGTGAAATTCAGCAAGGCACCGAGCTTTTCCCGATCCGTATTGACCTGGGTCGGTGCATAAGAGGACGCAGTCCCGAAGGCCGCATCGAGTCGGGTCGCGCTGTCGGTAGGGATGTCGGGTGACCAGCCGTCGGTCCGCATTAGCTCGGCACCCAATACCCACCTGCCGGACTTCGACCTGTCCCAGGGTTTGTTTCCGAGGAGGAGTCGGGCGTTGCGGGTTCCATAGGAGCCGACACTGAGGGAGGCCGACCGCTCCCAGACCCGTCGCTTGGTAATCACATTGACCACGGCGGAGAAGGCATCGGCGCCGAATACGGTGGAGCCCGGACCCCGGGTCACCTCGATGCGGTCGATGCTGTCGAGGGGGATGGTGCCCAGTACCGTCAACTGATCGCCCATCCCAAGCTCGGTGGCGGCAATGCCATCCAGCAGGAACAGGATATTGCCCGATCTGAATCTTGCGAATCCCCGCACGCCCACCAGTGGCAAGAGCTCTGTTCCCAGGCCGACGTGAAATCCGGGGACCAGTCCAGGGTCTCCGTCACATCGCGGAATCCATGGTCGCGGATGTCCTGGGCGGTAATCACGGTGGCCACCGCCGGTGCGATCCTGGCGGACCGGAGGCGTCCGGTGGCGAGCAGTACCGTCTGTTCCGAGCCGAACATCCACTCTTCTTCTTCGGGGGTCAGGGTCAGTGCTCGGGTATCCGGTGCCGCGGCGAGGACCAGGCCGGCGGTGGCCATAGCGGCCAGGATGGGCTTGAGGGTGGTGGTAAATTTTGAAGTGGTCAGCGGTAGGGTAATCATTAACCAGTTCCTATATCTTCTTGGGTAGCGGCTAAGAGGCTTCTAAAAGCTAATACATCCCGTCATTCCGGGTCGGACCCCGGAATCCAGAGTGTAGGATGTGGTGAGCGCGGTACGCCGTCGCAGAACGACACTAACCCCGACCGCGAACCGCATCGATGGACTCGGGCGTGTTGACATTTGATTAAGGCGTAAACCGCAACCTCCGGGCTTGTCTCCTAATGGTACAGGATTAACAGGATTATTTTTCTTAAATAACAATTATAAGATCCTGTTAATCCATGAAATCCTGTTAATCTTGTCCGATTAGCGATTGGCACGACGATTCTGTCAACAGCCCTTAGTCGCGGCAGAGATCCGCGGTCTGCTGGCTGCGGACTTGCCCTCCCTGGCCATTGGGCTCCTGCTTCCCAGCCGGAATGACAATCTTCGGTTAGAGTTAAATGTCAACAGGGACTAATTGCTTCAGGAGCGCGAGCAGCTTTTTCGGAAAGATGGGCTTGATGAGCAGCTGTCCATCCAGTGCTTCGATCCGTTCCCGCAGATCCGAGCGCTCATCGGCGATCAGAATAACGATAGGTGTGCGAATCTTCCACTCCTGGCGGCATTTTTGCAAGAGGTCGAGCCCCTGGGGAGCGGGCATGCGGTGGTCGAGGACGATGGCGTCGTAGCTCACCTCCGGGTTGCGGATGCAGCCTTCCGCGGTGCCGCCGTCATCGGCCTCATCGACAATCCAACCCTGCCGACGCAGAATAGCGACAAGGGGCCGCCGAACCAGTCTGTTGTCATCGGCCAGCAGGATGCGGAACGCCTGATCCTGCGGTCGGGGCGCCGTGGCCGGGGGAGTCGCCGGGGGCTCGGGCAGATCCGCCGGCAGCTGGGGGGCTGTGGCCAGCGCCTGGCCGGCGGGGAAGGTGAAGCGGAAGGTGCTGCCTACCCCCGGGGTGCTGGTCGCCCGGATGCTGCCGCCGAGGGCCGCGGCGATGTGTTGGGAGAGCCACAGCCCCAACCCGATGCCGCTGGCCGCGGAGTCCCTGACCTGGGTGTCGCTCTGGAAGAAGGGGGTGAAGATCTGCTCCAGGTCGTCCGGGGCGATGCCGATGCCTTCGTCCGCGACGGTGATGGTGATCTGGTCCGGTCCGCTGGCTGCGACTTGTAGGCGAATCTCTCCGCCGTCGGTGAATTTGTCGGCATTGCGTACCAGGTTGAACGCCAGCTGCTGGATGCGGGTGCGGTCGCTGTGGACCTGGAGCGCATCCGGTTCCGGGGTTATCACCTCGAGGGTGTTCCGCGCCTTGAGGGTCGCCTGCAGAGTGGTGTCGACCTCGCGGATCAGCTGGGTCAGGCTGAAGCTGCTGTAGGTAAGCTGGATCTCGTGTCCGGCCTCCGCGCGGGACAGCACACCAGGAGTTGCTCGATCAGATCCATCAGCTGGGAGGAGGCGGTGAGGATCGCCTGCATCCGATCCTCTCCGGTCGCCTCGACCGCGGCCTGGTCCATCTCGGCGAAGATGATGATCGCCTGCAGCGGGGTGCGCAGCTCGTGGCTCACATTGGCGAGAAACAGGGTCTTGGCCCGGTTGGCGCGTTCGGCCTCGTCGCGGGCCGTCACCAGGTCCTTAGTCCGGGCCGCGACCGTCTGTTCCAGGGTGTCGGCGTGTTCGGCCAGGCGGTTTTGACTCTCCGCGGTCCGCTGCCGCATGGCATCCACCGCGTGATAGATCACCTGGACTTCGCGCGGACTCTTGAGGGCGGGGGTCGGCAAGGGGGTGGTGAGGTCCTGCTCGGTCTCGACGAACTTCGCCAGGCGGCTGAGCGGCGCCAGAATCCGGGCGGAGAGGTGGGTGACGGCCAGGCCGAGAATCAGCATCAGGGCCAGCAGCAGCGCCATGACCTGTTGCGCCGAGTCGATACTCATCCGGTAGGCGCGATCCATGGCTAGCTCGAGGCGCACGGTACCGATCTTGCCCGTGTTCTCCGGTGTCCCTGGGGTGCCGCCGGATGGCAAGGGATCCTCCTGGTCCTCCGGCATGACGTCTCTGACCACCGGGTGGACCCTGGTGGCGGGTGTCCGGGTGTGGATGGCGGCCAGGACCTGGCCGTCGCTCCGCACCAGCGCGGCGCTGACCAGATCCGGGAATTTGCTGATATCGGTGGCGAGCTGCATGGCGTCTTTGCGGGAGTCGGCCAGCAGGGGGTAACGGGCGTCCTGGGCGAAGATGGCGGCGAGCTCGTCACCGGTGCGCTGGATATAGCCCCGGTGCAGGCTCCAGGCGCTCCAAAAGACGAGTGGCGGGACGGTCAGGGCCATACCCAAGCCGATCACCAGAAAGGTCTCGACGACCTGGCGGATGTGAGGCTTCCGGGCCGGGACTTGGTCGCTATTCATGGACATAATCGAACCTCCATTCGTCGTCGGTCTGCAACTCGATGCCGATGAGCGCGGCGCTCCGCACGTGGAGTGCCCAGCATGTCGCCGGCAGGTAGATCAGGCCCGGCTCCCGCGCCGCCGACAGCTTGGCCGCCCGTCTGCCGAAGGCTTGGTAGTCGGGGCTTACCGCCAGCAGGATGCCGCGCTGCACGTAATCGACCCTATCGGCGACGATCGGCAGATCCCTGGCCCAGCTGATCCGGACCAGATTCGGGACCAGAATGTCGGGGTTGAGGCCCAGGACTCCCTTGTGGAACCAGACGATAGCGCCCGTTGCCGGGATGGTCTTGAACTGCTCGATGGCCTGGGCGGCGGATCTGAGAGAGGATACGGCGACCGGCTCGAAATCGCTCCCCCGCTTGCCTGCCAAGGCGCGCACCCGGTCCCGATTGGGGCGGGGATGTGGGCGCGATGGACGAAGTGCAGGGAACGGATTGCGGGGTGCAGGGAGAGGATGTCATCGAGGACCTTGGCGGGATCGAGAAACAGTGAAATCCCGCTGTCCACCGGGGGCGGGAGCGCCTGTACCAACAGGGCGATGACGCGGGCCTTGCCGGACCTGGCGGCCAGCGCCGAGGCGACCTGGTCACCCAGCGCGAAGAGGGTCGTCGGCCTGAGGGCGCTGCCTCGGGATTCGATCTGCTCGAGTGAGCATACGGCCAGCTCGCCGACACCTGCGGTGCGGATGCCGGCGATGACATCGGCAACGGCCTGCCGGTAGGTGGGGTTCAGCCGGGGATGGACCAGGATGGTTTGCGTGTCGTAGCAGGACTCGGAGGCGGCTGGCGGGGCGTTGGCCGCATGGACCCAAGGGGCGGATAACAGCAGGCAGGTCGCGATGAGCAGGAGGCCTTTAGCTCGGATCATGGCAAGTCGGGACCGGTGAAACATCTTAAATACGCTAGAGCGTATTGACATTTAGCAAGTCCGCACCGCGGACTCTACAGTTAATCAAGTGGTTAGCGTAGGGTCCGCGGTGCGGACCACTCGGGTATCACGGCTATTTAACATCTGAAAACAGTCGGTTAGAGTTAAATGTCAACAGGACCTAGTACCTCATTTCTCTCGATATTGCAGGTAGAGTCGCTTGAGCTTGATGCGAACATCCCCTATGCATTCACAATATCGACCGAAACTATGTACTAGTGCCGAAGTACCAACAAGGTCGGTTTGGTGCTTTCATTGGGGATTCTTGTTTGCCGCAATCAACCACTATGGACTGAAAGTCCATAGTCTGGAGGACTAAAGTCCTCATCCGTGGACAAGCCACGGACTGAAAGTGAAGGGACTTAAAGTCCATAGTTTCAACTATGATGCGCTTC
>Ga0209458_1000182_pt1 | contig 30242 bp, 24 predicted proteins | sample WorMetLIZAISLAND_FD_187411 | JGI IMG/M metagenome (GOLD analysis project Ga0209458, IMG submission 187411) | Marine gutless worms symbiont microbial communities from Max Planck institute for Marine Microbiology, Germany - Inanidrilus manae... ...
TCAGGACCAAGGCATCCGGGCGTTGCCAGGGCTGGAAAGGCATGCGCTGGGCAAACTCGGCCAGGACCGCGGCATCGAGGGCATCGGTCTTGGTACGGGTCTGGATCGCCTGGGCGAAGCGTTTGGCAGCCTTGGGGTTGATCACCATCAGGTCCAGCCCGGCATCATCCAGGGCCAGGTCGATGTGGTACAGGCCCGTGGCCTCCAGGCAAACCCGGCTCACCTGGGCCTTGCGTAAGGCTCGGATCAGGGCCCGATGCCCCTGGGGGGTATTCTTGAATTCACGAGGTTTTCCGATCCGCCCCTCGCGGTTGATTGCCACGGTCACGGTTTTATGGCTGAGGTTATCCAACGGGATCAAATCGGTTAGGCTCATGACCTGGTTCCCCGACCCTGGACCCTCGCCGACCAACTTTGTGTATACAGGTTCACGAGCCACTGGCTCACAGCCTCGGATACTCTCCGGTCTTGGCGAACAGGGCGGGGAGCCAATCTACCTCCCCGCGCGAACCGCATCAAACGCGCCGTAACCCAACACGATACCTTCTCAGTCGCGTAGGCGCGGGCAAGCCCCGCACCTATCGCCGTCGACCGACCGGGCGGCAGCGATAGGTGCGGGGCTTGCCCGCGCCTACGAGCCTTCCAGCGAATTCGGTAACATCATGTTTCCAGGAAGATTTACACGCGCTCGCCCTGGCGCTGGTACTCGAAATCGATGCTCCATCCCAAAAGTGCCCGGACACCGGGGGGCTTGCCTGAGAAGAGCTTCCAACAGGCATCCTGGGGATCCAATGTCGCGAGAAGACGATACCTGTTTTTCCGACGGTGAAGCCCGTAAACGCTGGGTTTCGTTCCTCAACCCAGCCTACTCCCGACTCTGACCTGCGGCCTTTTTTTAGACAGTCTCTAAGGCGATTGCCGAAAAATGATATACCACGATGCGTCGGATATTCGTTCGTCTTCAAGGAGCGACAACAGGCGCATCGTTGTGCGATGTAACTGTTGTCGCGACACAGAAGACGGACGCAAAGACAAGCAGGCTAGTCTGTCATTTGACAGAAATCGCCTAAGTATCGGGTACGCCCACCGTCCAAAGATGCGGTTCGTTCCTCACCACATCCTACGCGGGCTGGCCGTCCGGCTCGCCGGCGAGCTCGATGCGCCGTGTTTCCAGCAAGGGGTACTCGCCCGTATCCGTTGTTAACATCCGTTGCCCATACCCGAGGAAGAGGTCGGCACCGCACACCGTCCATTCCGTCCGCCGCGCCAGCTTGAGGCGGTCGTCCGCACTCGACTCCGAGCCCGGATAGCGGGCGGGAATCAGGGCCACCGTCTCGCCTGCGTTGATCCAGGTGATGTGGGCGGGGGTCCAGACCAGATCCCGCAGATCGGTGGGGGCTTCGAGTACGAGTGCCCGTATGGTGTGAAAGGGGACCAGGTAGTAGCGCCCGTTGATGATGGCCTCCAACACCGGTCCCAGGCGTTGGTCGGCATCCGCGATCCAGGTGAAGGATTCCCCGTCGATCGTACCGGCCGTGGCGGGCGCCTGCGCGAAGGCCTGCTCACGCAGGGTCTGGGACTCCTGAGCGCGACCCTGGGCCGCCAGGCGCAGGGCCTCTACCAGCAGTGCCACCCAGGGGCCCGGCGTGCCGAATAGCAGCGGGTCCCGTTCACCGGAAAAGACCTGGGCGCGGAAGACCTCGCAGCGGAGCGCCTCCCGATAGGTGTTGACCATGGCCAGATTGGCGCTGTCCAGCTCACCCGCCACATTCAGCTGGGTCAGGGCCCGCTCCCAGTGGCCGATCACCGCCAGCAGCTGAAACAGAAAGACCCGCAGCTTGGCGTCGGCGGGATCCTGCTTGATTCGACCCTGGAGATCCGTGAGGGCGGCGTCGATGTCGCCCGCTGTCAAGGCTTGTTCGGCATTCATCCGTACCTCCTCACGCCGGACGAAGAACCACGAATAGACACCAATTCACACCAATTCGTGTCGATTCGTGTCGATTCGTGTGCATTCGTGGTTCTGCCTACTCTGTTCAGGTCTCCGTGTTTCCCCTGTCAGGCAAATTTTTTTGCACACAGCATACCGCCTGCAATAAATCAACCACTATGGACTGAAAGTCCATAGTGGTTGATTGCGGCAAAAAATGATTTCCGTGTTATCGGTACTGCTGTACTAGTACATCATTTCGACTGATATTGCGGGCATAATCCCCTAAGCTGGATGTGCGCCTCCTCCGAGAAATTTGCAATATCAGTCGAAATCGGGTACTAGGATCAAGGATCGAATGCATATCCTAACAGCTCGATGTCTCGTTTGAAGTGGTGTGCCACCAGCTCGGCGGTCTCGTCACTGTAGTAGCCCCGGTAGTCCTGTCCGCGGTCGGTCGCTTGGCGTCTGTGGGCCAAGCCCGGTCGCGCGATGCCGATGCGCCCGCAGGCCTCGGTGAAATCTTCCTCCAGGCGCTCGTAGCGTCCGATGAAATCGACGATCAGCTCGCCGTGCAGGTCGATCAGGTAGTCGGTCTGCAGCTCGATGGAGGTGTCCAGGTGGTACTGGTAGGGGCGCTCTGGGTCCAGCTTCCAGCGCAGGAAGTCCTCGAATGTCTCATGGCCTCCCAGGTAGTGGGGGCGTTCGCGGCGGATATGGTAGAAGGAGCTCACCTGCAGGTCCCAGGGATTGCGTACAAAGGCGAATTTGAACAGCTCATCGAAGAACGCCTTCGGCAGCAGTTCCTTGGCGGCGACGATCTTGGCATGGCGCGGCAGCTTGCCGGCGATGCGGTGACCGCTCAGGCGACTTAAGCGGCTGCACAGGAACATGGGCCAGTACCAGGGGTCGCGCCGCCGTAAGTGCTGCAGGCTAGCGCGCACGCTGGTGCCGCCGGTCTTGGCGATGTGGACGAACAGGAAGCGGTGCTTGACGGAGAGGAACATGGGTCAGGATTTTACCGCGGATCCTTTGCCCGAAGGTACATGGACTCCGAAAAGGCAACCAAGCCGGCCGGTCGAACCCTACGAAAGCACGGGCAAACCAAAGCGCGGGCTTGCCCCGCACCTACGAACCTTCCAGCGTCAGGAAAACCAATCCGGCAACATCATGTTTCCAGGAAGATTTATACGCGCTCGCCCTGATCAACCGGCCCTCATGTCTTCCAGCTCCGCCTCCAGACTCTCCGCCTCGACCCGACATTTGGCGACGAATTGCAGCTTGCGCACGAGTTCCCGTGCTGCCTCCAGATCCTGTGCCGACGGTGCCTCCAACAAGGTTTCCAGCACGCCTCCGAGCACGCGGGAATGGTCGGCAAGGCGATCCAGGATCTCACCGACTGCGGCCATGGGGTCCGGTTGGTCCTTGACCTGATCTAGGGCCTCGCGCAGCGCCATCTGTTCCATCAGGAATGCCGTGTCTTGGGTCGCTGCCTGCTCGTCCCCATGGTCGCCGGTGTACAGCGACAGCAAATAGCGCGCGCGTGCCAGGGGCTCTTTGAGGGTTTGAAAGGCCTCGTTGACGCGGGTGGAGGCCTGCATGGACAACCGCCGCTCGCGGTCGCCCGCTGCGGCATAACGGTCCGGATGCAACGCCTGCTGCAGGGCATGGTAGCGCTCCGCCAGCAGATCGCCATCTATCCGGTAGCTCACGGGTAACCCGAAGAGCTCGAAATAGTTCTTGGAGAAATCCAGCACGGGGGACTAGTGCAGCAGCACCGATAACATGGGAATCATTTTTTTCCGCAATCAACCACTATGGACTTTCAGTCCATAGTGGTTGATTGCGGATAACTCTTCCGTGAGGGTTCTGGCTCGTTCAATGTTATCGGTAGTCGAGAGCATTTGGATCAGACGTTGAAGCTCTCGCCACAGCCGCAGGCGTCCTTGACATTGGGATTGTTGAACTTGAAGCCTTCGTTGAGCCCTTCCTTGGTATAGTCGAGCTCGGTCCCATCGAGGTAGAGCAGGCTCTTGAGGTCCACGATGACCTTGACTCCCTGGTCCTCGAAGACCTGATCGTCGGATTCCAGCTGGTCCGCGAACTCCAGCACATAGGCCATGCCGGAGCAACCGGACGTCCGGACACCCAGGCGTAGACCCACTCCCTTGCCGCGGTTGGCGAGAAATTTACGGACGTGATCCGCCGCCGCTGCCGTCATGGTAATACTCATGCTTCGGTCCCCTGGGGACCCTGCTTCTTGCTGTAGTCCTGAATCGCGGCCTTGATGGCGTCTTCCGCCAGCACCGAACAGTGAATCTTGACCGGTGGCAGGGCCAGCTCATCGGCGATGTCCTGGTTCCTGATTTGTCGGGCCTCATCCAATGTCCGGCCCTTGACCCACTCCGTCAACAGGCTGCTGGAGGCAATCGCCGAGCCACAGCCATAGGTCTTGAAACGGGCATCCTCAATGACACCCTGGTCACTGACCTTGATCTGCAGGCGCATCACGTCACCGCAGGCCGGCGCCCCGACCATGCCGGTGCCCACAGTGGCGTCGTCGTTGTCGAACTTGCCCACGTTGCGTGGGTTCTTGTAATGGTCCAATACCTTCTCGCTGTAAGCCATGGTCTGTCACCTCTCGGCGAAAACGTCAAATCCGGGCGGGCGTCAGTGCGCCGTCCACTGCACGCTGCTCAAATCGATGCCGTCTTTATACATATCCCACAAGGGCGACAGCTCGCGCAGGCGTTCGACCTGCGCTCGGATCTTCCCGACCGCGAAGTCCACCTCCTCCGAGGTCGTGAACCGCCCGAGCGAAAAGCGGATGGAGCTGTGCGCCAGCTCATCTTCGCGTCCCAGGGCCCGCAATACATAGCTCGGCTCCAGGCTGGCCGAGGTGCAGGCGGAGCCCGAGGATACCGCCAGGTCCTTCAGGGCCATGATCAGGGACTCGCCCTCGACGAACGCAAAGCTCAGGTTCAGGTTCCCGGCCACCCGCCGGCCCCAGTCGCCGTTCAAGACCACCTGCTCCATGTCCTTGAGACCGTCCCACAGGCGACGGCGGAGGGCCGATACGCGCTCGTTCTCCGTTGCCATCTCCGCGCGGGCAATCCGAAAGGCCTCACCCATGCCGACGACCTGGTGGGTTGCTAGGGTCCCGGAGCGCATGCCGCGCTCATGGCCGCCGCCGTGCATCTGGGCCTCCAGGCGCACCCGCGGCCTCCGCCGCACATAGAGGGCACCGATACCCTTGGGGCCGTAAATCTTGTGGGCCGAGAAGGACATCAGGTCGATGTTCATCCGTTCCAGATCGATGGGGACCTTACCGGCACTCTGGGCGGCATCGACATGGAACAGGATCTTGCGCGCCCGGGTCATCTCGCCGATGCCTTCGATGTCCTGGATGACACCGATCTCGTTGTTCACATGCATGATCGAGACCAGGATGGTGTCGTCTCGCAAGGCGGCCTCCAGCTCGGCCGCATCGATGAGGCCATTGGGCCGGGGATCGAGATAGGTGACCTCGAATCCCTCCCGCTCAAGGTGACGGCAGGTATCCAGAACCGCCTTGTGCTCCGTCTTGGCGGTGACGATATGCCTGCCCCGTTTGCGGTAAAAATAGGCAACGCCCTTGATCGCCAAGTTATCCGACTCGGTGGCACCGGAGGTCCAGACGATCTCCTTGGGATCGGCGTTGACGAGCGCCGCCACATGGCGGCGAGCCGCATCCACCGCATCCTCCGCTTCCCAGCCGAAGGCATGGGAACGCGAGGCCGGGTTACCGAATTTACCCTCCGGGGTAAGATAGCGGCACATCTTCTCGGCGACCCGGGGGTCGACAGGGGTGGTCGCCGAGTGGTCCATATAGATAGGTAGCTTCATTGTTATAAGGCTCAGAAACGCTTGGCACCGCCTACCGAATGATGCCTAATCGGATGTTCAGGCACCGGCACTCACCCTCCCCCGTTGCGGCGGCGTCGATCCTGACTTCGGGTCCCTGCGGGTCCTGACGCTCCGCGCCCTTCCGTCCCCCTTCGCCGTCGACCAGATCCTGCAGGCTGATACGGTCGAGGTATTCATAGATCTGAGTACTCAGGTTCTGCCACAGGTCATGGGTCAGACAAGGACCTTCGTCCCGGCAGTTATGGGCGCCGCCGCAACGGGTGGTATCCACCTTCTCGTCCACGGCGGAGATGACCTCCGCCACATGGATCTCGGATGCCTTCCGCGCCAAGCTGTAACCGCCGCCGGGACCACGCATGCTCGAGACCAGGGAGCGCATGCGCAGTCTGGAGAAGAGCTGCTCCAGGTAGGACAAGGAGATGCCCTGACGTTGTGCGATGTCCGCCAACGGGATTGGTCCCTTCCCGCGCTGGATCGCCAGATCGAGCATCGCAGTGACGGCGTAGCGCCCTTTCGTAGTCAATCTCACGGTAAATTGCTCCTGCCTGAGAAAGTCCCGAAATCCTAACAATAACCAACTCATTCAGTCAAGTATTAAGCTGCACGAATTTTTCGGACCAAGGATTGCACTGCCAACCTTCCGAACAGCCCCGACGCGAACGGCCCCCGGCTTCCATGCCTCGGTGCTGACAGTCCCTTCGGACATCCTTGCAAGACCCGATCCAGGGTAGGGTATTGCGGATAGTTGGAATACTGCGCAATGCTTAACTGGCCCTTTATGGATTCCGGACCCTCCCATCTCCGTACCGAGTCAGAAGGTCAGCGTGGCGGACCCTGACGGCTATAATATGGCCGAACCTTATCCAACTTATTAGCCGGCTGCCAATCCCCGTATGAGCCGTATCATCTCGACAGAGCCTGTCCATCGCGATCGCCGCGATCTGCACAATCTACGCGCCATGCTTCCCTTCCTGTGGGAGTTCCGTGGCCGGGCGTTGCTGGCGCTGGCCTGTCTGGTGCTGGCCAAGCTCGCCAACGTGGGTATTCCGATCCTGCTCAAGGAGATCGTGGACGCCTTCGAGGACCCGCAAACCGGGATGTTGGTGCTCCCGGTCTCCCTGCTGTCGGCCTATGGTGCGCTCAAGCTCAGCGCTTCTTTGTTCAACGAGTTGCGGGATGCGGTCTTCGCCCGGGTGCGTTACCGGGCCATGCGTCGGCTATCGACTCGGGTGCTGGAGCATCTGCACCGGTTGTCCCTGCGTTACCACCTAGAGCGCCGGAGCGGCACCATCAGCCGCGACCTGGAACGGGGCACCCGATCGGTGAGCACCATCCTCAACTACATGGTCTTCAGCGTGCTCCCGGTGCTGGTGGAGTTCGCGCTGGTGGCCGCGCTTCTCCTGACCCGGTATGCCGCCGTCTTTACCCTGGTCACCTTCGGGGCAGTGCTGGTCTACGTGGCCTTTACCCTCGCCATCACTGAGTGGCGCATGGATTTTCGCCATCGGATGAACCGGCTCGATTCCCAGGCCAACAGCCAGGCCCTGGACAGCCTGACGAACTATGAGACGGTGAAATATTTTGGCAACGAGGCTACGGAGATCGATCGCTACGATGACACCTTGGGGGATTGGGAGCAGGTTGCCGTCAAGAGCCAGTCTTCCATGTCCATCCTGAACTTCGGGCAGGGTGGGATCATCGCCATCGGGGTTACCTTGATCATGGTCTTTGCGGCCCAGGGGGTCGTCGTCGGCACCATGAGCATCGGTGATCTGGTGCTGGTGAACGCACTGCTGCTACAATTATTCATACCACTCAATTTCCTCGGTGTCGTTTACCGACAGATCAAGTATGCCCTGGCGGATATGGATCTGGTGTTCAAGCTGCTGGAACGGGAACCCGAGGTCGCCGACCGGCCCGGCGCCAAGCCGCTGGTCCTGCACGGGGGTCATGTGCAGTTCCAGGGGGTGGATTTCTACTACCAACCCCAGCGGCAAATCCTGCGGGGATTGGACCTCGCGATCGAGCCGGGACAGAAGCTGGCCGTGGTGGGTTCCAGCGGGGCCGGGAAGTCCACGCTGGCACGGCTGTTGTTTCGCTTCTACGACGTGACCGGTGGGTGCATTCTGATCGACGGTCAGGACCTACGGGATGTCACCCAGGACAGCCTGCACGTCGCCATCGGTATCGTCCCCCAGGATACGGTGCTGTTCAACGAGAGCATTCTCTACAATCTGGCCTATGGGCGTCCGGGTGCAAGCCGAGCAGAGATCGAGCAGGCGGCACGGATGGCCCATATCCTGGATTTTATCGAGGGGCTGCCGGACCGGTGGGATACGTTGGTCGGGGAGCGGGGACTCAAGCTTTCCGGCGGCGAAAAGCAGCGGGTAGCCATTGCTCGGGCCATGCTCAAACAGCCGCGGATTCTGGTCTTCGACGAGGCGACCTCATCCCTGGACAGCCACACGGAACGGGCCATACAACAGACCCTTACGGAGGTCGCGGAGGACCACACGACCCTGGTCATCGCCCACCGCCTGTCCACCGTGGTGGACGCGGACCATATCCTGGTCATGGCGGGAGGACGGATCCGCGAGCAGGGTACCCATCGCCGGCTGTTGGAGCAGCAGGGAGTCTACACCGAGATGTGGGAGCTGCAACAACGCGAGCGGGGCATCGACCGCCCAGATCCATTGAGATGAAAGAGTCCTTGCAACCGGAAGCTGGAACCGGCTAACCACACCACATCGGTCCGCACAGCGAACCCTACCTGCCGGGGACAGGGTACAGGATTCATAGGATTTCCAAGATTGACAGGATGTTACAATTGTTATTCAAAAAATAATCCTGTTAATCCTGGTTATCCTGTTAATCTTGTCCTATTAGCGGTTGGCACGACGATTATGTTAACAGCCCCTAGTCCATCATTTCACTTGAAATCGCGGGTACTGCGCGGCGAACCTGCCTGTGTTCCCGCGCTCCGGAAACCACAATCAACCACTATGGACTGAAAGTCCATAGTCTGGAGGACTAAGGTCCTCATCCGTGGACAAGCCACGGACTGAAAGTGAAGGGACTTAAAGTCCATAGTTTCAACTATGATGCGCTTCGCGCACTAAAGTTATTGAAGCAATGAACACGAATGGTAATGGAGCAGATGAATCGCCTGCCATCCCTGGACGACTGGGTTCCGGGGTCCCGTTCGGGACCCCCCGTTCGGGACCCCTCCACCCGGAACGACGGTGAAGTACAAGCCCGTCATTCCGGCAGGGATGGCCGGAATCCAGGAGCCAGGGAAGGTCAGTTGCAGGAAGTCTCGCAGCATCAATCGAAACTAGGTATTAGAGTGTCCCCCAATCGCTTTTGCGGCGGCGGAAGCGTAGGTGAGGTAAGACGAAACCGATGAGGATCGCGCCGGTAACCACGCCGGCACCGATCAGAAACCAACGCTGATTCGTTTCGTTCTTCAGGTCCCGGTTCTTTTGCTGTAAATCGGCGACCTGTCCGGTCAGATCCGCCACGTGCTTGCGCAGATCCGAGCGTTCCTGGGTAATGGCCACCAGGTTGGTGGAGGCGTATTTGATAGCGGCGAGTTCTTCCTCCAGTCGTTCCTTTTCCTGCTCCAGGGCTTCATGATCGGCTTGGAGCCCTTCATGTGCCGATTGCAGCTCCGTGAGTTTCACGGCCAATTGATCCGGTGCCTGCTGGAGTTCTGCCAGGCGGGCCTCCATTGCGGCCAGCCGGTCACGCGCTCCCCGTTCGTCTTGCAGCTGGCGGGTTAGTACGTAACCGGTGGTTCCGTCCTTGGTCCGGATCCGCGAGTAGCCGGTCTTTCTGTTCGTGCTCAATGCCTCCACCGCCTCACCACTCGTCAGGTAGCGGAGGATCCTGTACCTGGTGCTCTCGCCCTTTCGCAATTCGACCTGGGCTATATCAGTTATATAGCGGGTCTCGGCCAGGGCCTGACCAAGGCCACACAGGCAGAGCAATAAGAGGAGAAAACGTGTCATGAAGGACCTCTGGTAACGGATAACAAGCGTGGAGCGCCTTTAGGGCACTTTGAAAAATACGGTTTTCGTCTAGAGTACACATCAGCAATCAATGGCTTAGAGCTGCTTGATTGGTGAAAATACCGATTTTTCAAGGTGCCCTTTATTCGGATGCGTATAAGCAAAGTCAGGTCGCAAGCAGGAACTCCAGCAAGGCCTTTTGGGCGTGGAGCCGATTTTCCGCCTCGTCCCACACCACCGACCGGGGACCATCGATGACCGCGGCCGACACTTCCTCACCCCGGTGGGCGGGAAGACAATGCATGAACAAGGCGTCGCGGGCGGCCTGCTCCAACAGGGCCTCATCCACCTTGAATCGGGCAAAGGTCTGCCGACGCCGTTGCTGTTCCTGCTCCTTCCCCATACTGGCCCACACGTCGGTGACCACGAGATCCGCGTTTTCCGCTGCCTGTACCGCGCTCCGCATAAGGGTACAGCGGTCTCCGGCGCCTGCGAGGATCTCGGGATCCGGACGGAACCCTTCCGGGCAGGCGATGCGCAACTCGAAATCGAACAACCGGGCTGCGTTCACATAGGAGTGACACATATTGTTGCCGTCACCGACCCAGGCTACCGTCCGCCCACGAACGCTTCCCCGGTGCTCCCGGTAGGTTAGCATGTCCGCCAGCAGTTGGCAGGGGTGGAAACGGTCGGTGAGGCCATTGATCACGGGCACCGAAGAGCAATCCGCAAAGCGCTCCAGCGTGCGCTGCTCGAAGGTGCGGATCATCACCGCATCGACCATGCGGGACAACACGCGCGCACTGTCCTCGATCGGCTCGCCGCGGCCCAGCTGCGTGTCCTGGGATGATAGAAACAGGGCATGACCGCCGAGCTGGGTCATGCCGACCTCGAAGGAGACCCGGGTTCTGGTCGATGACTTCTCGAAAATCATGCCCAGGGTCCGATTCGTCAAAGGCTCGAAACGCTCGCCGTTGCGGAGAAGGTGCTTGAGCTCGGCGGCCCGCTGCAGCAGGGCCTGGGCCTCATCCGGGGAGAGGTCCAGCAGGGTAAGGAAGTGTCGTAACGGTCTGCCGCTCACATCCATAGGCGTCAGCCTGCCGAGGCATTCGAATCCACGGGCGATTGCAAAAAGCGCCGGATCAGCGACGAGAGCTCCCGCAGCAATAGATCCGCTGCTTTCTGCTCGAGTATCAGCGGCGGCAGCAGACGCACGACACGCTCGGCGGTCACATTGATGAGCAATCCCGCTGCGAGGGCCTGAAGGACCAGGTCGCCACAGGGTCGGTCGAGCGCTATACCCAGCATGAGCCCGCGGCCGCGGATATCGAGTACGCCTTCGATTCCGCCCAGCGTGCGCTCGAGACCGACCCGTAAATAGTCGCCCATGTGGGAGGCGCGATCCGTCAACCGGTCACGCTGCAGGGTCTCAATCACGGTTTGGGCGACCCGACAAGCCAGCGGGCTTCCGCCGAAGGTGGTGGCGTGGGTGCCTGGTCCCAAGACCTGCGCTGCCACACCCCGGGCCAGGCAGGCGCCCACCGGGAAGCCATTGCCGAGACCCTTGGCAAGGGTGACCACATCGGGTTGGATGGCGTTGGCCTGAAAGGAGAAGAAGTGACCGGTGCGCCCCATGCCGGTCTGTACCTCGTCCAGCATGAGCAACCAACCATGACGGTCGCACAGCTCCCGCAGTCGGTTGAGATAGTCGGCGGCGGGGATATTGATTCCGCCCTCGCCCTGGATCGGCTCTACCAGGACAGCAACGATATCGGGACGATTGACGGCCGCGGCCTCCACCGCTCCCGGATCGTCGTAGGGGACCCGGACGAACCCCTGCACCAGGGGCTCGAAACCCGCCTGTACCTTACGGTTTCCGGTGGCGCTCAGGGTGGCCAGGGTGCGGCCGTGGAAGCTCGCCTCCGTCACCAGAATAGTGGGGTGCTCGATGCCTCGGTCATGGGCGTGGAGGCGAGCGATCTTGATAGCCGTTTCGTTGGCTTCCGCGCCCGAGTTGCAGAAGAACACCTTGTCCATGCCCGAGAGTGCGGTCAGTGTCTCCCCCAAGGTCTCCTGCATGCCGATCCGGTACAGGTTCGAGGTGTGGACGAGGTCCTTGGCCTGCTCGCACAGGGCTTGGTGTACGGCAGGGTGGGCGTGTCCCAGACCGCATACGGCAATGCCCGACAAGGCGTCGAGATAACGCTTGCCGGCGACATCCCAGAGCCAGACACCTTCGCCACGGGCAAAGGTGACCGGAAGTCGGTTATAAGTGGCCATCAAGGACTCGCCCATACGCGAACACCATTTCTCAAAAAAGCAAGAGGCGGTTCCACTCGGACGGGAAACCGCCTCCGTCATTCTAAACAAGCCTTTGAGTATAGCCTGAGATACGAAATCTATCCAAGCCTGAGTCCTGTCCGATTCGGGGGCAGGAGCCAATCCTTCGCGACCTGCCCGTTCGGCATTCCAGAGGGTGTTCTCAATCAACAACCTGAATCCGTGAGGCAAACTCCAGGGTCGAACTTAACGCGATGGTTTTGCTGATATTAAGAATTGGCCACCGCATCCGCCGGATGACCCGGGCAATTCTAGTACACAGTTTCTACTAATATTGCAAATTTCTCGGGGGAGGCGCATATCAAGCTTAAGGGATTATGCCCGCAATATCAGTCGAAATGATGTACTAGTCTATCGAGTAAAATTACCGTGTTACCCCTGATTGAGAACCCCCCCAGGCTTCCACGCCGACAACGGGGAAACATCCCTCGACCGGCACATGGCCGGACGCCCCAGGGCGGTATCCGAAAATTCGGATCACGCCGACATGCTTACCGGCAGGCGTCTGGCACCCCAGGTACCGGGCTTGGATTCAAAGTAGCCGGCGCAGGCGGTGCCGCAGGCTGCGCACTTGCCCTCCGGCGTCAGTCCCCAGGTCCCGAGCCGATACCAATCGCGTTCGATGAGCAACGCCCCGCACCTGTTGCACCAGGTGCTTCCCCCTGCGGCATCCCGGACATTGCCGGTGTAGGCGTAGCGTATGCCGTTGCGGCGGGCGATCGCCCGCGCCCGAGCCAGGGTCGCGGGCGGCGTCGGCGGCAGGTCCCGCAGCTTCCAGTCGGGATGAAAGGCAGTAAAGTGCATGGGGGTTGCGGGGCCCAGATGCTCCTGGACCCAAGCACACATGCGTTCCAATTCGGCCTCGGAATCATTGTGGCCCGGAATCAACAGGATGGTGAGCTCGAGCCAGACGCGGGTCTCCTGCTTGAGGTATTTCAGGGTCTCCAATACCGGCGCCAGCCGGCCACCGCAGAGGCGCCGGTAGAAGTCATCGGTAAAGGCCTTCAGATCCACGTTGGCCGCATCCATGGCGGAGAAGAGGTCCTCCCGCGCCCCGGGGCTGATGTAGCCGGCGGTCACCGCCAGATTAAGGATGCCCCGCTCCCGGCAGGCCAGGGCCGTATCCCGCGCATACTCGAGAAAGATGACCGGGTCATTGTAGGTATAGGCGACGCTGCGGCATCCCAGGTCTTCAGCCCTACGGGCGATGGCCGCGGGCGCGGCGCTGGCGGCCAGGGTATCGACCTGCCGGGATTTGCTCATATCCCAGTTCTGACAAAACTTACAGGCAAGGTTGCAGCCGGCCGTCCCAAAGGACAACACCGGGGTTCCGGGCAGAAAGTGGTTGAGTGGCTTCTTCTCGATCGGATCCACACAAAAACCGCTCGAACGCCCGTAGCTGGTAAGCAGGATTTGGTCATCCGCGCACACGCGCACGAAGCACAATCCCTGCTGCCCCGATTTGAGCCTACAGGCCCGCGGGCAGACATCGCACTGGATGCGGCCGTCTTGCAGCCGGTGCCAGTAGCGCGTCGGGTGATGACTCGGTTGGACATCCATGGTCACCTGGTACGGATGCTCGCAATAACCGATAACTGGGTTGGTTTTTTAGACAGCTTCTAAGAGGCTCTCTAAAAACTAACTCATTGATTGTAAAAGCATGATTGTCATCTGGCTCCCACGCTCCAGCGTGGGAGCAGGTCTTGACGCTCCAGCGTCACCAAGCCTGGCCGCTGGAGCGGCCAAGGTGGTGTTCCCACGCCGGAGCGTGGGAACAATTAAAATCAATAAGTTAGTTCTTAGGCAAGCTCTAAGGCGTAACTTTCCCGACGCTATTGTCGGGTCCCGGATGATTACTCAGAATTTATAAGATGCTTACATTGAATAAAAAAATCGGTAGTGGTTAAATTATAAGTGTCATAGTTGTGCGAAGTAATGATATGAACTCCCACGGTTTTTGCCATCCCTGGCCCTGGATTCCGGCACTCCCTGCCGGAATGACGAAGGAGAGGCTGACAGACTTCACCGCTTAGAATTTATCCACTACCAAAAAATCCTGTAAATCCTGGGTAATCCTGTAAATCCTGTCTAATTTAGAGCTTCCCCGCAACGCCAAATCATTCAGGATCAGCCTCAATTATGCCGAAAACGCAGCCGGTAGCCGGCGGCGTCGTAGTCGGTGAAGAAGGCAGCCAGGAGGGGATGCCGAATCGGGTCTCCGGACGGGTCTGGCTCCAGATTGCGCTCCGCCACATAGGTCTGGTGCTCCGCCTCGTGTACCAATACCCGGTACCAAGGCTTATCCTTGGGCGGACGCGAGCACGCCACCTGATCGTACCAGGCATCGCTGCCCAGAAATATCGGGTCCACGTCCAGGACAACGCCCCGATAATTGAACAGCCGGTGGCGAATCACCTGCCCGATGTGGAACTTGGCTTGGAGCGACCTCACGGTTCGGTTCCTTGCGCGGTGGAGTAGTGGCTAAATTTTAAGTGGTAAAGTCTGCCAGCCCCTACCTTGTCATTCCGGCAGGGAGTGCCGAAATCCCAAGTACTATGGATTAGGCACCAGGGATGGCAAAAACAGTGGGGGTTCGAATCAGTAGGTCGCACAACCATACCACTTTGAATTTAACTACTACCCTCGGTGGTTTCGACCATAGCGGCCACCACCTCGGTCCAGGCCCGCGCCGTGTGGTTGCGCTCATAGCCGCCGCCGCCCATGGCGAGGAGACGACCTTCGCAGATCTCATCGGCGATCCGGCACAGAGAAGTGGTCACCTGCCGGTGCACCGCCGTGCTCAGATGCAGGTGGGTGATGGGGTCGCCGGCCAAGGCATCCGCCCCGCACTGGAGCAGAATAAACTGGGGCCGGTAGTTTTCGATGAAGCGCTCGGCCGTGGACCACAAACTCAGGAATTGCCCGTCCTCGGCGAACGGGAGCAGGGGCACATTCAACTTGGTACCGCGGGCCGGGCCGGTTCCGGTCTCATCGGCATGGCCGGTGCCTGGATACAGGTAGTGCCCGTCCTCGTGGAAGTCAACCACGGTGAGCTTGGGGTCATCGTCAAAGGCGTAGAAGACTCCATCGCCGTGGTGGGCATCGATATCTACATAGGCGATGCGCTGGATACCGTACACTTGCCGCAGGGTCTCGATGGCGATACCGCAGTCGTTGAAGACACAGAAACCGGCTGCCCCGTCGCGCCGTGCATGGTGGAGACCGGCGATGGGCACCATGGCGCGGGTCAGCTCCCCGACCAGGATCCGCGCCACCGCATCCAGAGTGCTCCCGACGACGAACAGGGCCGACTCGTAGATACCGACCACGGCCGGCGTATCGCCATAGTCCAGATAGCCCTGGCCCGTTGCGGACTGCCTCCGTACCTGTTCCAGGTAGGAATCGGTATGAAAGCGCAGCACGTCCTCGTCCCGCGCCTGGACCGGCGGCAGACTCCGAATCTTCGCCTTCAGACCCGACGTCGCGAGGGCGTCCCAGAAGGCGTCGTGGCGGTCCGGGCCGAAGGGGTGCCCATCGCCGAAGCCGTAGCGGGCGAGCCGCTCCCCGCCGTAAACACCGACCCGTCTCTCTGCCGTCGTATGGATAGTCATGGCGCTGGTGCGTCCTCCATCGAGAACCTGATTCTACTTCGTCGCATTTCAGACCAACTCGTTGTTCTAATAGGACAAGATTAACAGGATGTTCAAGATTAACAGGATTTTTTCTTGGTTGTATGAACGTTCGCCGCACAACTACACGTTTGCCAAAGTTAATCAGTAGTCTGATGTCGATTCCGGTTGCTACCGGATGTTCACGCACAACGGGTATAACTTACCAAACTGTATTTCCGCCATCCGGGGCATCGTATCCAAAGCATTCAACTCACTGATAACCGCTTCTTCTTTTCCCGGCAAGCACATTTACCAATAACGAAGAAATCTTGTTAATCTTGAAAATCCTGTTAATCCTGTACCATTGGAGGAAAGCACGAACCACCAGGAATTGCTTATACGCCGAATTCTTTTTGGATTTTATCTCACGGATTCAGGATAATTCTTAAGCCAATCCTTACATCTCGATGTACCGGGCAGGGCACACGAGTAACCCGACAAAAGGATGTCGTTACCGATTGCTCCCTCTCCGCCTCCGCGGTTCGGAATATCTCCGCCCTGGGGCATTAACCTGGGGCATTAAACAGATAAATCGTAATCGTTCAGCCCCCACCGCGTCATTCCGGTAAGTGTTGCCGGAATCCGGTGCTATGGATGGCAAAAGCAGTAGGGGTCTGAACGGTCACGATAAATCGGCCTGCTTCTCATCTAGGGGTTCTTCACTCTTCAGCGGCTGAACGCCGAGCAGGTGAATCCGGCGGCTGTCCGCCCGCAGCACGGTAAAGCGAAAACGGGAAACCTGGATCCGTTCGCCCCGCTTCGGCAAACGGCCGAACGCATTCACGACCAGCCCGCCGATGGTATCGAAGGCCGCGTCGGGAAAATCACTGCCGAAGTAGTCGTTGAATTCCTCGATGGTGGTGCGGGCCTTGGCCGTGTATTCGCGCGCGCTGCGTTTGAAGATCGGCGGACCCTCGTCGAAATCGTGTTCGTCCTCGATCTCGCCGACGATCTGTTCGAGCACATCCTCGATGGTCACCACTCCGGCCGCATTACCGTACTCGTCCACCACAACGGCCATGTGGTTGCGGCTGGTGCGAAATTCCTTGAGCAGCACATTGAGTCGCTTGCTCTCGGGTACGAATACCGCCGAGCGCAGCAGATCGCGGATGTTGAAGCTGCGCCGCTCCTGACCCTTTACGCATAACGGCAGCATGTCCTTGGCGAGCAACATACCCACGACTTCTCCCTTGTCGTCGCCGATGACGGGGAACCGGGAGTGGGCGGATTCGACCGCGACCCTGAGGATCTCCTCGAGGGGGTCGTCACGGCGCACACAGACCACGTCCGCCCGCGGGATCATGATGTCGCGCACCCGCTGGTCAGCGACCTGCAACACGCCTTCCATCATGCTCAGTGCCTCGGCGTCGAACAGGGCGCGGCTGCCGGCGTCCTTCAGTAATTCGACAAGCTGCTCCCTGTCCTGCGGCTCGCTGCCGATCAGCCGACCGAGCTGTTTCAGCCATACCCTTACCTGGGATCCGAGTCTTGCCCGAACGCTCGTCATAAAGTCCTACTGTTCCTCATAGGGTGCGGGGAATCCTAACCCTAAAAGGATATGCCTTTCCAGCCTCTCCATCGCGCTCCCCTCAGTGGGGTCCGAATGGTCATAACCGAGGAGGTGCAGCACCCCGTGCACCACCAGGTGGGCCCAACGGGCTTCGAGCGGTGTACCCTGCGCTCGGGCCTCACGGACCACCAGTGGGGCACAAATCACCAGATCCCCGATCAGATCACAGTCCACCATGCCTGGTAAGGGCTCATAGAGAAAGGAGAGCACGTTTGTCGCCCCGGGCTTGCCGCGGAAGCGCCGATTGAGATCGGCCCCCTCGGGCTCGTCCACCAGCCGGATGCTCAGCTGCGCGCCGGCGCGCCGTCCGGTCAGGGCCGCCCCGGCCCAGCGGTGGAACTGCTCGTAGCCGGGGAGGTCCGGCGCTGTGGATGCGTTCTGAATATCCAACGCTAAGGCGATTTCCGTCACATGACATACCCCGAAGTGGCGCCTAATCCGACAAAGACCCTTTCCAATCCACAGCGTATTATTGATTTATCAAGGACGTGCGCTCGCCCTGCTGACGGAACAAAGTTGCTTGATCCAGGTCAAACGAATCTGCAAAATAGCGGCAGGCTTGAGTGGGGAGCCGACGATTGACTGTGTCTAAAGTGATTTCATTGGAGGCGTTGCGGGTAGCCTGCAAGAATTGCAGCCTCGCCACGCTTTGCCTGCCGATGGGTCTGACGGCGGACGATGTCGAACGGCTGGACGGTATTGTCAAACGCGCCCGCCCGTTGCACCGCGGCGATTATGTCTTTCGCAGCGGTGAGCGTTTTCACTCCCTGTATGTGGTCAAGACGGGATCGGTCAAGACCTATGCCCCGAGCCCCGAGGGTGGCGAACATGTGCTCGGGTTTCACCTCCCCGGCGAGCTCATCGGCTTGGACGCCATTCAGAAAGAGGTACATGCCTGCTCGGCGAAGGTCCTGGAGACCTCCGCGATCTGCGAGGTCCCCTTCTCTCACCTGGAGACGCTGAGCAGCACGATTCCTTCCCTGCAACACCAGCTGTATCGGTTGCTCAGTAAGGAAATCGGCTATGATACGGAGATGTTGCTCCTGCTCGGCAAGAAGAGCGCCGAAGAACGCCTCGCCGCATTCCTCCTGAGCATATCGAAGCGCCTGCGCAAACGCGGCCTGAGCCCTACCGACTTTTACCTGAGTATGTCGCGCTACGAAATCGGTAACTACCTGGGGTTGGCGGTGGAAACCGTCAGCAGATTGTTCACCAGGTTCCAGGACGATGGCCTGTTGAAGGTCGATCGTAAACACATCAAGCTACGCGACCCGGCGGCCATGGAGGCCGTCCTTACCCGCGCCGCGGCGAACGACCGTTAGCAGCGCGTGAGGTAGTCCGCATGATGCCCATGTCGGCGGTGCTTGGATACTAGGGGCTGTTGACATTTAACTCTAACCGACTGTTTTCATGTGTTGAATAGTTGGCAGTTATCAGTTGGCAGAGGTCAAAATGTTGGAAGATAGCGGTTAGCGGACCTGTATATCCTGAGAGACTGTCTAATAACTAACTTATTGATTTTGCTCGTTCCTACGCTCCAGCGTGGGAACACCACCTTGGCCGCTCCAGCGGCCAGGCTTGGCGACGCTGGAGCGTTAAGATCCCTCCTCCGTCGGGACAAGCTTGCTCCCACGCCGGAGCCTGGGACCCAGATGAAATCTGTAGTTTTTCTAACTAAAAATCAATAGGTTAGTTTTCAGTCAGCCTCTGATACTTTAATCTCCTGCATCCTGCCCCCTGATAACTGATAACTGCCTCCTGCCCTGCGCCAATGTCAACACGACCTAGGCCTCAGGTCGTCCAGGTCTTAAGCCACAGGCATTCCCCGCTGCTCGCCGCGTCGATCGCAGCGAGCCGGGCCTGGTGGGCTGCCAGCTCCTCCGCGTCCGCCCGCACCACCACCAGGGGCGGCCGGGGCACCGTAAGCCGGTGTGGCCCGGCACCTACCCTACCCGTCCCCGACCCATCCCGGGTCCCAAGGGCCAAGCTGACTTGTCCTCCCGACATGGCGAGGTAAAGGTCGGCCAGGATCTCCGCGTCCAGCAAAGCGCCATGCAGGTCCCGCTGCGAATTGTCCACCTCGTAGCGCTTGCACAGGGCGTCGAGACTGTTGCGCTGCCCAGGGTGTAAGGACCTGGCCATGACCAGGGTGTCCGTGATCCGACATAGCTTGTCGATGGGCTCCGCGTCCTCCCGCCACAGCCCCAGCTCATGGTTCAGAAAGCCGACATCGAAGGGCGCATTGTGGATGATGAGATCGGCATCCCGAACGTATCCGATGAAATCCTCTGCGATGTCGGCAAAGCGCGGCTTATCGCGCAGGAACTCGTCCGTGATGCCGTGAACCTGCACGGCCCCCTGGTCGATTTCCCGGTCCGGACGCAGGTACTGATGAAAATTATTGTGGGTCAGACGGCGGTCGACGAGCTCGACGCAGCCGATCTCGATAATGCGGTGCCCTTCCGCCGGCTCCAGGCCCGTGGTTTCGGTATCCAATACAATCTGACGCATCTCAAGGCCCGTTCATAAGTGCCTAGGTCGTGTTGACATCCAGCGTCGTGTTGCGTTACGTCAGGTTCGACGCCGATGCCTTTCCGGGCGCAATCCTGAGTTATTCGGTGTTGGTTGTGGGATCCGGCGTATTGGGTTACGGCGCGTTCGGTCCTGTCACTATGCTTCAGGATCGGCCAGCGAGCCTAACCCAACCTACACTTAACGTGGGGCTCGTGCATGTAGCACGGAGGTTAATATAGGTGTAGGTTGCGTTAAGACGCCGGCACGGACACCGAAGTCGATTGATAAGCTGTTATGCGTCGAACGCAACACGTCAAATCCCCCAGATAACGCTAAATAATTCAGGATTGTTGAATGTCAACACTCCCTGGTACGGCGGTGTTGAAGTACCGACAATATCGGTTCAGCCCTTTCATGAGGGTCCTGCTCGTTCCATGTTATCGGTAGTTGAGGGCATCCGCACTAGATGCTTTTCAGGGTCCACACAGCGAACCTCAGGTTAGCCATCCGATCGGCTCTGGAGTCCGCTGTGCGGACCTGTCGGGTGTTGTGGCCATTTTACATATAAAAAACAGTTTGTTAGGGTTAAATGTCAACAGGACCTAGCCTCACTCGGACGGGAGTCCAAGTATGACCGCCCCCCCGTTCCGTTCCCGTCTCCCTTGGCGACATCCCCTGATACACTTGGGTATGCCGTGCCTTATGCCTCGAATCGGGAGAAGCCCATGAGCCCTGAACCGGATCGTCTTTGCTCCCTGCTGCGCTCTGTCGCCGAAGCGGAGATCATGCCCCGCTTCCGACAGGCCGCCACTCATTCCAAGGCCGACGGCAGCCTGGTTACCGAGGCGGATCTGGCGGCACAGCAGCGGATCTGCGACGAGCTAGGCTGTATCTGGCCCGAGATACCGGTACTCGGAGAGGAGATGACCCCGGAGACGCAACAGCAGTTGATCGCTAATGCCGACGTCGGCGTATGGTGCCTGGACCCCCTGGACGGCACCAGCAATTACGCCTATGGGTTTCCCTACTTCTGTATCTCCCTCGCCTTGTTGCGGGGGGGCGAGCCGGTCCTGGGGTGCATCGTCGATCCGGTGCATAACGAGTGTTTCTGCGCCGAGCGTGGCGTCGGGGCCTTTTGCGACGGCGAGCCGTTGCGCCTGGCATCGGAACGGACCGAGCTGCGCGAGTGTCTGGCCATCGTCGACCTCAAGCGCCTGCCCAAGGAGGATCTGCCCAGCATGGGGGGACAGTCGCCTTTCTGTTCACAGCGCAATCTGGGGTCCATCGCCCTGGAGTGGTGCTGGCTGGCGGCCGGACGCATCCAGCTCTACCTCCACGGGGGACAAAAGCTGTGGGACTATGCCGCGGGCCGGCTGATTGCCTCCGAGGCGGGGGCCGTGTCGCGCCTCTTCGCCCGCAGCGGGGGACCACCGGCCGCAGGCCTGTCGTTGGAGCCGCGCATGGCCATCGCGGCGGAGAACGCGGCCCTGTTCGAACGCCTGCTCGAATGGTGGTCGGGGCTGCCGCACGGGGATGGTTGAGCACGGCCGCCCGGGGACATCCGGCCGCTTTGATTTCGAATCCCCGGCCTCATGTTAGTTATCAGTTGGCAGTTATCGGTTGGCAGGGGTCAAGATGTTGGAAGATACCGGTTAGCGGACTTGTATATCCTGATACTGGTAGTGGTTAAATTTTAAGGGCACTTTGAAAAATACGGTTTTCGTCAACGTAACATCTGAATAATCAATGGGTTAGGATCTCTTGAGTGGTGAAAACACCTATTTTTCAAGGTGCCCTTAAGTGGCATGGTTGTGCAACCTAATGGTTCAACCCCCCTGTTTTTGCCATCCCTGGTCCTGGATTCCGGCACTCCCTGCCGGAATGACGGGGTGGGGAGTGGTAGACTTCACCACTTAGAATTTACCCACCACCCTTTATCTCCTGCATCCTGCCCCCTGATAACTGATAACTGACCGATCCAACCGCCATGAACAATGAGCTGACAGAATTCGACATGGAGCTCGGAAGCGGTATCGCTGCCTTCGAGTCCAGGCATTTCGCCGTTGCCGCCGGTCTGCTCTCCCCACTGGCAGAGGCGGGCAATCCCCAGGCCCAATACCGCATGGCCATCATGGCCCAGAATGGCCTGGGTATGCACCAGAACCACCCTCTGGCCTTTAAATACATGCAGGCTGCCGCCGAGGCGGGATTGGACATCGCCCAGCACGGGCTCGGCTTCATGTACATGGAGGGCGAGTGCACGGAACAGGATACGGCGCAGGCGGTGCACTGGTTCACGCAGGCCGCCGAGCAGGGCCTTGCGGGCTCTCGGACGACCCTGGCAATAATGTACGAAGAGGGCCGCGGCGTGGAAAAAGATCAGGCAACGGCCGACAAATGGCACCGAATGGCCGACCTCGAGGGGCGTTGACGCGCAAGGGCAAGTGTGTGCGGGCGAGAAACCACCAGGGCAGCGAGAGGCCGGCAGTAGAAATGTTCCGGTGCGGTGTCGTTTAACCCATTTCCACAGCTTTCCCAGAGCAAGTGTTGGGAGACAGGTGTCGGGCACGGGCCATCCATCGATGCGGTTCGCCGCCGGGCGCGGGACGCGCCCGGTGGCTCACCAGCATCCTACGACTTTGATCAACCTCTCAATAGCCCATGCAAATCAATAAATTATCTCAACTACACTCGATGCGAAGCCCGCTCGGGCAGGCTGCCCGGGGGGACATGTGGGTGTAGGTTGCGTTAAGACGCCGGCATGACCTAAGCAGACGATCAGTGGGCCTTTAGGCGTCGAAACCCTCAATAGCGCAACATCTTCCCAGTCGTCTACCTGGTCGAGGGTAGGCGGGCGCTGCGTGAGTTTCTTCCGGTCGTTGGTCTCCTTGAGCGCCGCGTGCAGGTTATCCGGGCGGCGCGTAGCCAGCTCTTTGACGATGTCCACACCCGCCGCTTCCAACAAATCCGAATAGATACCCGAGATCCCTTTTATCCGGGCGAGGTCGGCACGGTTACAGAGCTCCAGGATGATCTTGATGTCACAGCCACAGAGGGCGGCAAGTTCTTTGCGCCCGGCGGGATCGGCGCCGGCCGCCACCAGCTTCTCGTTATCCGTAATACCCTTCTCCTTGAGTGCGGAAAGGATGCTGTCGGTAGCGCCCTTGAGGTCTTTAATGGGGGTAGTCATGTCGATTCTCCGTCGGTGGTGGGGCAGTAGGGGCTGTTGACATTCATCGTTCACGGTCCGATTTGCGGCCCTTTTCCGCGCTGACGGCGTTGCGGCTCGCCAAAATAGGCCGGCTATTCTTCCTCGCCGCGCCTGGTCAGCACGGAAAACTTCTCACAATCGGCCTCGCTCAGATAAATGTCAACAACCCCTGGTCCCCGAGTTGGTAATGGTTAAATTTAAAGTGGCATGGTTGTGCGACCTAATGATGCGAACCCCCACTGTTTTTGCCATCCCTGGCACCTGGATCCCGGCTATCCCTGCCGGAATGACGAGGTAGGGGCTGGCAGACTTCACCACTTAAAATTTATCCACTACCCCCGAGCCGTTGAGCCGTCTCCGGGATCCCATACCCACCACACACGGATGTCTTTGTCCCCGGAGGTTTATCCGGCACTGCGCTGTGCTCGGACGGGAATGATAAGTGATCCGGGGAGAACGAGAGCGGGATTTTCCGAAATCGCTTGAGGACGCCAGATTCACTGAAAGCTGACAGGACCTCCACGGAAAAGTTATCCGCAAATAAACGCAAATGGCCGCAAATCAAGGTAACTAGACTAAGAATCGTCGATGATGACGAGCCGATTCCGACGAATTGCATTTATTTGCGTTCATTGCTTCAATAACTTTAGTGCGCGAAACGCATCATAGTTGAAACTATGGACTTTAAGTCCCTTCACTTTCAGTCCGTGGCTTGTCCACGGATGAGGACTTTAGTCCTCCAGACTATGGACTTTCAGTCCATAATGGTTGATTGCGGATAAAAAAGCGATGGGTCCAGGGTCGATTCCGTGCAGCAGGGTTGCAGGACATAGTCCCTGACGCCGACGGCCGCGAGCCGGTCCCTCAGGGGTTGGATGTCCGACTCGTCGCGCCAGCCCGGCAGGACGGTCGTCCTTACCTGCAGCGCGATTCCCGCGTCGAGCAGCAATGCCAGACTCTCCCAGGCCCGCGCGCCGGAATCCGGGACCCCGGTGAGCGCCGGATAACCCGCGGGGAGCGCCTTGATATCCAATCCCACCCAGTCGATAAAGGGCAACAGAGAGCACAGACGGTCCGGGTAAGGGCCAGCGGTGTGCAGACCGATCTTGAAACCCATCGACCTAGCCTCTTTCATGGCCGCCGGCAGGGCGGCCTGCAGCGTCGGCTCGCCGCCGCTGAAGACCAGGGCGTCCAACAGCCCGGCGCGTTTCTCCAGGAAACCACGCACATCGGACCAGGGGATCTGCTCCCCGCTTCCGGGCGCGAGCAGGTGGCTGTTGTGGCAGTAACGGCAGCGCCACGGGCAGCCTTGACAGAAGACAACGGCCGCCAGCTCCCCTGGGTAATCGATGGTCGTCATGGGGGTAAGACCACCAATGCGTAGCGATTGGGCCGCAGTTGCCATTGCAGATACCATCGCTGCCTTTACCATTGTTGCGCCGAGGTTTGTTCCTCACCCCAACCTACGGTCTCTGCTCGTTCCCATGCTCCAGAGAAAGCGAGATGCCTTCTGATGATGTCAAGCAGTGTCTCGAAGTCCACATCTTCACCAGAAATCGTGGTTGTGTACTCATCTGCTTGTGGTCCCTTCGGCGTTTCACATTCATAGTCGTAGCGACCCGTGCTCCTGCCGAAGGAAGAGACGTAAACTAACTGTCGAGGTTGGTCCGCCCTCGCTATTCCTATCGCGCACAGGTCAGTATCCCAGTGATCCACAAGTATCCACGGGTTTTCCCCGAGTGGCAGTGCTGCTATCAGATCTTTGATCGCTTGTTCCTTGTCGTTCATTGCTTCAATAACTTTAGTGCGCGAAGCGCATCATAGTTGAAACTATGGACTTTAAGTCCCTTCACTTTCAGTCCGTGGCTTGTCCATGGATGAGGACTTTAGTCCTCCAGACTATGGACTTTCAGTCCATAGTGGTTGATTTATAAACCTCCTATCAGTCAACAGCTTTCTGACCTTGGAACTGTGTTGGAGCGCTTGCTCCACGGTCATCTCCATCACCTCACGGGGCAATTCGCGATTGATGTTTCCACAACGGAACCGGGCCACGAAGCTCGCGACTGTGTCGTCAAGGTTATTAAGTACTTGCCTGCTGGTCGGGCTATTGATGTTCAGGCTCAGCTGCCGCGCAAGCGTCTCTGTTCCAGACATAGCACCAACACTGCGAGGATCTGTCCCTATTATCCGGTCGGGCATAATCCAAAGCCCGTAGGTTGGGGTGAGGCCAGGGATAGCCGAACTCCAACATTAATCGTTGACGAAACCATTTCATCGTGAACAAATGGATGAACAAATGGTTGTGGTCGTTGCCTTTACCATTGCCGTGTTGGGGTTCGTACCTCACCCCAACCTACGACATTCATCAAGCGGCGTGACCAATCCGGTCCGTCTCTACCGTTCTGACCGCCGTTACCGCCGGGCATTCGCTGAAGTATTGCCGTTCCCGGTGTTCGGCGCGTTTGCCGGCATTGAAGGCGGATACCGGGCGGTGGTAACCCATGACGCGGGTCCAGACCTCGCAGCGCGTGCGCTCGCAATCCTCCAGCCGGATATCGGGCTCCCCCCCTGGGGCACTCGTCCGGTCCGACCTTTCCGCCGACCGTTCGACTGGTTGTACCTGGTCGCTGGATATAGGCCCCCCACCCTCTCGTGTCTCGCAACGGCGGTGTTCTTCGTCGTTCAGATCAATGATTTTGGGATCGATCATTGCTTCATCTCTCCTGTTCCGATTTCTCATATTCAAGAATCCAGTATGCCAGGACGGGCGGAACACAGCGGTGCCCATCGATCTAGGAGACGTTCTCAATCAATAAATTATCCAAGGATAACAACCCGTGATGAGCGACTCGCTGACAATCATATGGCCCCGATGCCTCGCCGGCGCCTACTACGCGGTAGGTGCGGGGCTTGCCCGCGCTTTTCCAGCTCCTTCCCCCTCACCGCGGGACAGGCTCCGTTTTGCCTAGTCCTACGGGCTAAATGTCAACACGGCATGGAATCAACCACAGGCGCAGGCATCCAGCTCCGTTAGCTCTGCCCGTTTCTTCGCTCTCAGCTCCTCGTCGCAAGTGGGACAGAACTCGTGTTCGCCGGGGAGATAGCCGTGCTTGGGGCAGATGGAAAAGATGGGCGTCACCGTGATATAGGGCAGCCGGAAGTTGGTCAGCGACCGCTTTACCAGGCGCTTGCAGGCCTCTACATTGGAGATGTGCTCGCTCATGTAGAGGTGCAGCACGGTGCCGCCGGTGTATTTGGACTGGAGCGCTTCCTGCAGCGCCAGAGCCTGGAAGGGATCGTCCGTAAACCCGACCGGGAGCTGGGAGCTGTTGGTATAGTAGGGGGCATCCGGGGTCCCGGACTGGATGATGTCCGGGTAACGCTTGCGGTCCTCCTTGGCGAAGCGGTAGGTGGTGCCCTCCGCCGGGGTGGCCTCCAGGTTGTACATGTGCCCGGTCTGCTCCTGGAACTCGACCATCCGCGTGCGCACCCGGTCCAGGAAGCGGGCGGCCATGGCCCGCCCCCGCGCACTGGTGATGTCATCGGCATCGCCGGTGAAGTTGCGGATCATCTCGTTGATGCCGTTGACGCCGATGGTGGAGAAGTGGTTGCGCAGGGTGCCCAGAAACCGTTTGGTGTAGGGAAAGAGCCCCTGGTCCATGTGGCGTTGGATAACCTTGCGTTTGATCTCCAGGCTGTTGCGGGCAAGCTCCAGCAGGGTGTCGAGCCGGGCGTAGAGACCCGCCTCGTCGCCGGGATAGCGATGTCCCAGGCGCGCGCAATTGACCGTCACCACCCCGATCGAGCCGGTCTGCTCCGCGGAGCCGAACAAGCCGTTGCCGCGCTTGAGGAGCTCGCGCAGGTCGAGCTGCAACCGGCAACACATGGAGCGCACCATGTTCGGCTTGAGCTCAGAGTTGATGAAGTTCTGAAAATAGGGGAGCCCATATCGGGCGGTCATGGCAAACAGCCGGTCCGCGTTCTCGCTCTCCCAGGGAAAGTCCTCGGTGATGTTGTAGGTGGGGATGGGAAAGGTGAAGATGCGTCCCTTGGCGTCTCCCGAGGTCATCACCTCGATATAGGCCCGGTTGATCAGATCCATTTCCGCCTGGAGTTCACCATAGGTGAAGGGCTGCTCCTCGCCACCGATGACCGGGATCTGTTCGCGCAGATCTTCCGGGCACACCCAATCGAAGGTGAGGTTGGTGAAGGGGGTGTTTCCAGTAACGAAGGTCTTGCCGCGACGGCGTGCAATGAAGGTGCCGTTGCGAGTGGTCGGACACCAGACCTTGCCGCGGTAAGCGCGGCGTTGAACGAGCTGGATGTAGGTCTCGCGGTTGCGGACGATGTTGAGCATCTGGACGCCCGAGTCCGCCCGCGTGTGGACGGTACTGCCGTAGCCTGCCAGGACACAAAGCTCCTGCAGCGCGTCTAGATTCTCCTGGTCGTTGGCGTAGATGCGGATGCGACCGTTCGGCTCGATGCTGCCGTCGCCCCGAATGTAGGTGTCCAGGAACAGCCTGATCTGGCGCGCCGAAAGGGTGCGGATCAGCGGCGGCACGCACTTTTGCGTCGTGTAGCGCAGCACCAGCTCGCTGCCTTCCGCATTGAGCCGATAGCGGCAGACCGGGTGATTGGCGTAGGTTCCGGTCTGCAGCCGTTCGTGCCAGCTCAGCCCCAGCGTCGTCAGGACCCGCTCGATGGCGGCGGCGTTCTCGCGGTTGCCGGTGGACTGCCAGAGGCTTACGCGGCGGCGACCGCCGCTGAAATCGAAATTTCCCTCGGCTACGACCCAGGCCAGCAGCTCGACCAGATCGTCGTCCACCTCATGGACGGAGGCGGTTTCCCAGGCATTGGGTACGATGACCGGCGACTTCAGCTCGACCACCGCCTCGATGTCTTCGAGTACCCACCGGTTGTCGCTGTTGAACAGCTTGCGCATCACCTTGTGCCGGGGCGTTACCCACTGCTCCTGGGTGCGGTTGCGCAGCACGTACATTTCACCGTCGAAGTCGTAGGCGGTTAGCGCCAGCGGCTCCAGATACTCCAGGCGGTTATCACGCCAGTCGACCGTCGCGATCTTCTCCCCCGCGACGATCCGGTCATGGCGCTTCCAGCCGTTTTCCGTCAGGCATTCCGTTTCCTCGTCGACACACTGGCAGCCCCACCGGGACGGCACATTCAGGTTGTAGATGAGCTCCTGAATGGCTTGTCTGACCTGCTCATAGCTCAGGCGATCCTTGCGGACATAGGGGGCCATGTAGGTATCGAAGCTGGAGAAGGCCTGGGCGCCGGCCCACTCGTTCTGCAGGGTACCGAGGAAGTTGACGATCTGGCCCACGGCGGAGGACATATGCTTGGGCGGACCGGCCTCCACCTTGCCGGGGACGCCGTTCAAGCCCTCGTGCAGGAGGGTGCGCAGGGACCAGCCCGCGCAGTAGCTGGCCAGCATATCCAGGTCGTGGATGTGGATGTCCCCCTCCCGATGGGCAGCACCGACCTCCGGCGGGTAGACGTGGGAGAGCCAGTAGTTGGCGATCATCTTGCCGGCGCTGTTGAGAATCAGACCACCCAGGGAGTAACCCTGGTTGGCGTTGGCGGCGACGCGCCAGTCGGAGCGGTCCAGATACTCGTTGACGGACGCGGCCACATCCACCAGGGTACGGCGGTCCGCGCGCAGCCGTGAGTGCTGCTCGCGGTAGACGATGTAGGCGCGGGCGGTCTCGAAGTGGTTGGCGGCGATCAGGGTCTGCTCCACCACATCCTGGATGCCCTCGATATCCGGGATGCGACCTAGATCCAGGCGATGGCTGATGACCTTGATCACCTGCGTGGTGAGTCCGGTGGCCTCGAGGGCCCCGAACTCCCCGCTCGCCTGACCGGCGCGCAGGATGGCGGACTCGATCTTGCGGGCATCGAAAGGGACCTCCCGACCGTCGCGTTTGCGCACACGGGTAGGAAGGGTCGCGACCCGGGGAAAGCTAGCCTGCATGAGATTGATCCACAGTCGAATGAACAGATCCTTTACACAACATATTGTGTTTGAAAATTTCTCGGATTACCAGATATGGTTTCTTGATCGAGATCAACATGGCATGGATTCGAGACCGATTTTCGTTCATTCACGTTCATTGCTTCAATAACTTTAGTGCGCGAAGCGAATCATAGTTGAAACTATGGACTTTAAGTCCCTTCACTTTCAGTCCGTGGCTTGTCCACGGATGAGGACTTTAGTCCTCCAGACTATGGACTTTCAGTCCATAATGGTTGATTGTGGACAACCTTCTGCGTAGATCGATTCGCGCCGATTCGCGTGATTCGTAGCTCCAACAATCTCATCCGGTGGGCACAGCCCTGTAGGGCGGGATAGCGCCGCGGGACCGCCTCAGCGGTCCCGCGGCGCGCATCCCGCCTCGGAACGGAAGCGCTAACGGCGGGATGCGCTACACTTTCCCGCCCTACGCCAACCCCGACCGCGAACCGCATCCTTATATGTTCTGTTTCTGAGGGAAAGCCAAGGATTAGGTATAAAGGGACTTGATGGCGAGTACCTGGGAAAGCCGTCCCATCCTGAGGCCCCGAGCCTGTCCGTCGATTGGCTCCCCGCCCTGTTCGCCAAGACCGGAGAGTATCCGAGGCTGTGAGCCAGTGGCTCGTGAACCTGTATACACAAAGTTGGTCGGCGAGGGTCCAGGGTCGGGGAACCAGGTCATGAGCCTAACCGATTTGATCCCGTTGGATAACCTCAGCCATAAAACCGTGACCGTGGCAATCAACCGCGAGGGGCGGATCGGAAAACCTCGTGAATTCAAGAATACCCCCCAGGGGCATCGGGCCCTGATCCGAGCCTTACGCAAGGCCCAGGTGAGCCGGGTTTGCCTGGAGGCCACGGGCCTGTACCACATCGACCTGGCCCTGGATGATGCCGGGCTGGACCTGATGGTGATCAACCCCAAGGCTGCCAAACGCTTCGCCCAGGCGATCCAGACCCGTACCAAGACCGATGCCCTCGATGCCGCGGTCCTGGCCGAGTTTGCCCAGCGCATGCCTTTCCAGCCCTGGCAACGCCCGGATGCCTTGGTCCTGA
>Ga0209458_1000183_pt1 | contig 30186 bp, 25 predicted proteins | sample WorMetLIZAISLAND_FD_187411 | JGI IMG/M metagenome (GOLD analysis project Ga0209458, IMG submission 187411) | Marine gutless worms symbiont microbial communities from Max Planck institute for Marine Microbiology, Germany - Inanidrilus manae... ...
TTCCGCACGCATTTAGGCCGTTTTTTAACCTCTTTGCTATGACATTTTCGACAGGTATGTACTTTAGTCTCAATAACCATGATTGAAAACCCCTTTGATTGATTTTAGAGATGAGTTATTCTACTCTTTCATTTAAAAATTAACCACTACCCGTGCGTATAGAACTCGACGATGAAGTCGAGGAGGATCTTAGGGATTTTTACTCAGATGCAACGGGGTTTCCTGCCGGTATACGCGAAACCCTAGCCGATATGGAAAAGGGCAGCGTGCTGTATCAATACACCTTCTGGTGGAGCCACGCGGAATCAACCACTATGGACTGAAAGTCCATAGTCTGGAGGACTAAAGTCCTCATCCGTGGACAAGCCACGGACTGAAAGTGAAGGAACTTAAAGTCCATAGTTTCAACTATGATGCGCTTCGCGCACTAAAGTTATTGAAGCAATGAAAATGTCTGGAATCGAGGCATTCAATTTCTGGTACATGAGTCCGATGGATCGCCGGTTAAAGGGTCATTTCGCTGCCTGTTAACGCCGTATACGGACTATCGTATGCGGTTCAAAATCCCGATCCGCCAAGCTCATGTTTTCAGGGAGGTTTATGCGTGCCCACTCTGACGATGGCCATTGATTCTATGACGGCACCTTCATCTTATGGAATAATGGGAGGACCAACAAGCGATGCCCATGGTCGCATTGCCACTCCACTTCCAGCTATCGATAGGCGCCGCAGGCGCATCCCGTTCCTCGCCGGGGGGAACGGGCCCGGAGATCCGATGGACGATAATCGCAAGCGGGCGTTGATGGCCGCATTGAGCCAGATCGAAAAGCAGTTCGGCAAGGGCTCGGTCATGCGCATGGGCGACGTAGGGGCCGTGCGCAGCTTAGAGGCTATCTCCACCGGCTCTCTGGGGCTGGACGTGGCTTTAGGGATCGGCGGCGTGCCCAGGGGCCGGGTGATCGAGGTGTACGGCCCGGAATCCTCCGGCAAGACCACCCTGACCCTTCATGTGGTCGCCGAGGCCCAGAAGCTGGGCGGGACCGCGGCCTTCGTGGATGCCGAACATGCCCTGGATCCGGGCTATGCGGAGCGCCTGGGGGTGGACATGGACGAGCTCTTGGTCTCGCAACCGGACACCGGCGAGCAAGCCCTGGAGATCACCGATATGCTGGTGCGCTCCGGGGCCGTGGACGTGGTGGTGGTGGATTCGGTCGCGGCCTTGACCCCCAAGGCCGAGATCGAGGGCGAGATGGGCGATTCCCACGTCGGGTTACAGGCCCGGCTCATGTCCCAGGCCCTGCGCAAACTCACGGCGAACATCAAGCGTTCCAATTGCGCGGTCATCTTCATCAACCAGATCCGGATGAAGATCGGGGTCATGTTCGGCAATCCGGAGACCACCACCGGCGGCAATGCCCTCAAGTTCTACGCCTCGGTCCGGCTTGATATCCGACGCACCGGCGCCATCAAGAAGGGTGAAGAGGTCATCGGTAACGAGACCAAGGTCAAGGTGGTCAAGAACAAGGTGGCGCCGCCCTTCAAACAGGTCAGCTTCGATATCCTCTATGGCGAAGGGATCTCCCGCGAGGGCGAGATCATCGATCTCGGTGTGCAGCAGGGCGTTATGGAAAAGTCCGGGGCCTGGTACAGTTATGGCGGCAACCGGATCGGGCAGGGCAAGGACAATGTACGCGGCTTTCTCAAGGAGAATGCCGAGCTGTCCCGGGAGATCGAAGCCAAGATCCGCGCCCTGTTGTTGCCCCAGGGTAGCGATGCCGAAGCGACCGACCCGCAGCCCCAAGAGGCATAATCCTGGAACCGGACATCGGGCGTGCTGCACTCGGATTGCTGGCGTTGCGGGAGCACAGCCGTGGGGAGCTCCGGCGCAAGCTGTGCGCGTGCGGTTATGCCGAAGCGGAGGTAGAGCAGCTCATCGAGGATCTGGCCGACCGTGGTCTGGTCAGCGATCGGCGGATGGTGGAGGTCTATGTCGACGAGCGGGTCCGCAAGGGGTTCGGACCTGTGCGAATCCGCCAGGAGCTGCACCACAGGGGTCTTGCCGATGACCTGATCGAGGCATCCCTGGAGCGATCGACCCATGAATGGTTGGCTGCGCTGTCCAAGGCCCATGACAAGCGGTTCGGCCCCGCGCGTACCTTTGATGCCAAGGCGCGTGCGCGGCGGGCCCGATTCCTGGAATATCGGGGGTTTCCCGCGGAGCTGATCGCTGACTTTCTGAACGGCAAATAGGCAACCTCTAAGCCTGCCACGAGTCCTCCGGCGTCCCCGATGTCCATGACAAATCTGGTAGTGGTTGCTCAAAGTGGCATGGCTGTGCGACCTGACGATTCGAACCCCCACAGTTTTTGCCATCCCTGGTACCTGATCCATGGTATGGGATTCCGGCACTCCCTGCCGGAATGACGCGGTAGGGTCTTCCGATTTCGCTGGAAATGTTGGGATCGGATCGCTTGGGTTCCGCTCTCGGTGCCTGCGACGGTACGATCAGGGCTCTGCGAGGCCGGCTCGAAGTCGGGCTCGCATCAACCTTGAAAATCCATCATTGAGAGGAGGATTTGCAAGGATTATAGTGTCGTCATGGTTGATCGTCCCCAGGCCATTGAGCGTGTTCGAGACCTTTTTCGCACTCACCCCGGCGTGGCGATCCTGGGTCCGCGCCAGTGCGGGAAGACCACGCTGGCGCGCGTGATTGCGTCCGAAGAGCCCACCTGTACCATCTTCGACTTGGAGTCCCCGGTCGACATACGCCGGTTGTCCGCCCCTATGCGCAACCTAGGGGCACTCTCGGGTCTTGTGGTCATCGACGAGATCCAGCGTCGCCCGGAGCTGTTCGAGATACTGCGGGTTTTGATCGACCGCCCCGAGGCCACCACTCGTTTCCTGATCCTCGGCAGCGCCTCGCCCAGCCTCGTCAAGGAGGTTTCCGAATCCCTGGCAGGTCGAGTCGGCTTTCTGGACTTGGGAGGATTTGACCTGCGCGAAACCGGCGCGGGGAGCCAGGACAAACTCTGGCTCAGAGGAGGATTCCCACGGTCCTTCCTGGCCCCTGACGACGCGGCCTCCTTCGGTTGGCGTCAGGATTTCCTGCGAACCCTGCTGGAGCGCGACATTCCGCAACTGGGTATTTCGATCCCCGCTGAGACGCTACGCCGCTTCTGGACTATGATCGCCCATTATCACGGGCAGATCTAGAACGCAGCCGAGCTTGCACGGTCGTTGGGTACCGGTGAGACCACCACCTGTCGATATCTGGATATCCTCTCGGGGGCCTACCTGGTCCGGGTCCTTCCGCCCTGGTTCGAAAATCTTTCCAAACGACAGGTCAAGGCGCCGAAGGTCTATGTGCGCGATTCGGGCCTTCTGCACGCCCTGCTGGAGCTGGAGACCGGCGATGACCTTCTGTCACACCCGAAGCTCGGGTCCTCTTGGGAAGGATTTGCCCTTGAACAGGTGCTGACTACCTTCCAGCGACGCGAGGCCTACTTCTGGGCGACCCACGGCGGCGCCGAGCTGGACTTGATGATCACCATCCGGGGAAAACGTTACGGTTTCGAATTCAAGACGGCCGACGCGCCGGGCTCCGGTCGTTCGATGCGCGTCGCTTTGCGGGATCTCCGGTTGGAACACCTCTGGGTACTCTACCCCGGAAGCGACGCTTACGAGCTGGATGAACGGTTGTCCGTGCTGCCGTTACGAAAGCTCCCGACCCTTACACCAATGCCATTAAGTTAGGACAATGCCCGCAGTTTGACAGGGATTGTTGGAACCGGAAAGCCGTGAAAATTATGCCAGGAGCTGGACGATGGTTGTCCTTTGCGGGCAAAACTGATTCGGTGGTACACGCGACTGTGCGCGAACATCGACCTGAACAGGGGCGGTAACTACACATGCTGTCCCCGCAATTGCAAGATCCCGCTTGCCTGGGCAGACTTGGTCTCTCCCCGGGGGTAACCTAAACAGGACCTTCAGAGGATCCATAGGGCTTGGCATGTCGCAATGTAAGACCTGACTCTCGTTCTCTCTTGTCCGGCTAGCCAATCGGAGCAGACACTATGTATACCCTTTATCGTTTGAACGCGGACGACCTGGACGGTGGCTTCCTTCAGTCGCTCAAGGAATTGTTCAAGGGGCAGACCATCGAAATCGCGGTGAGCGGGGCCGAAGACGCCAGCGAGGACGAAACCGCTTATCTGCTGTGAAATCCCGAGAACCGGCAGCGCCTGCTGCGAGCCTTGGAGAATGCGCGGCGTGGCGACCTCGTGACGGTCGAGATCGGCACGCACCAATCAACCACTATGGACTGAAAGTCCATAGTCTGGAGGACTAAAGTCCTCATCCGTGGACAAGCCACGGACTGAAAGTGAAGGGACTTAAAGTCCATAGTTTCAACTATGATGCGCTTCGCGCACTAAAGTTATTGAAGCAATGAAGCGCATTGCGTTCGAGCGAGGGGCGTTCGAGGATTTCACCGACTGGGCGGTGAAGGACAAGAAGATCCACAAACGTATCGTCGCCCTGATTTCCGACGTGGTTCGACAGCCCTTCGAGGGCATCGGCAAGCCAGAGTCCCTGAAGCACGAGTTGCAAGGTTGCTGGTCTCGCCGCATCGACGACGAGCACCGACTCGTCTACAAAGTGGAGGGCGATACGGTCGTGATCCTCGCTCGTCGGTATCATTGACTCGTACTCGATACCGAAAGCGCAATCCATCCGATATGGCGTATACGAGACCACGGTAGTATTCTCCGCCAAGTTCAAACTTTTCTCAGGAATTCCAATAATTGTTCCAACATCTATACCTGTATCGCTTGATCCGGAAACCGCGTAGTACGCTTCTGCCGAAATCAGCATTACCGGACGCTTCTTGGAGTGGAAATACCAACTGATCTGGCTGTTGCCCCCTATCAGCCTTCGGCTTCCCTGAATAGGTCGGCCCAGGCGTCTTTGGAGTCCCTCTATTTCGCCGCTACCCGCCGCTGGGTTGTCGCGTTCTCGGGTGGGAAGGACTCCACGGTTTTCCTGCAGCCGGTTTTCGAGATGCTGGTCGATCTCGGGGACAAGGCGAAGAAGCCTGTAGTCGTACTATCGTCGGACACTAGGGTAGAGGCACCGAACGTCGCGGCTTACATAACCGACGCATTGCACAAGGTTGAAGAATCGGCACAGGCGTTGCGGGTACCCCTCAGTACAAGACTGATAGAGCCCACTGCATCTGAGAGTTTTTGGGGAAAGCTCATTGGAAAGGGGTACCCCCCTCCGTTGCGCTGGTTCCGATGGTGTACCAGCAATATGAAGATCAAGCCATCGCGCCGCGCAATTGATGAGATCACTCAAGCCCACGGTAGTGTGATTTTACTGCTTGGGTCGCGCATTACGGAGAGCGCTCAGCGTGGTCGCACTATGCAGGAACGGAGCATCAATAGCCGCGGTCTGAACCCACACCACGAAATCCCGAACGCCTTGGTAGCTACGCCCATCGCCGAATGGACCACGGACGATGTTTGGGAATACTTGGCAAGTAATCCTTGCCCCTGGGGCGGCAACCACAGTTTTCTCCTGTCTCTCTACCGCCAGGCCGGAGGGGGCGAGTGTCCCGTCGTATTCGACCTCAATACGCCCTCCTGCGGGGGCAGCCGGTTCGACTGTTGGACTTGCACGGTTGTTAAGGAAGACAAATCATTACAGGGCTTTATACGTTCCGGCGAAGATCATCTTCAACCGTTGGTGGATTTCCGTAATTGCTTGGTTGGCCTGAGAGACGAACCGGGATATCGCAGTCACGTCAGGCGCAACGGAAATGCTGGACCCGGTCCGTTTTTACCGGCCGCAAGGCGGGAGATTTTGGAGTCAGTTCTAGCTCTGGAAGAGCGAATGGGATTCCCGTTAATCACTGATGAAGAACTAGCGTATATTCAAACAGAGTGGTCCGCGGAATTCGATTATCGGAATCAAATGGCTGTACAGATTGCAGCGAAGTACGGGAGGGTGATCACCATGTCTGATGCAATTCGTAAGGACGATTTGTTTGCAGAATACGAAATGATCGAAGCAGCTGCCGTAGAGGCGGGTGTTGATCCGGATCTCCTACGACAGGCATTAGATATTCGTCGCAAGAAATTCCCGTCTCTGGATAAGTGGGACGCCAAAACTGGTTTCGAACGGGCTTTGGGAGACCTGGTAGAAAAAGCTGCCCGCCAGGCCGAGCAGACAGTAGAAACATGATCCTCGAGCGTTTTCGCATCCACAACCTTTTCTCGTACCGTGGCCCGTGGGAGTTCGACCTAACACCACCGACTGATGGTCGCAACGTGGTGCTTATCTGGGGGCGAAATGGATACGGCAAGACTAGTTTCCTAAATAGCCTCAAGTTGCTGCTCACTGGCGTGTCAGACGAGCTTCGCGAGAGCGTGCAAAGAAGGCCGGGGCGCTTCGGACGAAATGAATATCTTCTCGGACGGGGTGACGAGTGGGTGGGCGTTTTCAACCATAGAGCACGCGCCGAGGGAGAGACGGAATTTGGGGTTGCTCTAGTCTGGCGCGAGGAGGAGGGGACGGTTCAGGTGGAACGTACCTGGAAGGTTGAGCGGGATGAGGCCACCGAGACCCTGCGGGTTGATCCAAGCTTTGGTGACCCGCTGGAAGACGAAGATGGGAATCTGGAGGGCGAGGCGCGCGCCTTCATTCAGGCCCGACTGCCAGAGGTAATCATCCCCTTCTTCATCTACGATGGCGAGAAGGTGCAGCAGATCGCCGAGGCGAATCAGCCAGATCAGCTTCGTTACATCGAACAGTTGCTGGACTTGGCGGATATCGATTTGATCGACACGTATCTCGGCCGCAACTTGGCCCATTGGCGTCGGGTTTCCAAGGATGCCAGCCAGCACAAGATCAGGTCACTTGGGCTTGAGATCCAAGCCCTCGAGGAGCAACTTGCGGGTCTTTTCGCTGAGCGCAAGGGGCTGGAGAACTCGGTCAGTGAGAAAAAATTCGACATAAAGCGGCACGACGTCGCTCTGCAGGCGAGGAGGCAATTCGCTCTGCAAAGCGAAGAATCCAAACTTTCAGCTCAAAGGAATAGTATGGTAACCACCCTCGAGGAGAAGGCGCAGAGTTTTTCCGATGCTTTCACCCGCGATGCCCCTCTTCTCCTTCATGGTCGCCTCATGGAGACCGTAGCGCGGGAGCTGGAGAAGATTGCTTCTCATCCTAACCGCCGCTTACGTGACGAGTTGGAACGCATCTTCTCAGCCTTGCCGGGCAGGGTATTCTCCGACCCGCCCTTACCGGTTCCTCCGTTAAGCCACGATCAGGAAGACTTTTTACGACGCAAGTTGATACGGGTGCTGGACAGTTATCGCCCCGACACAGCGGATCTAACAGATGGACTGTTTCATCTATTGCCCGCCAAGGTAGATGATCTGTTACGGATGGTGGATGACTATGTGCGGGATGACCGTCGACGCGCCCAATGGTCTCGGAATTTGATCGAGATATGCAAGCTCAGGACCGATCTTGCGGAAATCGAGCGCAAGCGCAATGACGTCGCAAACCTTGCTCCAGTAGAGCGGCAACTGTTCGAGGAGCATTTGGCGAAAAAAGACAAATTGAATGAAGACCTTGAAGATCTCAATCGGGAAATCGGAAAGCTCGGCCAGCAGGAGTACGAACTGAGGAGGAAGCTGAGGAAGAAGCGCGAGGATTGCCGTCAGGAAGAAAGGAATGCAGTGGCTGCCGGTGCGGCCAAGGATAAACTGATCTTAGGCCAGAGGCTGAAATCGGCGCTGGCTTCGTATCGAGCTAAGCTCAAGGCTAGGTGCCGGGAGGACATTGAGAAAGCGTTCAACGGGCGCTTCATGGAGCTAATGACTTCTCATGGACAGATACGTCACATCCAAGTAAACGAGGACTTTTCTTGGCACTATCTCAGCGACGAAGGAGAGCCGGTGGGCATGAGCAACATCTCGGCTGGGATGAAGCAGCTAGTTGCGCAGGCATTGCTCTGGGCACTGAAAGCCGTATCCGGAAAAGAAGCCCCCGTGGTTATCGACACGCCGTTGGCGCGTTTCGACCGAAGACACCAGGAAAACATCATCACCCGCTATTACCCTCGTGCGGGTACCCAAGTCGTCATGCTTCCCACTGACGCCGAGCTAGACCGGGAAAAATACGCTCTGCTGAAGCCGCACATCTATCGGGAATTTCGCCTGGACAACCCGAACGGAGACCACACCCATGTGCTTCCTGGGGGCTATTACTGATGGCCAAGGTCTACACCTCGCGGGTTGATGAGGATACAGTCGCTTCCGTCCTACGGAAGGGACTAATGGTTCAAGGTCCTAAATGGATAGTGCTGCGTATCGCCTTGGCCCTGTCGCTGAAACAATCTGATCCCCCCTCCGAAGCGTTCGACACGCAGGTTGGGAGCAAGGTTGGCGAATACAGTCTGGATCAGATCACCGGGCGCGGACAGAAAGAACCGGAAGAGTTTGTCGATGCCTTTCGGGCGTTGTTGTCCGCCTATCACGGGGAAGACCTATTCGGGGACGATGATCGGTATACGAGCCTTCTGCAGCGGCATATCCGGCGCGGTCTTCGGGAGATTCAATCCTCCTGGCGGGAGTCGCACGATTTTCACGAGTTCTTACGCCAGGAGTTTTTTGCTTTTCCGGATGACCATGAAGAGGGCGCGGCACCGGATACGTCCAGCCTGATTCACGCCCTGGAGGAATTCGGCCTGACCGCGGTTCTAGTGGAAAGCAGAGACGGTCCCCGCGTAACGCGCCATACGGTGCGCTTCAGCGACGCGGAGGACTACAGCCGACTGGAGCGTAGGCTAGATGACTTGGGGTTTACCCTGGGTTTCAGGGACGCTGGGATATTCCTATCCCCGGCGGGAGAGCCGAAGACTGCTTGGCTGGATGTCCCCCGTCCTGTGCAGGAATGGAAGTCGGTAGGTGTTGAGGCGTTTGCAGATTGGTCGCCACAGGGGAACGGTTTGCCTCTGATGCTGGGTGTGGACATCCGCGGTGATCACGTTATTCGCAGCTTGGCTGAGGCCCCTCATGTCTTGCTGGCTGGGACGACAGGCAGTGGCAAAAGTGTGTGCTTGCACGCAATACTCCTGTCGCTCTTAGCTAACCATGGCGCGCGGGAGCTTCGGCTTCTGTTGGTCGATCCGAAGCGGGTGGAGCTGTCGCCTTACGAAGGATTGCCCCACTTGCTCGCACCCATTGTTACCAATGGAGTGGAAGCAACCCGCGCCTTTAAGAATCTCGTCAAGGAAATGGAGCAGCGAGAAAAGCTGTTGGCCTCTCGCGGTATCCGAGAGTGGGACAGTCTCCAACATACGGTGTCCCCCCGCATCGTTGTCATCGTCGAGGAGCTAGCCGATTTATTCGATCAGGCACCGGAATCCGAAGATCCGCTAGTGCGATTAACGCAAAAAGCGCGTGCCACGGGCATTCACCTCGTACTTGCCACCCAGCGTCCTGATGCAGCTACTTTTAGTGGATTACTGCGTGCGAATGTACCGTCGCGAATTGCGCTAACCGTCCTCAAGGCAGCGGATTCTCGCATTATTCTCGATGAGGATGGAGCCGAGAGACTCCTAGGCAAGGGAGACATGCTGGTGAAATGGTTGGGAGAAAAGTTGGTACGTGTGCACGGATTCAATGTGCGTCTAACCGACGTTGCCGATGCGGTCAAGTGTGTCGGAAAGGAGGGCTAACCAATGCCGGATGTTTACGTCGAGGAGTTTGCGCCTTTGTACCTTTCGGTAGATCGGGTTGGACCCTTCCAGTCACGCATGGAGGAGTTCGATTTCACAGATGCCAATAACGAACCGTGCAACGTCTACCTGATGGTTTCCAAGAACGGCAGAGGCAAGACTACGGTGATGGAGATGCTCGCTGCAATGGTGGACATGTTGGGCAAGACCGAGTGCATGAGCTTGGGGTTTGAGGCTTTCGACCGAGAGCATGGGAGAGCGCAATGGGATCTGCGGGTTACCCTGAGACAAGATGGGCGGCGCGAGACCATGATTCTCTCGCTTCTTGCGGGATTTATGGGGGAGGAGGTATCGCTGAAGCTGTGGGGCGAGTCGGATTGCAAGAAGTTCGGTGCAAGCGGCTGGTGTCGTTTCGGCTTTGTTCGCAATGCGTTCGGTCGGTACAGCATGGTCGGTCGCGGTAATACCTGGGTGCAGGATTTCAACCTCTTGATACAGACCGCCATAGGTACCCGCTTGTTCGGCTTCGAAAGCGATGTGCTGAGCTATCCGACCCTGATCTATTTCTCCGCCTACCGAAATATCATTCCGATACCCGACGAAGACAGGGCCATTGTCGCCCCGAGAGACTGGAATTACCGACCGGTACATGTGTTCGATGTCGAAGGTCGAGATTGGCGGGATTCACTCGACAACCTGTTAGTGTGGCTCAAATGGTTGGATGACGACCGATTTTATGCTGCTGTTTCTGCCATCAACGATCGGGTTTTCAAGGTTGGCGACGAGCACTTTAGCGCGGGGAAAAAGCTGAAAGGAGTACGAAAGGAGCCACCCGAGGCGATTGTGGAATCCGAAGACGGCCAGCAGCATCGTCTGGATCGCCTCTCCAGCGGCGAGAAAAGCCTGGTGCAGCTATATTTGCGCTTGGGGTCCCACATGACGCAGAACACGATTTTGCTTGTGGATGAACCGGAGGTTCACTTACATCGTAGCTGGCAATACGAGGCCTTGTACACGTTGACGAATCTAGCCAAGTCCCACTTTCCCAATGTGACTGTGATCCTGGCCACACATTCCGAGCGCATTATGAAGGCATTCGCTCTCGACCAAGAAGAGGAAAACTTGCGAAAAGGGGCCTACATCATCGAAACGGCCGAGGAGGAAGAACAAGCGGATTTGATTGCCAGGGAAGCACGGGAAAAGAAATCAGGACAAGAAATTAGAGGGTGACGGGAGGGAATCATGGGAGCAGTGAAAAGCAGTCCGGGGCTAAGCGATCCTGATCGGTTGGTAGCCCGTTACGGTGGAGTGCCTGTCATTTATGTAGAATCCACCGAGGATCACTACGTCTACGGTGAATGCTGGTTCAAAGATTGGCTGTCCCGGGTGGAATTTCAACCCGCCATGGTCCAGTGTGGGTTTTCCGGTTGCTCAGCGGTTCTCGAAGCGGTTGGTGGTGAGCGGACGGCTGGCAATCTTGCCTGGGGCATCGTCGACCGGGACACAGTGATGAGTCAGGATCTCTGGAACCTGGTGCATGAGACAGATGATGCGAAGTATAAGTCAGCAAAGCCCTTCGGAGCAGAAATCAAGGTTTTGTGTCGCTGGGAGATGGAGAGCTATCTTGCCGACGCGATCGCTTTGGAGCAGTGCCGAGCCGAGTTGCAGCGTCAGCCTCGGCGACCTGATTCGGTTGTCGCCCAGGAGCTTCTTGACCAGTGCGATGCATTAATGCCGCACGCAGCGATCAATGCGACTTGCCATGAGCTTAGAGTGCCAGGGTTTGGCGATGGTTACACCAACCGATTTCCCGCCAGATCAGCGGTAGAAGCGGACATTCACTCTACGTTGTTGCCGAACCTACCTAATTCGGCGATAGCGCTTTACGCAAAGCACGTCCCGTTAGTGGACGCCTTCGACAAACCTGACAGTCCGCCGGGCGAGCGTGTCAATGCTCTGTTGCGCCGGGTACACGGCAAAGGACTTCTGAGTCGGTTCGGCTCCATCCACAACATTACCGTGGACCTGAAAGGATTGCTTGCTAACCGAATTAAAGAGCAGGCGAGGATACCTTCCGAGATCGGAGACTTTGTAGCAAAGATCGCCAACATTTGAGAGAAATCTCGAAATCTGACTCTACGCGGCGGATCGCCGAGCCTCCTTGAGCTTTTGATACCACATGGGGTCCGCGTTACGCGCTGCCTGACGCAGCGCGCCGAGTTCCTCCTCGCCTCGCTGAAGGTGCGCATCGATTTGTTTTCGGTGTGCCAAAGAGTACGCCAGGGCGCCGTAGACCTGATCCAGGCTCAACAGCGGAAAGGACTGGGCAATCGCCTCAGCCGTTTGGTCGTTTAAGTATGCGTAGACCAGCGAGTCCAGCGAGATACGCGTCTGCGCGACACGATAGATGCCGTCTTTCAGCTCGACATACTGGGATTGCATCGATTTGAGATCCTCGGTCCTGTGTCCTCAACATTAGGATTTTATCTTGAATTGGCCGTGGGATCAGGAATCGCCGGCGGCAGGAGCATCGGACCGAAGCTCGACAGGTACTAGGGTTCCTTAGAATGGCCAGATTTTGTGCAAAAGAGTCAAATTTCGCAACCGTCTAACCCCTCTCATTGTCGTAATCGTAGTCGTGATCGTGATCGAAGCCGCCGTAGGAGGGACAGAATTCTTTCGCAGTTCGTGGTCTCCATAGGTCCCGGCCAGGTGCCAGGCCGAAACCCGTAGACATCAGGTTTTCCATGCCCGCTTTGCCTTGCGCCTCCGATTACGACCACGATCACTGTTCCGCGACATAGCGATGATCACGGCTCGTCGGTCTGAGGCAGCACCTCGCTAGGTCCTGTTGACATTTAACCCTAACCGCTTGTTTTTCATATGCTAGATAGCTGCGACGTCCAAGCGGTCCGCACAGCGGACCCTACAGTCAATCAAGTGGTTAGCGTAGGGTCCGCTGTGCGGACCTTCTAAATGTCAACACGACCGTAAGTCGTCCACCTTGATGTTGTTACGCACAAAGATCCAATCGCGCCGCAACGGATCCTTTGAAAAAGGCACCTGCATGGCCTGGGTCTTGATCAGATCGAGGATATGCTCATCCGGATAACGGGTCCCGATCCGGTAATCGCCCGACAGGCATTTGCCCTGAAATTTATGGGTACTCATCCTGACGGAACCCTTATCCTATGGAATAATATAAGCATCGAAGGCAAGGCGCCTGGTTGCGTTTCCGTTCTATTTGCCGGCTACCGATAGGCGCCGCAGGTGTATCCCGTCTCCTTTGTTGGGTGAGACGGGCCGGAGATCCGAATCAAACCGCACCGTTTAAGACAGCGCGCTCCAAAGCAGTCCGGAATCCATAAAGAGCCCACAGTTTTTGCCCTCCCTGGCACCGGATTCCGGCACTCCCTGCCGAGATGACGCGGTCGGGTCCGGCAGACTTCACCACTTAAAATCCAGCCCCTACCACAAATCCATCCCATGAAGAGTAGCGCAGCGCTTCGAGCCGGTTTTCTCCGTTACTTCGCCGAGCGTGGGCACCAGGTGGTAGCCGGTAGCTCGCTGATACCCGCCGCCGACCCCACACTGCTGTTCACCAATGCGGGTATGGTGCAGTTCAAAGAGGTGTTTCTGGGCCGGGAACAGCCGCCCTATCGGTGTGCCGTCAGTGCCCAACGCTGCGTGCGGGCCGGGGGCAAACACAATGATCTGGAGAACGTGGGTTACACGGCTCGTCATCACACCTTTTTCGAGATGCTGGGCAATTTCAGCTTCGGCGACTACTTCAAGCCGGAGGCGATCCGTTATGCCTGGGACTATCTCACCCAGGTGCTGGCCCTGCCGGAGGAGCGGCTGTGGATCACGGTCTACGAAGAGGACCAGGAGGCGGAGCGCATCTGGTGCGATGACATCGGCGTGAGCCCCGAGCGCTTCTCGCGCTGCGGCGAACAGGACAATTTTTGGTCCATGGGGGAGACCGGTCCCTGCGGTCCCTGCTCCGAGATCTTCTACGACCATGGTCCGGAGGTGCCCGGTGGCCCACCCGGCACCCCGGACCAGGACGGCGACCGCTTCGTGGAGGTGTGGAACCTGGTATTCATGCAGTACGACCGCGACGCGGAGGGACGGCTCACGCCCCTGCCGCGTCCCTCGGTGGACACCGGCATGGGCCTCGAGCGCCTGGCGGCGATCATGCAGGGGACCCATGACAATTATGAGATCGATCTGTTCTGCGCCCTGACCGACGCCGCGGCGGAGCTGACCGGTTGTGCGGACCGCCGGAACCAGTCGCTACGGGTCATCGCCGACCATATCCGTTCCGCCAGCTTCCTGATCAGTGATGGCATCACCCCCGGCAACGAGGGGCGGGGCTATGTCTTACGCCGGATCGTCCGGCGCGCGGTCCGCCACGGCTATCAGCTCGGCTGCCGCGAGCCCTTTTTCCACCGTCTGGTGGCGACACTGACAGTCCAGATGGGTGCTGCTTACCCGGATCTCATGGCCGCCCAAGCCCAGGTAGAACGGATGCTCAGAAGCGAAGAGGAACGCTTCGCCGAGACCCTGGAGCAGGGTATGCGCATTCTGGAGCAGGCCCTCGCCGGGATTCAGGATGACCGCATCGACGGCGCAATCGTGTTCAAGCTCTACGATACCTATGGCTTTCCCACCGACCTTACGGCCGACGTGGCCCGTGAGTGGGGCTTGACCCTGGATCTGGCAGGCTTCGAACGGGCGATGGCGGAACAGAAAGAACGAGCCCGGGCAGCGAGTCGGTTCGGTACGACCCAGGATGTGGTCCCGGACCTGGAAGGAGAGACCGACTTCACCGGCTACGAGCGACTCGCCGACCAGGCAACGGTGATGGCTATGTACCAGGATGGCAAGTCACTGGACAACCTCTCCGAGGGCCAGGAGGGTCTGGTCATACTCGACGTTACTCCCTTCTATGCCGAGGCCGGCGGTCAGGTCGGCGATACCGGCGAGCTCGTGCGCGACGGCGTGCGCGTATCCATCCTGGATACCCGGAAACAAGGCGCCGATGTCATTGGTCACATCGCGCGCATGGCGGAGGGGGAGCTCCAGGTCGGCGATCAGGTGGAGGCCCGGGTGGACGCGCAGCGCCGGCACCGAATCGCGCTCAATCACTCCGCTACGCACCTGCTCCATGCCGCCTTGCGCGAGGTGCTGGGAGATCAGGTGCAGCAGAAAGGCTCTCTCGTAGATCCTGAGCGTCTGCGTTTCGATTTCTCCCATTTCGAGCCGGTCGGCCGCGATCAGATCCTCCGGATCGAGCGTCTGGTCAATCGGGAGATCTGCGCGAACCGCCTGGTGGAGACCCGAATCATGTCCCTCGACGACGCCAGGGCATCCGGTGCCATGGCCCTGTTCGGCGAGAAATACGCCGAACAGGTTCGGGTGCTGCGCATGGGGGACTTCTCCACCGAGCTCTGCGGTGGCACCCACGTGCGCGCCCTGGGCAATATCGGTCTGTTCAAGATCCTTGCCGAGAGCGGCATCGCCTCCGGGATAAGGCGCATCGAGGCGGTGAGCGGCGAAGGTGCGTTGGATTGGGTGGAGGCGGACGAAGAGCGTCTGTTACGTCTCGCGCGCCTGGTCAAGGGCACACGCGAGGACCTGGACGACAAGGTGGTCCAACTCCTGGAGCACACTAAGCGGCTGGAGAAGGAGCTCGGCGAGGTCAAGGCCAAACTGGCGAGCAGCACGGGCCGGGACCTGATCACTCAGGCAGTGAACCTGGACGGTATCAAGGTACTGGCGGCCAAGCTCGACGGGGTGGATGCCAAGGGTCTGCGTGATACTCTGGACCGGCTCAAAGACAAGCTGGGCTCGGCGGTAGTAGTCCTGGCCGCCGAGAATGACGGCAAGGTGAACCTGGTCGCGGGAGTTACCAAGGATCTGACGGACCGTATGCGGGCGGGCGATTTGGTCAAGGTAGTCGCCGCGCAGGTGGGCGGTCGGGGTGGCGGTCGGGCAGACATGGCCCAGGCCGGCGGCAATAATCCGGCGGGCCTGCCCGAGGCGTTGGGACTGGTCGCGGATTGGGTGCGAGAGAGGCTTGTGTGAGGCAGTAGCAGGTTGCCGAATTACAAGTGATGAATTTGAGTCTCTCCGGATCGCACTTAAAGATTTTACCGTACAAAGACTACTTCTAGTAGCCTTAGTTGTTTTTACATTTTAGGATGGGCCCTGGGGTGGCGTTCCAAGAGCTGATCAGCTTATATATCTTCACCATGTAAGTCAATTTAGCGATTTTTGGGACATTGTTGTCACTTCACCATCTTGGAATCGTACTCAATCTGCTGGAGATTTCATATTTTTTCGTCCGTTGCTTTATTTTCAACTCGGCTTATTTTGTTATTTTTTCGGTTGTAATTTTTTCTTTGGCAGGTAGCGAGCCTATTTCTCCACATCCTTGCAGCCTTTGGACTTCATAGTCTTCTTTTTAATGGGCATTTGAAACGGGCAATTTACCCGTTACTTATAGCCTTATTATTTGGATCTTCATACATGGCCTCCGATCTCGCGTTTTGGAGCCATATATCCGGCTATTTGACATTTTCTGCCCTCGCTGTCTTTTCTGTTTTATTTATTGTTCGATTCTTATCTACAGGCAACGCATTTTCAGGATGGGCAGCACTAACTTTGGGAATTCTTTCTGAATTTGCATATGAGCTTGGCGTACTACTTAACTTATTAGTATTCGCCGTGTTTTTTTTACATGTGGATAGTGGAGAAATGCCAAAATCTCAATAATCGATCTATAAATAGTTTGTCTTGGTTCTTGCTCTTTTTAAGCGGGGCACTACTCTATCCGCCGTGAGCTTTCTTGATCTATGGATGAGAGGAATACCGCCACCATTCGAGAGCCTTAACCTTAATCAGTCATTTTTATACTCCGTTCTATTGGCAACCTGGTATGCAATTAGACAAATCATATTCTGGCTTGGGGCATGGATCCTTCCAACTATTTTCGACATTAATGCTGGAGCAAGGACTTTCTTCGATAGATTTAAATTTTCCGGGAGTTCTCTAAATAACCTCATAGTAGTGTCAGGTTTGATACTTCACTTCGTCCAGGTGCTCAGAAAAGAAGGGATTGATTTTATTGGAATAAGCAAAAAAGTATGGCCCTCAGTTTCCGGGCCTTTGATCTTTCTTTTTAGTTATTCGTTTGTAATAGCTTATGCCAGGGGTCTTCCAAAAGATCTTGGTTATGTTTTTACGTATCATACCTATTATTCTTATATAGCACAACTAGTTATTGCAGTCGGTTTGTCGTTGCTCTTACTTAAATACCATAACAATTGGAAAAACTCAAGCGATTCAAAGAGCATTGCAGTTTTCAAGACAAAAGCTCCAAATTCAAATTTCAGTGACATCATTTCTAAATCCTTATTAATCGCACTAATCGCGTTCAACTCTTACTCCACACTCGAACTAGCGCATGATTACCGTTATAATTATTCCCCTTCGCGGCAGGAGATAATTGACACCATTCAATATTGGTTAAAGGGAGAAGGAAAATCCGATAACGCTTATTTTAAGATTGAAAGCAGTTGCTCAGAAAATGATCCGTTGCCATGGTTTGATTCTGTTCACTTTAGAAAAAATTCCAGTTGGTCGGGGGCTGTTGGTATGGCCGATGTACTTTGGCCGAACAAATCGGCACTACTAAACAAAATACAGCCGGCAGATACAGATTACTCCGTATTCGATATTAAATGTATGTATGCAGATCACTGCAATATCAAAATTGAATAAACAACGCGGTGCTGAAGGACTTACATCTGCCAGAGTTCCCGCATGGCACGCGAATTTACTTGTGAGTTACCCTCAAGTTCTTGATGTCGATTTTGGATATGTACGCAACGTTAGACAGTTGCTATTCCTACCACAAAAAAGAAGATCTGCCCGAGCACCGAAGGCTGTCCGAATTGAAGGTGGTAACAAGCTGGGAAGATGGCAAGAAATTTACAGTGGTGAGTTGGATTGTTCAGGAAGTTCTAACAAATGGAGGAAAGTTACTCTCACGAATGCAATTAAGCAACGCTACTTAAGGATTCACATTTTGTCGAATTGTGGTGATCCCATATACTTGACGCTTCGCGGACTTCGTTTTCAATGATGATCTTTTTATGATACATCAACCACTATGGACTGGAAGTCCATAGTCTGGAGGACTAAAGTCCTCATCCGTGGACAAGCCACGGACTGAAAGTGAAGGGACTTAAAGTCCATAGTTTCAACTATGATACGCTTCGCGCACTAAAGTTATTGAAGCAATGAAGTGGATCCCAGCCGTTGGGCGGCCTGTCCAACTTTTTAGGGGCCGCTGCCTCAACTAAGCCATTCCGGGAAATTCTATGTCCCTGATCGTCCAGAAATACGGTGGCACCTCCGTCGGCAGTGTCGAACGAATCAAGGCCGTCGCGGCACGGGTCAAGATCTGGCACGAGCGGGGCGATCGGGTGGTGGTCGTCGTCTCGGCTATGTCGGGCGAGACCGATCGTCTCGTCGCTTTGGCCAAGAAGATCCAAGCGCGACCCAACCCGCGGGAGATGGACGTACTCCTGTCCACCGGCGAGCAGGTCACGATTGCCCTGCTCAGCATGGCGCTGGAAGGTCTGGGTTGTCCCGCCAAATCCTACACTGGAGGTCAGGTCCACATCCGTACGGACAGTGCCCATAATAAGGCCCGGATCCGCAAAATCGGCGGCGCCCGGGTCAAGGCCGATTTGGATGCCGAGTGCGTAGTTGTGGTGGCCGGATTTCAGGGCGTGGACGAAATGGGCAACATCACTACTCTAGGGCGCGGCGGCTCGGATATCTCGGCGGTGGCCATGGCCGCGGCTCTGGATGCCGACGAGTGCCAGATCTATACGGATGTGGACGGTGTCTACACCACCGACCCGCGCATCGAGCCGCGGGCTCGCAAGCTTGACCGCATCACCTTCGAGGAGATGCTGGAGATGGCGAGTCTGGGCTCGAAGGTCTTGCAGATCCGGGCCGTGGAGTTTGCGGGCAAGTACCGGGTCCCCTTACGGGTGCTCTCCAGCTTCGAAGCCGGGGAGGGTACGCTGATCAGTTTCGAGGAGGAAGTAATGGAAGGCGCCGTTATCTCCGGCATTGCATTCAACCGCGACGAGGCCAAGCTCACCATCCTGGGCGTTCCGGACCAACCGGGCGTGGCCCACAAGATCCTCGGTCCCATCGCGGAGGCCAATATCGAAGTCGACATGATCATCCAGAATGTCACCGCCGACAAGGCCACCACGGATTTTACCTTTACCGTTCACCGCAACGACTATGAGCGGGCCCTGGAAATATTGGACGCCACGGCACGGTCCCTGGTGGCGTGGGAGGTCGCGGGCGACGATCGGATCGTCAAGCTCTCTCTGGTCGGCGTCGGCATGCGCTCCCACGCCGGGATCGCCAGCAAGATGTTTGCCGCCCTGGCGAAGGAGGGGATCAACATTCAAATGATTTCCACCTCGGAGATCAAGATATCCGTGGTCGTGGACGAGAAGTACTTGGAGCTCGGCGTGCGGGCGTTGCACCAGGCGTTCGAGTTGCATCATGGGGACTGAGAGCCTGTCTGGCATACGACTTTTCTACTGCGGAATCGATGAGGCCGGTCGGATTTTCCGCTCGATCTCGTTAAATAGGCCCACTATTCGCCTCAATCGAGCGAAAAATCTGCCGCGACCCCTCGATCCCTCGCTACGAACGCGTAAGCCAGACAGGCTCCGATTTCCCCGCTGATGGTAAGGCAGTGGTAACAAAAAGACTTTGCTGTAGTCGGAGCTGTTGTTAAAATTGGGGAATGTGGAGTTTAACTCTGGATTCCATGCTTGGTTGGCCGTGACCGATCTCCGTTCGGTGGCACCGCAAGGTGCGGGGCCACGACGGGGAGAGGTCACGATTTGGAAAAGGAAATGAGGGAGAAATAACAATGTTGATACTCACCCGACGGGTCGGCGAAACCCTGATGATCGGCGACGAAGTGACCGTTACCGTACTCGGTGTCAAAGGAAATCAAGTACGCATCGGCGTCAACGCGCCCCGCGACGTAGCGGTGCACCGTGAAGAGATCTACGAGCGCATAAAGCGGGAGCAGGCAGAGCAGGCTACCCAGCAGAATGGAGCCGAGGCCATCCCCAATGCTGTTCCTGAGCACGCGGACACCATAAGCAGGAATACAACCTCCATCCCTGATTAGGCTTTGTGAAGTTACCTGTTGTCTTCCCTAGAGAAGGCAATCTTATAAGTGTGCCTGCAGGTCATGAGGTAACCTGTGATTGCGGATGCCGGCACCACGTCTTATTTCGGAGAGATGGCCGAGCGGCTGAAGGTGCTCCCCTGCTAAGGGAGTATGGGTTAATAGCCCATCGAGGGTTCGAATCCCTCTCTCTCCGCCAATTATTTTTGTAAACCATTGATTTTCAAATTTAAATTAATGGAGCTTCTATTCCAGGCCACCTTTTAGTCCACCTTTCAGACGATGTTTGGCGGGTGTCGAGAGCCACCTAGAGACACCTTTAGCCGTTGCTATTCTGCAAGTCTTCGTCTTTACACTTTCTGGTGATCGTCGCCCCATCCACCCGCGCATGGCTCAGCGCATTGAGCTCGCCTTTGGGCAGGTTGTCCAGATCTCTCCGGCGCCGGTCTGGAACGTAAACTTCGATGCGTACTGCCACGTGGTCGCTGATCCGAATCCCGGCAACCCCTTAGCCGAGTAGTTCTTCCGTTGCCAGATTGCGGTACTGCCGTCCCCGTTTGGATAACATCGTGCGCTCGCCGAAAGGATTGAGTAGGCTAACATCGCGCCGCGATCCTAAGCCAGTGAGGTCTGTACAAAAGCATCATGTTGCGCCGTCAACCGCTCGAAGGTGCTCTAGTGCATCCCCTTGGGTTTCTCGCCTGGGCCGTTGAGACAGCCCGGCTCCCAGCTCAGCTTGTCGCGGATGCAATCTGCCCGCCGTGCCATCCGGTCGTAATCCGTATTCCGCTGGCTGGGATAGGTCAATTGGTAACAGTGACGACAGGCGAAGATGCCGCCGCCGTAGAGGATCGCCACTCGCCGACCACAATCACGGGCGGGGCAAAGGAACCAGGGTCGTTCCCCACCAAGGTTGCAGACGGTCCAGTCTAGATAGACGGGATAGCTTGCGTCCTGCCAGTCTTCGTTGCCGCGCCGGTGGCGGTAGGTGAGGATCATCCGGTCCGGTTCGGTGCGCACGTGAATGGCCGAGATCACCTCGCCCTGGCGTGACCACTGACAGACGAAGGATTGATGCGGGGCGAGCCAGCCATTCCGTTTCCAGCGCCGCACGTCGATGGATCGGTAATCGTCAGTAGAGTTTTTCGCGCCCCAGTACCAATGTCGTCCGCTACCCATGCCGCCCATGTTCGCTTCCAGATTTTTTAACTGAAATCATTTGGGAAATTCACCTTTTTGTTTCGGCCCTAGCGGGCCTTGGTTGGTCATTTTGGGTTTGCTGTGGCCTTGGTAAAAAGCGTTCGCAATATCGCCGATCCGTGTCCCACAATCCGATGATGGCTTCCGGCTCGCCTTTGGCGCAGTGGACAAGGTGCGGGCGGTCGATGCGTCGAAGTGGATGCAGTCGTCACAGTGGACTGAGCGGTTGACTCTGGTTGGTTCTGGTACTTCCTCCGACCGTTTCAAAAAGTACCGGCGGGCCTCCAGGTCATTACGGCAGTTGTCCACTACCTCGGCGATGATGGCCGGGTCGGTTTCCTCGATGTGCGCCAGCCAAGCCCGGATGCTTGATTCTTCTTCCGGCGACAGTTCAGGGAGGGATTCCGGCTGCTTTGCGACTGCTACAGTTGCTACAGTTGCTACAGTTGCTACAGTTACCGGCTGATCGGTTTCTTGTGTAGCAACTGTAGCAACTATAGCAACAGTAGCAGCCATACGGTCGGCAAGTCCGCCTTTTTTGATCAATGCGGAAAGGGTCATTCGCAACGATATTCCCCTGGAGATGGATTCGGCATCGCAACGTAGAGGGACAGTGAAGTGATCGGGTCAATCAGCAACAAGCACGACGGAGCCGGATATGGCGGGTAACAGAAAATCAGGTAAGGCAAAGGGCGACAGCGCCGCCGGGCGCGGCTCGCTGAGGCTCACCGATAACGAAAAGCGCGACATTCTGGAGCACTTGGAGACGGACAGGCCGTTGCCGGAGAAGTACCGCTTTTTGTTGTTCGATGAAAAGTGCGAGGTGGAGCTGGTTTGGAACGGAAAGAGCAACGAGGTTTGCAACATCGTGCTGCCATTCCAGACCATCGAACACGTGGATGAGCCGCGTGCTGAACGGCCAGAGGATAAACCTATCATCGGTGATCTGTTCGCCTACGACAATCGGGGACGGCAGTTATCGGGCTGGACCAATAAGCTGATCTGGGGCGATAACAAGCTGATCCTCTCTAGTCTCAAGAACGGGCCATTGCATGAGGAGATCAAGAAGCAGGGCGGCTTGAAGCTGATTTACATCGACCCGCCGTTTGACGTTGGCGCTGATTTCTCCATGGACATCGAGATCGGTGGCGACACCTTCACTAAGAAGCCCAACATCCTCGAAGAGATAGCCTACCGGGATACCTGGGGAAAAGGAGCAGACTCCTTTATCGCCATGATCTACGAGCGGCTGGTGTTGATGCGGGATTTGCTGGCGGAGGATGGAAGCATTTACGTGCATTGTGATTGGCGGGTGAACGGATACATAAGGCTGGTTATGGACGAGGTTTTCGGCACCTCAAACTTACTCAACCACATCAGTTGGAAGCGAACACCATTCGCTGGCAGTAGTAAGGCGCGAGCTAAAAAATTCCCGACCAATCAAGATTCGATATTTTTTTATGCCAAGAATAAAGAGCGCTACGTTTTCAATCAGCAGTATGTGCCTTATTCAGAAGAATATAAGGCTCGCTTTAAGTACCAGGATCAACGCGGATTCTATCGAAAGACATTGCTAAAAACATACTCTCAGGAGACAGAACGAAGGTTAAAGAAGGAAGATCGTTGGATCGATCCTGGGAAGCCAGGGTCCTACCCTTCGTACAAGCAATACCTGCATGAATCGAAGGGCAAGCAAATCGAGGATATCTGGGTTAACGTTAATTCAGCTAATCCCATGGCCGATGAGCGTGTCGCCTATCCCACCCAAAAACCCGAAGCCCTATTGGAGTGCATTACCAAAGCCTCATCCAACGTCGGCGATCTTGTTGCTGATTTTTTCTGTGGCTCCGGCACCATGGCAGCAGTGGCCGAAAAGTTGGGGCGCAAATGGATATGTACTGATCTCGGTAAATTTGCAATACACACTACACGAAAGCGCCTGATCGGCGTACAGCGGCAGCTTAAGGAAGAGGGCAAGGACTACCGCGCCTTCGAGATCCTTAACCTAGGTAAGTACGAGCGCCAGCACTTCATCGGCATCAATCCCAACCTGCGTGAGGCTGAACAGCGCAAACAACTGGAAGAGAAGGCAGCGGCCTTTCTCGACCTAGTCCTGCGCGCCTACCGGGCGGAAAAGGTTGAACAGTTCAAGTGCTTCCACGGTAAACGCGCCGGTCGGCTGGTGGCGGTGGGGCCGGTGAACCTGCCGGTCACGCGGCTGTTCGTCGAAGAAATCATCCTGGAGTGCCGCAAGAAGCACATCACCAAGGTGGACATCTTTGGTTTCGAGTTCGAGATGGGCCTGTTCCCCAATGTGCTGGACGAGGCGCGTGGCAAGGGCATCGACATCGCGCCCAAGTACATCCCCGCCGAGGTATTCGACAAGCGGGCGGTGGAGAAGAACCAGGTGGTATTCCACGATGTCTCCTTCATCGAGGTCAAGCCGCACGCCAAAGGCAATACCCTGGCGGTGGAGCTGACCGATTTCTCGGTGTTCTATTCGCAGGACTCCATCGCCAACGCCGAGGCGAACCTGAAAAAGAAGGGCATCCGGATCGTGGTGGAGCGCGGCCAGATCGTGAAAGTCAGCGTAGACAAGGACGGAGTGATCACCCGCGAACAACTGGCCCAGCACTGGACCGACTGGATCGACTACTGGAGCGTGGATTTCGACTTCGAGAGCAAGCGCGAGATCATCCGCGTGCAGAATCCTGAGACCGGCGAGACCGAGGACCAGTGGACCGGCGACTATGTGTTCGAGAACGAGTGGCAGAGCTTCCGCACCAAGAAGGATCGTTCACTGGAGTTGAAGAGCGTCGCCCATGAATGCCCGCCGGGCAGGCGCAAGGTGGCGGTGAAGGTGGTGGACATCTTCGGCAACGACACCATGACCATCGTGGAGGTGTTGGTATGAGCCGGAAGAACCGCGAGATCGAGGTGCTAGAAACCCCGGTCAAGGTCGCTCGTATTGAGGAAGAGGATTTCATCTCGTTGACGGATATTGCCCGGCATCGGGACACGGATCGTACCGACGACCTGGTGCGGAACTGGATTCGCAATCGGAATACGGTCGAATTCCTGGGCATCTGGGAGCAGCTTCACAACCCGGATTTCAATCCCGTCGAATTCGACGGGTTTAGAAGGCAAGCGGGCCTGAACAGATTTACCCTGACGCCGAAGCAGTGGATCGAGCGCACCGGGGCCGTGGGTATCGTCTCCAGGGCGGGCCGTTACGGCGGCACCTTTGCCCACAAGGATATCGCCTTCGAATTCGCCGCATGGGTGTCGGTGGAGTTCAAACTCTATCTGATCAAGGAGTTCCAGCGCCTCAAGGAGGCCGAACAGCAACAACTGGGTTGGGACATCAAGCGCAATCTGGCGCGCATCAATTACCGTATTCATACCGACGCCATCAAGGAAAATCTGATTCCCGACGAGCTGACCCCGCAACAGGTCAATTTTGTCTATGCCTCCGAGGCGGATGTGCTGAATATGGCCATGTTCGGCATGACGGCGAAACAATGGCGGGAGGCCAACCCAGTCGAGAAGGGCAATATCCGCGACTTCGCCAACGGCGCGCAACTGGTCTGCCTGGTGAATATGGAAAGCCTGAACGCCCATTTCATCCATGAGGGCATCGCCCAATCCGAGCGGTTGATCCGGCTGAACCGGGTTGCCATCCAACAGATGCGCGTGCTAGTGGAAGACCAAGGCATCAAACGGTTGGAGAAAGAGTAATGGCACTGCATCGCGATTTCCCCGATTCGCCCCATGCCATCCTCGACCCGGAAATCCGCTGGTTTCCGGCGGATGAAGCATTGAGGGAGACCAGCGCGGACAAGTTGATGTCGCCGCTGGTGTACCAACTGCGCCGCAAGGTGAAGGAATTCCGCGATAGCGGTTATGTGGGTGCGACCGACACCAGCCGGAGCCTGCTGAACTGGTGGTTCAAGGAGTCGCACCTGTTGCCACAAGCCGATGGCAACATGGCGACTTTCCAGTACTTCTTCGCCCAGCGCGAGGCGCTGGAGACCATCGTCTATCTGTACGACGTAGTGGGAGCCAAGGACAAGTTTGACCTGATGCGCTTCGACAGCAGCGGTGCCGTGTCGGCGCAGATGTTCGACGAGAGCTGGCGGCGCTATGTGGTGAAGATGGCCACCGGCAGCGGCAAGACCAAGGTGATGAGCCTGGTACTGGCCTGGAGCTTCTTTCACAGGCGGTATGAGCCGGATTCCGAGTTGGCGCGGAATTTTCTGGTGATCACGCCCAATATCATTGTGTTGGACCGTATCTACAAGGACTTCGAGGGGCTGCGTATCTTCTTTGAAGACCCGGTGATCCCTGACAATGGCTTCGACGGACGTAACTGGCGCGACGATTTCCAGTTGACTCTGCACTTGCAAGACGAGGTGCGGGTGACTCGGCCTACCGGAAACATCTTTCTAACCAATATCCACCGCGTCTATTCCGGTGCTGAAATCCCACCCTCGCCGGATGACGACAATAGTATGGATTATTTCTTCGGCAAGCGGCCCACCGGGGCGACCACTGATGCCACCGTGGACCTGGGAGACATCGTGCGTGACATCGACGAGCTGATGGTGCTCAACGACGAGGCGCACCATATCCACGATGCGAAGCTGGCCTGGTTTAAGTCGATTGAGGACATTCACAACCGGCTGTTGCAAAAGGGTGATGCCCTGAGTCTTCAGGTCGATGTCACGGCGACGCCCAAGCAATCCGCTGGTGGAGGCGATTTCGCAGAACGTGGTGAAGCACCCGGTGCTGCCGGATGCCGCCAGCCGGGCGAAGTTGCAAGAACAGCAAAGCGTTCGCTATACGGAGAAGTACGCGGATTATCTCGATCTGGGCGTGATCGAATGGCGCAAGGCGTATGCCGAACATGAAAAGCTGGACAAGAAGGCCATCCTGTTTGTGATGACCGACGACACCAAGAACTGCGACGACGTGGCGGAGTATCTGGAAGGACGTTACCCAGATTTGAAGGACGCCGTGCTGGTGATCCACACCAAGAACAACGGCGAGATTTCCGAGGCGCAATCCAGCAAGGCCAAGGAAGAGTTGGAGCGGTTGCGCAAGCAGTCCAACGAGATTGATTCCATGGAAAACCCCTACAAGGCCATCGTGTCGGTGCTGATGCTCAAGGAAGGCTGGGATGTGCGCAACGTGACCACTATTGTCGGGCTACGCGCCTATTCTGCAAAGAGCAACATCCTGCCGGAGCAAGCCTTGGGGCGCGGATTGCGCAAGATGTATCCCGGTGGGACTGAAGAATACGTCAGCGTGGTGGGAACGGATGCCTTTATGGATTTTGTGGAATCCATTCAGGCCGAAGGTGTCGAGCTGGAACGCAAGGCGATGGGCGAAGGCACCAAACCCAAGACGCCGCTGGTGGTGGAGGTCGATAAGGATAACGAGAAGAAGGACATCGACGCACTGGATATAGAAATTCCCGTGCTTACGCCCCGCGTTTACCGGGAATACAAGAACCTTACCGACCTGGATGCCAGCACGATGACCTTCCAGACGGTGGCTTATCAGCAGTTCACCGAAGAAGAGCAACGCGAGATCGTGTTCAAGGACATCACGACGAGCGAGGTTACCCACACGACGATTCTCGGTAGCGCAGGGATAGCCGATTACCGAAGCGTAGTCGGGTACTTCGCGCAGACCATCATGAAGGAGTTGCGGCTGGTCAGTGGGTATGATGTTTTGTATGGGAAGGTGAAGAGCTTTGTGCAGGACGATCTGTTCGGCCAGCCCGTCGAAATGGAATCGCCGAATACCTTGCGCAACCTTTCAGAACTAGCCGCGACAAAAACGGTGATCGAAACCTTCAAGAAGGCGATCAACGATTTGACCGTGCGAGACAAGGGAGACGCGGAGATTCGGGACGCGATCAAGCTCAGGCAGACGCGGCCTTTTGTGGTCAAAGACCAAGGCTATTTAATGCCGAAAAAGAGCGTGTTCAATCGCGTGATCGGCGACAGCCATTTCGAGCTGCAATTCGCCAGTTTTCTGGAAAATTGCAGCGACGTAGTGTCCTACGCCAAAAACTATCTGGCCGTGCATTTCAAGTTGGATTATGTGAACACCGATGGTGACATATCAAACTATTACCCTGATTTTCTGGTCAAGCTGACCGATGGTCGGGTGATCGTGGTGGAAACCAAGGGTCAGGAAGACCTGGATGTTCCCCTCAAGACTCAACGCCTGCGCCAATGGTGTGAGGATGTGAACGCCATGCAGTCGGATGTTGAGTACGACTTTGTGTATGTCGATGAGGAAGGGTTTAAGAAGTATGAGCCGAGGACATTTGCCGCATTGCTTTCCGGTTTTCGAGAGTACCCGGTTCAATGCGCACGCTGATGGAGGACACTACCTTGCCCTGGCGTGACCACTGACAGACGAGGGATTGATTCGGAGCGAGCCAGCCATTCCGTTTCCAGCGCCGCACGTCGATGGATCGGTAATCGTCAGTAGAGTTTTTCGCGCCCCAGTACCAATATCGTCCGCTACCCATGCCGCCCATGTTCGCCTCCAGATTTTTTAACTGAAATCATTTGGGAAATTCACCTTTTTGTTGCGGCCCTAGCGGGCCTTGGTTGGTCGTTTTGGGTTTGCTGTGGCCTTGGTAAAAAGCGTTCGCAATATCGCCGATCCGTGTCCCACAATCCGATGATGGCTTCCGGCTCGCCTTTGGCGCAGTGGACAAGGTGCGGGCGGTCGATGCGTCGAAGTGGATGCAGTCGCCACAGTGGACTGAGCGGTTGGCTCTGGTTGGTTCTGGTACTTCCTCCGACCGTTTCAAAAAGTACCGGCGGGCCTCCAGGTTAGTACGGCACTTGTCCAGCACCTCGGCGATGATGGCCGGGTCGGTTTCCTCGATGTGCGCGAGCCAAGCCCGGATGTTCGATGCTTCGTCCGGTGTCAGTTCTGGGCGTGGTTCCGGCTGCTTTGCGACAGCTACAGTTGCTACAGTTGCCGGGTTATCGACTTCTTGTGTCGCAGGTGTCGCAACTGTCGCTGTCACAGAGCCAGTGAGTCCACCCTTTTGATCAATGCGGAAAAGGTCATTCTTCGCCCGCACGTGCTTCCCGCTGCCGTTTCCGCCTGTGTCGCAGTCATCGCCTTCAGTCCCGCGTGTCTACTTCTTCCACCAGTCTGCGCATGGATCGGACGAGAGCTACAATTTCTCTCCGCTCTGCAATGGCCTCTGCCGAATAGAGGCCGTGGTTTCGAGCATTGGCGTTACCGATCGGAGCGCCGGGCGATGTTCCCCCGTGCATGCGACAATGGCCGTTCGCCATCGCGGGCGACCGGCATGGCGTCCCGGCTCGTGTCCTGGCTCCACATCGGGGACTCAAGTGCATGGGCAATAGCGTGGATGTTCTCCTTTGCGTGGGGTTGTTCCTCCGTTTTATGTTTACCTCCTCCCCCTCTTTGATCTTTCGATGTTCCCGACGACTGCCTGGCCGCCGGCGTGAACGTGGACATGCTCGACCGTGATTTTTTGCCGACCCTTGCCACGATGCTTGCCGAGCGCGCCCAGAAGCGCCGCCCAGGTCCGAGACAGCTTGTTCGCCTGATCGAGGTGCTCGCGCTGCTTCAGGGGCCGATCTTCGAGCATGGCGCGGCGATAGCACCTCATGGCGGCGTTGTGGGCGGCGATCAGCTGTGCGGCCATCATGCCTTCCAGCTCGTCTCCGGGGGAGATGCCGTCCAGCGCGCCGACGATGGCGCGCAGGTCTTTGTCTTCGACGGTAGCACCCCCTGGGTTCTCCCACAGCGCCTGCATGGCCTGATTGGCGATCAGGTTATTCCAGTCGTCGGATTGCGAGCCACCGATACGCTTCAATACGCCCTTCCGATCTTCCTGGTCGCTGACGGCAAGGGTCTTCGGCTCGGTTTCTCCGGTCTGCTCCTGTTTCGTCATGGTTTACTCCTTGGCTGTGGGATGAAACGTTCGCAATAGCGCCGGTCTGTGTCCCACAATCCGATGATGGCTTCCAGCTCGCCTTTGGCACAGCACCCAAGGTGCAGGGGTCGATGCGCTCGAAGTGGATGCAGTCGCTACAGTGGACCGAGCGGTTGACTCTGGTTGGTTTTGGTATTTCCCCCGACCGTTTCAGAAAGTACCGCCGGGCCTCCTGGTCATTACGGCAGTTGTCCACTACCTCGGCGATGATGGCCGGGTCGGTTTCCTCGATGCGCGCCAGCCAAGCCCGGATGCTTGATTCTTCTTCCGGCGACAGTTCAGGGAGGGATTCCGGCTGCTTTGCGACTGCTACAGTTGCTACAGTTGCTACAGTTACCGGCTGATCGGTTTCTTGTGTAGCAACAGTAGCAACAGTAGCAGCCATACGGTCGGCAAGTCCGCCTTTTTTGATCAACGCGGAAAGGGTCATGGCCTGCCCCCTTTCAGCAACGCCGGGTTGATATGAATATCCTTGCGCTTGCCGTCTTGAATCAAGTGCACTCTATCTGCTTCCACCAATTCGGTCAGGGCACCATCCAGCGCGGCTCCAGTGCGCAGGCGGCTGGGGGTCACGCTCTGTTGCACAGCTCGCCGGGGTACGTGGGTTGTCTTTTCTCTCCGGCAGTAGTCGAGTAATCAGCTATCCAGCCGCGCCGCATTGGCCTGTTCTTCCGGCAACGCCAGTTCGCCTTAGAAACGCCGGGCTTCGTGCAGGTGCCAGGCGGCGATTCTGGATGCACCTTCAAACGCTTCCAGGCTAATGGCGCCACCGGCACCGTGCTCGAATATGTGGAACAGGGCGGCAATTCTGGCCGCGTTGTCGGCGGTTTTGCGCCTACCCAGGCGACCTTGGTATCTGCTTCCAGGGTAAGGACAGGGGGCGACAGCGCCCCGTTTTCATCTATGGGAACATCCCGTTCGAGAATCCCGGCAATATGTCGATTAAACGTTGCCAAAGCGGGCCAGGATTCCGGCGGATCGGTGAACGGT
>Ga0209458_1000185_pt1 | contig 29700 bp, 25 predicted proteins | sample WorMetLIZAISLAND_FD_187411 | JGI IMG/M metagenome (GOLD analysis project Ga0209458, IMG submission 187411) | Marine gutless worms symbiont microbial communities from Max Planck institute for Marine Microbiology, Germany - Inanidrilus manae... ...
GTGCTATCCTCTTCCATGGTGGCTCCTGGTTCCTCCTCTGGCTCAAAGGTTTCGCGACTTCAAGCCTGAAGGGTTTCGGGGCCACCAACCCCATCCAAATGTGCGAAAGATCTTTTACGTTATCAAGCAGATTGGCGTTCATGCGATGGCCACGCCGCCTGCTGGGCCCGCCTGACCGAGATCCTGGCCGACGCATTGGCGGCGCAGTAGGCGTTCACCCCGACGGACTCTTCATCCCCCAGGCGGCCTGCAGTTTGGGGAAGGCCTCGCGCCAGTCGAGGACGCCGACGCGTTCGGCCCAGGCGTCGTATTCCTTTTTGAGCGCCGCTTCGAGCGGGGCGTTCTTGCCGGCCAGATCGTGCAGCTCGGTGCGGTCGCGCTCCATGTCGTAGAGCTCCCAGTCCTGGCCGAAGACGCGGACCAGCTTGAAGTCGCCGACGCGCACGGCGCAGTTGCCCTCGTGCTCCCAGTAGATCGGTTGCTCGCGCCGGGTGCCGACACCGGCAAGGGCACCGAGGAAGCTCTCGCCATCGGCCGCCTGGATCGCGTGGCCGCCGACCTCGGCGGGATAGGGCGCGCCGGCCGCCTCGAGGATCGTCGGCATCACGTCCACCACGTGCCAGGGCTCGTGCAAGCGGTGGCGGGCCTGGAGCCGGGCCGGCCACTGCACCAGCAGCGGGGTCGAGATGCCGCCCTCGTGCACCCAGTGCTTGAACAGCCGGAAGGGCGCGTTGGAGACGTTCGCCCAGGGCAGGTCGTAGCTCATGTAGGTCAGCGCGCCGCCGGGGCGCAGCTCGGGCCGGTTGCCCATCTCGATCTTGCGGCCGTCGTTGTGGACGTCGGGCATGAACTTGGCCCAGCCGTCCTCGGCCATGAACTCGGCGCAGCCGCCGTTGTCCGAGAGGAACAGGATCAAGGTGTCGTCGTGGATGCCGTGCTGCTTCAGGCGCGCCAGAACCCGGCCGATGTTCCGGTCCATGCAGTCGATCATGGCGGCGTAGACCGCCATGCGGTCGGCCTCCCAGTCGGTCAGCTTCACGTCGCCCCAGGGCGGCGCGTCCTTGTCGCGCGGCGAGATCTCCCAGTCGTGCAGCAGCACGTCCCTGCCCTGCATCTCCTCGTGCCGCGCGGTGCGGATGGCGTCCCAGCCCTGGCGGTAGACGCCGTCGTAGCGGGCGATGTCCTCCTCATGGGCGTGCAGCGGCCAGTGCGGCGCGGCATGGGCGAGGTAGAGGAAGAAGGACTGCTCGGCGGCGACGCTCTCGTCGATCATGGTGAGCGCATGATCGGTGATGGCGTCGGTGAAGTAGTAGTCCGAGGGCGAGACCTCGCAGCGGCTGTCGTCCTCCATGATGTAGTGCGGCGAGAAGAAGTGCGTCACCCCGTCGATGATGCCGTAGAAGCGGTCGAAGCCACGCTGCCGCGGCGTCGGGTGATCGACATCGCCGACCCGCCAGCTATCGACCTCGCGGGCCATGAAGTCGCCGCCCACGTGCCACTTGCCGGCCATGCAGGTGCGGTAGCCGGAAAGCCGCAGCGCCTCGGCGATGGTCGCGCTGTCGTTGCGCAGGAAGCCCTGATAGGCGGGCGTCCCAAGATCCGCGCCCATATGCCCGATACCCGCCTTGTGGGGATAGAGCCCGGTCAGCAGGGCGGCCCGCGTCGGGCAACAGCGCGCGCAGTTGTACATGGCCGACATCAGCACGCCGTTGCGGGCGATCGAATCGATGTGCGGCGTGCGGATCTCCGAGCCGGTACAGCCAAGATCCGAGAATCCCATGTCGTCGACCAGGATGAGGATGATGTTGGGGCGCGTCATGGGATCTCCGTTATCGAAAGCGGTCTGTGCCGTTCGAACTCAAGACCATCATCCCTACCAAGTCCAGCGGGCAAACAGCCACGCCGCCCGCGTTAAGCGGCACCGTCAAGGCCTGCGCACACCGGTCGCGGTGCGGGCAGTCATGGCACCATGGAGAGCGGCTCCTGCGTGCCGTCCAGCCGGTAGAGAGATTTGCGCCCGAAGCCCTTGACCTCCATCTCCCCGAGGTCGGTGAATCGGAAGTCGTGCTTGATCAGCTCGTACATGTCCTCGCAGAGCGTGATCTCCATCGGGTCGGACTGGGCCTCCATGCGCGAGGCCAGATTTACGCCCGGTCCGAATATGTCGTAGACGTATTTCTGGATGCCGACGATCGAGCCTATGACCGTGCCAGAATTGATTCCGACCCGGCAGCGCCACTGCTGGGCATTGCCGGCGTTGCGGCGTTCGAGGTAGCGAACGAAGAGCAATGCCACCTTGGCAATGTTATGGGCATGATCGGGGGTCGGCTCCGGTAAGCCGGAGACCGCCATGTAAGCATCCCCGATCGTCTTGATCCGCTCGCAGCCGAACTGCTCGGCGATTCGGTCGAAGGCCGTGAAGATATCGTTCAGCTCGGTTATGACACCCGAGGGATCGTCCGAGATCGCCATGTCGGTGAAACCGACGAAATCGAGCATGAGGACCGATGCCGCCGCGTATTTCTGCGGCGTGGTCACGCCGAAGGTCTTGAGCTCCTCGTAGACCGATTTCGGCATGATGTTCAGGAGCAGCTTCTCGACTCGTTCCTTCTCGCGCTGCAGGGTGCGGTTCTGCTTTTCGACCATCTTCGAATAGGACTCGATCATGTACTCGAGTTCCTTGATCTTCGAGATGTTCTGGCATTCGACGATCAAGACGGACATGTCTTCGTCGCTCATACGTGTGATCTGAATCCCGAGCGTGACGGTGCGACGCTTGACCTTCAGCTCCATCTCCGCGGTGAATGGGCGATCCTTCGCCAGGCGCTCTTCCAAGCGACGATAGTCGAGATTGGGTAGGACCTCGCGCAAGGTCACGTCTGCGCCGACCGTGCCGGGGAACCACTCGAGAAATCGGCGGTTGCCGAATCTTATCTCGAACGTCTTCGGCTCGAGAACCGCTAGCCCGACCCCGACCGACTCAAGCAGAACCTCGTTGAACTTTTCCAGGTTCAAGACGTTGCCCCCAATCTCGAGTCTCTAGCCAGGCAGAGCATGGCGTGCAGGTCTTAGGCCGTGACGATGTATTGACGGCGGCTCCGCAAGTCACCGATGATCTGGTCGATATCGGAGCGGTCGAATTCGAAGTCCTGCAACGTCTCCCCGAGGATCGAGGTCATTTCGTCGAACGCGGCATCGGTGATGCCCAAGCGGGCATGCACGCCTTGCAGCACCTCGTTGGTGTAGACCTCGGGTCCGCCCATCACCTGGGCGATGAATTGAGTCTGGTGATCGATCAGCGCCTTGAGATCGGTGTCTTCGAAAAATGCGCCGACCGTGTCTGAATCCAAGGCCCGGTCGTAAAACGCCATGACGACCTTGCTGACATTGGCAAAACCGCCATAGCGCTCGAACATGGTCTGCGCCATAGCTAGCACCTCCGTCCCCATTTCCCCCGCCAGACGGGATCCATACCCACCAGCAGTCCGTCTGTCCCGCGCGGCGTTCAGTCTACATGACTGGACCATAACACGATGATCCCGCGGCGAAACAGCCCCGCCCAACCGGCCTCGGCGGATCGCCGGGAGGGACTCAACCGCTGGCCGGCTAAGGGGAAAGGCTGTGTTCTTTGTCCGCTTCGCGAACGCCCTCCTCCCTAACCATCCCCCTCAGGTGCGGAAGGGATTTAAGCGCTGAAGACAATCACTTACACCTCCCCACCCGAGGGGGAGGTTGGCGCGAAGCGCCGGGAGGGCAGCTGCGCGGAGCGCCGAATGGCCTTCGTCAGGCAGCAAGGTCCGGTCCTGCCAAAAGTCCCGACAGGCCAGTGTCTGAAGAGCTTTTCTCCATCGCGCTGCAGCTCGACCGGACAGCCGTAAACAGGCCCCGCACGACCATTGCTGGCTGAGACGAAGGTCTGCGCAAACATTCCGCGAGGACAGTCGGCCCCGCCCCTACTCCGCCGCCTTCTGCTCCGGTTCGGGGATCGGTTCGCGCATGGTGACGAATTCCTCGGCGGCGGTCGGGTGGATGCCGACGGTGGCGTCGAAGATGTCCTTGGTGGCGCCGGCCTTCACGGCGACGGCGAGGCCCTGGATGATCTCCGGCGCGTCGAGGCCGACCATGTGGATGCCGACCACCTTCTGCGTGGCGCGCTCGACGATCAGCTTCATCATGGTCTTCTCGTCGCGGCCCGAAAGCGTGTGCTTCATGGGCCGGAAGGTGGAGCGGTAGATATCGAGCTTGCCGTAGGCCTCGCGCGCCTGCAGCTCGGTCAGGCCGACGGTGGAGACCGGCGGCTGGCTGAAGACGGCCGAGGGCACGTTGGTGTGGTCCATGGCGCGCGGCTTGTCGCGGTAGACCGTGTCGACGAAGGCCATGGCCTCCTGGATCGCCACCGGGGTGAGCGCGATGCGGTCGGTCACGTCGCCGATGGCATAGATGTTCGGCTGGCTGCTGCGCGAGTACGCGTCCACCTTGACGGCGCCCTTGTCGTCCAGTTCCACGCCGGCGGCCTCCAGGCCCAGGTTCTGGGTGTTCGGCTTGCGCCCGGTCGCGGCCATGACCAGGTCGGTCTCCAGAGTCGAGCGGTCGGAGAGGTGCAGCAGCAAACCGCTCTCCGTCTTGTCGATCTTGTCGATGGTGGACTCGACCCGCAGGTCGATGCCCTTCTTGACCAGCTCGCCGGCCAGGGTATCGCGCACGTCGTCGTCGAAGCCGCGCAGGATCTGCGGGCCGCGGTAGATCTGCGTCACCTGGCTGCCCATGCCGTTGAAGATGCCGGCGAACTCGACGGCGATATAGCCGCCGCCGTAAACCACCGCCCGTTCGGGCAGGCGCTCCAGATGAAAGGCGTCGTTGGAAGAGATCGCATGCTCCCAGCCGTGGCCGGGCGGAAAGACCGGATGGCCGCCGGTCGCGACCAGGATGGTCTCGGCGGTGTAGGTCCGGTCGCCGACCTCGACCTTGTGCGGGTCGAGCAGCCGCGCGTGGCCGCGGTGGATGGCAACGTTGGCGTTCGACAGGAGCTTTTCGTAGACGCCTTCCAGGCGGTCGATTTCCCGGTCCTTGTTGGCGATCAGCTTGGACCAGTCGAAGCTCGTATCGCCCACCGTCCAGCCGAAGCCGGCGGCATCGGCGAAGTCCTCATGGAAGTGGCTGGCGTAGACCAGCAGCTTCTTGGGCACGCAGCCGCGGATCACGCAGGTGCCGCCGTAGCGGTACTCCTCGGCGATCGCCACGCGGGCGCCCGTACCGGCCGCCATGCGCGCCGCGCGCACGCCGCCGGAGCCGCCGCCGATGACGTAGAGGTCGAAATCGTAGTCAGCCATGGGATCCGTCCAATCTGGATCTGGGAAACGAAAGCGCCGGAGCGTTTATCTCCGTTCTGTCATGCCCGGACTTGATCCGGGCATCCAGGCTTTTCAAGACCAAGGACCTAAAGCCCTATCCGAAGTGCCCGGTCAAGCCCATGGCTATCCTGCCAAAAGCGTTCTTCTTTCTGTCCGCCTTGCGGACGCCCCCCTCCCGGGGCTGCGCGCCGACCTCCCCCTCAAGGGGGGAGGTGTAAGTGATTGTCGTCACTCTCAAATTCCCTCCCCCCGTTGAGGGGGAGGATTAGGAAGGGGGGCGTCTGCGGAGCGGACAAAGAAACTCGACAGCCCTGCACCGCGCGCAATGGTAACGGCTCACGCGAGTGTGAAGCGCGGGGCCCTGGCTCAAATCAGGTCGCAGCTTCGTGACAGCACCGCCTGGGCCTGCTGCAGGTCGGCGGCGCGGACCAGAATGTAGTCGGTGTCGTAGGTCGAGATGGCGAAGATGCTGATACCCTCCTCGGCCAGCGGTGCCGCCAGGCCGGCCAGGATGCCGGTCAGGGCGAAGTCGAGCGGCCCCTCGACCTCGAAGGCGCGCCAATCGCGCTCCGCGGTGATGCCGGCCGGGACGATGCCTTCCGGACAGACGATCGAGAGCTCCTGGCCAGTGCGCGTCACGCTGACCAGGTCGCCCCGCCAGGCGAGCCAAGATGGCAGCGCCACATCGGGTGCCAAGCGACAGACGGCGAGCCGGTCGCCCAGCAGTCGAAGGCGAAGGCGCCTATCCGACTCACCCGAAGGAGTCATGCCTCGTCGCGCCGCGGCACCGGCGCGTCAGTCGGCGTCGTCGTAGACGCGGATCAGCATCTTGCCTGTGTTGCCGCCTTCGAGCAGGCGGACCAGCTCGGACGGCGCGCTCGCGATCTCGTTGGTGACGTCCTCGCGGTAGGCCAGCAGGCCCTGTCGCAGCCAGTCGGACATCTCCGCAACCGCTTCCTCCAGCCTGTGCATGTGGTCGAGCACCAGGAAGCCCTCCATGCGCGCGCGCTTGACCAGGATGTGCCGGTTCGGCCGCGGGCCCGTCGCCTCGTCGGCCGGGATGCCCATCGTGCCGCAGACCACGATGCGGGCATGCACGTTGATCAGCTCCAGCACGGCATCGGAGATCGGGCCGCCGACGTTGTCGAAATAGATGTCGATGCCGTCCGGGCAGGCCTCCTTGAGCGCGGCGACCAGATCGCCGGCCGTCTTGTAGTTGATCACCGCGTCGTAGTCGTAGAGGTCGCGGCAGTCCCGCACCTTCTCGTCCGAGCCGGTGAGCCCGACCGCGCGGCAACCCTTGATCTTGGCGATCTGCCCGACCATCGAGCCGACCGCGCCGGCGGCGGTCGAGACCACGACGGTCTCGCCCTCCTTCGGCTGTCCGACCTCGAGCAGGCCCAGATAGGCGGTCAGCCCCGTGTGGCCGAGGATGTGCAGGGCGGTCGAGACCGGTGCCTGCTCCGGATCGAGCTTGCGGTCGATGTCGCTGCCGTCGGAGACGGCCCATTCCTGCCAGCCCTGGCGCCCGGCCACGAAGGTACCGACCGGGTAGTCCGGATGGCGGGAGGCCATGACCTCGCCCACCGTGAAGCCGGGCATCAGCGCGCCGAGCGGAACCGGATCGCGGTAGTTGGGCGCATCGGCGATCCAGCCGCGCATCGCCGGGTCGAGCGAGAGGTAGTGGACACGGATCAGCATCTGCCGCGCGCCGGGCTCGGGGACCGGCGCCCCCTCGACTTCGAAGAGATCGGCGGTCACCGCACCTTCCGGGCGTGCCCTGAGCAGAACGCGCTTGTTTACATCGTCAGACATGGCAGCCCCCAAAGCAAAGCCCCCATGCTTCGACAGGCTCAGCATGAGGGCTGAGAGTTCGGCTGGCGATCCTCATCCTGAGCATGTCGAAGGATGAGGATCCAGGCAGTTGGGCTCTGACGTCAGACCCCGCCCATGCAGAGGTACTTGACCTCGAGGAAGTCGTCCATGCCGTACTTGGAGCCCTCGCGGCCGACGCCGGATTCCTTGACCCCGCCGAAGGGCGCGACCTCGGTCGAGATGATGCCGGTGTTGATGCCGACGATGCCGCTCTCCAGGCCCTCGCCGACGCGCCAGACGCGGCCCAGGTCGCGAGCGTAGAAATAGGAGGCCAGGCCGAACTCGGTGTCGTTGGCCATGGCGATCGCTTCTTCCTCGGTCTTGAAGCGGAACAGCGGCGCCACGGGCCCGAAGGTCTCCTCCTTGGTCACCTTCATGTCGGTGGTGACGCCGGTCAGCACGGTCGGCTCGAAGAAGCTGCCGCCCAGCTCGTGCCGGCTGCCGCCGACGGCGACCTTGGCGCCCTTGCCGGTGGCGTCGGCGATGTGCTCCTCGACCTTCTCGACCGCGGCCATGTCGATCAGCGGCCCCTGGCTCACGCCCTCGTTCAGGCCGAAGCCGACTTTGAGCCCCTTGACCGCCTCGGCCAGCTTGGCCGCGAAGGCCTCGTAGACGCCGTCCTGCACCAGGATGCGGTTGGCGCAGACGCAGGTCTGCCCGGTGTTGCGGAACTTGGACATCATGGCGCCCTCGACCGCGGCGTCGAGATCGGCGTCGTCGAACACCAGGAAGGGCGCGTTGCCGCCGAGCTCCATGGAGACCTTCTTCACGGTCGCGGCGCACTGCTCCATCAAGAGCTTGCCGATCTCGGTCGAGCCGGTGAAGGAGAGCTTGCGGACGATCGGGTTGGAGGTCATCTCGCCGCCGATGGCACCGGCGCCGCCGGTCACGATGTTGACGATGCCCTTGGGGATGCCGGCGCGTTCGGCCAGCTCGGCCAGGGCGAGCGCCGAATAGGGCGTCGCCGTCGCCGGCTTGATCACGACCGGGCAGCCGGCGGCCAGCGCCGGGGCGCACTTGCGCGTGATCATGGCATTCGGGAAGTTCCAGGGCGTGATCGCCGCGACCACGCCGACCGGCTGCTTGATCACGACGATGCGTTTATCGCCCTGGTGCTGCGGGATGGTGTCGCCGTAGACCCGTTTGGCCTCCTCGGCGAACCACTCGATGAAGCTGGCGCCATAGACGATCTCGCCCATGGACTCGGCGAGCGGCTTGCCCTGCTCCAGGGTCATGAGCCGGGCCAGGTCCTCCTGGTTCTCTAGGATCAGGTTGAACCACTTGCGCAGGACGCCGGCGCGCTCCTTGGCGAGCAGCGAGCGCCAGGCCGGCCAGGCCCGCTCGGCCGCCTCGATGGCCCGGCGCGTCTCGTCGGCGCCCAGCTTGGGAATGCTCCCCAGCACCTCGCCGGTCGCCGGGTTGGTCACATCGATGGTGGCGCCGCTATCGGCGTCGATCCACTGGCCGTCCACGTAGCACTGCTGGCGGAACAGGCTCATGTCTTTGAGCTGCGGCGCACCATTGCCGGTGGCTGCTTGGGCTTGCGCGGTCATTACGTCCTCCCGGGGGGTTGGGTTGTTCGATGCCTGAGTTGGCCGGGAGTATAGCGGCCCGGCCCCGGCGGGCGAAAGCCCCGGCGGGGGCCTGGGCACAGGACCCAGCTATGCCGTCAGGGCGGGCCTGGCGGAAGCGGAGTGGCTAGGGACTAGGCTCTCTCTGGCCGGCCTGTCGGCATTTGAAGGACTTGAGCTCCCAGCGCGGCGCTTCGCGTTGGTCTTTGTTGCGGCGCTTCGCGTTGGTCTTTATTGCGGCGCTTCGCGCCGGCCCCCCATCCGGCGCTAACGCGTCGACCTCCCCCTCGAGGAGGGAGGTGAACAAACCATTGCTGCGGCTACAAAATCCCCTCCCCCCTTGCGGGGGAGGGTTAGGGAGGGGGGGTCCGCGATAGCGGTCCAAGGAGACGCCAACCCCCTTAACCGAACAACCGAACGACGCGCGCGCAGCTCGGCCCCCAAGTCGAGCGCGCTGCCGTGAGGATCAGCTCCCCGCCAGCCGCCGGCCGACGGCCTCTTCGTAGAGCCGGGCGACGGCGGAGAAGTCGTCGGTGCCGAGGCCGGCGGCCTGGCCGCGGCGGAAGACCGCCATCACCTGGTCGAGCAGCGGTGTTTCCATGCCCGTTTCGCGCGCCAGATCCTGCGCTAGGCCGGCGTCCTTGGCCATCAGGTCGAGCATGAAAAGCGGCGAGAAATCGCCCTCGCGCATGCGCGGCGTGCGCTTTTCGAAGTAGCGCGAATAGGCGAAGCCACCGCCGTTGCAGACGATGTCGTAGAAGGTGTCGATGTCGGTCCCGGTCGCCAGGCAAAGGGCGAGTGCCTCGGCCACCGCCACGGCATGGCCGGCGACCAGGCTCTGGTGGATCAGCTTGATGCGGTTGCCGGAGCCCGAGGGGCCGGCATAGCGCACGTGCTTGCCGAGCCGGTCCAGATAGGGCGCGGCTCTGTCGAAGGCCGACCTGTCGCCGCCGACCACGAAGCCGATGGTGCCGGTCTCGGCCTGCGGCACCGAGCCCAGCATGGAGGCATCCAGATGCGAGATGCCCTTCTCGGCGAGCGCGGCGTGGATCTCTTGGGTGACCGAGGGACTGACGGTCGAGCAATCGATCGTGACCAGGCCTTCGCTACCAGCATCCGCGATGCCACCAGCATCGAGGTAGACCGAGCGGGTCACCGCGTTGTTGGGCAGGCAGGTGAAGAGCAACGCCACGCCCGCGGCAACCGCCGCGTGCGACTCCACGGCCGTCACGCCCTCTATCGCCGCCGCCGCCGCGCGGGCCTCCGGCGAGAGATCGGCCACCAGCATCTCCGCCCCGCCCTTGGCCAGCACCGCCGTCATCGGCAGTCCCATGGCGCCCAAGCCCACGAAACCGAGCTTTTCTCCCATTCCAATCGCCTCCCTCGAAATCCGCCGGCGGCCTCGGATCGGCAGCCGCCTGTCGATGCACAGGAGGGCTCTGGTCGGCCCCTTCAATCGACTATACATGCAGAGGCTTTCTCCTATCATTTTGGACCCATGCGACTCCGTCCGCTCTACAAGGTCACGCTGCTGGAGACGGCCCGGCATGTCGGTGCGCGCCAGGCGCTCGAGAAGCTGCTGCTACGCCTCCTCAGGGTCCGCCCGGTGCTGCTCATGACCCTGAGCATTGACGGAGAGAACCCGCCATTTTCCGGCCCAGGCTACGACACGAGCAACATCCGCAGCGTCGGCGCCGACGACGAGGCGCTCTTCGCGGCGGCGGGCTTCGGGGGGATGCTGCAAGGCAAGCTGGCCCAAGGCCCGGGATGGATCGCCGTCGGTGAGTCCGGTCTGCAGGCCTGGTATTTCTTGGCCAGGGAGGAGAGCCGGATCGCCAACTGGCTGATCGCCCGCGTCGCCGGCCGGAGCATGATCTGGGCCGCCGGCATCTGGGTGCATCGCGACAGCCGGGGCAGCGATCTGGCCAAGCGGATCAGGGCCCCGGTGCTGCGCTGGAGCCGAGTGCAGGGGTACCGCGAGATCGTCACTTGGGTCGACCAGACCAACCACAGCAGCCGGCGCGCCATGCAAAAGGCCGGCTACCGGGAGATCGGCCGCGTGGTCTTTCTGCGACTCTTCGGATTTGCGCTTGTCCACTATGGACGCCGCTGGCGCCTCGGGCGGTGGTCAGCCGCGCAGCCGCTGGTGATCGACCTGGACGAGCTGCGGGAAGACGCCAGCATGGACGTTGCCCTCGGCGCGGTGACCGCTCGCAAGGCCCCCCTCTTAATCAAGCGTTAAAGGCTCGACGAAAGAATGCGTGGGTTCGCCGTTTCGCCCTGCAGCACGGCCGTTCCAAACTCATGTCCACCGCAGACGTCGTTGTCGACACAGAGGCAAAAGCGCGCGTTTCCCTGACGGGAAGCCGGCGTTCCTACATCGTCTCGCCGATCTACGACTGGTCCTTCTTCATCGCCTCGCCGCTGCTGGCACTGGGCCTCGGGCTGCTGCTCGGCGACACGCCCTTCACGGAAGACAGCTATCTGTTCGACTTCGAGAAGTCCCTGGTGGATTTCGCGATCGGGACCTTCATCTTCGCGCACCTGGTCATCGTCATCTTTCGCAGCCACCTGAACCCAAAGATCTTCCGCCTGCATCCGGCGCGCTTCACCTTGGTTCCGCTGCTGCTCTTCGCGGCGATGATGACGTCCAACTGGGTGTTGATCTCCTGTTCGGTCCTGGCGACCTTCTGGGACGTCTATCACTCCGGCATGCAGACCTTCGGGCTCGGCCGGATCTACGACGCCCGGGCCGGCAACCAGCCGCAGGCCGGCCGGCGGCTCGACTGGATCCTGAACCTCTATCTCTATGCCGGCCCGATCGCCGCTGGCGCGACCCTGATGGACCACGTCGAGGACTTCTACGAGTTCGCCGAAGTTGGCGCCGTCTTCTTCACCGCCATCCCGGCCTACACGGCCTCCAAGGCACAGGTGATCAGCTGGCTGGTGATCGGCACGGGCCTGCCGTTCCTGGCCTTCTACCTCTTCGCCTATTGGCGCCTTTGGAAGGCGGGCTACCGGGTCTCGCCGCAGAAGGTGGCGCTGCTGCTCTCGACCGCCGCCTGCTCGATCTATGCCTGGGGCTTCAATCCCTTCGGCATGGCCTTCTTCATCATGAACTTCTTCCACGCCCTGCAGTATTTCGCCATCGTCTGGTGGGCCGAGAAGGGCAACATGGCCCGCATTCTCGGCTGCGAGGGCCGCGCCTGGGGCAAGCCGCTGGCCCTCCTTCTGCTGCTGTCCGTGGGTTTCGGTTACGGCGTCTTCGTCGAAGCCGCGGACGGCAACAGCGCCAACTGGCTGTTCGGCGCTTTCCTGGTCGTCTCGCTGATGCACTTCTGGTACGACAGCTTCATCTGGTCGGTCGCCAGGAAGCAGGTTTGAGCCGGCTGCTGAAGAAGCCCCTAGCCCTTGACCACGGTCATCCTTCGACAAGCTCAGGATGAGGTGAACTTGTTGGAGATGCTCACCCTCACCCGCGCGCAGCGCCGGGCTACGCCCCTTGTCGAGTCGCTAGAGGCGGCCGGAGGCCGCCAAGGGCCGAGGGCGGCCGCTAGTACCTTTTAGGCAGCCTGCTTGCGACCAGGGCCTATCGCTGCGGCGCGAAGACGATCCGCAGGGTTCCGAACTGAGCCGCCAGATAGCCGACCAGCGCGGCGCAAAAGATCGACGCACCGAGAATCTCCAGGCTTTCCTGGCCCAGATTGAGCAGGCCGTAGACCAGGTTGTCGCCGCCGTGGACCTCGTACCAGGCGCTGATCGGCAGCTCGGTTCCGAGCGCGCCGCCCACATAGACGGCGCCGGCGAGGACGAAGAGGGCCCCGAACCGCCTCGGCAGCCGCAGCAGGAACCTTAGGTAGGCGAGGAAAAGCACCAGCAGCAGGAGGGCGAAGGGGATCACCCAGGCGAAATAGAAGATCCCGCCAAGCGCCAAGGCATCCCGCAGGGGAGCGTTCAGGGACTCGTGGATCATCACCGCTTCGTCGATCGAGATATAGAGGAAGATCAGGCCGAGGCACCGCCAGTGCCAGCGATAGGGCAAGCGCCCCGATGCCGCGAGCTGGCCGATCAAAAACAGCAGCGCGGCGCAGGCCAGCAGGAGCAAGGAGGCGTACCAGGTCGGCAGGTTGCCCTCGTAGCTGAGGTTGAACAGCGGCACCAGGCCGAAGGCCGATCGCAGGCCGCCCACATTGAGGGCGATCTCGGCCGCGGTACCGCAAGCCACCAGCCCGGCAAAGACCGCAGCGAGCAGCCAAGCGACAGTCCCGGGAGAGAGCGTGACCTGCAAGCCGGCCTGCATGACTGGCTCCCCTACGACGCCGCGGCGGGCAGCTCTTGCACGCGTCGCAGCTCCGCCGCGGCCATCCCGCGCGCGTCCGGCACGCCGCCGAAGGTGAGCTGGATCGCGCGGCCCCGCTCGGCCAGAAGGCTGATCAGCGCCAGGCACAGCAAGGACGCGCCCAGCAGCGTGACCGAGCTTTGCGCCAGCTCGAACCAGATCGCCAGCGACGCGGACTGGGTTTCGTCCCCCGATAGCCATCCAAGGGAGCGAAACGGCAGGGACCGCGCCTCGATCCAAGGCGCGGCGGCAAGCAGCGCAATACCCAGCGCCAAGCCGCGGCGCGCGACCGGCGGCAGCGACCACCAAGCCCGCAGGCTTCGATAGCCGACGACCAGGACAGCGCCGCCCAAGGCCAAGGCGAGACTGAAGACGAGAGTCGCCCGGACCGGGTGCAACAGCACGAGCTCGGCGAGCGCCGCCGGCCCGGCGACTGCTCGCACCATAGCCATCAGGCCGGCGCTAGCCCCGGTGAAGACTTCCAGCGAGGCGGCCAGCATAACGATCGTCAGGCCCAGCCATCGTATGACCGGTCGCCTCTGCACGCGGTCGATCGCGGTGAGCAGGATGGCGAGCAGGCTCGCCGAGGCGAAGAGGGCGGCCAGAGTCCAAGTCGGTAGGTTCTGGCTGTACCGCGGGCTGAGGATCGGTAGGAGCCCGAACAGCCAGTCGTCCTCGAGCCGGATCGCCAGGGCTTCGACGGCGATGCCAAGAACCAAGAGCAGACCGACAGTGGCAGCGGCCGCCCGGTTCAGGGCCCTGAGCGAGAGCCGTAGCGAAGGGGTTTGAGATGACACGGGGTCCATGTCGACCGAGCCGCAGCGCGTTGAGTGTCATTCGGGACGGCAGCGGGAAGGGCCCCACTACCCGGTATCGGAAACGCGTCCAGCGACTATGGGTGAAACCCCTCTAGGAAGTGTGAATCTTCCGCTATGGCTCTATGGCAGCCGGCCTCGACAGCGGCTTCACCGCTCTAGGAATCCTGCGGCGGTCTCGGGTAATTGTATGAATTCATACTAATTCTCTATTCTGGCTATACTCCTGGCGTAGCGATTAATGCTGTTGGGTAAAGTTTGATTAAGTTTATCAGGAGATACTCGGCCTCTCGCCACAGCGGTGCTAGTCCTGCGCAGTGGAGCTATGCCGAGAGATCTAGTTACACCTGAAGAGGGTAGAGTCGAGGGATCCCAATTCCTCGAGACCCTTTGGGAACGCATCCCCGAAGAGGGCCGCGAAAGCTTCACGGAAGCGCAACGCGCGCTCTTGGCGGACGCCGCCCGGCAATGCCAGTTCGATACGCACCCGGTGGATATCCGGGTCAGCCTGCCGCTGCTCTTCAAGCGCTTCTACTTCGTCGTGCTCGGCGGGCCGGAACGCCGCGGCGCGGACCGGCGCAAGATGGAACGCCGGCGGCTCCCCCTTCTCAAGCTGGCCAACCTTCTCTTCCTCGTCGGGTTCGCCGCGATCGGAACCCTTGTCGGAGCCGCCATCTTCACGCCGCTCCTCATCTGGTATCTGGGCTCTTAGCCATGCGGAAGGCGTCTGCAATGCTGCGGGCATTTCTGCGGGAGAAGCGCGGCGGGGTCATTATCTTTCTGGGGCTCGCCATCATCCCGCTGATCGGTGCGGTCGGCCTGGCGGTCGATTCGGCGCGCGGCTACCTGGTCAAGCAGCGGCTCTCGCAGGCCGTCGACGCAGCCGCCCTCGCCGCCGGCCGCGTGATCGGATCCGACGACCTCTCCGGCGATATCCACAAATACTTCGACGCGAACTTTCCGGCGGGCTATGCCGGCGCCGATGCCGCCGCGCCCACCTTCACCGTCGACGAAGACGATGAAATGGTGACGGTCGCGGCCTCCGTCACCATGCCAACGTCCTTCATGCGGGTGCTGGGCGTCCCGGAATTCAACATCAGCGCGACGGCCGAAGTCAGGCGCGGCACCGAGCCGATGGACATTGTCCTCTCGATCGACACCTCGGGCTCGATGGACGATTCGGCGGATGGGGGAGGAACGCGGATAGAAGCGGCCCAGGCGGCCGCGATCACCTTGGTCAACAAGCTGTTCGGAACGGAGGCGACGAAGTCCAATCTCTACATCGGCGTCGTACCCTGGAGCTCGATGGTCGATGTGACCGAGCCGGGCTCCTCCTTCTCCAGCACGACGACGAGCAGTGTGGCGAATTTCACGAATCCGGTGACCGGCGCGGTTCAGAGCGAGATCTACTACGCGAACAACTCGCCGGTGCCACTGCTGTTTCAGCCGCCGTCCGACTGGAAGGGCTGCGTCCGAGCGCGCTACGACAGCGCCAACTCGGACGCCTCGCAAGGCGACACGCGCTACGGGCCGGACACCTTCGCGTCGGTCGACTGGCACGGCTGGGTGCCGACCGGAGCCAGCACCTCGAGCTCGAGCTCCTCGTCGTCAACAAAGAAATCCAAGAAAAGTTCCAGTCCCTCGCCCAGCGACAGCTCGCCCTGCCCGCCATCCGGTATCACGCCGCTACGCAACAGCAAATCGGCCATCACCACCGCCGTCAACGCGCTGGACCCGGATGGGGTCACCAACATGGCGCAAGGCCTGGTCTGGGCCTGGCGCGTCCTGATGCCGGGCGAGCCCTTCACGGAATCCGAACCCGTCCCCTCGCCGCCGCCCTACAGGGCGATCATCCTGCTCACCGATGGCCAGCAGGTCGGCGGTGACGACGACGCCTATTCGGGAGCCTTCGGCACGGGATCGGATGCCGCGGACGCCGGCTTGGACGACCGCCTGCGCCAGATCGCGAGCAACGTGAAGGCGCAGGACATCAAGATCTTCACCATCCAGTTCGCCAACGCGGACAGCGATCTGCAGAGCTTGATGCAGGAAATAGCCACCAGCCCGCACGCGGACCACTATTTCTACGCGCCCGACGTCGATACCCTGGAATCGATCTTCGAAGAGATCGCCAACCGCTTCTCGACGATCTACCTGGCGAAGTAGCGCGGTCTAGGCTTTGTCCATGGGCGCCGAGCGTCTCCGACGCGCCTACTCACGGCTGTCCGGTTAAAGGCGGCAGCGCACTTCGACGGCATTCATCGTCTTTCTCCAATGGGCATTACCCATCAAAGAAAAGCCCATGCGAGCGATAGGCGAAGCCGCAGCCGTTGTCACGGCCCTAGCATTCATCATCCTCGGCATCTTCGTCATTGACTTTGGGCCGGCTACGAAAGCCGCTACGTAAGCCACGCCCTAATTCCGCCCTTCATCCCCGGCCACTTCCACCCGCGAATCCTCAGGTAGTCCGCCATGTCGGGCTCGCGTTCTGGGGCCAGGGGCGGCGGGAGAGGTTCAAAGCAGCGCCCATCCATAGATCACGAGGCTAGGCAGCAAACACGCCAATGCAGCGCTCTTCTTGCCGAACTCGATCAACGCGCAACCGGCGGCGAATGGCAAGGTCGCCATGCCGGCAACAATCAAGCCGTCCGTCACAGCCCGATGAGCCAGTTCTTCGAACATCACGGCGTGCCCTCCGTGCTGCTGATTGACTTCAAGCTAATCTCAAACACCATCGTATGGCCCTCTACGTCCTCCAAACTAAAGTCCAGGTGATGCTCGCCGCCCGAGCACCGAAGGCGGTCGTTGGGAAGGCAGGAATGTCCGTCATCGCCTCGCCCGTGCGGAACTTGAACCACCACTTGGTGAAGTTCTTGATCGCGGCTTCGGCGGCGTCAGCCAACTGAGGCCTCGCTTAAATGCTTGAACCGAATGTCGCGATCATGCGGACAAACCTTGAACAAACATGCTTAACAATTCGTGAAAGCCCACTCGATCGTCCCAACCCCCGCCACGCTCGCTGCAGGGAGGACAGTCGATCGAGCCTCGGGTCGGACGCTGACGTTCCAAACCCCGGTCGAACGCAAAGGCGCAGATGCAGCACGCGCACTTTCGCTCACTGTCCATAATCGCTGTCGGCCATCTGGAAGGTGGCGGCCGGTTTGGACGACCGCTGCGCCAGATCGCGAGCAACGTGAAGGCGCAGGACATCAAGATCTTCACCATCCAGTTCGCCAACGCCGACAGCGATCTGCAGATACTGATGCGGGAAATCGCCACCAGCCCGCACGCGGACCACTATTTCAACGTGCCCGACGTCGATACCCTGGAATCGAACTTCGAAGAGATCGCCAACCGCTTCTCGATGCTCTACCTCGCGAAGTAGCGGCGTCTAGGCGCATCCATTGGCGGCGAGCGCCTCCGTTGTGCCCACTTGCGTCTGTCCGGTTAACGGCTGAAGCGTTTTCCTTTGTCCGCTCCGCGGATGTCCCCCAGGAGTCTTCCTGTCCGCTCCGCGGACGCCCCCCTCCCTAGCCCTCCCCCTCTTTTGGGGGGAGGGAATTGTAGTGCCGCTGCACTGATTTACTCACCTCCCCCCCTTTGAGGGGGAGGTCGGCGCGCCAGCGCCGGGTGGGGGGCTGGCGCGGAGCGCCGCGAGGACAGCCGCCGCCTCTATTCGACGGTCACGGACTTCGCCAGGTTGCGGGGCTGGTCGACGTCGGTGCCCTTGAGTACGGCCGTGTGATAGGCCAGGAGCTGCACCGGGATGGCGTGCAGGATCGGCGCGACGAAGGGGTCGACCTTGGGCAGCTCGATGCAGTAGGCCGCCTGCTCGCCGAGCTTCTCGATACCCTCGGCATCCGAGATGAAGATCACCCGACCGCCGCGGGCAATGACCTCCTGCACGTTGGAGGCTGTCTTCTCGAACAGCGGCCCGGACGCGGCGCAGACGATCACCGGCACGGTCTCGTCGATCAGCGCGATGGGGCCGTGCTTCATCTCGCCGGCGGCATAGCCTTCGGCGTGAATGTAGCTGATCTCCTTCAGCTTGAGCGCTCCCTCCAGGGCCAGCGGGAAGAGCGAGCCGCGGCCGAGATAGAGCACGTCCTGCGCCTCGGCCAGCTCGTGCGCAATGTCCCGGATCGCCTCGTCGTGGTTTAGGACTTCGGCGGCGCGGGCCGGTACCTCGGTCAGCGCGGCCGAGAGGCCCGCCTCACGCGCGTGGTCGATGGCACCGCGCGCCTTGGCGGTGGCGACGGCCAGGCAGGCGAGCACGGTAAGCTGGGTGGTGAAGGCCTTGGTCGAGGCGACGCCGATCTCCGGCCCCGCCAAGGTCGGCAGGATGGCGTCGGATTCCCGCGCAATCGCGCTTTCCGGAACATTGACCACGGAGACCACGTGCTGCCCGGCCTCGCGGGCGTAGCGCAGCGCCGCCAGGGTGTCGATGGTCTCGCCCGACTGGGAGATGAAGAGGCTGGCGCCGCCCTCGGGCATCGGCGCCTCGCGGTAGCGGAACTCGGAGGCGATATCGAGCTCGACCGGCTGGCGCGCGACCTGCTCGAACCAGTACTTGGAGACCATGCCGGCGTAGAAGGCGGTGCCGCAGGCGCTGATCGTGATGCGCGGCAGTTGGCCGAGATCGAAGGGCAACTCCGGCAAGGTGATCTGCCGGGTCAGCGGATTGAGGAAGGTGTGCAGGGTGTCGCCGATCACCGCCGGCTGCTCGAAGATCTCCTTCTGCATGAAGTGGCGGTACTGGCCCTTGCCGATCAGCGCACCGGAGAGCGCGGTCTGCTTGATCTCGCGATTGACGACGGCGTCGGTTTCGTCGTGCACCACCGCGCCGTCCTGGGTGAGCTCGACCCAGTCGCCCTCCTCCAGATAGCAGATACGGTCAGTCAGCGGCGCCAGCGCCAAAGCGTCGGAGCCGAGATACATCTCGCCGTCGCCGTAGCCGACCGCCAGCGGCGAACCGCGCCGCGCGCCGATCATCAGGTGGTGACGCCCGGCGAAGATGATGGCCAGGCCGAAGGCGCCTTCCAGCCGCTTTAAGGATGCGGCTACGGCCTCTTGCGGCGTTGCTTGCTGGTTGAGGTAGTCGGCGATCAGATGGGCGACGACCTCGCTGTCGGTTTCCGTCTCAAAGACATGGCCGGCCGCTTGCAGCTCGCTGCGCAGCTCGCCGAAGTTCTCGATGATGCCGTTGTGGACGATCGCCACACGCTCGTTGGCGTGGGGATGGGCATTGCCCTCGCTCGGCCGGCCGTGCGTCGCCCAACGGGTGTGGCCGATGCCGATGGTGCCCTCCAGCGGCTCGCTGTCCAGCAGCTTGCCCAGGTTGACCAGCTTGCCCTCGGCACGGCGGCGGTCGATCTTGCCGTTGGTCAGGGTGGCGATGCCCGCCGAATCGTAGCCGCGGTACTCCAGGCGGCGCAGGCCGTCGAGCAGCAGGGGTGCTGCTTGCGCCTGGCCGAGAATGCCGATGATTCCACACATACCTAGTCGCCTCCTGTCCCCGATTTACGCGTCTCGCCCCCCATATCATCCCGGGGCTCACTCTCGGTCTCGTCCCGGGGCTTGCCCTCCTGCCTGGCCGCGAGCTTCCGTTCGCGATAGCGCGCGCCGCCGCCTTCGCGCGTCTCCTGCCCCCCACGGGCGACGGCGAAAGCGTCGGCCGGCACATCCTGGGTGATGGTGCTGCCGGCGCCGACGAAGGCGCCCGCGCCGATCGTCACCGGCGCCACCAGCGAGGCGTTGGTGCCGATGAAGGTCCCCGCGCCGATCTCGGTCCGGTGCTTGGCGAAGCCGTCGTAGTTGCAGGTGATCACGCCGGCGCCGACGTTGCTCTTGGCGCCGACCGAGGCGTCGCCGATGTAGGCCAGGTGATTGGCTTTGGCGCCCTCTTCGAGCACCGCATTCTTGATCTCGACGAAGTTGCCGACATGCACGTCGGGACCCAGCGCCGCGCCGGGGCGCAGCCGCGCGAAGGGACCGACCAGGGCCCCGGCGCCGATCTCGGCGCCTTCGAGATGACAGAAGCTGCGGATCTCGGCGCCGTCGCCGACGCTCACGCCGGGGCCGAAGAAGACGTTGGGATAGACCGTGACGTCGCGGCCGAAACGGGTGTCGGCCGAAAGCCAGACCGTCGTCGGATCGACCAGGGTGACGCCGGCGGCCATGGCCTGCCCGCGCAGGCGGGTCTGCATCACCGCCTCGGCCACCGCCAGCTCCGCCCGGCTGTTGACGCCCATGACTTCCTCTTCGCTGACCTCGACGACCGCCGCGGCCAGGCCCTCTGCATGGGCCAGCGCAGCCAGGTCGGTCAGGTAGTACTCGCCCTTGGCATTGTCGTTGCCGACCTCTTGCAAAAGCCTGAACAGCACGCCACCGTCGGCCAGCATCATGCCGCCGTTGCAAAGCCCGATGCGGCGCTGCTCTTCGCTCGCGTCCTTGTGCTCGACGATGGCGGTGGGCCGCCCCTCGCCGTCCTGCTCGATGCGGCCGTAGCCGGCCGGATCGGCCGGCCGGAAGCCGAGCAGCACCAGGGCCGGCGCCGCCTCGGCACGACGCGCCGCCAGCATGGCCTGCAGACTGTCCGCGGTGATCAGCGGCGTGTCGCCGAAGACGATGACCACGTCGTTGCCGGGCTCGGCGAAGTCGACCAGGGCGTCGCGCGCCGCCAGCACGGCATGGCCGGTGCCGAGCTGCGGCTCCTGCACCACGGTCGGATGGGGCGCGACTGCCGCCGTCACCTCCTCCATGCCCTTGCCGACGACGATCACGATCCGCGCCGGATCGAGGTCGGCCAAGGCGGCGGTCACGTGCAGCACCATGGGCCGGTTGGCCAGCCGGTGCAGGACCTTCGGCCGGTCGGAATGCATACGCGTGCCTTTGCCGGCAGCAAGAATAATGGCGGCGAGAGTCTGGTCGGTCATGTCGCTTGAAGGAACAGGTCTTGTGGCAGAGCGTTCAGGTTGGCACAAACCCTTGTTGCCCGAAACGGGCGGACGATGCCATAGGCCTTGCAGGCCGACAAATCACCAATTGTTACCGAATTTTTCATGGTTAAAGACCGGTGACCGCCATGAATGACGCCGCAAAGGCCCTGCTGATCGACCTGGACGGCACCCTGGTGCACTCGCTGCCCGACTTGGCGGCGGCCCTGAACCGCCTGCTGGCCGAGCTCGAGCACGATCCGCTCGCCGAGGCAGAGGTGCGGACCATGGTCGGCGACGGCGTGGCCAAGCTCGTCGAGCGCGGCCTGGCGGCACGTGGCCGAGAGGCTTCGCAGGACGAGCTGGGAGACCTGGTCCCGCGTTTCGTGGCGCTCTACGAAACCGCGCTCACCGAGCTGACGCGGCCCTATCCGGGCGTGCCCGAAACCCTGCGAGGACTGACCGCCGAGGGTTGGCGGCTGGCCGTCTGCACCAACAAGCCGGAGGCGGCGAGCCGCAGGATTCTCGACGACCTCGGCCTGATGGACTCGATCGATGCGGTCGCAGGCGGCGATACCTTCGCCGTGCGCAAGCCGGACCCGGGGCATCTGCTGGAGACCCTGGCGCGGCTCGCCGTGCCCGCCGAGCGCGCGGTCATGCTGGGCGATGGCCGGAACGACGTGCTCGCGGCGCACGCCGCCGGGCTGCCGGCGATCCTGGTCTCCTTCGGCTACAGCAAGGTTTCGGTGCACGAGCTCGGCGCCGATGCGGTGATCGACGACTTCGCCACCCTGCCGGCCGCACTGGCGCAGCTCGGGCGCTAACGCCCTTTGCGATCGGAACGGTCGGGTCGTTCCCCTCACCCGCTCCCGGCGCCGGTGCCAGGTCTTTTTTTTGACGCTGCGCGTTGGTCTTGCTTGCGGCCTTACGGCGCTGCGCGCAGGTCCTTTTTTGGCGCTGCGCGCCAGCCCCCCTCCCGGCGCTAGCGCGCCGACCTCCCCCTCGGGTGGGGAGGTGAACATACCACCGCAGCGGCGGAGCGATTCCCTCCCCACTTGAGGGGGAGGGTTAGGGAGGGGGGCGTCCGCGAAGCGGACCAAGATAGAGCGTTCGAGAGCGTGTCCACTCAGCAGAGAGAAACGGTTTTGCCTGAGCCGGCCGCTCTCGGCCGTTAGCGGGCGGCTTTCTGAGCGCTCCCTGCCGGCTCGGCGCTGATCAGGTGCGCGCGCACGCCGCCGAAGCGCGTGTCGGCCTCGATGCGCACCGGCAGCGGCGGCCCGTCCGGCACCACGGCGCGCAGATAGACGGTCACCTCCTGCGGCTCCGGCGGATAGTCCGGATTCTTCCAGAACCCCTTGCTCGGCCTCACGGAGAGCCGGCAGGCGGTCGCCGCGCCGCCGTAGGGCGCGATGTCGCTGGCCGTCAGGCTTTGCTCGCCGAGATGGGCGGCGCTGGCCTCGAAGCTGCGCCGGCCGTCGAAGATCTTCACTTCGCCGCCGCAGCGCTGCGTCCGCATCAGGCGGTCGACCAGAGCGAGCGCGGCGCTGATCGGGTCCAGCGTGCCGACGCGCTCGGCCTCGGGCACCGGATCGCGCTCGTCCTCTTCCGGCGGCGGGTCGACCTCGGCGGTCGGGCGGCCGGCCGCGTCGTAGGAGATCTCGACCCAGCGCCGCTGGTCACGCCACAGGCTTTCGGTGCGGAAGCGTTGCGGCGAGAGCCCCTGCGGCCCGGCGCTGCCGAGCGCCTGGGCCATGATCGAGAAGCTCCAGATCCAGTCGAGCCAGCCGTCGGTGCGCAGATCCAGCGCCATCTCGTAGTGCGCCGGCGCCAGCGCCACCTCGGCATCGAAGCTGAAGGCGTGCAAGCCACCGGCGTAGATCTTGTAGCCGAGGGAAAGCGGCAACTCGGCGGCCCCATCGCCGGGCCCAACGCCGGGCCCAACGCCGGGCGACGCCTGATCCGCCAGAGCGGCGCGACTGCCCATTGTCAGCACGAGGAACAGACCGAGGAACAGACCGAGGATCAGCCCGACAAGCGCAGCCCGGATGAACGGCTCCGAGCCAGCCGTCTCCCCACGCGCCGAGCGACCAACGATCATGCGCCCTCTCCCACGCCCATCATAGCGTCACCTTAGCCGGCCGGTGGGGCAAGTCTAGGGCAAGGCGCCGATGGCCTCGATCGCTGCCGGTGGCGCCGCGCGACAAGGGGCCCGGCTTTCCCGTTCGGCAGCCCCCGTCTACAGCCCCCGTCTACAGGCCCCGTCTGCAGGCCCCGTCTGCAGGCCCCGTTGACACCCTGGGCGCCCTGCCCTACATCATGCCGTTCGGCCCGGCGCCGCGGCGCGATGGGCCCTTAGGGCGCGTAGCTCAGCGGGAGAGCACTGTCTTCACACGGCAGGGGTCGCTGGTTCAATCCCAGCCGCGCCCACCATTTTATTCAAAAAAATCAATAAATTGCGGCGCTATAATTGTTCGTGTCAACAGTGCGTCAACGGTTGATTACCGTCTCATGTTGGTCAGGTAGTGCCCCCAAGTGCGCCCGCTTTTCGAAAGCATCAGCCTCATAACCTGAAGGTCGTAGGTTCAAATCCTACCCCCGCAACCAAATTTCAATCTGTCCATACCGGAGACATGGGTAACAGATTGTTCCTAAGAGATGGGTGACAGCCTCGTGCCGAAGGGGTTGTCGAGGGTTTGCAGGGTTCTCTGTTCCAGGTCGATGTATCCCAAGTCGTAGGTCATGAAGGAGACGAGCCAGATGGCGTCGTCGACTTCCTTGATGCCGAGACGCTGTCCGGCCATGACGGTGGATATGTTGATCTTTTTTCTGTGCATGCAGATACGGCCGCAGGCGGTGACGAGGATGTCGCGGTCGTGGAAGGGGTAGGTCACCTCCGGGAGGCCCTGATAGGGCCGCGGCGCATCGGCGTAGGCTTCTGCCGGGCACTTCATGGCCAAGGCCTCGTGCGGTCTTTCGGTGTTGAACTCGTTCTGGAAATGGTCGAAGCGCTCCTGCTGGGCGATGCTGTTTGCGGCCGGGGGGCGGGCAGTTTCCTGCTTCAGGGTCAGATGCATGCGCTCATGGCGTCCGTTCTGCTGAGGGTGGCCGGGTTTGATGCGTTCGACGGCGATGCCCAGGCGTAGCCACCAGACGGAGAGTTTGGAGAGGTTGTAGAGGCCGTTGGGGCTGGCAAAGGGCAGGCCGTTGTCGCTTCTGATGGCCTTGGGCAGGCCGCGTTCGGCAAAGAGGCGCTGAAAGGCAGCGATGACCGGCCGTTCGCGGGTTGAATCGAGCGCTTCGCACATCAAGACAAAGCGCGAGGCCTGGTCGGTGACGGTCAAGGGGTAGCAATAGCGCCGGTTGCCGAGCTTGAACTCACCCTTGAAGTCGGTGCACCAGAGGTCGTTGGGGTGGGTTCCTGCCGACAGGGGCGTGCCTTGGGCCTTGTTGCGCCGCCGCTTGCTCCTGCGCCTGACCAGGCCATGGCGGTCCATGACGGCATGGACGGTGCTGGTGGCGGGTACGCGGACATCGCCAGCCAGGCGGCGTACCAACAACTCGCGGATCTTTCTGGCACCCCAGTGAGGCTTGCCCTTCTTGGTCTCAACGATCAAGCGCTCGACCGGCTCGGGCAATTGGTTGGCATAGCGGACCGGTCGGCGCGAGCGGTCGCAGAGAGCGATCGGTCCTTCCTCACGGTAGCGATTGAGCAGCTTGTAGCCGGTCTTGCGGGAGACCCCGAAGGCCCGGCAGACATCGCTCATCGGCTCGCCTTCGAGCAGTCGGGCGATAAAGCGTAGGCGTTCTTCCATCACGGAGCTTTCCTTCCACGGCATCAACACCTCCGGCCAAAGGGCCAAAAGTGTTACCCATGTCTCCGGAACGAAATGTCACCTATGTCTCAGAACGGGCAATCACTTATAGAGCCCCGCACGAGCGGGGTTTTCTCATGTCAACATTATGTCAGCAAATCGAGGCTAGATCGAAGCCAGCTGACCTGCCATCCCCGCGACGCCTGTCTCACAAGCCGTTGTTCAGACCCCAGGTCCACACACCCTACCTTGTTCGTGGCCTCAAGGCGTGGCGAATTCTGGAGTCGGTCAAGCAAGCCAACAGTGAGACTGTGGCAATCCTTTCGGCTAGATGTTCGAGTTAGGTCATCATTCTCTGTTCGATCGCAGAAGCGACCTCGAATAGATCTAGGGCTACACTGAACTGAATCGGCTTGATTCCCGACATCGGCGCTGGAGAGGCCAGAGCTGGATGCTAAGCGGACGGACTAGAAACCCGGCCGGGGAGGGCGAGGGATGTGCCGAAAGTGGACGCTGGCTCCTTTCCAGAGGGAGCCCGCTTCACCGGGTGCTTCACCAAGATCGGTGGCAAGAGCGACCAAAGGCGGCCCGGACTGCCATATTTCGTCGTGCGTCCATACGGCCTTAGAATAGCGGCAGCTCGCCGCCGATGAGCCGGCGCCACTGGGCGTCCGTCTCGGCAAGATGAGCGCGCACGATGGCGTCGACTTGGGGCTGGATCTTTTCGAGTGCCACGCCCTTAGCGGTGCGCAGCCTCACATCCACAAGCGGCGGTTCGTTGACCGGCCAGCCGATCTGGCTCACAAGGTAGCACTGCACCGCCTCAACGCTCGAGACGTCGCTCGCCAGTGCCTGTGCGATGAGCTGGGCGGTGACGTTGTACAGCTTGCCCACATGGGTGATCAGGTTCTTGCCCGCCACGGATTCCATCGTCATCGGACGGTAGGGCGTGATGAGACCGTTGGCCCTGTTACCACGTCCAGCTTCGCCGTCGTCACCCGCCTCGGCGGAGGTGCCAGTAACCGTGAGGTATAGCGCGCCGGCTTCGACATCGTCCGCCATGTTGATACTGACATTGACTGGAAGTTCGCTGACTTCCCTGGCGGCATTCAATGCCAGTGTCGCCACTCTATCCTTCTTTGCGAGGTAGTCTTCGGGGCTGGTAACATGATGGTCGACGAAGGCACAGGCGATTGTCAGGTCCACGTTTCGTCCCCGTCGCACGCCCATAACCTTGATATCCTCGCCCACCTCCGGTGTGATGGCCTTGGTCTCGGGTGCGTTGAGCTGGGCCTCGATCTGGCGAACGATTCTCTCAAGTTCGGAAAGAGGCGCGTAGCCCACCCCGCAAGAAGTATCGTTGGCCAGCCATAGGCCCGTGCGGTGCTGGCGCTCATACAAGTTCACCAGTTCGGCCGAGCCCGGCCGAATTAGGGAATGGATCTTCACATGCCGGTCGGGATCGAGCGCGTGGAAATTGTCGTGGAACCAAGTGCGAGTGCTTTCGACGAGGATCTCCTCGACTGGCACAGCGACGCCCTTGCATTCCAGGGTCGCACGCCCTGCAAGGAACACCTCCATCGGCTCCACAATCTCGCCGCCGCCGAAGGCAGGGTGCGAAGACCCACCCCACAATAGCGCCTTGTCGACGTTGTGATGCAGGAGCATCCCAAAGCGCTCCCGGTAGAAGCGGCAAAGCGCGACGCTGAGCTGCTCGGCCAGCGCATCGCATACCGTGTCGGGATGGCCCAGTCCCTTGCGTTCTACAATTTCGACTTCGCCCGGCGCGGCCGGCGCGATGGCCATGGGCCTGATGACAATCTCCATCAATGATCTCCTTTTCCCCTCTCCGGCCACCAAGTCTGTAGCGGCCGCCTTATCTGGGCGGCCGCATCACCGTTGGTCCGAGGCGTGCCATCACGTCGCAGGCGTCATGGGCATGGGGATCGTCCGCTGGCCGCTTGGCCGATCTGCTGATCGGCAAAAGCCCTGATTCTCCACCGCGCGGTGGTAGAAGGTTGGGTGGATGCATTCGTGGAAGGTCTGGCGTGGCACGCGCCGCCAGCACGTGGAACTCTCGGGCCTTGGAGATATCCCAGTTCTGGCAAAACTTACAAGCCAGATTGCAGCCCGCAGTGCCCAAGGAGAACACTGGTGAGCCGGGCAAGAAGTGGAACAACGGCTTCTTCTCGATCGGATCGATGCAGAAACCGCTGGACCGGCCGTAGCTGGTCAAAACGATCCCGTCCCCGCGACGCTCGCGCACGAAGCAGACGGCACGCTGGCCATCACGCAGCCGGCAGTGCCGGGGGCAAAGGTCCCACTGCAAACGGCCGTCTTCCAGCGCGTGCCGGTAGCGAGCGGATACCGTCTCAGTCAGCTTGGGCATGACACTGGTCTAGGCTCAAAATAAGGTCCCGGCGCACGCAATGCCGTGATCTGCGTCAAAGCCGGCTGCGTGTTTTCGGCGCTAGTCTCAAGCGGTCATGACCCGCCGCGAAGAAGATGCGCTTCCGCCGTCGAGCCGGGCCGACGGCTTCGAGCCTGCCTATCTGGCCCATTTGCGTAGCGGAGAGCTGGAAAAGCGTGTGCGCCTGTCCGAGCAACACATGCGCGACTGCGACCTCTGCGCACGCTATTGCCATGTCGACCGCTTGAAGAGCACCCGCGGCGCGGTCTGCCGCACCGGCGCGCGCGCCGTCGTTCACTCCTACGGGCCGCACACCGGCGAAGAGGAATGCCTCAGGGGCTGGCGCGGGTCAGGCACCATCTTCTTTTCCTGGTGCAATCTGCGCTGCATGTTCTGCCAGAACTGGGACATCGCCTGGAAAGGACGGGGCGAGGAGCGCTCGGCCGAAGAGGTGGCCGAGATCATGCTGCGCCTGCAGGCCATGGGCTGCCACAACGTCAATCTGGTGAGCCCGAGTCACGTGGTCGCGCAGATCCTGGAGGCGCTGCTGATCGCCGCCGAGCGCGGGCTGCGCCTACCGCTCGTCTATAACACCGGTGGCTACGACAGCCCGGAGGCGCTGGCGCTGCTCGACGGCGTGATCGACATCTACATGCCCGACATGAAGTACGGCGATTCCGAGTTGGCCCACCGCTATTCGCATGTGCGCAACTATGTCGCCGTCAACCGCGCTGCCGTCAAGGAGATGCATCGCCAAGTCGGCGACCTGGTGATCGGCGAGGACGGCCTGGCCCGCCGCGGCCTCCTGGTGCGCCATCTGGTGCTGCCGAGGGGAATCGCTGGCACCGAGTCGGTGTTGTGCTTCCTTGCCGAGGAGATCTCGCCGAACGCCTATGTGAACCTGATGGGCCAGTACCGCCCCTATTACCGCGCGGACGAAGTTCCGGAGCTCGACAGGCCGATCACCTCCGCGGAGTTCGACGAGGCGCTGAAGATCGCCCAGCGCTGCGGGATCACCCGTCTCGACCGCCGGGCGCGGGCCGGCCGGCTGCTCTGGCCTTAAGCATGGACAGAACCTGCGACATCGCCGACCCGGCGCTGGCCGCCGAAGGCATGGCACGCATCGACTGGGCCTGGTGCCAGATGCCGGTACTGCGCGGCCTCACCGAGCGCTTCGCCCGCGAGCAGCCACTACACGGCGTGCCCGTCGCCGGCTGACTACACATCACCGCCGAGACGGCAAACCTGGCGCGCGTACTGACGGCCGGGGGGGCGATCTGGTGCTGTGCGCCAGCAACCCGCTCAGTACCGCCGACGACGTGGCCGCTGCGCTGGTCGAGCACCTTGGCGTGGCGGTCTTCGCCCGGCGTGGCCAGGATGCTGAGACCTACTATCGCCACATCGACGCTGCCCTCGACCACCACCCGGCGATCACTCTCGACGACGGCGCTGACCTGGTCAGCTGCGCCCACACGTGCCGTCGGGACGCGCTGACAAGCATCCGCGGCGGCACGGAGGAGACGACGACGGGTGTCAACCGCCTACGCGCCATGGCCGCGGAGGGGGCGCTGGCCTACCCCATCGTTGCGGTCAATGACGCGCGCACCAAGCACCTCTTCGACAACCGCTACGGCACCGGCCAGAGCACCCTCGACGGTCTCCTGCGGGCGACCAACTTCCTGATTGCCGGGCGTGTCTTCGTGGTCGCCGGCTATGGCTGGTGCGGGCGCGGCATCGCCCGACGCGCCGCGGGTCTGGGAGCGCAGGTGGTAGTCGCGGAGGCCGAGCCACTGCGCGCGCTGGAGGCGCTGATGGACGGATATCGCGTGATGCTACTGATCGACGCCGCGGCTATCGCCGATTTCCTATTCACCGCCACAGGCAACAGGAACTTGGTCGACGAACAGCACCTGGCGGCGATGAAGGATGGCTGCGTTCTCGCTAACGCAGGCCACTTCGACGTCGAGATCAACCTGCCCGCCCTGCGCGCCCTGGTGGTCAAATGCAACCGCCCGCGCACACACGTCGAGGAGTTTGTACTCGCGGACGGCCGTCGACTGCGCCTGCTCGCCGAGGGCCGCCTCGTCAATCTCGGCGCCGCAGAGGGCCACCCCGCCGCTGTCATGGACATGAGCTTCGCCAACCAGGCGCTGGTCGTCGCCTACCTGGCTGCCGGCGATCACGGCCCTGCCATCGGCGTGCACCCAGTGCCGGATGCCATTGACCGGGTGGTCGCAAGACTCAAGCTGGAGGCCGAGGCCCTGACGATCGACGTGCTGACGGACGAACAGGCAGCCTACTTGGCGAGCTGGCGGGCGGGGACGTGAGGTGAGGCGTTGACCGAGGCGCCGGTGCTGGCTTCGTGACCTTGGGTAGGGCGGCTCGAGCATCGTGCCTTTACGTCCGGATGTAGCTATTCCTCGCCGTCCGGGGCAAACGGTTGCCACGCTCGGCTCACTTCTGACACCGATAACGTAAAAGATCTTTCGCACATTTGGATGGGGTTGGTGGCCCCGAAACCCTTCAGGCTTGAAGTCGCGAAACCTTTGAGCCAGAGGAGGAACCAGGAGCCACCATGGAAGAGGATAGCAC
>Ga0209458_1000186_pt1 | contig 29688 bp, 22 predicted proteins | sample WorMetLIZAISLAND_FD_187411 | JGI IMG/M metagenome (GOLD analysis project Ga0209458, IMG submission 187411) | Marine gutless worms symbiont microbial communities from Max Planck institute for Marine Microbiology, Germany - Inanidrilus manae... ...
CGAAACCCAAGGGCACTATGATGAAGCATCCGGTCAATCGCCGGAAATGACTTCGGAGACAACCCTGTCCCCGGCAATCGGAAAATGGAACGGTAGAGCTGGACTTCGAAAGCCGGAATTAGACAACAGCATGATCACCGCCTGCCCGCCGGGCTTGAGCACGCGGTGGACCTCGCCGATGGCCCGCTCCGTATCGAGGGTGTGGTGCAGCACGCCGTTGGAATAGACGATGTCGAAGGTGTCGTCGTCGAACGGCAGGGTCTCGGCGTCCGCCTGCAGCGCCTGGCAGCCGGCGGCCCGATCGCCCATCAGCGCGAACTTGGCCTGGGTCGCGCGCGCCCGGTCGAAGGTGATGTCGGCGCTGGACGTGAACGCGCCGTGGCGGGCGAACAGCGCCGAGTGGCCTCCGGCACCGGGACCGACTTCGAGAACGCGCTTGCCAGTGAGATTCCCGAGCGGCATCTCCACGGTCGCCATATGGCCGCGGAACCGGAACATGTCCTCGAGATCGTCGATGCCGGTGAAAAGCTGTTCGGCCGTGAGCGTCCCGTCCACGTCCTCATAGAGCGAGTCGTAGAGGGACTTCCAAAAGCGGCGGATATCGTCCTTGGTGGCGGTCTCGGACATGCGGGAACCGGGTTGGGATGGCATCGGCAGCGCGTGGCCGCGCCGTCCCTCTCTATAGCCGGGGAAACCCTCGCGTGTCAGCCGTCCGTGGGAGCAGGGCCGTGGCCGCGGCGCTGGTCCGCAAAGCCCGCCAGTTGAAAGCCGATCCGGTCCTGCGCCGGTGGACGGTCGGACACCTGCTCGGGCGTTATCCAGGCGAGCCGCCGTTCACACCCCACAGGCCGCCCTACCTCAACGGGACCGGTCCGCTCGCGCAGGAGCGACCCGAGACGGACTTCGGGGACCTCGCCGTGGGCCGTCCCTCGGCCGATATCGCCCTGCCGCTACCGGGGGAGACGGTGCGGCTTCGGCCCGGCGACGCGGGCGATTTCATCCGCCAGCCGTTCGCCGACATCGAAACGGCGCTCGCCGTGCACCGGTTCGCCTGGCTGCCGCTGCTCGGAGACCGCGCCGATCCGGCCTGGGTGCAGGCTTTGTGGACCGCTTGGCGGGCGGCGCACGGTGAACCGCGGGAGGGGTGGGCGTGGTACCCCTACACGGCGGCGGAACGGGCGATCAATCTGCTCCGCTTCGCCCGGCGTCACGGCCTTCCCGGACCCCGCGCCGAGACGCTCGCCGTGCTCGCCGCGCACGGCCCGGCGATCGCCACAGGGCTCGAGTATTTCGGCGACCACCACACCTCCAACCACTTGGCCAACAACGGCCGAGGACTGTTCCGGCTCGGCCTCGCGCTCGGCCTCCCGGCCTGTGCGGACCTTGGCGGGCGCATCCTCGTCGAGGAGGCGACGCGGATCTTTTCTCCGTCGGGCGTGCTGCGGGAGGGATCCAGCCACTATCACCTGCTTCTGGCGCGGAACTACGCCGACGCCTGGCTCGCCGCGCGGGCGCATGGCCGGCCCGAGCAGGAAGCGTTGCGCGAGACCGTGTCGCGGGCCCTGGCGGTCGCGGCCCGGCTCCGGCTTCCGGGCGGGCTGTCGCTGATCGGCGATATCTCGCCCGACGGCCCGCCCGATTTCCTGGGCGGGTTGTTTCCCGGGGGCGATGCCTCTTCCGGTTGGACCGGCCTCCTCGATCCGGACGAGCGCGACGCCCTGTCCACGCTGGTTGCCGGAATCACACCGGCGGATGACCACACCCTTGCCGCCGACGGTTGGGTGCGCATGGACGCGCCGCCCTGGGCGGGCCTGTGGCACGCGGCGCCGATGGGGTGGTCGCCGATGCCCGGCCACGGCCACCAGGATGTGGGCTCCTTTGAGGTCCACCATGGCGACGAGGCCGTGTTCGTCGATCCCGGCCGCGGTGCCTATGGCGAGACCGGCGAGGCCGCGTTCTATCGCTCCGCCGCCACCCACAACTCCCTCACCATCGACGGCCATGACCCCTATCCGCCCAACCGGCCCTACTACGACGACGGGTTCCGACGTCGGGTGGGCGGGCCACCGCCGGTCGTCGCCGCATCGGACGAGGACGTTGTTCTGACCCACCACGGATTTTCACGATTCCGCGGCGTCGGTGCCGTCGAACGCCGCTGGCAATTCGCGAAGCACGGCTTCTCCATCGCCGATCAGGTCGGCGGCGGCGGCATCCACAGCATCGCCCGCAACTTGGTGACCTCGTTGCCGGCCGAGCACGCCGGCGATGCGGTTGTCGTCCGGGGTCGGGCCGCGACCTATCGGGTCAGCGGCGACGCACCCTTCCGGCTCGAATCGGCACGGCGCTGGCACGCCTATAGCGAGGGCCAACCAGCAACAGTGATCCGCTTCGAGGACCGCGTTTCCCTGCCGTGGACCGGATCGATCGCGGTGGAGGTGGTCTGATGTGCGGCATCGCCGGCGTGTTCGTGCCCCGCGGCTCAGCGCCGCCCGCGGCTGATCCCCGCGCCATGACGGCAGCGATGCGCCACCGGGGTCCCGACGGCGACGGCACGTGGGCGTCCGCCGACGGCCGCTACAAGGCCGCCTTCGTGCGCCTCGCGATCATCGACCTCGCGACCGGTGACCAGCCGCTGGTGGGTGCCGGCGAGCGATTCGTGCTGATGGGCAACGGCGAGATCTACAACTACCTGGAACTGCGCGCCGACAAGCCTAGCTACCCCTATCGGACCCAGGGTGACATGGAGGTCGTGTTGGCGCTCGCCGAGCGCATGGGCGATGGCTTCGTCGAGCCCCTCAACGGCATGTACGCCCTGGCGCTGTATGACGCGGGACAGCACCGCCTTGTCCTCGTGCGCGACAGGCTGGGGGTAAAGCCGCTCTACTGGGCGCGGCTCGCGGGCGGCGGCCTCGTCTTTGCCTCCGAGGTCAAGGCGCTCTTTGCATCCGGACTCGTGGCGCCCGCCGTGGACGAAGAGGCGGTCTCGGCCTATCTCGCCCACGGGTTCGTGCCGGCGCCCCGCACCCTCTATCGCGGGGTCGAGAAACTGCCGCCGGGATGCCGGCTGATCGCGGATGCCGGGGGCGAGATCACCGTGGATCGATACTGGCGGGCGCGCGTGGCAAATGACGGTCCCCGCCACGCGGACGCCATCGAAGCGCACCTGGTGGCCCTGCTGCGGGACAGTGTCGGGCTGCAGCTCCGGTCGGACGTGCCTGTCGGCGCGCTGCTCTCGGGCGGCATCGATTCCGGACTGATGGTCGCCCTTGCCGCCCAGGAAGCCTCGGCACCCATCAACACCTACACCGTCAGCTTCGAAGGCGCGGCGATCGATGAGGCGCCCCTGGCCGAGAGCATCGCCACCCGGTACGCCACCCGGCACCATAGCCTGAAGCTGCCCTCGGCGGCGGTGGCGGAGCACCTGCCGCGCCTGGCCTGGTATTGCGACGAGCCGGTGAACGATCCGGCGTTGCTGCCCAACGCGTTGATCGAGGAGGTCCTCGGCCGCGATCTCAAGGTGGCGCTGAACGGCACCGGCGGCGACGAGCTGTTCGCCGGATACGGGCGCTACTTCCAGCTTCCCGTGGAGCGCCGGTACCTGGCACTGCCCGGCTGGCTGCGCCGAGGTGTCGTCAAACCCCTGGCCGACCACGTCGCCCCCATGACGGCCTGGAGGTTGAGCCGGGCGGCCCTGTTCGAACGCGACCGCGGCCGCTACCTGCATGACCATTCGACCCACTTCCCGGCACCGGTCCGCGCGATGGCCGGCAACCGCCAGCCGCAACCGGAGCCGGCCCAGGCCGGCTTCTTCGCCGAGTTCGAGGGCCCGGCCCAGACAGCGGCGCTCTATGCCGACATCGCCACCTACGTGCCGGAAGATCTGCTGACCCTCCTCGACCGCACGTCCATGGCCGTCGGGGTCGAGGGGCGGGTTCCCTATCTGGATCATCGCCTGGTCGAGGCGGCGCTGTCCGTGCCGCCCGAAATCCGAACCCCCGGCGGCCGGCAGAAGGCGCTGCTGCGCCGCATTGCCGCGCGTTTTCTGCCCGAAGACGTCGTCGCCGCGCCGAAGCAGGGGTTCGCCTCGCCCGTGCCCGCGTGGCTGGAGGCCGGACTCGAACCCCTCGCGCGCCGCGTGCTCACCGGGCGATCCGCACTGTCCCGCGGCTGGTGGACGGCGGAGGGAATCGACCGGCTGCTGGCCGACCCCCGGCGCCATGGATTCCGCGTTTACACGTTGTTGATGCTGGAACTTGCCGTCCGTATCCATGTCGAGAGCGCGCCGTCGCCTTCGGCTCCGGCGGACGGCCTGGAAGCCTTCGCCGATGCTGCCTGACAGGGACTTCGCTCCGGTCAGCGTTATCGTCCCCGCCTACCGCGCTGCCGCGACGGTCGGGCGTGCCCTTGCCAGCATCGCCGCCCAGACGGTGAAGCCCGAAGAAGTGCTGGTGGTGGACGACGGTTCGAACGACGGAACGTTCGAGGCGGCGCGGGAGATGTCGCGCCGCATGGAGGGCGTGGAGCTCGTGGTCATCCGTCAGGCGAATGTCGGTGCCGGCGCGGCGCGCAACCGGGCGATCGCCGAGGCACGCTATTCGGTCCTGGCCTTCCTCGATGCCGACGACGAGTGGCTGCCCGAAAAGCTGGCCCGCAGCCTCGCCGAACTGGAGACTGACGGCCGCGTTCTGGTCGCCCACAACTACATCCGCAGAGAGGACGGCGCCGAGACGGTTATCGACTGTGTTCGCAACTTTGCCGCCGGCGACCCGTTCGTTTCGCTCTACCGGCGCGGATACATCGCCACCTCGACGGTCCTCGCGCGCAAATCGGCGGTCGAGTCCGCCGGCGGATTCGACATCGGACTCGCCACCGGCCAGGACTTCGACCTCTGGCTGAGGATGCTGGCGCCGCCGGGGACCCGGTTTGCCGTGTTCCCCGACGCCCTCACCCGCTATTACGTCAATCCCTCCGGCATCACCGCCAATACGGCCCGCCGGCTGGCCTGTTGCCTCGATATCGCCCGCCGCCACGCACCGGCGCTGGCTGGCCGGCCAGGAGGCGTTCTGCCGAGCGTCTGTTTCCGGACCGCCGCCGTGCACTACGAAGCGATTCGGGCCTATGGGCGGTCCGGTGCCTGGGGCAAGGTGCTGAAGACCGCCGCCTCGGCCCCGGTGGCGCTCGCTGGGACCGCGGGCCGGTTGCGCGGGCGATGACCCGTCGCTATAAGGGGCGGCCCCACCCCGCCGGACACCGGTTCCGGCCTTCAACCAAGGCGCGCCGTGATCACCGTTACCGTTCTCATCCCCGTCTACAACGAGGAAACGACGATCCTGGAGATTCTCCAGCGAATTCGCGCGCAGCACATTGACGGCGTCACCTTCGAAGTGATCGTCGTCGATGATGGGTCCGCGGACCGGACGCCGGAACTGCTGGCCGAAAACCCCGAACTCTACGCCCAAGCCGTGCGCATGCCGGTCAACGGAGGCAAGGGTGCCGCCGTGCGGGCGGGATTGCGCGAAGCGACCGGCGACTTCGTTCTGTTTCAGGATGCCGACCTCGAATACGATCCGGCCGATTATGCCAAGCTGATGCGCCCGGTGCTCCAGTTCGACGCCGACGTGGTCATGGGCAGCCGTGTCATGGCCCCCGAATACACGCGCGTCTACTATTTCTGGCATCTCGTCGGGAACCGGGTGATCATGTTGATGTTCAACGTGTTCTTCAATATGACCTTCACCGACATCTATTCCTGCTACCTGATGTACCGGCGCGAGTTAGTCGATCCGGACCGCCTGCGCTCCGATGGCTGGGACCAGCATGCGGAGATCCTCGCCCGCGCGGTCAAGGCGGCCGATGTCGTCTACGAGGTGCCGGTCAGCTATCACGGCCGCTCCTATGCCGAGGGCAAGAAGATCAAGGCCGTTCATGCGCTGTCGGTCCTGTGGATGATCCTGCGTCAGAGGTTCTCGGTATGACGGGCATTCCGCCGCTCACCGAGGACGAAATGGCGACGTGGCCGACCCAGCCCATCGTCCCCTTGGAGGCGCCTTTCGTCGATGATCGCGGCGCCATCCAGCCGCTGGTGGATCTGATGATGCGGAGCGCGGTGCTGATCACCTCGAAGAAGGGGGCGGTCCGCGCCAACCATTACCACAGGACCGACTGGCACTACTGCTATGTCGTCGAGGGCTGTATCGAGTACTTCCACCGGCCCACCGGCAGCGACGCCGAGCCCGAGCGGCTCCTCGTCGAAGCCGGGCAGATGGTCTTCACGCCGCCGATGGTCGATCACGGCATGAAGTTCCCGGTCGATACGGTGTTCCTGACCCTCTCGCGGAACCCGCGCGACCAGGAGTCCTACGAAGCCGACGTCGTCCGCATCCACATGATCGACTGACGCGCCGCCGAAGCCGACCGTGACCGAGACTTGCCATCGACGCAGCACCTGCCGGCTTTGTGGCGGATCGGACCTCACGCTGGTGCTGGCGTTGACGCCGACGCCGCCGGCCAACGCCTTCGTGCCCGAGGACGCCTTGGACGAGCCGCAGCCGGCCTATCCGCTCGATGTCTACTTCTGCGAAGCGTGCGGTCACGTGCAGCTGCTCGACATCGTCGATCCGCACGCGCTGTTCGACCACTACGTTTACGTCTCCGGCACCTCGCCGCTGTTCGTGCGTCATTTCGAGGACTACGCCGCCGACCTGATCGCCCGCTACCGGGTCAGGCCCGAGTCGCTGATCATCGATATCGGGTCCAACGACGGCACGCTGTTGAAGGCGTTCAAGGATGCGGACATGCGGGTACAGGGCATCGACCCGGCCGTCGATATTGCCCGCGAAGCCGTCGCCGCCGGCATTCCGACGTTCCCCGGCTTCTTCACCCCGGCGATCGCCGAACGCATGGAGGAAGAGCGGGGCAAGGCGGCGATCATCACCGCCAACAACGTCTTCGCCCATATCGACGACCTCGCCGCGATCGTCGAGGGCGTGCGCATCCTTCTCGCGCGCGACGGCGTGTTCGTCATCGAAGTGTCGTATCTGGTGGATGTCTACGAAAAGACCCTGTTCGATACCGTCTACCACGAGCACCTGGACTACCACACCGTCGCCCCCCTGCAGCGGTTCTTCGCCACCCAGGGCATGGAGTTGATCCACGTCGAACGTATCGACACCCACGGCGGCAGCCTCCGCGCGACCGCCCAGCATGCGGGCGGGCCGCACGCCGTGGACTCCTCGGTCGCCGACGCCATTGCCACCGAGCAGGCGCTTGGCCTGGATCGGGCGGAGACGCTGAAAGGCTTTGCCGCGCGCATCGACGGCGTTCGCGACGCACTCAAAGCCATGCTCGCGGAGCTCAAGTCCGCGGGCAAGACCGTCGCCGGCTTCGGCGCGCCGGCCAAGGCGACGACGTTGATGCACCACTTCGGAATCGGTCCGGAGATCGTCGACTTCATCGTCGACGACAGCCCCTGGAAGCAGGGACTCTATACCCCAGGGCTGCATATCCCGGTGGTGCCGGCCGAGGTCCTCTACGACCGCCGGCCCGACGCCGTCGTCGTCCTCGCCTGGAACTTCGCCGAGTCCATCATCGCCAAGCATTCCGCCTACCGCGAGGACGGTGGGCGGTTCATCGTTCCCCTTCCCGAACCGAGAATGGTCTGACCCGGATGCGTGAATTCCTGCTCGACTCCGACATCGAAGAAATCGCCGATCGCCTGTCCGACCGAGCGGAGGTGCTCGCCGGCAAGACCATCCTGCTCACCGGCGCCCGCGGCTTCCTGGGGCGCTATTTCACCGAGGTGTTCGTCCGCCTGAACGAAATGGCTCTTGCCGAACCGATCAACCTGATCGCGCTGGACAACATGATCACCGCCGGCAAGGAAGGCGCGGCGTTCCCAGACCGGGACAACGTACGCTTCATCCGGCACGACGTCACCGAGCCGTTCGAGTGGGACGGACCCCTCGATTACATTGTCCACGCTGCCGGCATCGCCAGCCCGTTCTACTACCGCGCCTATCCGCTGGAGACCCTGCAAACGGCGGTCACCGGGACGCGCCTGATGCTGTTGCTGGCGACCCGCCTCGGCGCCCGGTTCACCTTCTTCTCGTCTAGCGAGATCTATGGCGACCCCGATCCCCGGCACGTCCCGACGGCCGAGAGCTATCGCGGCAACGTCGCCTGCCAGGGCCCGCGGGCGTGCTACGACGAAAGCAAGCGCGTCGGCGAGACGCTGAGCTATATCTTCCACACCAAGGACGGCACCCACACCAACGTGATCCGCCCGTTCAACGTGTTCGGACCGGGGATGCAGGAGACCGACTACCGGGTGCTGCTCAACTTCGCCAGCCGGATCAAGGGCGGCATGCCGGTGAATGTGTACGGCTCGGGCAACCAGACCCGCACCTTCTGCTACATCACCGACGCCATGGTCGGGTTCCTCCGGGTGATCCTCGATGGTGTCGCCGGCAAGGCCTACAATATCGGCAACCCGAAGCCGGAAATCGCCATGCTCGACCTGGTCCGGCGGATCGAGGCCGTGCGGGGGGCGCCGGTCGATCTCAACGTCGTCGAGTATCCGGACAGCTACCCGGCCGATGAACCGAACCGGCGTTGCCCCGACATCCGCAAGGCCCGTCTGCAACTGGGCTTCGAGCCGTCGATCGATCTCGACGAAGGACTCCGCCGGTTCCTGGCGTGGTCGGACCGCAACTACACGGGCGACGTCTGATTGGCCGCGACACCGCTTCGGCTTGGATTGGTCGGAGCCGGCCGCTGGGGACGGAACTATATCCGCACGATCGCAGATCTTGAGGGCGTGGTCTTGGCCCGACTGGCGAGCCGGGCTCCCGATGCCGCCGCCCTTGCCGGCGAAGGGTGTGTCGTTTCGGCGGACTGGACCGAACTGATTGCCGCCGGTGATCTCGATGGCGTGATCGTCGCCACCCCGCCGGCCACCCATGCAGATATCGTTCGAGCCGCTATCGAGGCGGACTTGCCGACACTGGTCGAAAAGCCGCTGACGACCAGCCGCGCCGACGCCGAAGCGCTCCTGGCCCTGGCGGAGGACAGCGGCGTGGCGGTGATGGTCGATCACACCTACCTGTTCCACCCGGGTTTCCGGGCGATGAAGCGGGAAGCCCTGGTCCTCGGCCGTCTGCAGGCCCTGCGGACCGCGGGCGGGAATTGGGGACCATTTCGCGACGACGTTGACGTGCTTTGGGATTGGGGGCCGCACGACGTCGCGCTATGCCTGGATCTCGTGGGCGACCAGCCGGTGAAAGTCGAAGCCTGGAGCAAGGACCGTCAATCCACGCCGGAGGGCGCCGGCGAAGTGATCGCGGTTCGGCTCACCTTCGACGACGGCCTCGCTGCCGACCTTCGCGTCGGCAATCTGATGGAGCACCGCACGCGGTTCGTCGCCGCGAACTTCGGCCGCCACGAACTGATCTTCTCGGACGAAGGCGGTGACGCACTGACCCGCGGCGTGCGCCCGGAAAACCCGCGATGTGACACCGAGGAGGAACCGGCGTGGGCGATCCCCGTCGCCGACACCCCGCCACTGACGGTCGCGGTGCAGGAGTTCGCCGAGTCCATTCGTCATCCATCGACGGACCTGTTCGGCTTGCGTCTCGCCGTCGATGTCGTATCGGTGCTCGAACAGTGTGAGGCGGCCCTCGGCCGGTAACCAGAGGAATTTCCGTTGAGTGGCACACCGGCAGGGGCGGCGACCGGGAACGGGCCCGAGGTTCTCTACGAGGGCCGTGATCTCGAAGCAACGGCCGGTCTCGACAACTACAATGCGTGGATCGTCGATGCCTTTGCGCCATACCTCGGCGGCCATGCCATCGAGATCGGGTCCGGCATCGGCACCTTCGCCGGCCTGCTCCGGCCGCGGGTCGACCGGCTGGACGCCGTCGAGCCGTCGCCCAACCTGATCTCGGTGTTGGAGGCGCGGTTCGCCGGCGACGCGGCCGTCACCGTCCGTTCCGCGACCCTCGAATCCCATGTCGCCGCCATGGGCGATGCATGCCGCGACTCGGTCGTCCTGGTCAACGTGCTGGAGCACATCGAAGACGACCGCGCCGCCCTGGCCGAGCTGTTTCGAATTACCAGGCCCGGCGGTCACCTGCTGCTGTTCGTTCCGGCGCTGCCGTTCCTGTTCAGCGAACTCGACCGCCAGTTCGGGCATTTCCGGCGCTATCGGCGCAGCGAACTTCGGGCCAAGGTGGGAGAGGCGGGCTTCGAGATCCGATTGGCCCGCTATTTCGACATCCTGGGCGTGGCACCCTGGTGGCTGTTGAACACCGTCGGCGGCAAAACCGACTTCGACCCAAAAATGGTCCGGCTTTACGACAGGATCGGTGTGCCCCTGACCCGGTTCGCCGAGCGGGTCCTGGCCCCGCCGTTGGGCAAGAACGTTCTGCTCGTCGCCCGCCGCCCCAACTGACTCCGGCGAAATCAAATGTGCGGACTGGCCGGTAGCACCGCGGCGCACGCCGATATCCTCGACACCATGGCGGCGCGCCTCGGCCATCGCGGCCCCGATGACGCCGGGCGGTGGCTGGAGCGCGACGGCGGAACGGGGTTCGCTTTTCGCCGTCTCGCCGTCATCGACCTCGGTCCGGGCGGCCACCAGCCCATGGCCACCAACGACGGCCGGTTCGTCCTCGCCTACAACGGCGAGATCTACAACTACCGCGACCTGCGGAGCGAGCTGGAGGCCGCGGGGGAGACGTTCCGGTCCGCGAGCGATACCGAGGTGCTCCTGCGGCTGCTTGCCCGCGAGGGCGCGGCGGCGGTGCACCGGCTGGTCGGCATGTTCGCCTTCGCGCTCTGGGACCGCGAGCGGAGCGAGCTGCTGCTCGTCCGGGACCGACTGGGCATCAAGCCCATGGTGTATGCCCCGCTCCGCGGCGGCGCCATCGCCTTCGCTTCCGAGATCCGGGCGCTGGCCAGCCATCCGGGCATCGACCTCGATATCGATCCAGTCGCGCTCTCCGACTACCTCGCGTGCCTCTACGTGCCGGCGCCCCGGACCATCTACGCCGGAATCCGGAAACTGCCGCCGGGACACATACTGCGCTGGCGGGACGGCGAATCGACGGTCGAATGCTACTGGCGCCCGCACGTTGCCGGCAGTCGGCGGCCAACGGTCGACGAGGCGGTCGAGGAGCTTCTGCCGGTGCTCCGCCGCGCCGTCTCGGGGCGCATGATCGCCGATGTGCCGCTCGGGTGTTTCCTCTCCGGTGGCATCGACAGCTCGGTGATCGCCGCCGTGATGGCCGGGGAGTCGGCGCGCGACAGCGGCCCCGGTATTCGCAGTTTCACGATGACTTTCGAGGAGGCCGCCTACGATGAGCGCGATGCTGCCGCGGCCGTTGCCCGCCACATCGGCAGCGACCACGTCGAGCTGCCGGCAAGCCCGGACCTCGCCGGCCTGCTCGACGATCACGTCGCCGCCTTCGGCGAACCCTTCGGCAATCCGACGGCGCTGCTGATCAACGACCTCTCGCGCAAGGCCCGCGAGCACGTCACCGTCGCCCTCGTCGGCGACGGCGGCGACGAGGTCTTCGCCGGCTACCCGCGCTACCGGGGCGGGCTGCTGGCCGGGCGCTATCGGCGTCTGCCGGCGTGGCTGCGCGAACGGGTGATCGCGCCGGCGGCACGGCTGATCCGCGAGGATTCCGAAGGCCGCCACGGCCGCCGCCGGGCCCGCGAGTTTCTAACCGGCGCCAACCTGGCCGACGCCGAGATGTATGCCTCCTGGGTTGAGTATTTCGGTCCCGAGGAGCGGCGGCACATGCTCGGCCTCGATATGCCACCGCCGCGCCCCATCGCCGAGCTCTACTGCGAAGCGCCGTCCGCGGACCCGTTGGATGCCATGCAGCAGACTGATCTCTGCTCGTTCCTGCCGGGGAATCTGCTGGCCTACGGCGACGCCATGAGCATGAGCCATTCCCTCGAGCTGCGTGTTCCACTGATCGATCACAGGGTGATCGAGGTGGTGCAGACCCTCGCCCCGGAGGTCCGCTTCGCGAACGGCGCGAAGACCCTGCTCAAGGCCGTCGCCCGGCGGCTGCTTCCGGCCGAGATCGTCGAGCGGCCGAAACGGGGTTTCAACCCGCCCATGGGGGTTTGGCTGAGGCACGACCTCAAGTCCCTGGTCGACGAGCGGCTGACGCCCGAAACGACCGCGGCCTTGGGTCTCGTCTGGGAACCCGTCGAGACCCTGTTGTCGGAGCACCGGGGCGGGCGCCGCGACCACGCGTTGAAGGTCTGGGCATTGCTGACGCTCGACGCCTGGTGGCGAAACCGGCCGGCACCCGGATTCGCGGCCCGCCCGATGATGGAGGCCGAGAAGTAGTCCGCACCGAGCCGGTCCGCGCGTGACGGCATGGCGTGTCCGCCGGACACGCCATTTTTTTTGCGAGAACGAGGCGCCGCGGTGTATACGCCGGAGATGACCGGGCTTGCCGTCCTCTTCGCCGCCGTCGCGGTCGCGGTGTTCGCCGCCACGGGCCTGTTGCTGCGTCAGTTGCGCCGCCGCGCCATTTTCAACCACCCCAACGAGCGCAGCAGCCACAGCCTGCCGACCCCGCACGGCGGCGGTCTCGCCGTCGTACCGATGGTCATCATCGCCTGGATCGGCATCGGCGTCATGGGAGACGCCGCGCCAGCGGTGTTCGTCGTTGTGGCGCTGGCGCTCGCCCTGGCCGTGGTGTTCTGGATCGACGACCTTCGCGGCCTGCCGGTGGCATTGCGGCTCGCCGCGCAGGCCGCCGCCATCGCCACAGCCCTCGCCGCCGCGCCGGTGGACAGAGCCTATGTGTCAGCGGTGCTGCCCCCGGCGGTGGACCTGTTCATCGCCGGCGTCCTTTGGCTGTGGTTCGTCAACCTGTTCAACTTCATGGACGGGATCGATGGTCTCGCCGGCAGCGAAACTGCCTCCATCGGGATCGGCGTCGCCGCGGTCGTGATGATCGCGGGCGGTGCCGGCGACCTGCCTGCTCTCGGTATCGCGCTCGCCGCGGCGGCGCTGGGTTTCCTCGCTTGGAACTGGCAGCCGGCGAAGGTCTTCCTGGGCGATGTCGGCAGCGTACCCCTCGGTTTCGTTACCGGCTGGCTGCTTCTCGAACTGGCCGCCCGCGGCCAGGCCGTGGCGGCGCTGATTCTGCCGCTCTACTATCTCGCCGACGCGACCCTGACCTTGGCGCGCCGCGCCGCGAGGGGCGAGCGCGTGTGGCAGGCCCACCGCGAGCATTTCTACCAAAGGGCGGTGCGCCGGGGTCTCGGCCATGCGGCGGTCGTCCGCCATGTCCTTGCGGTCAACGTGCTCCTCGTCGGGCTGGCCTCGGTGGCGGCAGCCGGAAGGCCCTGGGTCGCCCTTGCCGGCGCCGTCGTGGCGGTGGGAACGCTGCTGTTCCTTCTCGGACGGTCGGGGAGCGGCGCAGCCGAATGAATATCCTGTTCCTGACCGAGAACTTTCCGCCCGAAACCAACGCCGCGGCGACGCGCGTGTTCGAACGGGCCTGCTATTGGGTGCGCTGGGGACATGCCGTCACCATCGTCACCTGCGCCCCCAACTTCCCCCGCGGCGAACTGTTCGAGGGCTACGAAAACCGCTGGCACCAGGTGGAGGTGATGGCGGGGATCCGTGTCGTCCGGGTCAAGACGTTCATCGCCCCCAACCGCGGTGTCGTCCGCCGGTCCCTGGACTTCCTCAGCTTCGGGATCAACGGACTCGTGGCGGCGCTGTTCGAAACCCGTCCCGACGTCGTCGCTGCGACCTCGCCGCAGTTCTTTGCCGCTGTCGCCGGGTATGGGACCGGCGCGCTGAGACGGGTCCCGTTCGTGTTCGAGCTCGGCGATCTGTGGCCGGCGTCCATCGCCGCCGTTGGCGCCGTCCGGAACAGCCTGCCGCTGAGAGTGCTCGAAGGGGTCGAGCTGCATCTCTACCGCCGTGCCGCCGCGGTCGTCGCCCTGACCGGGGCGTTCAAGGACAATCTCGTCACCCGCGGCATACCGGCCGAAAAGATCGCCGTGGTGATGAACGGCGTCGATCTCTCCCGCTACGGGCCGCGGCCGCGCGACGAGGACTTGGCCGAGGCATGGGGACTCGCCGGTACGTTCGTCGTCGGCTACGTCGGCACCCATGGCATGGCGCACGCCCTGGGCAACGTCCTCGACGCCGCCGAGCGGCTTCGCGGCGAGCCGGACATCCGCTTCCTGCTCGTCGGTGCCGGTGCCGAACGCGAGGCGTTGGTCGCCGATGCGGCGCGCCGCGGACTCGACAACGTCGCTTTTCGGGGCCTCCAGCCGAAGGAGATGATGCCCGCAGTGTGGAGCCTTTGTGACGTGGCCCTCGTGCACCTGAAGGACTCGCCGGTGTTCGCCGGGGTGCTGCCGTCGAAGATCTTCGAGGCCATGGGCATGGGACTTCCGATTCTCCTGGCCGCCCCCGAAGGAGAAGCCAGCCGCGTCGTCAAGGGCGATGGCGCCGGCATCCGGGTCCCGGCGGAGGGCCCGGCGGCGTTGGCCGACGCTGTCCGCGCCTTGAACACCGACCGCGCGGAGCGGGACCGACTCGCGGCGGCCAGCCTCGCCGCCGCTCCCGGCCACAGTCGCGAAACCCAGGCCCGGGACATGCTCCGGGTGCTGGAGATGGCGGCCGCGGGTGACGGCCACCGGGCCGCCGCCGCCGTGCCCGTACCGGGCCGATGAGCCGCGTCCTCGTGACCGGCGCCAACGGCTTCGTCGGCCGGGCCCTGTGTCCGGCCGTCGCCGCCGTGGGTTATGCGGTCGTCGCCGCGGTGCGTGACGCCAATGCCGCCGACGACATGGCCGGCACCGACGTTCGCGTCGTCGGTCCCATCGGCCCCGACACGGACTGGAGAGAGGCCTTGAGCGGCGTCGATGCCGTCGTCCATCTCGCCGCCCGAGTCCATGTCCTGGATGAACGCGCCCGGAACCCGGAAGCCGAGTGCATGCGCATCAACACCGGTGGCACGCGCCGGCTGGCCGAGTCCGCGGCGGGCGCGGGCGTGCGCCGGATGGTGCTGATGAGCACGATCAAGGTGCTGGGCGACCAAACGCCGCCTGGACGGGCCTTCAACGAAGCCGATCCGCCGGCGCCGGAAGACGCCTACGGGCGATCGAAGCTGCGGGCCGAGAAGGCCCTGATGGAGATCGCCGGCGCCACCGGCCTCGAAACCGTCATCCTTCGGCCGCCGCTGGTCTATGGTCCGGGCGTCGGGGGCAATATGCTGGCGCTGCTGCGTCTCGTCGACCGTGCCCGGCCGCTGCCGTTGGGCGCCATCGACAACACCCGCAGCCTGGTTTCCGTCGGCAATCTGGTGGACGCGGTGATTCGCTCTGTGGAGACCTCGGCCGCCGCCGGATCCATCTTTGTCATCCACGATGGCGACGACCTGTCCACACCGCGGCTGATCCGCATGCTCGCCGAAGCGCTGAAGCGCCCCGCGCGCCTGTTGCCGGTTCCCGTTTCCCTGCTTGAACTTGCGGGACACCTCACGGGTCGGACGGCGGCGACCTCGCAACTCACCGGTTCGCTTCGCGTCGATGACGGGCTGATCCGTCGGCAACTGGGCTGGACCCCGCCCCAGACCGTGGTACAAGGGTTCGCGGACACAGCGGCATGGTATGCCGCTCACCGGGATCGCATCGGATGACCGGATGTCGCGCCTGACACTGTTCAAGATCTCCTCGCGCGGGCAGGTCGCTTTTGCTCATGACATCGTCATGGCGGCAGTCGCCTTCCTGGTCTCGCTGTATCTCCGCGGCGGCGACCAGTGGCTGACCTATTTCCCGAAGACGACACTGGTCCTGGCCACGGCAGCCTTCACCGGCATCGCCGCGGCGGCGTTCCTTCTCAACGGCCTCTATCGCGGTGTCTGGCGGTACGCCTCGCTCAACGACATGCTGGCCATCGCCCGCGCGACGACGGTCACGATCCTCGTCTTCATCCTCGTAATGTTCCTGTGGACACGGCTTGAGGCCATGCCGCGGTCCGTGCCGTTCATCAACTGGTTCGTCCTCGTCGCGCTGCTCGGCGGACCGCGGTTCCTCTATCGGGCGTTCAAGGACCGCTGGCTCGACATCAAGCTCGAATCCCGAGCCGAGCGGCAAGTGCCCGTGCTGCTGGTTGGCGCCAGCGACGGTGCCGAGCTGTTCCTGCGCGCACTCCGGCGCGGACCCCAGCGGACGTACCGCGTGCTCGGCATCCTCGCCGAGAAGCGGAAGCGCGTCGGCCATAAGATTCATGACGTGCCCGTGCTCGGCACGATCGCCGATTTCGTTTCCGTGGCCGAACGGTTTTCCGGCGACGACCGTCCGCAGCGGGTCATCCTGACCAAGGACACCATGGATGGCGCCAAGATCCGAACCCTGCTGGACGAAGCGACCCGGCTCGGCATGACCCTGGCCCGCGTGCCACGGCTTACCGACTTCAAGAGCGGCATCGAAGACTCGATCGAGGTACGGCTGGTGGCGCTCGAAGACTTGCTCGGCCGCCCGCAGACGCCGCTGGACCGCGACGCCATGCGGGCCATGGTCGATGGGCGAAGGGTCCTGATCACCGGCGCGGGCGGCAGCATCGGCGCCGAACTGGTGCGCCAGGTTTCGGCATTCGACCCGGCCGAGCTGGTGCTGCTCGATTCCTCGGAGTTTAACCTCTTCACCATCGATCACGAGGTCCGGGACCGCCATCCCGAGCTGACCGCACCGGCCGTGCTCGCCGATGTCCGTGACCGCGACCGCGTCGCGAGGCTGTTTTCCCGGTTCCGCCCAGAGGTCGTGTTCCACGCGGCGGCGCTGAAGCATGTGCCCCTCGTCGAAGCCAATCCGCTGGAGGGGATGGCGACGAACATCCTGGGTACCGTCAACGTGGCGGATGCCTGCGTTGCCATTGGCACGGCGGCGATGGTGCTGATCTCCACCGACAAAGCGGTCAATCCGACGAGCGTGATGGGCGCCACCAAGCGCTTTGCCGAGATGTACTGCCAAGCCATGGATGTGCGCCGCGGCGGTGGTGACGGGACACGGTTCCTCACCGTCCGCTTCGGAAACGTCCTGGGGTCAACGGGCTCGGTGGTGCCGCTGTTCCAGAAGCAGATCGCCCAGGGCGGCCCGGTGACAGTGACCGACCCGGAGATGCGGCGCTACTTCATGACCATCCGCGAGGCCGTCGAGCTGGTCCTCCAGGCCTCGGCGATCGGACTGCACGGGTCAGCGAACGAGGGCAAGATCTTCGTGCTCGACATGGGAGAGCCGGTGAAGATTGTCGATCTTGCCCGGCAGATGATCCGTCTTGCCGAATTCCAGCCTGACGCGGACATCGAGATCACCTACACGGGCGCACGGCCCGGCGAGAAGCTCTACGAGGAAACCATCCACGGCGGCGAGGCGACAGTGCCCACGGAATGCGCGGGAATCTTGCTTGTCGCGCCGCGGTCCGGTGATCTCCGCGAGTTCGGCCGCGCCATCAAGGCCGTCACCAAGGCGATTTCGGGGTCCGATCAAACATCGGCGATGGCCGTGCTGCGCCGCACCGTGTCCGAATACCATCCCGCCGACGAGGCGTCACCCCGCGCCGCCGCCGGATAACGTCGAAAAACATCGAGCAACGCCATTCCCGGGGGGGATTCCATCGACATGTCATTGCCCATTCACCGCGCCTTGATTTCCGTTTCCGACAAGAACGGCCTCGTCGCCTTCGGCCGGTTCCTGGCCGAGCGCGGGGTCGAGATCCTGTCCACGGGCGGCACCGCCGCCGCGCTCGCCAATGCCGACATCCCGGTCATCGAGGTCTCCGAACACACCGGATTCCCCGAGATCATGGACGGGCGGGTGAAGACCTTGCAGCCGACCATTCACGGCGGGCTGTTGGCGGTGCGCGGCAATGCCGAGCACGAACGGGCCATGGCCGACCACGGCATCGCGCCCATCGACCTTCTGGTCGTCAACCTCTACCCCTTCGAATCGACCGTTGCCGGCGGCGCGGGCTATGACGACTGCGTCGAGAACATCGACATCGGCGGGCCGGCGCTGATCCGCGCCGCGGCCAAGAACCACGCCTTCGTCACCGTGGTCGTCGACCCGGCGGACTATAGCCGCCTGATCGACGAGATGACGGCCAACGACGGCGTCACCTCGGAGGCTTTCCGGCGCGAGCTCGCCGCCACGGCCTATGGCCGCACGGCCGCCTACGACGCCGCCATCGCCGGCTGGTTCGATGGCGTCCTGGAGCGCCCGTTCCCCCCGCGCCTTGCCTTCGCCGGCACCCTCAAGCAGACCATGCGCTACGGCGAGAACCCGCATCAGGCAGCGGCCTTCTATGTCTCCGGCGAGGGACGTCCCGGCGTGGCGACGGCGACCCAATTGCAGGGCAAGGAGCTGAGCTTCAACAACCTCAACGACACGGACGCCGCCTATGAGCTCGTCGCCGAGTTCGGACCGCCCGCCGTGGCTATCATCAAGCACGCCAACCCCTGCGGCGTGGCCGTCGCCGATTCGCTGAAGGACGCGTATGTCAAGGCGCTCGCCTGCGACCCGGTCAGCGCCTTTGGCGGCATCGTGGCGCTGAACCGGATGCTCGATGCCGGGACGGCCGAGGAGATCGCCAAGCTGTTCGCCGAAGTGATCATCGCGCCCGAGATCGACGGCGCCGCTCTCGACATCCTGAAGGCCAAGAAAAACCTCCGCGTGCTCTCTGCCGGCGCGGTCCCCGACCCGGCGTCGCCCGGCATGACGCTGCGCTCGCTCTCCGGCGGCTATCTGCTGCAAGGCCGTGACGATGCCGTGACCTCGGGTGAGCTGCGGGTCGTCACCAAGCGCGCACCGACCAACGCCGAAATGGCGGATCTGGAGTTCGCCTTCCAGGTCTGCAAGCACGTCAAGTCCAACGCCATCGTCTACGTCAAGGACGGCGCCACCGTCGGTGTCGGCGCGGGCCAGATGAGCCGCGTCGATTCGGCCCGCATCGCCGCGTGGAAATCGGCCGAGGCGTCAGAGGCGGCAGGCCTCGCCGAACCGTCGACGCGGGGCTCTGTTGTGGCCTCCGACGCTTTCTTCCCGTTCGCCGACGGGCTGCTCGCCGCCGCCGAGGCCGGTGCGACCGCGGTGATCCAGCCGGGCGGCTCGGTGCGGGACGACGAGGTCATCGCCGCCGCCGACGAGCACGGTCTCGCCATGGTGTTCACCGGCATGCGCCACTTCCGCCACTGACGGCCGCTCGCCGAACTCGGTGACGGGGGCGTTTCGATCTGACGTTGGTCGAGCCCTGTTCAGAACTTGCGCGTGGCGACCAGCTCTTCGGGCATGTGGGCCTGGCGGATGAACTGCGCCAGGATGTGCATCAGCGACTGGTGGGTGTCCTCGATGACCCCGTAGTTGTCGCCTTCGACGTGCAGATGGACGTCCGCAAGGCCGCCGGTGCGGCCGCCGGCGAACCCGGTGAGCGCGATGACGTGGAGGCCGTTCTCCCGCGCCCATGCGGCGGCGCGGACGACGTTCTCGGAATCCCCCGACGCACTCACCGTGACCAGCACGTCACCCGGCCGGCCCAAGGTGCGGAGCTGGTAGACGAACACATCCTCGTATGCCGCATCGTTGGAGATGGCCGTCATCATCGGCACATTGGTGCTGAGGCTGATGACTCGCGCCGTCAGGGCGGTGTCGGTTTGCACCAGCTTGCCGTGGTCGCAGACGAATGTGTTAGCGATGGCCGCCGAGCCGCCGTTGCCGCAGACATAGACGGTGGCGCCCTTTTTGTAGGCGGTTTCGAGGATCGCCGCCGCCCGCGCCAGCGCGGCGCGATCGACCGATGCCGACGCGGCCGCCAGCCGATCGAAGTAGGCGTCGGCGTACGAACCGGCATCGGGGAACGGACGGTCGGGAAAGGTCATGGGCGGGAGTTTGGCCGAAGAGGCGGCCCGCATCAACGGCCCGGGTCGCGAACGGGCGCCAGCAGCGCGAGGCCGACGACGAAAAACACCAGGATCGTCGCCATGCCGGCGCGCTGACTGTTGGCCAACTGGGTGACGGCGGCGAACAGCGCCGGCCCGATGAATGCCGTCGCCTTGCCCGAAAAGGCATAGAGGCCGAACATCTCGGCGCGCAGTTCCGGCGGCGCCAGGCGGGCCATCATCGAACGGCTCGCCGCCTGGGCCGGACCGAAGAACAACCCCAGCAGCAACGCGAGAGCCCAGAACGCGGTCTGCGATTCGATGAGCAGGAGCACGCCGCCGATGACGGTCAGCGCCGAGACCGAGATGACGATCGTCCGCTTGGGGCCGATCCAGTCGTCGATCCAGGCGAACGCCACGGCGCCGGCGCCGGCGGTGATATTGATGGCGATGCCGAAAACGAGGACGTCGATCTCATCCATGCCGAAGGTCACGGCGGCATAAATGCCGCCGACGGCGAACAGCGTATTCAGCCCGTCGGTGTAGACCATCCGCGCCAGCAGATAGAGCGCCACGGCGCGGTAGTCGCGCACCTTACGGAGCGTGCGCCCGAGGGTGGCAAGGCCGCGGCGGACCGCGGCGGCCAGCGCGATGTCCGTTTTCGGGACGTCCGGCGTCCAGAGAAAGAAGGGCAGCGAGAACACCGCGAACCAGAAGGCGACCAGGGGCGCCGTCGCGCGCACGTGCTCGGACGACCCCTTGTCGAGGCCGAACGGTGCCGTTTCCGGCATCACCAGCACGACCAGCGCGATGACCAGGCAGGTAAGTCCGCCGAAATAGCCGAGGCCCCATCCCCAGCCCGACAGCCGGCCGATGCGGGCGTTGGGCACCAGCGAGGGCAGCATGGCGTTGTAGAACACCATGGCCGTCTCGAACCCGACGTTCGCCACGGCGACCAGAATCAGCGTCAGCATGATGGCTTCGGGGTCCGGCCGGGCGAACCACAGAAACAGCGTGGCGACGACGCACAGCGCCGAAAACGCCAACACCCAAGGCTTGCGCCGCCCCGCGTGGTCGGCGATGGCGCCGGCAATGGGTCCGATCACGGCGATGGCCAAGCCGGACGCGCTCAGCGCGTAGCCCCACTGGGCCGTGCCGGTGATCGTGTCGGTGGCGATGGCCTTGGTGAAATAGGCGGCGAAGACGAAGGTGGTGACGACGGTGGGAAAACCGGAGTTGGCCCAATCGTAGAGGCACCATGCGAACAGCGCCCGCGGCCCCGGCCGCTCCACGGGTCGTGTGGAATCGGACATATTGGTTGAGCTAGCCCTGGGCGAGAGTGCGGAGTTGCCGGCTGGCAACGGTGAGCATGGACAGGTCCATGGACGCTGTGGACTGAAGCTCGCCGACCAGCGACCGCGCCCGCTCCACAGCCGCCCGGTTGGCCTCGGTCCAGGCCTCGATGGCGCCGTCGTCCGAGCGGCCGGCCGTGTCGAGGACGCGGAGCGCGACATCGCGCTGGTGGCCGTAGAACTCGTCGATCACCGCGGCGACCGCCAGCTTCTGCCAGTAGTTGGTAACGGCCAGCTGCTCCGCCTGATAGCGAAGCCAGCCGAAACCCAGGATCTCGCCGATCTCGAAATAGAGCCTCGCCACGCTCTCGGCGGCGATGCCCCGGTCGGCGGCGATCCGCACGATATCGCAGGCCGACACCATCACGAGCAGGTAGGCGACCCGACGCGCCAGATCGTCGGTCACCCCTTCGTCCTGGTACCGTGCGGCCCGGAAGCGTATGCGGCCATTCATGTCTTCCGGAAGCACCGTATCCAGCTTCTCGGCCAGCGCCGCCACACCCGGCCCGAAGGCGGCGATGTTCTCGGTGATGCGGATGGGCGTGCCACCCGAGCGCAGGAACCAGAGCGTTCCGCACTCCAGGAGGCGCTGGACCTCGCGATGCAGCGTCGTCTGCACCGCCGCCGGAACGATGTTGTCCAGGGCCTCGATCTGTTCCCATACTTCGCGGGTCCTGAACACGTCGCGGCTGATGATGTAGGCGCGGGTGATGTCCGCCGCCGGCATCCCGGTCTCCTCGGCGATCTTGGTCACGAAAGTGCCGCCGACGCGGTTGATCAGGCTGTTGGTGATGGAGGTGGCGATGAGTTCCCGGCGCAGGCGGTGGTTGGCGATGCGGGTGGCGAACTTCTTGCGCAGTTGCGACGGGAAATATCGGACCACGTCCTCGCCGAGGTGGCGGTCGTCGGGAAGATCGGTTTCCAGAATCTCGTCGTAGAGCCACATCTTGCAGGTCGAGAACAGCACCGAGATCTCCGGCCGCGTCAGCCCCTGGCGGGCGGCGGCGCGGTCGGCCAGGGCATCGTCGCTGGGCAGCGATTCGACCTCGCGGTTGAGCAGGCCCTGGCGCTCGAGCATGCGCATCAGCCGCACATGGTTGTCGAGCACGTCGGCGGCTTCGGCCTCGATCAGGCTGATGGCCTGGGTCTGAAGGTAGTTGTCGCGCAGAACCAACTCGCCGACCTCATCGGTCATCTTGGCGAGCAGGGCATTGCGCTGCTTTTCGGTCATGTCGCCGTCGGCCATCACCGAATCGACGAGGATCTTGATGTTGACCTCGTGGTCCGAGCAATCGACGCTGGCCGAGTTGTCGATGAAATCGGTGTTGGTCCGGCCTCCCGCCTGGGCGAAGGCGATGCGTCCGAACTGGGTGATTCCGAGATTGGCGCCTTCGCCGATTACCTTGCAGCGCAGCGCCGTGGCGTCGACCCGCACCGCATCGTTGGACCGGTCGCCGGCCTGGGCGTCGGACTCGTGCGGTGCCTTGACGTAGGTGCCGATGCCGCCGAACCAGAGCAGGTCCACCTCGGCAGTCAGCAGTTCCCGGATCAGCGCGTTCGGCGTCATCTGGTCCGCCGCGAGGCCGAAGCACGCCTTGATCTCCGGCGTCAGGGTGACCGACTTGGCGCTGCGATCGTAGATCTGCGCGCCCTGCGACAGGACCTCGGTATCATAGTCACGCCACGACGACCGTGGCAGTCCGAACAACCTCTGGCGCTCCGCGAAGCTGGTTTCGGGGTCCGGGACGGGATCGACGAAGATGTGCATGTGATTGAACGCCGCAAGCAGCTTGATGTGCGGCGACAGCAGCATGCCGTTGCCGAACACGTCTCCGGACATGTCGCCGACGCCGACCACGGTGAAGTCCTGGGACTGAGTGTCGACGCCGAGCTCGCGGAAGTGACGTTTGACCGATTCCCAGGCGCCGCGGGCGGTGATGCCCATGCCCTTGTGGTCGTAGTCCTGGCTGCCGCCGGAGGCGAAGGCGTCGCCCAGCCAGAACCCGTAGTCCACCGAGACACCATTGGCGATGTCGGAGAACGTGGCCGTGCCCTTGTCGGCGGCGACCACCAGGTAAGGGTCGTCGCCGTCGCGGCGCACGACGTCGGCCGGTGGAACAACCTCTCCGCCGACCAGGTTGTCGGTGATGTCGAGGAGCCCGTACATCAGTGTCTTGTAACAGGCGACGCCCTCGGCCAGCACGGCCTCGCGGTCGCCGGCCGGCGGTGGCCGCTTGACGATGAACCCGCCCTTCGCGCCGACCGGCACGATGACCGCGTTCTTGACCATCTGCGCCTTCATCAGGCCGAGGATCTCGGTGCGGAAGTCCTCGCGCCGGTCCGACCAGCGGATGCCGCCGCGGGCGACCATGCCGCCGCGCAGATGGATGGCCTCGGTCCAAGGCGCGTAGATGAACACCTCGACCATCGGCCGCGGCAGCGGCAACTCGTCGACCTGGCGGCTGTTGATCTTGAACGATAGGTAGGACTTGGGCTCGCCGCTTTCATCGACCTGGAAGTAGTTGGTGCGCAACGTCGACTCGATGACATTGACGAACCGCCTGAGGATGCGGTCCTCGTCGGCGCTTTCGACGGTGTCCAGCTCCGCGGCAATGGCGCCGCGGATGGCGTCGGCGCGCTTCTCCGCGCCCTTCGAGGCCGCGGGGTCGAACAGCGTCAGGAACAGATCGATGATCAATCTCGTCAGATCGGGATTGGCGGCCAGGGTCTGCTCCATGTAGGCCTGCGAAAACGCGATGCCGGCCTGGCGCAGATATTTGCAGCAGGTGCGAAGGACGATGACCTCCCAGTTCTGAAGGCCGGCGGCAAGGACCAGACTGTTGAAGCCGTCGCTCTCGACGTCGCCCCGCCACACCCGCGAAAACACGTCGAGGAAGCTGGCGCGGCAGGCGCCCAGGTCGATGGGTGCGGCGTTCCGTGTCTCCAGACCGAAATCGTGGATCATCACCGTTCGGCGCTTTTCCAGGGCGACCCGCACCGCATGCGGGATCTCGTCGATGACGCGCAACCCGAGGTGCTCCAACATCGGCAGCACATGCGAAAGGTGGACCGGTTCGTCGGGATGGAAGACCTTCAGGCGGATCTGATGTTCGGCCGCGTCGAGACGCCGGTAGAGCGACAGGCCCAGGTCCCCGTCGTCGAGGGTGGCGGCGATCTTGTCGACGTCGGCGACCGCTTCCTCGGCATTGAACCTTTCTTCGTAACCAGGCGGGAAGGCATTGCCGAACTGGCGATAGAGCCGCTGGCCCGCTTCCTCACCGTGCGCCGCGACGAGTGCCGTTTGCAGGTGGTCGGACCACGTCCGCGTCGCGTCGACGATGTGGGCTTCCAGTTCCTCTGCGTTGTAGTCCGGGATCTCCCCTGGTGTCGTCTGGATCATCAGGTGCAGACGGGCCAGTGGTGAATCCCCGAGCTGCGAGTAGTGGGCGGTCACCTCGCCGGCGAAGGCCCGCTCGAGGAGGTCCTGGACTCTGAGCCTGAGCGCCGTCGAATACCGGTCGCGCGGGATGTAGATGAGGCACGACACGAATCGCTCGAAATCGTCCCGCCGGACGAACAGCGCGACCCGCTGGCGCTCCTGGAGCTGCAGTATGCCGAGACTTGTGCGGAACAGGTGGTCGTCGGAAACCTGGAACAGTTCGTCACGGGGAAACGTCTCAACGATGTTGAACAAGGCCTTGGCGTTGTGGCTTCGGGGCGGGAAACCGGCGCGGTCCACCGCGCGGCGCAGTTTTTGGCGCAGCAGCGGGATGTCGCGCGGGCTGCGGTTGTAGGCCACCGAGGTGAACAACCCGACGAACATCAATTGACCGATGACCCGGCCTTCGGCGTCGAACTTCTTGATGCCGATGGAATCCATTGGCACTGGCCGATGCACCGTCGACGGAACGTTGGTCTTGGTCACAAGCAGGAGGTCGGGTCGGGACACGAACGCCTGCACGGCGGGCGGCATCGAGGCGATGGCGCGCAGCTCGTGGAAGACGGTGAAGTCGGGATCCCGAAGGACCCCGAGGCCGACGTCGGGAACCACCGAGATGGTCGCATTCGAGCCGCCGCCGCTGAACGCGTATTCGCGGAATCCGAGGAACGTGAAGTGGTCGTCATGGACCCATTGCAGGAAGGCGCGGACTTCGGCGACGTCCTCTTCCGGCAGCCACTTGGTTGCCACGTCGAGGCCGTTGATGACTTCTTGCATGCGGCCCGTCATCAGCCGCCAGTCCTCCACGGCCGCGCGGACGTCGGCGAGCACGCCCTGCACCGCTTTGGCGATATCGGTGAGGACTGATCCCGGCTGCTGGGTGACCTCGAAGTGCATGAAGGATTCGAGGACAACGCCGTCCGTATCGACATCGGGTTCGTCGGCGACGCACAGCGCTTCGCCCTGGTCATCGCGGACGACCGGCACCAGGGGATGAATGGTCAGGTGGACGGCGAGATCGCGCCTGTTCAGCATCGCCGTTACCGAATCGACAAGGAACGGCATGTCATCGGTCACGACTTCGACAACGGTGTGCTCGGATCGCCAGCCGTGCTCGTCCAGGCGGGGGTTGTAGACGCGGACGCAAGGTTGCGATGGGGTTCGCCGGTGCCCCTTCTTCCAGTGGGCATACGCGGCGCCGAACAGAGCATCCGCGGTCTCGCCGTGGATGTCCTGCAATGGGACGTGGGCGAAGTAATGGCGAATGAACGCGGTGACTTCGGAGGCCTGATCGGCGCCAAGCCGGTGGGTCGCCGTTTCGGATACCTTGGCGATCAGCTCTGCCCGATGGGGTTCGATGAACCCGCCCATGGATTGCGTTCCGGACGTTTTCCCCGTTTATGCAAAAAGGTTAGCGCAAATTTCGATGAGGGTGAACCGACCTCGTCTCCGACTGCTGGCGTGCAACCCGTCAGAGATCGGGCGCGAGACGATCGAGGGCCCAGCGTGCCGCGTCGCGGACCAGCGGCGAAGCGTCGTCGAGTCGGGCGCGGACGATGTCCGCCAGTGCCGGGTCGGCGGTGTTGCCGATGGCGACGAGGACGTTGCGGACGAAGCGGTCGCGGCCCGTGCGCTTGATCGCGGTGCCGGCGAAGAGCGTGCGGAACGCCGCGTCATCGAGCTCGGCGAGGTCGACCAGTGCCGGCGCGTCGAGTTCGGCGCGGCCAGCGAGGGCGTCGTCGGGCCCGGCGTTGGCGAACCGGTTCCACGGACACACGGCGAGGCAGTCGTCGCAGCCGTAGACCCGGTTGCCGATCAACGGGCGCAGGTCTTCCGGGATCGTTCCCTTGGCCTCGATGGTCAGATACGAGATACACCGCAGCGGGTCGATGCAGTAGGGCTCGGGCAGCGCGCCGGTTGGGCAGGCCCGCAGGCAGGCGTCGCAACTCCCGCAGTGGTCCGTTTCCGGCGGGTCGGGCTCCAGGTCCAGTGTCGTCAACACCTCGCCGAGGAACAGCCACGACCCATGGCGGCGCGAGACCAGGTTCGTGTGCTTGCCCGTCCAGCCGACGCCGGCCCGTTCGGCGGCGGGCTTCTCCATCACCGGCGCAGTATCGACGAACACCTTGACCTCGCAGGCGTACGATTCGGCCAGCCAGCGGGCGAGTGCCTTCAGCCGTTTCTTCAGCACGTCGTGATAGTCGCGTCCGCGGGCGTAAACGCTGATCGCGCCGCGGGCAGGGTGGCGGTTGATGGCAAGGGGGTCGGCGGCGGGCGCGTAGCTGACGCCCAGGGAGATGATGGCCCGCGCATCCGGCCAGAGCGCCTGGGGATCGGCGCGGCGTTCGGCCGTATCCGCCATCCAGGTCATGTCGCCGTGCAGGCCGCGGTCGATGAAGGTGCGCAGATTGGCGGCGTCCCTCGGCGATCCCACCGCTGGCGCGAAGCCGACGGCATCGAAGCCGAGTTCGCGGGCGCGGGCGCGGATGGTTTCCTTGGCCGCCGCCGGTCGGGTCTCGGCTACTCGGTCGTGATCAGAAACATCGACCACACCCTTCGGGCCTCTTCTCCGTGGGACGGGCCGATGGCCAGCGGGACCCCTATGCGGTGTCCGTCAGGCGCCGCGCCAGCGCGTCCAGGGCCATCTCGTAGCCAAAGGCGCCGAAGCCGCAGATCGTCCCCAGGGCCGCCTGTGCGACGTACGAATTGTGGCGAAACGACTCGCGCCGATGGATGTTCGACAGATGCACCTCGACCACGGGAATGTCGAGAGAGCGGAGCGCATCGAGGATGGCGACCGAGGTGTGGGTGAACGCCCCGGCGTTGAGGATCAGACCGGCGTGGATCCCCGCCGCCTCCTGGATCCAGTCTACGAGTTCTCCCTCATGATTGGACTGGCGGAACGTCACCTCGAGCCCGAGGGTCTCGGCACGGGCCGCGCACGCACGTTCGATGTCGGCCAGCGTCTCCGTGCCATAGACCGCCGGCTCGCGCGTCCCCAGGAGGTTCAGGTTGGGCCCGTTCAGCACCAGGATCGATTGGCTCATCGTGCGCTTTCCTTGTGTCCCACCATAGGCGGGAGCCTCACGCTATCCGCAGGACAGGGCCGCACACAAGGAGAAGTGCGCGGGGTTGCCCCTCTATCCGCCCTGATGCCGTCCACCGCTCCGACCTGCTTTCAGCCGTCCTCTTCCGAACGCGTTTGAAATGCGGCATTGTCAAACTGCACGCAAAAAGCCTGACACTGCGTAAGGAATTTTCGAGTAATGCGATTGATTCCCGTTACGAGAATGGGCCGGTGGTCATGAGCATGTCCTGCGCCATTGTCGGCGCCGGACCCTCCGGGCTCTACGCCGCCGACGCGCTGACCCGGAAGGTGCAGGGGGCACGCATCGACGTCATCGACCGGCTGCCGACACCCTTCGGCCTCGTCCGCGGCGGGGTTGCCCCCGACCACCAGGGCACCAAGGCGATCAGCCGCCAGTTCTCGCGCACCCTCGGCAAGGACGGCGTGCGGTTCCTCGGCAACGTCGCGGTGGGCGACGCGGTGAGCTTCGAGGAGCTGAAACGGCTCTACGATGCGGTGATCATCGCCAGCGGCGCAGAGGTCGACCGGCGGCTCGGCATCCCGGGCGAGGACCTGGACGGGGTCTACGGCTCGGGCGCCTTCGTCGGCTGGTACAACGGTCATCCGGACCACCGCGACCTGGCGCCCCTCCTGGATCGGCCTGGTGTCGTCGTCATCGGCAACGGCAACGTCGCCGTCGATGTGGTGCGGGTGCTGGCCAAGACCCCCGACGAGATGGCCGCGTCGGACATTTGCACCTACGCGGCGGACGCCATCAACGCCGCGCCGATCACCGAGCTGACCATGGCCGGCCGCCGCGGCCCCGTGGAGGCCAGCTTCACGCCGGCCGAACTCGCCGAACTGGGGCGGCTGGAGCGGTGCCGGCCGGTCGTCGATCCAGCGGCGCTGCCGGCCGACGTCGGCGACGTCGCGGACTCGGATCGCGCCTACAAGGAAAAGAACCTGGAGACGCTGCACGAGTTTGCCGCCGCCGCGGATGACGGCACCAAGCCACTCACTCTGACCCTGCTGTTCCACGCCGCACCGGTGGCGATCCTCGGCGATGGCCGGGCGGAGGCCGTACGCTTCGAGAAGACCCTGATCGAGAACGGGAGGACCATCGGCACCGGCGAAACCTTCGAGGTGGCCTGCGGCACCGTGGTCAGCGCCATTGGCTACGTCATGTCGCCCATGGACAGGGTGCCGATGGATGACGGACGGGGCATCACCGCCAATGCCGACGGCCGCATCGAGCCGGGCGTCTATGCCGTCGGCTGGGCGAAGCGCGGACCGTCCGGCACGATCCCGACCAATCGTGCCGACTCCATCGCCGTCGTCGATTTCATCGCCGCCGACGTCTCGCCGGCCGGCAAACCCGGCGGCGACGGGCTCGACGCGCTGCTCGCCGAGCGCGGCGTGCAGGTCGTCGACCTGGACGGCTGGAACCGGATCGACACCGCCGAGACGGCCCGGGCCGAGGGCGAGCACCCCCGCGAGAAATTCACCTCCATCGCCGAGATGCTGGCGGTCCTGGACGGCTGATCAGCGTTTCGTCAAGACAAGCGTCCGCCAGCCATCCATGTCGATGAGGCGGACAAGCCGGAACCCGTGCGCGGCATGGGCGGCCAGCACGCGCCGGGAATCGCGCACGAGAAAGCCCGAGAGGATGGCGATGCCGCTCGGGGCGGTGACGCGCGCGAGGCCGGCGGCGAGATGGACGAGCGGCCGCGCGAGGATATTGCTGGTGATCAGATCGTAGGGAGCGCTCCGGGTGATCGGGCGCGCGGCATAGGAGTCCCCGACGACCACCCGCACCCGGTTTCCCACACCGTTGATTCGCACGTTGGTCCGCGCCACGGCGGCGGCGCGGGGGTCGACGTCGCCGGCGACAACGGTGATGTGGAACCG